>Ga0172382_10000596_pt1 | contig 68020 bp, 69 predicted proteins | sample Leawel138RmetaG_FD_122245 | JGI IMG/M metagenome (GOLD analysis project Ga0172382, IMG submission 122245) | Leachate microbial communities from a municipal landfill in Southern Ontario, Canada - Leachate well 138R metaG | ecosystem: Engineered > Solid waste > Landfill > Unclassified | place...
ACACAGAAAATTACGAATTTGGAAATGGGTTGCCGCACCACACATACACAAGTTATTACGAATTTGGAATGTAACGCCAATACCAGAGATCCCTGGACCATACACAAGCTATTACGAATACCCAACTTTTAAAAGACAGAGAATCATCTAGGACAAAACCGCATTCCACAGCGCAGGCAAATAAAATAACTGTCCCAGTCTTTGTATTGCCTCGGCCATACCTTTCTGTTATGCCGTAGCGCCCACAGGATCCAGGCAATACACGCAGGAATCCAGAGAATATTGAGCACATCATTGGCCAAACTTGGCCATGACACCATTAGGTCCAGAATGAAGAAAGTCGCAGTAATCATAAGAACAGGGCCGAAAATCCCTGCCTTGGCAGGAGGTGCAGCATTCTGTGACAAGACGCTCTGTAGATTCCCTGTGACCTTGCCGCCAGCTATATCGTAACCCCCGCTGCCGATAGCTGCACCGGACACCCAAGCATCAATTTTCGACAGGCCAGATGCATAGGCTACGGACAACTTCTGGGTTTGCCCACTATGACAATACGGACAATCAAAATTCATCAGCGCCTCCATACCAAAGCCTATGTCCCGACAGTCTAGCCGACCAACTCTGCCATTCGATATCGCACTGCCCTGGGCGTCATGCCGTAAATCTCGGCAACGGTCTCGATGGGCAACCCCTGCCGGAAAAGCTCCACAAAGGTACGCCTGCCAGCGTCCAGCTGCTGCATGCAGATGTCGCAGTGGGCCTGATAGGCTTCCTCTTCCTCCCTGGCAGCAAGCTGGGCAAGTGGATCACCCGCATCAGCATCGTACCATGGCATATCGGCCATCAGACGCTGTAACAGCAACTCGTCCTGGACATCATCACTTTCTGATTCCAAGACCGGCAGCGGGTTCTGCCAGCGCAGGGTCATCCCCCAGAGCTTGCCCAAAACGTACTGTGGGAGAGTTCCAAGTCCCGGATCATAGTCGCCTTCCCCTGAGGCTATTTCCACGCAGATCAGCAAGGCCTCCTGCCGTACATCCTCCAACATCAGAGAGCAGCAAGCAGCCACACGGCGCAGGTCCTCCTGATTCAATAGCCCATAGATTTGACTGTAGTGCATGCTCCTCTCCCTGTCATGTATCTACTTACGCGGCATCTGAATAAATCAGCTTGCAGCAACCAGACTGTCCTGAATTTCATCAATATTCGGCCATCCCCGCTGGCGGGCGCCCTCGATGGCCAGCTGGCACACCCTTTCCAGATATTCAGGGTCCATCAGCTCGTCAAAGGATTGCCGGGAGATCCGGACATGCAGGACGACCTCGTCCTTGTCCGGCACCGGCTCATCCTGGGATCTTGGCCCATTTTGCGAAAAATCACCGGTCGACGGTCGCGCGATATCTCTGGGCAAAGGCACCACGTTGGATGCCTTCCTGACGCCAGAACTGGGGCGATCATCCTTCCCACCGACATTTTTAGCCAACGCCTGCCCTTGCCCTTCCATGCCTGCAGTGACGTCACCAAGCACCGAATCTCCGCCTGAATCGCCCGTCGAGATACGCGGGGAAGGCGGGAAAGAAGGAGAAGATGCACTTCCAGCATTTTCTAGTTCTAGGCGGCATTGCTTTCGCTCGTGGATTTGGCGGTATTTCTCCCGCATCCGGGCACAGTCCACGCTGGTGATTTTGCCGCCGGCATCCAGCAGCTCGCGGCGGGCCTCAGCAGGCAGTCCGGAAAAGTGGGCATAGACCTCAACACTCGAAATGCGACTGCTTTCCAGCAGGGCACGCATGGGAAGATTATGGGCAAGCTCCAGTACCAGCTTCACCCACCGGGACCGCTTGCCGGTTTTCTTGGCGATGGCCTCCGTGGTCCACCCCTGGGCGGACAGCTCACCAATGGCATCGACATATTCCAGATCGGCCAGATCCCGATGATGGGCATTTTCGGCCAGCTGGACGATCTTGCGATCTCCTGCACCACTCGTGATATTGAGGTTGCTGTTGCCAACGATGCACGGCATTTCCTGCAGACCAATCATCTGCGCGGCCCGCCATCGCCGCTCTCCGTACACGATCTGATACCCAGCATCCGTAGCCGTCACCAGAATGGGCGACAGGACCCCGTTTTCAGCAATGGATTCCGCCAGCTCCGCCAGGGCTTCCTGGTCAAAGTCCCGTCTGGGCTGGCGAGGATCCGGGCGGATCATCGCTGTTTTCAGGTACTGCACCGTCATCGGGCTTGCACCAAATATTCCACTCATTTCGCCTTCCTCCTGTGGCTTGGCCAACTGCAACGCAGCATTTGGCTGTTTTGGCAGAGACGATCCACCGCCGCCGTTCCCAGAAGGGACTCCAGCCCCGGTAGATCTGAATTGGCAATCACCACCGTTGCCCGACACTCCCGATATCGCCGGTCGAGCACCATGAACAACTGCCGGCAGTCTGTCGGCGACCCATGCTGCTTGTCGGCTTCGTCCAGGATCAGCAGGTCCACCGCCGCCAGGGCATCCAAAACCTCTCGTTCTGTGCGTCCAGAGCCGGAATGCTCGCGCCAGGTCTCCCGCAGACGTTGCAGGATTTCCCATGCAGTAACCTGCAGTACGGTGTATCCCTGCCGTAGTAACTCCGACGCCATGGCTGCAGCCAGATGGTTTTTGCCCGTTCCTGGCGGCCCCAACAGCAACATCCCTTCCCCTTCCTGGTTTCCAGGAAAGCACTGGACGTATTGGCGGCAGGCATCCAGCACCAGGGCCTGCGGAGATCCATCTGGTGCCTGAAAATTATCCAGGGTGCAGCGCTGATAACGCGCCGGGATGGCCGCACGATCCAGCAGCAAGGCCAGATCACGCTCCCGGTAGCAGCGCGGACAGCCGCGCGGCGGTAGGTAGCGGATAACGCCTGCCGCGTCCACCGTCGTGATGGGATAGCGACCATGCTGCTCGCATTCGCCATACTGGGGATGGCGCTGTGGCAAGAGCGCGAGTTTCTCCAGTCGACCACTTTCGTCTTGACGGCGCAGCAGTACCGTCATGCGATCGGCCATGGGCAAGGCACTCATAGGGCCACCACACAGTTTTCGAGGGTCGCATACTCCCACTCGGTAGTACGTGGTCTGTCGCTGTCGGTACCGCGCGTCTGACCGGCCTGCTTCCAGAGCGTTCGCAGGTGCTCAGCATGCTTCAGCAACATGCCTACCGAGTGGCCTTCACGTCGGTACAGGGGCGTTTCCAGGTCGAGGTAGTAGCGCGCCACCGCCGGCGCCTCCTGGCCGAGGCGGCGCAGTAGGTGAGCCAGTTGACCATTGACCGTGGGATTGCGTAACGGCTCGACCCCATAGCGCTCCGCGTACCCCTCTCGATAGGCAGCCCATACCGGCGCCGCCGACTGGCGTAGCGTGCCCGGTTTTGCGGCAGGAGATCTTTTGGATGATGGGGAAGAAACGAGTCTTTCTTCCTGTTTTCCACCAGATGCTGAAGTTACCAGTGACGCAGGCAGCAATTCCCCTTGCCGGACAGCGGAGCATTTGCCTTTGGACGCCGTAGTTGCGGCTTCGGTGTCAGAATTTAATTTCTCTATATTTCTACCGGATACCGGATGTAGGCCCCTCATGTCGATTTTCTCTCGGCCCCTCACAGGCTCGCCAGATGATCTTACCACCCTGTTATCATTGGCTTTTGAGATATCATCCACACGGTCCATCATCTCGGCCCCTGTTCGGCCCCTCATATTTTGGACGGAGTTATCCTGATGCGCGTGAGGTAATCGAAAAACAAGCTTCTTGCCAATGACTATCTGCTCAATCAGCCCGCATTCCTTCAGCACCTCCAGGCCATGCCGGATGGCCTTGGCCGATGGCGTGATCGTGTCGCTGCGGTGCCTCCCCTGCTCTGCCGGGACGGCGAGCTCTTCAGCAATGGACTGGCGGCTCACCCCACGCCGGATTCCCACGATCCCCGTCGTGTAGTCCATATAGGGACGGAGCCCCCGAAAGTAGATCATCTGCGCCGTCCAGGGCTTCTCGTAAAGCCGGTCCAGCTCTTCCTGGGTGATGAGATAGCAGGTCATCCTAGCCCTCCAGAATCAGATAGCTGTGGCAGGCAGGCGCAGGCGCATGGGGCAAGTAGATACGTACCTCTCCGTTCGGCATGGTTTCCCGCCGGATAAGACCACATTCCTCCAAGGCTTGGAGCCCGGCCTCAACATCTGCCGCTGTCAATCGATTATGGGTATTACAGAGTTTTTTGGGGTTTCTGACCTTGCGCATCCGATACCTCTTTGAAATATTGAAGTAATCTCTCTATTCGATGAACGCTCGGGTTAGGGATATGACCGTTCGCGAATTTGCTCAGCCAGGAATAGCTGACTGAAGTGCTCGCAGCCACCTGTCTCCAAGAGCCCCGAGCCGTATGAAGTCTCTCCATTGCATCTTTGCTGATTGATGTTTCCATGAAACGAGAGTATGCAATATATTGCTATCGTGTCAAGCAACATACTGCTGCGTCATAGGCGCATACTTGCCGAATGGAAGCAGCCACCAAGAAAGTCTTTGCTCAGAACCTTGCCTCACTGATGGCCAGTAGAAACATGTCTCAATCGGCATTGGCACAGAAGTCCGGGGTATCCCAACGAACTATCAGCAACATGCTGAACCCCGACTACGACCCCCGTTATTCCCCAACGCTGAACAACATTGAAAAGGTTGCCGACGCTCTAGGAATCAGCCCCTGGCAGCTGTTGATCGAGGCTGTTCCAACGGAGGTGATTGCCTCACGAGACATTGAGAAGCTCGTTCACATCTTTTCCACCGTGTCAGAAGAAGGGAGAGACGCCATCCTTTCTGTAGGCAAACGAGAGGTCCGGTATCAAAAAATGGTCCCTCCCCAATCCGATACCACAAAGGGTAATCAAGAGCCCGAGACTAAGCGCAATCCATAGTCATCATTTTATTGCTTGACACTCTCACCGAGGACTATCAATATATTGATATTCGTTCGCGGCCTGAGGTGCAGCAGCCATGTCTATCAACCAAGTAAGCCTCCTCGGCCACGTAGGCCAAGATCCAGACCTCCGGCGCACCACGTCAGGCGCCAACGTGGCAAACATCAGAATTGCCACCAGTCAGATCTACAAAGATCAGGCCGGGAACCGTAACGAACACACCGAATGGCACCAGGTAACCGCCTGGGGCCGTCTTGCCGAGGTCATCGGTGAGTATGTTCACAAAGGCGACCAAATACATGTCAGCGGCTTTCTGCATACCCAGCGCTGGACAAACGCGCAGGGTGTCGAGCGTTTTTCCATCAAAGTGGTTGCCAAACGGTTGGAACTGTTGGGAGGCAGGAAAGGCAAGGATATCCCCGACCATTTCGATCCCGAACCAGCCATCGAGGATATGGAGGACTGAATGATGAAAATCGAAATCCACGCCCCAAATATTCCTGTGAGCGACCTCTGCGCTGCCGCCGAATTATTTGCCGACTATCTTGGACTGAAGGCCCACTACGACGGAGGCCACACCATCCAATTCCGGGCAATGGTCAGCAGCACTTCAGAACCCAAACCCTTGCTATCCGTTGCCGTACCGCACAGCCCAGAACGCAGCGAAAAGGGCATCAACGCCCTCCAGAAGGTGTTGCGTGTTGCACCAAGGGGATCATACCTGGCAACCATTGACTACTTTTCCGCAATTTATCCGCCAAAGCCTGCGCGCAACTTGAGGGCCGATAAATGACCCAGAACCAAGAACCCAAGATATTAATCAATAGGAAGAAGTTGCTTTCCATGATCCCACTGTCGGAGCGAACTATATTCAACATGGAGAAGCGAGGAGAGTTTCCTGCACGAATTGCGCTCACCAGCCGCAATGTCGCCTGGGATCTTGCGGAGGTAGAACAATGGATCGAAAGCCGTCGCGCCAGCGACAGAAAGGCAACACGTCCGGGATTCGAGTTACGACACAAACGTCGCGCCTAGCGCAGTCACTTTATACTAGGACCGCCGCCTTACATACGCTGTGTCCATTCATCGATCATGTCAGCCCAGTCTTGCAACATCGTTTTCCGCTGCTCACGGTACTCAGCTTTGTTGTAGACGGCCCTAACGCCCTTCTGTTCGTGCGCAAGACACTTCTCGATCCAGTCTGTGTTATAGCCAGCCTCATGCAACAGTGTACTAGCCGTGCGCCGCAAATCATGCGGCCCAAACTTCGCGAGTGGTTTCCCTTCTTTCTGGGCCAGGCGGTATGTCAGTGTCAGCACTTGGTTCAACGTCGCGGCGCTCATCGGAGCATCTGAGTCGTAGCGTGAAGGGAGGACATATTCTGATCCGCCCGAAAACGTCTTGAGCGCGATGAAGATATCCAATGCCTGACGAGAAAGAAATACCAGATGGGGATTGCGACGCTTCATCCGTTCCTTCGGGATAGTCCATAGCGCATCGCTGAAATTAATCTCGCTCCAAGTCGCTTTGGTAAGTTCGCTTTTGCGTACCAGGGTTAGCAATAGCAACTTTGCTGCCGCCCGGATGGATGGGGTTGTGCCGATACGCTCAATATACTGATACATCAATCTGATTTCATCTGGCGATAGAGCGCGGTCGCGAGGCTCAAATCTAGCGATACTTGCGGATCGAACCAATTCAGCTGGATTTTCTACTTTTTGTCCACGTTCAATGGCCCAACGATAGACTTGGAGCACCACTTCGCGAGCATGCACTGCTGTTGCGGGCGCGCCGCGCTCAACAATGGCATCCGTCAACGCCCGCAGGTCTTCGTGGGTGATCTCGACCAGCTTCTGGTTGCCGAATTTCCCCTTCAGCTCGCGCTCATAGACGGCCCGGCGCATGTCGCGGGTGGAGTCGGCCATCTGGTAGCCACGCAGCCACTTCTCAGCCCATGCGCCAAAGGTCTCGGCGTCCTTGACTCGGGCTTTGTCTCGGGCCTTCTCCTTCGCCGGCGACTTGCCGCTGGCAATCATCTTCTTGGCGTCCGCCAGCTGTTCCCGCGCCTCAGCCAGGGTGATGCCACCGACGCCATAGCGGCCGAAAGTGATGGTCTCCTGCCGGCCGTTGATCGAGTAGTTGTAGCGAAAGGAGATCGCCCCCGCTGGGGTGACGGCCACGTAGAGGCCATCGCGGTCGTTCACCTTGTAAAGCTTGTCCTGCGTCTTCAGGCTGCGCAGCTTGGTATCAGTCAGCATGTTCTTGGTCCCAATTGGTCGCCGATACCATGCTAAAGAATGACCCCTTCGAGGAGATATGTTCCTTGAAAATCAATCGCTTGCGTTATTTCAATACCATGCCGCCCTGCAGTCTCATGGCATGGTATCGGACTCAATCATGGCATCGATGGCACATAGTACCATCCAAAATGCCATGAAAAAAGTTTGCTTGGATGTGCTTGCCAATGCCTGACGGTTCCAGCCAGATTTCATATCATGTGTGCACAAACAAGAGGTTAACTGAGAGATATTGCCTGCCGATGCCAGTCGTTACTAGACGTGGAATCATTCCCACTCAATGGTGGCCGGTGGCTTGGAAGAAATATCGTAAACCACCCGATTGATACCCGATACTTCATTGATGATTCGGGTGGAAATGCGGCCGAGAACTGCGTAGGGCAAATGCGCCCAGTCCGCCGTCATCCCGTCGGACGACTCTACCGCACGCAGGGCAATGGTTTCATCATAAGTGCGGGCATCACCCATGACCCCCACACTCCTCACGGGCAGCAACACGGCAAAAGCCTGCCAAAGCTGATCATATAATCCAGCCTCGCGAACTTCTTCCATGACAATGCGATCCGCACGCCGCAGTATCTCCAGGCGTGACGCATCAATGGCCCCCAGACAACGAATCGCCAGACCAGGGCCAGGAAAGGGTTGTCGACGAATGACTTCTTCGGGCATGCCCAATTCCCGACCCAGCTCCCGGACTTCATCCTTGAATAATTCCCGGAGAGGTTCCACCAGCTTCAGATGCATGCGTTCCGGCAACCCGCCAACATTATGATGGGATTTGATGGTGGCACTGGGACCCTTGAATGAAACTGACTCAATGACATCGGGATATAAGGTGCCCTGCGCCAGAAAATCGGCACCTTCCACCTTTTTGGCTTCTTCCTCAAAAATCTCGATGAACAAATTGCCAATAGCCTTGCGCTTTTTTTCAGGGTCCGTAACCTGATCCAACACATCCAGAAAACGTTGCCGGGCATCTACGACCTGTAATGGAATCTGAAAATAATTGCGAAAAACCGTCTGGACCTTTTCGGACTCACCGAAACGCAATAAACCATTATCCACAAAAATACAGGTCAACTGATCGCCTATGGCGCGATGAATCAAAACCGCCGCCACCGCCGAATCCACGCCTCCAGACAGGGCCGCAATGACCTTACCCTTGCCGACCTGAGCGCGAATGGTGGCTACGGCGCTGTCCACATAGGAATGCATGGTCCATTGACCGTGACAACCGCAAACACCACGCACAAAGGCCGTGAGCATTTCTGCCCCACGCGGCGTATGGACTACTTCCAGATGAAATTGCACGCCATAAAAATGGCGCACCGGATCGCCAATAGCCGCCAAAGGGGAATTGGCGCTACTGGCCAGAATCCGAAATCCGTCTGGCATTTTTTCAATGCGATCACCATGACTCATCCAGACTTCTTCGGTGGCATCCACGCTTTTAAAAGGCAACAAAGGCCCCGAAGCTTCCTGAATCTGCAGCTGGGCGCGCCCATATTCCCGATGTTCGGCTTTGGCGACTGCGCCACCCAGCACATGCGCCATTAATTGCAGACCATAACAAATACCAAGAATCGGCAGACCCAGCGCAAATATACCCGGATCCACCATGGGTGCATCCTGATCGTGAACAGAAGCAGGCCCTCCCGACAGAATAATGCCCTGGGGTTCCCAATTCTGTATATCCGTCAGCGACATATGATGCGGATGTATTTCGCAATAAACATGCGTTTCACGCACCCGCCGGGCGATCAACTGGGTGAACTGGGAACCGAAATCGAGAATCAGGATGCGTTCTTGCATGAGTCACTCCACCCGGTAGTTAGGGGCTTCTTTGGTAATATTAACGTCGTGAACATGACTTTCACGAACGCCAGCCTGGGTGATCTTGATGAAACGGGCGCGATTGCGTAAGGCGGTCAAGTCTTCGGCCCCCAGGTAGCCCATGCTGGAACGTAATCCACCCAGCAATTGATGAATCACCTGTCCAGCCGGCCCCTTGTAGGGAACCCGACCCTCCACACCCTCCGGAACCAGCTTGGGTGCTTCCGGGCTGGCATCCTGAAAATACCGATCGGCCGACCCCTGTTGCATAGCGCCTAAAGAACCCATCCCGCGATAAGCTTTATAAGAGCGGCCCTGATAAAGTTCAATTTCTCCAGGCGCTTCATCCGTACCCGCCAGCAAACCACCGACCATCACCGAGTGGGCTCCGGCGGCCAGCGCCTTGGCAAAATCACCCGAAAAACGAATGCCACCATCGGCAATCAGAGGTACACCAGTATTGGCCAGGGCATCAGCCACATTACTGATAGCCGTCACCTGCGGCACTCCGACACCGGCCACAATCCGGGTGGTACAAATAGAGCCCGGCCCAATACCGACCTTCACCCCGTCCGCGCCCGCTTCCACCAGGGCCAGAGCCGCTTCACCGGTGGCGATATTGCCGCCAATGACATCCACGTCCGGGTAACGTTCCTTGATCCAGCGCACCCGATCCAGTACGCCCTGGCTGTGACCATGAGCCGTATCCACAATGATGACATCAACCCCGGCCTCAGCCAGTGCCTGCACCCGGGCATCGGTGCCCTCCCCCACACCCACGGCCGCGCCAACCAGCAGACGCCCTTGGGCATCACGACAAGCCAGGGGATGCTCAGTGGCCTTACGAATATCTTTGACCGTAATCAGACCGCGTAACTCAAAGTCCTCATTAACGACCAGAATTTTTTCAATCCGATGCTGATGCAATAGCGCCTTGGTTGCATCCAGACTGGTACCTTCCGGTACAGTAACCAACCTGTCCCTGGGAGTCATCACACTACTTACGGGCGCATCCATGCGCGTTTCAAAACGCAGATCACGGTGGGTCACAATACCTTCCAGACGCTCTCCATCCACCACCGGCACACCGGAAATGCCATGCAGAGCCATAATCTGTAACACTTCACGGATGCTGACGTTGGCACGCGTAGTGATGGGATCCTTGATTACCCCTGCCTCAAATTTTTTGACCCGTCGCACCAAAGCCGCCTGCTGATCCGGCGACATGTTTTTGTGGATAATACCTATACCGCCTTCCTGTGCCAGACCAATCGCCATGGCGGCTTCCGTCACTGTATCCATGGCAGCCGACAACAAGGGAATATTGAGGCGGATGCGTCGACTCAACTGTGTTGAAATCTGGACGTTGCGGGGGAGTACTGCAGAGTGGGCAGGTACGAGCAGGACATCATCAAAGGTCAGAGCTTCGCCGATCAGTTGCATAATGGATCACCTATAACAAGAAAGGGGCCGGGTGTGCGCATCCCAGCCCCGTGATAAAAGGCATCCCGAACTATAGCCAATGAGCAGCCATTTTTCCAGTATTCGGAATTGACCGAAGCGGTCTGAGCCTGCTAACTTTCGCAACTAACGTCGCAGGCTACCCATATCATAACGAAAACATGCAATGACCGTTTCCATCATCGTTCCCTGCCATAATGAATCGGGCAACCTGAAAATCCTTCATGAGCGGGTGAGTGGCATTATGGATGCCTGCGGGGAACCTTGGGAAATAGTCTGTGTCAACGATGGCAGCACCGATGACACCCTCCTGCAGCTGATCGCCCTGCACCAGCACGACCCTCGGATTCAGGTCATAGATTTGTCCCGCAACTTTGGGAAAGAAGCCGCTTTAACTGCTGGTCTGGACGCTGCCCAGGGCGATGCCGCCATTCCCCTGGATGCAGACCTGCAGGACCCTCCAGAGCTCATCCCTGAACTGATTGCCCAATGGCACGATGGTTATGATGTGGTCAACGCCGTACGCCTCTCCCGAGAGGGGGAGTCCTGGCTCAAACGCGCTTCAGCCCACTTTTTTTACCGGGTGATCAACCGGATGAGCGCCGTAGATATTCCCGCTGACACGGGTGACTTCCGGCTTTTGTCGCGTCCGGTACTGGATGCCTTGCAAAGCCTTCCAGAACGCCGTCGTTTCATGAAAGGGCTATTCGCCTGGGTAGGTTTTCGCAGTACCAACATTTACTACCACCGTGCACCACGACATAGCGGCAAAACCACCTGGAATTACTGGAAACTCTGGAATTTTGCCGTCGAAGGCATTACCTCATTCAGTCAGGTACCCCTACAATTAGCGGCTTATCTGGGTTTTATCGTCTCCGGTCTGGCTTTCCTTTATGCTTTGTGGCTGATTATCAGCACCCTCGTTTATGGAAACCCTGTCAAGGGATATCCTTCCATGATGGTCACCCTGCTGTTTTTAGGCGGAGTGCAATTGATGGCGCTTGGTGTAATAGGTGAATATCTGGGAAGGATTTACGAGGAAAGCAAGCATCGCCCTATTTATCTGATACGAAAAAAGTGGAATAAATTATGATCACACAATTCACGCAATTATAATAACATATACTTGTTGATTTTTTCATTTTTAATACTGTTTTGCTGCATCTATTGATATTGTTTATGTCTTAACATCACCCCACGCTGCTTTTCCCCAACTTTTCAGGTACACTGTCGCCCAGAATGACAGACCACCCTCGCTAGGGATCAGCCTTGGTATCTTTAAAGTCTTTTATAACCAGTCAGTTAAATATTACAGAGACCAGTACGGACAGCTCTGCCGATGCGCCGACCCCGCTCTCCATGCAGATTCCCGGCGCGCAGGTAACGCCGCGAGCAGAACATAATATCTCCCGGAGGGATATTAGCGACGGCGCCTTGCAGGTACTGAATGGCTTGCATCGGGCGGGTTTTCAGGCCTACATGGTCGGTGGGGGGGTGCGTGATCTGCTTTTGGGTCGCGAACCCAAAGATTTTGATGTGGCCACGAATGCGCTTCCGGAGCAGGTGCGCAAACTGTTTCGGCGTAATGCCCGCCTGATCGGGCGGCGCTTTATTCTGGTGCATGTGCAGTTTGGCAGCGAAATCATTGAGGTGGCGACATTCCGGGGCGGCGCCGATGGCAAAAAGAAGGAAGCCAGTGAGCGCAGTGAAAGTGGACGGATTCTGGCCGACAATGTTTACGGGTCGCTGGAAGAAGATGCCCGGCGCCGGGATTTCACGGCCAATGCCTTGTATTACAACATTGCTGATCGCGGCATTCTGGATTTCTCCACAGGCATGGAAGATTTGCGGGCTGGCCTTTTACGTATTATTGGGGATCCCGAACAACGCTATCGCGAAGATCCGGTACGCATGTTGCGGGCAGTGCGCTTTGCCGCAAAACTGGGGTTCACACTCGACGAAGCCGCCCGTGCGCCCATCAGCACCTGTCGGGACTGCTTGCAGGAAGTGCCCTCTGCGCGACTTTTTGAGGAAACCCTCAAGCTGTTTTTGAATGGCAACGCCCGTTCCAGCTTTGAATTACTCCGCCAACATGGCCTGTTCGCTGCTTTATTTCCACAAGTTGACGCCCTCCTCGATACGGACAGCGCCGAACCTGCCCGGATTTTATTACAGGGCGCCCTGGAAGGGACCGATCAGCGGGTTCACGATGGCAAATCCGTCACACCGGCCTTCTTGTTTGCAGCCCTGTTCTGGCCGGTATTGCAACAACAAAGCCAGGTACTGGAGCAGCAAGGAAAACCTGCAGCCATTGCCTTGCAGCAGGCGGCCAGCGATATTCTCCAGGATTGCATGGGCCGGGTAGCTGTACCACGGCGCTTTTCCCTGCCCATGCGCGAAATCTGGGATCTCCAGGCGCGTTTTTTGCGCAGAGGCGGAAGACGTCCCCATGCGCTACTCGCCCATCCCCGCTTCCGTGCGGCCTTTGACTTCTTATTACTACGGATCCAAGCCGGAGAGATCGCTGCCGAATTAGGAAGCTGGTGGGAACAATTTCAGACTGCCGATCATGAAGGTCGCCGCATCCTGATCGAAGCCGCCCGCTTAGAGGAAAACGGACAGGAAACGGCTCTCGGTCCGCTGCCCGCGACCCGCAGTCGCCGTCCCAAACGACGGCGTCGCCGTCATTCCCGTTCTGATTCTGTGGCTGCAAAAAATACAGCAGACACTGAAGAAGTGACAGACAACGACTGACGAGGTCGTACGTCTATCCGCCCCATGGAAGCAGACTCCGCAAATCTCCTCCCCTTGCTGGAAAAGCAGTGGGGAGCTGCAAGGCTGGACCATCTGCGGCAAATTGGCCGTATTGCCCAACAACTGGGCACCCCTGCCTATCTGGTTGGTGGTGCGGTCCGTGACCTGTTTTTAAAGCGCTATGCGCCCGATCTGGATGTGGCCGTAGAAGGAGATACGCGCATGCTGGCGGAAGCCTGCAAAGCGCAGATTCATGGCGCGCACTATCAGTTTCATGCCCAGTTCGGCACGGCTATTCTGGAAGACAGCCAGGGACTTGCTCTGGATCTTGCCCAGTGCCGACTGGAGCATTACCCCGCCCCGGCTGCCCTGCCGGAAGTTCACCCCGGAAATATTCATGCCGACCTGGCGCGCCGGGACTTCACCGTCAATGCCATGGCTATCCGGCTGGATCCCCAACATTTCGGAATCCTGCTTGATCCTTATGATGGACAGGCTGATTTACAGGCCGGTTTACTCAGAACCCTGCATTCCCGCTCGTTTCTGGATGATCCTACCCGCATATTGCGGGGATTACGCTTTGCAACACGTTTTCAGATGGATTTGGCCCCGGAATGTCATCAGCAACTCAAACAAGCCCTGCAAGCAGACATTTTTACCCAACTGAGTGGCGCAAGATTGTGGCGGGAACTCCGCTACCTGTTGGAATTGGAAGCACTACCCGTTGCATTATCCCTGCTGACTGCCTGGAAACTCTGGTTTTTGCTGCGCCCAACGCCACCCGCAAGCAACACCATGCCAACTTTGCTGCAGCGTGGTCAGGAACAGATTCAGTGGCTGAGTGCACAGTTTCCTGAGGAGCCGCTGGCCATTTTTATCCCCATGCTGACTCTCATCTGGCAGGATGTAACCCTACGCGATATTCAACACTATCTCGACCGGTGGCCGGTTCCAGACCGGAGTCAACTGCTGGCGGATCTCCGGGTCTTGCCCGGCTTGCCGGACACCCTGCTTAAGGCGAAGCGTCCCAGTCAAAAGGCAAACATCTGGCAAGGCGTCTCGGTCGCGGGCATACTGGCGGCTATGGCGATATATGCCGATAACCCAACACTGGTGGACAGCGCCCGTCTTTACTTGCAGGTACAGAGACGTCTCCCGTCGCCATTCAACGGACAGGAACTGCAAACGCTGGGGCTAAAGGCCGGACCGTCTCTGGGAAAAACATTGAAATTATTGCGGGAAGCCCAACTGGATGGCGAAATCTCGAACAAGGAAAACGCGCAACAATGGTTGATCAAACAGGGCATTCTGCCTCCGAACCCGCTGTAATTGCCTGGATCAGTATTGGCAGCAATCTTGCGCAGCCCGTGCAACAGGTGCAGAAGGCCATCCAGGCTTTGGGAGAATTGCCGGATTCAAAGCTGCTCTGGCGTTCGCATCTCTATCGCACGGAGCCGGTTGGCGGGGTCGAACAACCGGCGTTCATCAATGCGGTTGCCCGTTTGCAAACCCATTTGCCGGCCCAGGACCTGATGCAAGCCCTGCAAAATCTGGAAGCCCTGGCGGGCCGACAACGCAGTGCCGAAATATTCTGGGGTCCGCGCATTCTCGATCTGGATTTATTGAGTTATGGCTATCTGATTTCCCGTGATCCTAGCCTGCGCATACCGCATCCACGCATGAGCGAGAGAGCCTTTGTCCTGATTCCACTCGCGGAATTTGATCCTGCGCTGAACCTACCAGGATGTGGATGTATTGCCGATTATCTGCCCGCCGTTGCTGACCAGTCTGTCACGCGCCTGCCTGAATCGGCCATACCCAAGGAAACTTTACGCCCGCACAGAGCCAGCGCGTGAATCATCCGCGCATCATCAGCATTGAGGGACCCATAGGGGCCGGTAAAACGAGCTTGGCCCGTCTTCTCGCAGATCATTTTCAAGGTGAAATGATTCTTGAAAAGCCTGAAGAAAACCCCTTCCTGCCCGGATTTTATCGGCAACCCGGTGGCGAACTGGCCACTGAACTGCAGTTTTTACTTCAGCGTCAGGCGCAGTGGCAAACAGCGGCGCTGACCAATGCCTACATCATCAGTGACTACAGCGCCCGCAAAGATGAAATATTTACGCCCCTGACACTCAATGCGGCTGAATTCCAATTATTTCAGCAAATCAAAATGCAACTGCATTATCAAGCCACGCCCGCCGCTTTGCTGATTTTTCTGGATGCCCCCCTCGCCACACTCAAAGAGCGTATCCTGTCCCGGGCCAGAGCCTATGAACAAAATCTGAATGCGGATTATCTGGCCAAAGTCCAACAGGCTTATCGGCACTGGCGCAGCAACTACACCGCGCCGTGCCTGGAAATCAATACCGCAGAACTGGATTTTGTCCATGAAGAGCGGCACAATGAGAACTTGATCAAAATGGTCAAGTATCACCTGCAAGACATTTGAGGAGCACAATGCACAAGAAAATTTCCCGCTGGGTTAAAGACAAACAACAGGGCGTCAAACGGGCGTTGGTAACCGCCTACGATTACCCCACGGCGCGCTTTGCAGCGGCAGCGGGTATGCACGGTGTTCTGGTCGGAGACTCTCTGGGGATGGTCGTCTGTGGGGATCATGACACGCTCAACGTCACGCTGGAGCAGATGTGCTACCACACCCGCATGGTGCGCCGTGGCGCTGGCGGATGCCTGGTATTTGCTGATCTCCCCTTTGGTACTTATGAGAAAAGCCCGGAACAGGCCTGGGAGTCGGCGGGTGAATTACTGCGTGCCGGGGCCGATGTCATCAAACTGGAAGGCGGTGCGGAAATGGCAGCGACGGTAGCTTTCTGCACAGAACGCGGCATCAATATTTGTGCGCATATTGGACTGACACCACAGCGCGTTCGCCAGTGGGGCAGTTTCCAGCGCCAGGGAAGCACCGATGCGGAGGCACAGCGTCTCCATCATGAAGCCGCAACCCTCAGCACGGCAGGAGCGCGCTTTGTGGTTATGGAAGCCGTCCCCGATCAGGTCGCTGCCAGAATCAGCAGAGCCATTGATGCCGTCACCATTGGCATTGGTGCGGGGCCTGACACCGACGCTCAGGTGCTGGTAGCCCATGATGTATTGGGTTTGGAGGCAGAAAGTCCACCCTTCGCGCGCCGCTATCTGGAAGCTGGAAACCTGCAGCAGAAAGCCTTCGCCCAATATGTTCAGGACGTGGTCAGCGGCAATTTTCCGCCCCGACGCCCACACTGACATGCCGGTATTCAAGGATATTGCCAGCCTGCGTCAGTGGCGCCAAAGCCTGCGCGGCACCCTGGCGTTTGTCCCCACCATGGGAAACCTGCACGAAGGGCATATGGCTCTGGTCCGTCTGGCTGCCGCCCGCGCCGAACAGGTGCTGGTCAGTATTTACGTCAACCCGCTGCAGTTCGGGCCAAATGAAGATTTCGCGCAGTATCCCCGCAGTCTCGACAAAGATTTACAGCAACTCCACGCAGCGGGATGCTCCACAGTTTTCATCCCGGACGATGCATTGATGTATCCGCGTGGCAGAAAGGATCTTTCCATCATCATACCGCCCCACAGTCTGGCCAAAGTCCTTTGTGGGGCCAGTCGTCCGGGACATTTTGCCGGGGTCTGCACCGTAGTCAACAAACTCCTGCAGATGGTTCAGCCCGAAATTCTGATTCTTGGCGAAAAAGATTATCAGCAGCTGCGGATTGTTCAGCAAATGGTGGCTGACATGAACATGACCACACAAATTCTTCCCGGCCCTGTTCAAAGAGAAGCGGACGGGTTGGCCTACAGCTCACGCAATGCACGGCTCAGCCCTGGCGAGCGGCAAATAGCCCCTCTGTTGGCTGCTACACTATTCGATCTGGTCCAGCGCAGCACCCCTCAGGCATCTATTGCAGAGTTGGCCCAAGCCGGTCAAGACAGTCTCGAACAGGTCGGATTTGTCATGGATTATCTCGAATTACGGGATAGCGACACGCTACAGGCCGTGAATGTCGCCCGGCCCGGTGCGCGTTGGTTTACGGCCGCGCATCTGGGGCAGACCCGGCTCATTGACAATGTTATGATTCCCTTATGAACTCACGTCTCCGCGAAATCCCCTACAATTACACCTCTTTTTCCGATGGCGAAATCGTCTCACGCCTGATTGGCCAGGAAGCCTGGCGTATTCTCGAAGACCTGCGCGAACAACGCGTCACCGGGCGTTCAGCGCGCATGCTTTTTGAGGTATTGGGCGATCTCTGGGTGGTAGAGCGTAATCCTTATATTCAGGATGACCTCGCCCGTGATAAGCACAGGCGCGAAGCCCTGTGGAATGCGCTGGACCATCGGCTCAACGACATCAGCGCGCGAGCCGAGGGCAATGCGCTGGTATTACGGCTATTGGCTAACACCCGGGAAGCCGTACGAACCTTCACCCGGCAGTTTGATGAAGATTTGCAACTGCGCAAAAAATCAGAAAAACGTCTCCTGAAAATTACGGCACGGGACAATGTCGATTTCAGCGCCTATGCGCGTATAGCCCATATCACCGACGCTTCCGACTGGCGGGTGGAAATTCCTTTTGTGGTGCTCTATCCCGCCGATGAATCCGAAGTGCAACGCATGGTAGCCGCCTGCCGCGAACTGGGTCTCGCCATCATCCCACGCGGTGGCGGCACCGGCTATACCGGCGGCGCCATCCCGCTCCGGCGTCATACCGCCGTCATCAACACCGAAAAACTGGAGCAGACCTCGGCTATTGAAATGATTACTCCGGCCGGACTGAACACCGCAGTACCCAGCATGGTCGCGGGTGCCGGCGTTGTCACCAAAGTGGTCGCCGATGCTGCCGATGCCGCTGGTCTGGTGTTCGCGGTAGATCCCACCTCCATGGATGCTTCCACCATCGGCGGCAATATCGCCATGAATGCCGGCGGCAAAAAAGCGGTACTCTGGGGTACAGCCCTGGATAATTTAATCTCCTGGCGCATGGTCACCCCCGACGGTAACTGGCTGGAAGTGGAACGTCTGAACCATAACCTCGGCAAAATTCATGATCAGCCGCAGGTGGATTTCCTGCTCAAACGCTTTGCTGCCGATGGCAAATCGCCATTGGGTGAGCCAGAAAAACTCACCCTGCCGGGCGCCAGCTTCCGCAAGCCGGGACTGGGCAAGGATGTGACCGATAAATTCCTCGGCGGACTACCGGGCATCCAGAAAGAAGGCTGCGATGGCATCATCACCTCCGGACGTTTCCTGCTGCATCGCATGCCCGCCCATATCCGCACGGTTTGCCTGGAGTTTTACGGGAGCGACCTGAATGCTGCGGTGCCCGCCATCGTCGAAGTGAAATCCTTCGTGGAAAGCCAGAACAATGTTCTGCTGACCGGACTGGAGCATCTCGACGACCGCTATCTGAAAGCCATCAAATACAGTAACAAGGCTCCCCGCCACGAGCGCCCGAAAATGCTCCTGCTCGCGGACATTGCCAGCGATGATCCTGATGCGGCCGGAGCCACGGCGGCCGCAGTCGTGCGCATTGCCAATGCCCGGGGCGGCGAAGGCTTCGTAGCCACCACGCCCGAATCGCGACGGCGCTTCTGGGCCGACCGCAGCCGCACCGCCGCCATATCCGCCCATACCAACGCCTTCAAAATTAACGAAGATGTGGTGATTCCCCTGGAACAACTGGGTGCTTATACGCGCGCTGTGGAACGCATCAATATTGAACAGTCCATCAGCAGCAAATTGCGCAGCCTCGCGGCGTTGGAAGCCTATTTCAACGGCGACATGGCCGAAATCCGCAAAGCCAAAGATTACGAAGATTCCAGCGAAGATCAGGCCATTGTTGCCGCTAAAAGAGCGGCGGCCCTCGCCCTGATTGAGGATACCCGACAACGTTGGGAATCCCTGCTCAGGCTGCTCGATGACGACGCAGCCTTGCATCCCGAACTGCTGGACGCTCCGGCGGCTGCGGCGCTGCAGCCGGAAGAAACCCTCATTGACCTGCTCCTGCGCGGGGCTTTGCGGGTCAGCTATCGGGAGCGGGTAGGAAGGCCACTGGAGGCGCTATTTGCGGGAGACGCCTTTAATGCCCTGCGCGAACGGATCCGGGAAATTCACGCAGAGCACAAACGCGCCCGCTTGTTCGTCGCGCTGCACATGCATGCGGGTGATGGCAATATCCACACCAACATTCCGGTTTTATCCAGTAATCATCGCATGCTCCATGAGGCCGACGGCGTAGTGGACCGGATAATGGCCATCGCCCTGGAACTGGGCGGTGTCATTTCCGGCGAACACGGCATTGGCATTACTAAAATGCGCTGGCTGGAACCGGAAAAAATAGCCGCCTTTGCCCGCTACAAGGCCGAAGTGGACCCCGGTAATGTCTTCAATCCGGGCAAGCTGCTGGCAGGCTCAGGTCTGGACAACGCCTACACCCCCTCCCTGCAACTGGTGGAGCAGGAAGCCCTGCTCCTCGAAGCCAGCGAACTGGGCGAACTCAACCGCGAAATCAAGGATTGCCTGCGTTGCGGCAAGTGCAAACCGGTTTGCATGACCCACATTCCCCGGGCCAATCTGCTCTATTCGCCGCGCAACAAAATTCTGGCTACCGGCTTGCTTATTGAGGCCTTTTTGTACGAGGAACAAACCCGGCGCGGTGTTTCGCGGCAGCATTTTGAAGCGATGAATGATGTCGCCGATCACTGTACTACCTGCCACAAATGCATGACGCCCTGCCCGGTGGATATTGATTTCGGCAAGGTTTCCATTCATATGCGCAACATTCTCCGGGCGCGTGGTGAAAAATCCTTCAATATGGGGACCCGCCTGGCCATGAGCTACCTGAATGCCACTGAACCCGGCAAGGTACACTTCATGCGTCAGGGGGTTCTGCAGACCATGTTCAAGGCCCAGGCACTGGCCCATGACATCGTCAAGCCCTTGCTGCCCAAGGGCCCGCCGCCGGCGACTACCGGCAAGGCCAGCATGCGTACGGAAGTCATTCATTTTTTACGCAAACCCCTGCCCACCAAAATGGGTGCCCAGACCATGCGCCAGTTACTGGCCATTGTCGATGACAAAACCGTGCCCATTATTCGTGATAGCGCCAAAGTCACGGACGACAGTGACGCCGTGTTTTATTTTCCGGGATGCGGCAGCGAACGGCTGTTCAGCGACATTGGTCTGGCGACACTCGCCATGCTCCATCATGTTGGCGCGCAAACTGTCCTGCCACCCGGTTATCTCTGCTGCGGTTATCCCCAGACAGCCGGGGGGCAGGAAGACAAAGGACAGGAAATTTCCGTGCGTAATCAGGTGCTTTTTCACCGGGTCGCCAACACCCTCAACTATCTGGATATAAAAACGGTCATCCTCTCCTGTGGCACTTGCATGGATCAGTTGCTGCAATATCAATTCCAGCAAATATTCCCCGGTTGCCGTCTGCTGGATATTCATGAATATCTGATGGAAAAAGGGATTGCTCTGGAAGGCGTCGCGGGCGTGCAATATTTGTATCACGACCCCTGCCATAGCCCCATGAAAACCCACAAACCCCAGGCTGTCGCCAGTCGTCTGCTGGGTCAGGAAGTGCTGGAATCGGCCCGCTGCTGTGGCGAAGCCGGAACGCTGGCCAGCAGTCGTCCCGACATTGCCACTCAGTTACGCTTCCGCAAGGAAGAAGTGCTCAAAGAAGGCGTTTTCCAGCTCACCGGCAGTGACAAAGCCGTAGACAACAATGTCCGTCTTCTGACCAGTTGCCCGGCTTGTCAGCAGGGTCTGGAACGCTACCGGGAAGATACCGGTCTGGATACAGACTACATTGTCGTGGAGCTGGCCCGTAAAATTCTCGGCAGCCAGTGGCAACAGGGCTTTATTGACGCCACCCGACAGGGAGGCATTGAGAGGGTTCTGCTTTGACGCAAGGGCCGGATCCGGTTTTCAAAAGCGCAATAGATGGCGTTCTTGATCTCCATGCCTTCCGTCCCAAGGAAGTACCTGATCTGGTTCGGGAATATTTACGCAGTTGCCGCGCTGCCGGCATTACTGAAATCCGCATCATCCACGGCAAAGGTAAAGGCGTGCTCCGTGAAACCGTACATGCCTTGCTGCGCCGGGAACCCATGGTCAAAAACTTTCGTCTGGCCAATGACCGCAGTAGCTGGGGAGCCACTCTGGTAGATATATATCCGCCGGATGTAGCCCTGCCCGAGCGCCCGACCCGTTCCGGCAAAACAGTGACCAGAGCCCAAGCAACCCCATCCGGTCCAGTCACCCTCCCCGGCTGGTACCGACTCCTCCAAAAAATTTTTGTCCGGCGCTAAAACCGATGAGCACAGCCAACACACCCGAAGAAGGCGTCACCAAATTCCTGTTGCACTGGACGCCAGCCGCCGCTTCCGATCAAGCCGAAACTACTACCTTACAGGACTGGCGTGATGTTTTTTTTGCCCGCCAGCTGATCGGTGCGGATCCACAACGCTATGGCGGTATTGGTTTTGGTAATGTGAGTTGCCGCAGCCCGCAGGGCTTTCTGGTCAGCGCCACCCAAACCGGAGGGCTCCCGACCTTGAGCGCAGAAAATTTCTGTATGGTGACGGGCTGGGATATCCGGGGTAACAGCATCCACGCCAAGGGACCACAGCCGCCTTCTTCCGAAGCCCTGAGCCATGCGGCCTGTTACGCCGAACGCTCTGACATTCATTGGGTATTTCATGTGCACAGCCCGGTACTCTGGCAGGCTGCCGCCCGACTGGGCATGGCGGCCACCCCTCTGGATGCGGAGTATGGGACCCCCGCCATGGCCGAGGCCATCAGCAGCATTATCCAGAATGCTCATCTGCCGGTGTTACTGCAAATGGCGGGGCATGAAGACGGCATCATCGCCGCTGGCAATAGTGCCGCCCAGTGCGGAGCACTACTACTGGAGGCAGTACTGCGTGCTCAACTTTCCAGTGCCTTGCGTAAATAAAAGTCCATATCGGTAAGATTATTCAGTGCCCATTTACGGTAGTCATCGGGCAAATCAATAATTTTGACGCCCTTATGCTTACCAAAAGGCATGGTCTCTGGAATACGGGCACGCTCACTAAATTCCCACAGGTCTTCCCAGGAAGAAGGACGCACCGCCAGAATCACCTTGTTGAGCAAAATCCGGCAGAATTTCACATCGGCCAGGGCGGAGTGGGCATTTTTAAGATTATCCCGCGTTTTTTTGCGGTCCTTGCTGAAATGAAACATAAGTGCCGACTGGGAGTGACTATCCACTTCCGGCCACAATTTGCGGGTCATGGCATAAGTGCAAATGCGTTTGACATCGGGTTTACCGATCACACCCCAGTCATAATCAATACTATGCCCTACCAGATAACCCGTATCTTCCGGCAAAGTAAAAGTCCGCGCCGAAGGACAATCCAGCAGTTCTTCTTCAAGAATATGGTGCACCGCCATGGCCCCCATCTCAATGGGCTTATCCGGGCGATAACGCTGCACAAACTGTTCTTCTACTTCCAGGGTCTTGAGATCACTGACTGCCAGCCAGGCCGCTTCGATCAGATCGGGCTCCACCCGCCCCGTGGTTTCCGTGTCAAAAATCAGTGCGCGCATGCTGGCTCCATCATCAATCCGAGAAAAGAATTGCAGGGTAATGATGTGTTCAGCAATGGGCAAGTCACAAATCGCCGATAACTACCGGAACTTTTCGCCGCTGCCAGACTCTTAGCCCCGATCTGCTTTGTTGAAAGTTCAGCAGGACCATTGATTTATCGAACAGAAACCCCCATTCTTGAGATATACCCAGGCACGTTGCTTGTTTGAAGGAGTCCGTAAATGAATCAGGATCAGAACCCCTATCAGTTTCCCGACAGCATGAACCCCCAGGGAAGCCGTACTGGCACGTCCATTGGCGCATTGCTGGGGAAGACCTACGCGCTGCTGGCTGCGACTCTGGTCGTTTCGGCCATTGCTGCGGTTTATGGAATGAGCTCTCCGTTTGCCTATGAACATCCCTTCATCCTGATGATTGGCTCTTTTGCCCTGCTGTTTGCCGTGCAGTATACCGGCGCTCACCGCAGTCCTTTTGCCATACCCCTGGTTTTCCTCTTTGCCGCCGGCATGGGCATGATGATGGGACCCGCGATTGAAATGTATTTGCGGATGCCCAACGGAGCCACCGTCATTGCCGAAGCGCTGGGCACCACGGCGGCCATGTTTATCGGCCTGTCTGCTTACGCCATGACCACCCGCCGGGATTTCAGTAACATCGGTGGATTCCTCATCACCGGACTGATTCTGGCCATTGTCGTGTCTTTGCTGAATATGTTCCTGCTGCATCTGCCAGCCCTGCAACTGGCTATTGCCGGGGTTCTGGTACTGGTGTTCAGCGGTCTGATTCTGTTTGACACCCAACGCATGGTGCGCGGCGGCATTCAGGAGCCCGTTCTGCTGGTAGTCGGCCTGTACCTGGACATCATCAACCTGTTCATGGCCCTGCTGGAAATTTTTGGCGGCGGCAACCGAAGCTGAATTCATTCGTACCACTTTCCGTCCGTCACCTGCAAGGGGTGACGGACGTAGCCGCAACTACTTGTCCTGCGCTATCCTCCGCGCAATATGAATATTGATTCGCACAGGCAACCCTCTCACCATGCGCTCCACTGAACCAAGCGCGAAGCACACCCCCATGATGCAACAATACTTCGGATTGAAAGCAGAATGTCCGGATGCGCTGCTGTTTTATCGCATGGGTGATTTTTACGAACTGTTTTACGAAGATGCGCAAAAAGCATCGACCTTGCTGGGTATTACCCTCACCAGCCGGGGGCACAGTGCAGGAGAACCCATCCCCATGGCCGGGGTTCCGGTACATAGCGTCGATGGTTATTTAGGAAAACTGGTCGCACTCGGTGAAAAAATCGCCATCGGCGAACAAATTGGTGACCCTGCCACCAGCAAAGGACCTGTCGAAAGAGCCATTGTCCGGGTATTGACCCCCGGCACCATTGTCGATGGGGCCTTGCTGGATAGTCACCAGGAGCCCCTGCTGCTGGCCATCTGCCCGGAAGGCCCAAGCTGTGGCCTCGCCTGGCTGGATGCAGCCGGAGGGCGACTGATGCTCAGGGAAATCCCCCAGACCGGCTTGACCGACCTGCTGGCCCGGCGTCCTGTAGCTGAAATCATTCTTCCCGAAGATGCGCCCCTTAAAACCAGCCTGAACAACAAGCATGCCCAGGGGCTGGATAAAACCCTGTTCCAGACCCGTCGCAGTCAGGCCGTGCTGGAGCGCTATTTTGGCGAGCGCCTGGACAGTTTTGGCTGCAATGACTGGCCACTGGCCCTGCGCGCCGCTGGAGCGCTTCTCCATTATGCCGAATCCCAACTACGGGGCAGTCTGGCTCAGATCCAGCACCTGCAGCCTGAGCGTGCTGAAGATGAGCTGTATCTGGATGCCACCGCTTATCGTGCGCTGGAAGTTGTTGAAAGTCTGCATGAACAGGGCCCTACCCTGCTGTCTCTGCTGCAAAAGACCCGCACGCCCATGGGTAACCGGCTGCTGAGGCGCTGGTTGTTACGTCCTTTGCGTCAGGGACCCGATTTGCTGCAGCGCCAGCAGCATGTCAGCGCACTGGTAGCCGGCCAGGGTCCGGAGCCGTTGCAAAAGGCCCTGCAGGGCATCGCCGATGCCGAGCGCATTCTCACCCGTATTGCCTTGCGCAGTGCCAACCCTCGTGATCTGGCGCAATTACGCAGCACCCTCCAGGCCCTGCCTGCCCTGCACGAAAGCCTGCACCGCTTCGCACAAAGTCCGCTTCATGATTATCGGGAACGCATCGGGTTATTCGCAGAAACCCGCCTGCTGCTGGAAAAAGCCATTGTCGATCAGCCCCCCATGACCCAAAGGGACGGGGGTTATATCCAAACCGGCTATGACACTGAACTGGATCGTTTACAGGCCCTGAGTCACAACCTTCAGGATGTCCTGCGCAATCTGGAGCAGGAAGAACGCCAGCGCACCGGCATCAGCCAGCTCAAAATTCAGTATAATCGGGTTCACGGCTTTTATATTGAAATCAGCCGCAGTTATCAGGGACCTATTCCCGACGATTACCGCCGCCGCCAGACCACCAAAAATGCCGAACGCTACATCAATGACGCCCTCAAGCTTATCGAAGATCAGGCGCTTTCTGCCGAAAGTCTGGCTCTCAGCCGGGAACGTCTGCTCTTCATAACGCTTCTGGACGCCCTGATACCGGAAGTTGCAGCCCTGCAGAACACCATGACCGCAGTGGCAGAACTGGATGTCCTGAGCACCCTGGCTGAACGCGCCATCTCGCTGAATTGGTCCGCACCGCAACTGGTGGCGGAAAACAACCTGCACATTCTTGATGGCAGACACCCGGTCGTCGAAGCGCAAATGGGTAGTCAGTTTGTGCCCAACGACCTTCATTTTGATGGACAACAGCGGATGCATCTGATTACCGGCCCCAACATGGGCGGCAAATCCACCTACATGCGCCAGAGCGCACTGATCGTACTGCTCGCTCATATCGGCAGCTGGGTGCCTGCTCGCGAAGCCATTATCGGGCCTATCGACCAGATATTCACCCGCATTGGTGCTGCCGACGATCTGGCGGGCGGACGCTCGACCTTCATGGTGGAAATGAGCGAAACCGCACGCATACTGCATCTGGCCACCGCCCGGAGTCTGGTCATTCTCGATGAAATTGGGCGCGGCACCGCCACCTATGACGGCCTCGCCATTGCCTGGGCCACCGCCGAAGCCCTGCTCGAACGCGGGGCATTTACCCTTTTTGCCACCCACTATTTTGAACTGACCGAACTGGAAAACCCGAAGCTCAGCAACCTGCATCTGGATGCCTTCGCCCAGAACGATCAGGTTATTTTTCTGCATCGTGTCGAAGCAGGGCCAGCCGCCCAGAGTTACGGCCTGGCCGTGGCCAGCCTGGCCGGCATTCCAGAAAAAGTAGTCAGCACCGCCAGGGTACGACTGCAGTTACTTGAAAATTCGAGCTCTGCACGACCACGCATCTTGCCCAATCCGGCACCCGCACAAAATCCACCGGCGCAAATTCCCCTATTTGCAGCAACACCCCACCCCGCGCTGGAACTCCTGGAGCAAATGGACCCCAACAATATCAGCCCCAGGGAAGCATTGGCCGTTTTATATCAATTGAAAGAGTTGCTGTAGGCTTTTTGTAACGGGGCATATCCGGACAACCCGCCAGCCAAGCATCGAAAGCCAAAAAATCGCCACGCTCTTGGTGTTCATGTTATGCGCTGTTTTTATCGTGACCCTACTACCTACGCGGAATTTTTTGCCTGCTGTGAAATACCCGTATTATTTCCACGGCATCATCCCGCACGCAATAAGGGAGAATGTACGGGTGATCCGTTATCACTAATTCCCTGGTTACAAAAACCCGCCCAGGTCTGCCCATGGCCGGATAGGCGCATAACAAGCCGGTGCCCTGGTGTAGGGTTGTTTGTCACATCCAGATTCGGGAGATCACTTGATTCCCCTTTTTTATCTGAATCCCATGTTGCAAGAACTGTTGTATGAACCGTTGCATTCTTTTACGCTGCAACATTTATAATATTTATTATATATCAGTATATTGGCTTAATTTTCTGTTGCAAAAAGATAAATTTCTTAAACCCATAATCCTCAATAAAACAAGAGATTAACTTCTGGCACGTTGTTTGCTGATAAAGCTTGCTGAATTAGCCGATGGCGTGGCGGGTTCTGGAAACCAACATTATCAAGGGTTTTTTATAACGAACATGGAGGCAAATGTGATGAAATCATTGAAAAAAACACCAATGGGCCGGAAACTGCGGTCTTTGGCTTTGATGGCGGGTGTCGGTATGTCGGGCTTCATGATTGCAGCCCCGGCGTATGCCTGGGGTCCTTGGGGTGGCGACATGCCCTGGAGCGGTGGTGGTGGAGGGATGCCCTGGAGTGGTGGTGGCATGCCCTGGTCCGGTTATAGCGGCCCCATGAATGGCAACAGCGGGCCTTTTAGCGGCTATGGTGGCCCCATGCAGGGATCAGAAGGCCCTTGGGATATGGGTGGCATGAATTTCAATGGGCCGCATGGTGGACCCATGAACATGAACAGCGGTAACTACGGCGGTTATGGGCAGCCTTATCAGGGCGAATATCAGGGCGGTGGTAGTAATGGTTATCCGCAATCCTACGGACAACAATCCTACAACGGACCCAGTCAAGGTTATGCCCGTTATCCGGCACAACAAAACTACGCTTATCCTAATCAGGGGCAATATCCACAACAATATCGCCAACCCTATCCGCAGCAGATGCGTCCCAGCATGCCGCCTCCGCCCATGGGTCCTTATCAGTCTCCTTATGGTTATTCGCCCTACGGATATGGTCGCTAACCCGAGGATCCCATGCGTTTGGTAGTGGCCTCCATGAAGGGTGGGTCTGGTAAAAGCACGGTGAGTTTCAATCTCGCCGTGTGGTTGGCGTATCGGGCTCCCGTGCAACTTTACGACCTTGATCCCCAAGGGACCTTACGCGATGTCTGCAGCGATCGCACAGAACAGCACATTCTGCCTGCTCTTTCTGTAGCTACAGAGATGGATGATGCCCTGCCCCAGGCTGAATACGTAGTGATTGACTGTAGTTATTCCGAATTGACCGCCTTTCGAGGAGCCTTGAGCGTCGCCGATGCGATCCTGATGCCCGTCGGCCCCAGTCAGGCCGATATCTGGTCTGCACAACGTTTTCTGGAGGATTGCGGCCAATGGGCAGCCCCTCCGGTCTGGGCATTTATCAATCGCGCCGATACCCACCACGCAGTCCGTGAAAGCGATGAAGCCGAGGCCATGCTGGCCGAACTTCCACAGATCAAATCCTTGGGATTACGACTCGGACAACGCACGGCCTTTCGCCGCTCACTGAGTGAAGCCCGTGCCGTTTTTGAATTGGATACCAGCAGCAAAGCCAGCCAGGAACTAGAAAAACTGGCCAGCACTTTGTATCCGGAATTATCTATGTTCTAGCACCCAACCCATTTAATATCGAGGCGAATAACTTATGCGTGTTTTCTCCCTACCCCTAGTGCCAAGACACCCCCTTTTCAAGGTCGGGATGCTTTTCACCTCACTTTTAGTGGGTGCCAGCCTGCAATTCGTCTCAGGCGACCTGAATCCTGAATTTTCGCCTTTCAGCTGTATTGCCAGTGCCGCAGCCGCAGAATCTGCCTTACCTGCAAAAACTGTCCCCGCAGCCAAACATCCCGTCGCGCCCAAAAAAACTGGACAAAGTGGCGCTGCCAAAGCGCATTCTGCCCACAAAAATATCAAGGCTCCGCCCACCTTATCCATGCCTATGCCGGCTTCGACAAAAAGCCTGAGCAAAGCCGAAGTCAAACTGCTCTTGCAGGCTCGGGCGGCCTACTGGCAGCGCAATGCGCCGAAAGCCATTGCCGACTACCAAAAACTACTTCACGAAGCGCCTGATCATCCGGGTATTTATGGTGAATTGGGCAATGTGTATTACATGACCGGCAAGTATCCGGAAGCCGCCATTGCCTATGGAAGTGCAGCCCGAACCATGATTCGGATGCAGCGCTTTGCAGAAGCCTATAGCCTTTTGCCGTTGATAGGCTCCCTGAATCCTCAGGAAGCTACCGCCATTGACCATAGCCTGCAGGTTCACAGTGCTGCGGCCGCCAAAAAAGCCAGAGCAGCCGCCCAGCAAAAATCTGAGCAGTCCGCAGTGCCCGATTGAAAAACATCGCGCCAGCAACATATCATCCAGTCTGATCTCAATAAGCTGAGGATGTTGCTGTGCAAGAACTCACCCTGATTCGTCCCGACGACTGGCATCTGCATCTGCGTGACGGGGCCAATATGGCCTCGGTGCTTCCTGACAGTGCCCGACGTTTTGGTCGGGCCATCGTCATGCCCAACCTGAAGCCGCCCGTGACCACGGTGGACCTTGCCGCTGCTTATCGTGACCGGATTGTTGCTGCACTGGAACCTGGCTCAGCATTTCAACCCCTCATGACCCTTTATCTCACTGATAACACCACTGTGAGTGAAATCGAAAAAGCCAAAAGCAGCGGTTTTGTACAGGCAGTGAAATACTATCCGGCGGGAGCAACCACCCACTCGGAAAACGGTGTCACCGACCTCAAACGCGTATTTAACGTGCTGGAAGCCATGGAAAAAATGGATCTGCCCCTGCTCCTGCATGGAGAAGTGACCGATCCAGATATTGATATTTTTGATCGGGAAGCCGTATTCATAGAACGTCATCTGCTACCCCTGACTCGCAATTTTCCGAGTCTGCGCATGGTTCTCGAACATATCACCACCCGCACTGCCACCCAATTTGTGGCCGATGCCGGAAAGCAGATAGCGGCCACTATCACCGCTCATCACCTGCTCCTCAATCGCAATGCCCTGTTTGTCGGTGGGGTTCGTCCCCACTATTACTGCCTGCCGATTCTCAAACGGGAAACCCATCGCCAGGCACTGATTCAAGCCGCTACCAGTGGTAATCCCAAATATTTTCTCGGTACGGACAGCGCCCCCCATCCCCGTCAGGACAAGGAGTCGGCCTGCGGCTGTGCCGGAATTTACACCGCCCATGCAGCCATTGAACTTTATGCAGAAGTTTTTGAAGCAGCAGGCGCTCTGGACCGGCTGGAAGCTTTTGCCAGTTTTCATGGACCGGATTTCTACCAGCTCCCTCGTAATCAGGGGCACATTACTCTGGAAAAACGGAGTTGGACAGTTCCCGAAAGCTATCCCTGTGGAGTGGACACATTAATTCCTCTCCGGACCGGAGAGGAATTATCATGGAAATTGAGAGAATAACTAAAGGAATAATAGGTATTCATCCCGTCCTGTATTATTTACTAAAACTAGATTTTTTATACGCCGGATAGTCAGTATATCCTTTTGGCCCAGGAGAATAAAAAGTGGATTGGTCAGGAGCATTCAAGGAATAGCCTGCACGAATCCGATCTGGCAAATCTGGATTTGCCAGGAAAGCCGTTCCAAAAGCAATGGCATCAACAACACCAGAGGCTAAAGCTTCTTTGGCTTCTTCAGGCGAGTAGCCCATGTTGGTAATCAGAGATCCACGGTAATGTTTCCGCGCTGGAGACAAAATATCGCCTGATTGATGGCCGTAAAAGTCTCCGCGCATTAAATGTAAATAAGCCAAGCCAAAATCATTCAAGCGATCAGCAAGCCAGGTCAACAAGGCCACGGGATTACTATCACGCATATCGTTGAAGCTATTGAGGGGAGATAAACGCACCCCGACCCGATCGGCACCAATGGCATTTGAAACAGCCGTCAATGTTTCGAATAGCAGTCGCGCACGGTTTTCCATGCTACCACCATATATTCCAGACCGAACATTGCTTCCGTCCCGCAGAAATTCATCCAGTAAATATCCGTTTGCCGCATGGACTTCTACCATATCAAATCCGGCAGAACGGGCATTCAGGGCAGCCTGGGCAAACCCTTGGACAATAGCGGGTATTTCATCATCCTTTAAGGCTCTCGGTTCAGTATATTTTTGCTTTCCATTTGGGGTATGTACCTCTTCACCCTTAATGGCAAGGGCACTGGGAGCCACAGGAACGACCCCATCATTCAAATCAGGATGGCACGCTCTACCACCATGCCAGAGTTGCAGGGCAATTTTACCTCCAGCCGAATGCACGGCGTCGGTCACTAAGCGCCAACCATCAATCTGTGCAGCGGAATAAATACCCGGTTCATGCCAAAAGGCAGAATTACCCGGCAAAATCATGGTTGCCTCAGCGATGATCAGCCCCGCACTGGCTCTTTGAGCGTAATATTCTGCCATAAGCGGCGTTGGTACATGTTCGTCCTCTGCGCGGCAGCGCGTCAAAGGGGCCATAAAAATGCGATTAGCTGTTTGGATGCTGCCCAGTTGCAATGGTGAGAACAAGTCGGCCATGGTTTCTCCTAGTCAGGGTTTGTTCAAAGTCATAGATACAATAATGATACCGACCAGTCAGTAGGTTTACAAGTATCCATATTCTTGTCCGATATATCATGCGCGCAAAACTTCAAAGCAATCGCTGGTTAAATAAGTCGTTGACCAATTGGCTACCAACTTACTGTTCAAAAATGATGATTCGGGGAAAGATGTCGACAAAAATAACAACTGCGAGGACCAAAATTGCTGTAAAGCCTTCCCGCAATCTGCGCCTTTTATTCGAATAACTTGATCATCTGGTTTGTGACGGTTGATCTTGTTATGATGCAGGCACTGTTGATCAGACTCTCGCCACGGTAACAGCGTACGATGAAAAGATCAGCCTGTACCTTGCCCAGGTGGCGAAATCGGTAGACGCAAGGGACTTAAAATCCCTCGGTTTATACCGTGCCGGTTCGAGTCCGGCCCTGGGCACCATTTCGTAACATAAGGATGCCCCTCATGTCGATTGAATCCATAAACCCTTCCGCTGTGACCCCTTTGAGTAACATCATTGATGTGCGCGGGATGACTTATACCGAAGCACAACCCGTTGTTTATGCAGTCAGTATTCGCCTGTCCGTCGGGCAAAAAATACAGGTGCTCGCAGATTCAGATCCTGCCGCCATGATGCGCGCCGTAGCTTTTCAACTGCGTGATGCCATCTCCTGGCACATGGAAAGCGATGGCAAACTATGGCAGGTCGAAGTTCAGCCCCGAGCCGAGGCAGAAGCCAAAGATGTGGTTGACCTGTTGACTTGGGACCATTATCGCCTGGATCACCAGTTTGCCCAGGTTCTTGCTGCAGCCAACGAAAACAGAATTGCCGACGCTGAAAGTATTTTCCAGAATTACTGGATTGGTCTCCGTCGTCACGTTCATCTGGAAAACAATCTGCTGGGTCCGGTTCTTGGGGGGGGCGAAGAGCAAGGACCCTTGGCAGATATGCTTTTTGAACATGACAGTATTATTGTGCAATCGCGCCTGGTCGAAGAAACTTTTGAAGAAAAAGACTATGGTATGTTGCCGGCCATCTGCGCCATGCTTTCCGGCTCACTTGCGAAGCATGAAAACCGTGAAGAAACCACTTTGTTTCCCATTTGGCAGACGACAGATAATAGTGATCGTGGCCGTGCTACTGAACATCTTGCCAGAGCAAAAGAACTCCTATCAGGTTCAGAAGATTGCCAGGTACTGAAGTTTTTTTCCTGAACAACCTGATAACTTAGCGGTATGCTCCCATCCGGCGCTGGGCTCGCACCATATACCAGCGCCCCACAAGAATGAGCATCAACACTCCGGCGGTAATCAGGAAAGCTGCAGCAAATGCCAACATATGTGATTCTGCAAAGGGCTCGTTGATGAATGTCCAGATGACATAGGTCAAGTAGCCGATTGGCTCATTGGTCAGTTTTCCGGTCCACATATAGTTAGACCAGCCAGCGGTATACAAAAGTGGAGCCGTTTCACCCATGGATAAAGCCACCGCGTAAAAAAGTCCGGTCATAATCGCCGGTGCGGCACCAGGTAGTAATATTTTGAAAACAATCCGCCCCTCCCCTGCCCCTAATCCATATCCTGCTTCGCGAACAGATAAAGGGATGTTGCTCAGCGCCAATTCGGTGGAACGGGCAATATAGGGAAGGAGCATAACGGTCAGGGTGATGATTCCTGCAGCCACTGAAAACTGCCAGCCCAAATAAATGACCATCGTAATATAACCGACGTAACCCAGCACTATGGAGGGTACCCCAACCAGAACGTCTGAGAGAAAGCGCAGCAGCTTGCCAGCATTCCCATGACCATGTTCGCTCAAATAAATGCCTGCAGATATCCCGATGGGCGCAGCTAACAGCAAGCTACCAAGAGACATGATAATGGAACCTTCAATGGCATTTTTCAGACCACCACCAATACCATTGGTAATTTCTGTCAACAATTTGATATTGAGCGCTGGCCAGGCATGTATGAGCACATCAACAATAATGGAAAGAAACATGGCCGCCAAAAAAACAAAGGACCCTGTGACAATGACGGTAGCAAAAACAGTCATCAGCCTGCGCCATAAGGATACTTTAAATTTCCTGGGTGTACTCATTTTCGGTAATACCTGCTCTTCCAACACATTAATAGCCATCAGCGCACCTTTGCCATCCACAACATCATTCTGGCAGCTATATTGACAACCACCGTAATCAGCAATAACACCAGGGCTATTTCAGATAATGCTTCAACAGCCATATTGGTTGGGTCTTGCAGTGCACTATCCAGCTGCGAAGCAATAAATGCCGCCATAGTCGAAATGGGCGCATAAATATTATTGGGTAAGTAGTTCAGGGCATTACCACTGACCATCAATACCGCCATGGTTTCACCCAAAGCCCGCCCTAATGCCAAAATTCCTACGCCGATCAAAACGGTTCTTAGCTTGGGCAAAACAATATGCCAAAAAACTTCAAGGCGATTCAAGCCAAGACTCAAACCAGCCTCTTTCAAGGCAGGTTCCGTCATCAGTATAGATTCACGCAACGTCGCCGAAATCAGGGGGATGATCATGACTGCCAAGACAAAAGCAGAGGTCAATAGCCCATAACCGCTTCCCGCTTCGCCATTCAGGAAAGGAATAAAAGAAAAAGTCTTTGCCAAAAAAGGAAAAATGCTGTGACCAAATAGCGGCACCAGCAAAGCATATCCCCATAAACCATATACTACACTGGGAATAGCAGCGAGCAGATCAACAAATAGGGATAAAGGTCCTGCCCAGGTTTTGCGAATGCCTTCACTGAGAAAATAGGCTGCACCAACAGCGATAGGCATAGCAATAAGCATCGCCAGTACCGAACTGGCAATCGTCCCAACGACCAGAAACCAGATGCCATACTTGGCACCAGGCATGATTTGGTGCCCATTTACTGAAACTGGGTTACCATAAAGATTGCCAAGGTTCCAATCATTCGTCCATAAAAAATGAAATTGATTATACTGAATCGCTGGCCATGAATACACGGCCAAAAAAATTATCAGAAGGAGTAATGAAATCGGCAAAAAACTTGCGGTAGCCACTAATGCCGTTCTGAATACAGGAATTTTCATTACAATGATTCCACTTCCAAAAGTAAGTAAAGTTATCTAAACAGTAATAAATGCGTATTAAAAAATTACGGTGCCGGGTTATTACCCCGGCACCGTTCAGATCTTAGTGAATTTCTGCGATCTGTTTACGTGACAGCTCAGCTGCGCTGTCGGGTAGCGGTACGAAGTTTACCGCAGTGATAAAGTGTGGTGCATTACCGCCCTTAGGATCAATGGCCCAGTTCAGGAATTTCTTCATGGCTGCAGCCACTTCCGGCTTGGCCTGGGTCTTGCTGACGATGGCATACTCATAATTGATGATGGGGTAGGACTTGGCACCAGGAGCGAATACCAGACTGATCCGTTCATCAGCAGGGGTCTTGCTGACCATTTCACCAGCTGCAGCCTTGGCATTTTCCACTGTAGGCAATACGAAATTGCCTGCGCGGTTTTGCAGCATGGCCAGGCCCAATTTGGCTTCTTCAACTGGTTTCTTCCAGCTGATACCGATGTATGCCACACCATAAGGCGTTGTCTTCAGAGCCTGGACCATGCCGGGGTTGCCTTCGGCACCGATACCACCCGGAACGGCCGGCCAACTTACCGTCGTACTGTAGCCAACGCTTTTGCTCCATGCTGGAGTGGTATCAGCCAGGTAGGTGGTAAAAATAAAAGTGTCGCCAGAACCATCGGTGCGGTGGATAGGGACAATCTTGTGGTTGGGCAGTTTCACACCAGGATTCAGCTTGGCAATGGCCGCATCGTCCCAATTGGTGATTTTGCCGGAATAAATACCGGCAAGTACAGGACCGGAAAGCTTCAGATGCTTATTGTTCAGACCCGGCAGATTATAATTGACCATCTGAATGGAGATGGCCAAAGGAATGTTGAGGATGTTCTGATGCATTTTGATCTGGGCATCACTCATATATGCGTCGGAGGCGCCAATCTGGGCGACGCCGGAAATGGCTTCGGCAATACCCGTACCACTTCCTGTACCCTGGGTGGTTATCTGCACGCCGGGATTCATTTTGGTGTACACAGGTACCCACAAATTGAAAAGTGGATACAACAGGGTGGAACCGGTTTCCAACAAAGAAATCGTGGCAGCATTGGCAGGCATAGCATACATGCCGACAAGACCCAATGCAGAAACCATGACGGCACCCTTTACACTGCGAGAAAGCTCTTTCTTCAAACGATACAGCATAAGACCTCCAAAGATGGCGAATACGTTGATTTACGGCTTATTCCCAAACACACACCGTACGTCATCAATGCTTGCGAGCAGTCCTGACGCGACGTAATTAGCAATCTAGCACAGTTATATGACAGTATGATGACAAAACTTCTGTTACAAACAGAGCCCGACCAAAAGGACGGGCTCTTCAAGACAATGAAGGTTTTTAAGCGCCGATTACCAGGTCAGAATCCGACCTGCAGCGGCCAATGAAGGCAGCGCAGCACTGGGATTCATCATGGGAATGGGTTTGGCCAGGTCATCTTTGGTCATGCCATTCAATTCCAGAGACTGCAGGCAACCAATAATCTGAACTTCATTATCTTCGGCAAGCTTCATGAAGTCGGCGACACTTTTGCCACCTTCCATCGGAAATATACTTTCGGCCTTACCTTTGGCAAGCAACTCCGTGGCCGGTCCGGTGAAATACATGACGACTTTCTGCTCGGCGGCGGCAGCAGTGGCTGCCAGGAAAAAAGCGGAAGGAAGACGCTTGGGATTTTCAGCGCCAGTGATAAGAATGATAACAAGATCCGCTGCTTCGGACATTTAACACCTCCTGATTGAACGTGTGAAGTGACTTATCAAGTATACACCAATTTGCGGTGCTGACTAAAACGGTTGTGCTTAGGCTTTGTTCTCAGTCGCAACGGCGCGCAGCATTTCCGGCAAAGCATACCACTGAAGTTCACCTTCCATTTGATCAACAGTTTTCAGATGAATACCAATTACGCTGGCTTTTTTGACGGGGACACTGACCCGGGTTAGCCGCGTCGTCCAAATTCCGAGATGGGGTTGATGACCCACCACAATCAGCGTTTCGGGCTGTTTGCTCAGGTTCTGCCAATCCCGACTGAGCGTGTTCAGATCGCCAGCCGGAATCGCTTCATGATAGCTATTCACTTCAATACCAAAAGCTTGGGAAATATAAGCGGCAGTTTCGCGGGTACGAAGCAAGGGGCTACTCCACAATAGAACTGAACCCTGAATACAATGACGCAAGCCCCGGGCGACAGCCGCTGCGGTTTCATGTCCATAGCAGGTAAGTTGCCGCGCAAAATCCGAACCGGAAACCGCTTCGTCTTCTGCCTCAGCGTGGCGTACGAGTAAAAGGTTCACGCTTTTGCACCTCCTGACCAAACCAGATGACGGTGATTGCACGGGGTAACACGCGGGCAAGAATCGTGATTACGGCAATGCCAATCAGAGCAGTCATCCATTCGTCCACCCGGGTTTTAGTATCGGGACCCGAACCAATGAAAATCTCCAGCCCGGATAAAACAGCCCCCACAAAAATAGTCACCGGACGCCAGCCATAAGGACCAAGCACCGGATAAAAGCGCGCCAGGGCACCCAGAGTTACGGTGGCCCAGAGTGCATACTCCCCGGCACGAATCCACAAACCCTCGGGATTGACCGGCAGCATCGCCCCACTCCATAAAATACCGAGATAAATAAGGAGCGCGATAATGGCCCAACGCCACCATCCAGAAAGACTGCCTTTCATCTAATGTTTGCCTCTTTGTGGATCATAGGGGTTTTCACCCTGGCGAAATAACAGACGTAAGGGAATGGAATCCAGGCGTAAGGCTTTCCGGAAGGCGCTTTCCAGATAACGCTTGTAGCTACCTGGCAAGCGCGTTAATTGATTCCCGTGAAATACCAGGGTAACCGGATTTTCACCACCCTGATGACAATAACGTAACTTGATTCGGCGTCCACCAACCATTGGTGGCTGATGGGTTTCAATAATCTCGCCCAAAGCCCTATTCAGCTCTCCTGTTGAAAAATGTTTGCGGGAATCCTGCCAAAGGCGATCAATACTTTTGTACAAATCGCCAACACCGGTACCATGCAAGGCGGAAATGGTGTAGACCGGCGCATACTGAATAAAACTCAGGCGGCGCTCGAGCTCCTGCTTGACCGCCTTACGCTCGTGAGGACTCATCCCGTCCCATTTATTGATCACGACGACAATCGGGCGTCCCAACTCTACAGCGACCCCCACCAGATGAGAATCCTGTTCGGCAATGCCGACCCTGGCATCGAGCACCAGCAACACGACATCGGCTTCCCGCAAGGCGCCCAATGTTTTCAAAACGCTGAGTTTTTCCAGTCCCTCGCCGACTCGGGCACGGCGCCGCATGCCGGCCGTATCAATCATGACATAGGGCTTGCCATCCCGTTCATAAGGAATGCGGATGCTGTCCCGGGTAGTCCCCGGCTCATCAAATACCAACACTCTTTTTTCACCAAGCATGGCGTTTACCAGGGTCGATTTTCCTACATTGGGACGGCCGAGCATGGCTATGCGGGGGCCTTTTCCGGCATCCTGCTGCGCAATTTCCTCACTGGGCAGATCCGAGAAAACGGCTTCCAGCAGGGTTTCAACCCCATGCCCATGAGCAGCAGAAATCGTATAGGGCATTCCCAGACCCAGGCGATGGAATTCCGGGAGTTCGCTGACGGCTCCTTTGGCATCCATCTTGTTCACAACCAGATAAATCGGTTTGCCACCACGGCGCAATTCCACGGCGATTTCTTCATCCTGGGCAGACAAACCTTCTTTGGCATCGACCAGAAAACAGATGGCATCGGCTTCCTGAATAGCCAGTCTGGTCTGAATGGCCATGGCTGCAACCAGGCCCTCGCGTTCTTCAGGTTCAAAGCCGCCGGTATCAATGACCAGATACTGACGCCCTTCAAACTGCGCGGTTCCATAGTGACGATCACGCGTCAGCCCGGGGAAATCGGCAACCAGAGCCTCACGCGTACGGGTGAGGCGATTAAAAAAAGTGGATTTACCGACATTGGGTCGCCCCACCAGGGCAATAACTGCAGTCATGATACAGCCTTAGCGCTTTTCGAGCTTGATCCGATACAAAGTGCCCGCATCACTGAGAGCAAGAATCTGGTTATTATCCAGACATACAGGACTACTTTGAATTCCACTGGAGGAAAGGCGTGTCTGACCAATCCGGTGCCCGGATTCGGGATTGAAGGCGTAGAGATAGCCACCATTATCGGTTGCCAGCAAATCATTTCCACAACTACTCAGACCGGTCATGGCATGGCCTTTGAGTTTATCGTTTTTCCACAGGATGCTGCCGGAACCAGGATCTATTTCAGAAATTACTCCATCTGAATCGGCCACATACAAATGTCCCTTGAACCAGACTGGAGTTAAATACACCGACATGGGGACACTCCAGTTCTGGGTGCCTCCCTGCTGTGTATAGGCAGCCAGATTACCCTGATAGGCTGCCGCAAAAACCTGATCATCAGCAACTATCGGACGCGCTGCCACATCCACCATCCGCGCCAGCTCGTTGCTGCCATGGGCAATAGCTACACGGGCATGCCACAACTCAGCACCCGTGGAAAGACTTAATGCTGTCAAGGTTCCATCAGCAAAACCGGCATAGACCACACCATCATGCACAGTCGGGGTAGAAACTGCGCGCAAGATGAGGGAGGGCTGGTTCATGGAGAAGGTCCACTGAATTTTGCCATCCTTGGGGTTTAGCGACCAAAGATGGCCATTTACGGTTTGCATCAGTAGGTGATCGTCGGCATAGACTACCGGTGTCAACACTTCGGAGCTGAGTTGTACCGACCAGAGTTTATGACCATTTTTAGCATCAAACGCAAATACCTTGCCGGCATTGGTTCCCGCATAGACGACGCCATGGGCGATGGTGGCACCGCGCGCACTTTTGCCATCCAGACTGCGCATCCATTGCTGACTGCCCGATTCATTCATGCTGACCAGATGCCCGGAAGCATTAGCCACCACAATCTGATGCGCAGAGTGGGCAATTTCTGTTCCCTGGTAGGGGTTGATAGGCCATAGTCCATAAAGCCGGGCCTGCCATTGCGTCGAAAAAGAAACTTTATTATGACCTTTACTGATGGGTGGAGGCGTTTTGGGACTGGGTGAGGATTTAAACCAGGACATGATGCCGCAGCCATTCAGCAGGGCAGCAACTATTCCCAGAGCGGCTAAACGCCATATGCTTTTGAAAAAATCATTCCGCATCACGGCGCAACTCCAATATTGGCGATTTTCATTTGCAGATAAGTACGATAAGGGTCAGCCGCCGGCAAGGCGGACATGGCCGAATGGTAGGCCTGTTCTGCCTGACTGATCTGATTCAGAGAGGCATAGGCGTCCCCTTTGATTTCATCAGCTAAGGTAACATAGGCAGGCTGTGGATTTTGCAGGATATCCAGGGCCTTATGTGCCTGATGCTGATCCACATACAGGCGTGCCAGATTCAAGCGAGCAAGGCTGCGCATGCCACGCGGTGCGCTGGTATTCTTTATCACGCTCATGAGCGTTTTTTCTGCGGCAGGAACTTGTTTGCCCTCCATATCCATACGCGCCAGAAAAAAATGCGCCATGGTTGCATAAGGGGTGTGGGCGTACTGATGAATCAGCGTGCCCGCACTGGCACGGGCCGTGCTGGTCTGCCCCTGAACCATGGTGTCTACCAGCTCACTATACAGCACTGCCGCTTTTTCGGTTTGATGGCGTTGATATTTTTCGTAGCCAAAAAACCCCATGGCGGCAAAAAGAATCACGAGAATACCCACAATCAGGGTAATACGATGGCGGGAGAGCAATGCGGAAAGTTCTTGACCGGTCACTTTGATCTTCTGGCAGTGGCAAAATTTTGCCCAGTATGGGGTGCATGCTTGGGGAAATCAACGCCGAGGCTTTGCAGACCAGTGATCACTGCCTCCAGACTGCCTTCCCAACGCCCTTCCCCGCACTGTTCCTTGATGATTACTGGTTCTCCTTGCAATTGTCCCAACCCGATGACCAGCTGGAACAGCGCCCGGGAACGTTCTGCCTGCTTCAGCAGAGCTTTGAAACCCGCAGGGCCGCCACTGACCACACTGATACCCAGATCACGGAGAGCTTCAGCGAGTTGCCAGGAACGAGCGAGACTATCGTCCTCCATGGCCCCGATAAAAAGTACAGGTTTGTCGGCGCAGGCCTGGTTTCCCTGAATTTCCTGCAAGGCGAGTAAGCGTTCCAACCCTACAGCGAAACCAATGGCGGGAGTATCCTGACCACCCAGCTGGGCAACCAGTCCATCATAACGACCTCCGGCCAGCACGGTTCCCTGGGCACCCAAGGCATCCGTAACCCATTCAAAAACCGTCCGGTTATAGTAATCCAGCCCGCGTACCAGGCTGTGATTCAATTGATAGGGAATATCAAGAGCCGTCAGCAGTTTTTGCAGACTGGCAAAATGCAGGGCCGATTCGGTATCGAGATGATCCACCAGATGTGGTGCGCTGCTGGCAATCTGCTTACAGCCAGGCACTTTACAATCCAGAATCCGTAATGGATTGAGCTCCATACGGGTCTGACAATCAGCACATAAGGCTTCCTGTTGCGGTCGCAAATACTCCAGAAGTCGCTCACGGTAAGCTGCCCGGGCCTCTGGACTGCCCAATGAGTTGATTTGTAAAGAGGCCTGCACCCCGGTCTGCTTCAGAATACGCGCAGACAGGGCGATGATTTCGGCATCTGTACCGGCTCCGGCCTGACCGAAAACCTCAACGCCCAGTTGGTGAAATTGCCGATAGCGGCCTTTCTGGGGACGTTCATGGCGAAACATGGGGCCCATGTAATAATAACGCGGAGTCTGCCCGCGCATGGTCTGATTCTGGATCGCGGCTCGTACACAACCAGCAGTCCCTTCCGGACGCAGAGTAAGACTGTCGCCATTACGATCGGCAAAGGTGTACATTTCTTTCTGGACAATGTCGGTGACGTCACCAATGGCACGGGCGAAAAGTTCTGTCGATTCCAGCAACGGGAGACGGACTTCGCCGTAATCATACAACTTGAGCAAGCCCCGCAAATCCGTTTCCAGAGCCTGCCAGGCTGCTGCTTCTGCGGGGAAAATATCGTTCATTCCCCGCACCGCCTGTAATCCCTTAACAGCCATACGAATAACTCACTTTCCCCAAACGAACCATTACCAGGCGCTCAGGCATCATTACGGGCTGCCTGACGCTCCGCAATTTCGGCACGAATCCGTTTTTCCAGAACATCAACTATATTCACGTTTTCTACCCGGTCTACCTGCTTGCCGCGATAATAGAGAATGCTACGCTTGTCTCCGCCCGCGAGGCCAATGTCCGCTTCCTTGGCTTCGCCAATACCATTGACCACGCAGCCAATCACCGACACATCCATGGGCTCAAGAATATCTTCAAGCCGCGCCTCGAGGGCATTGATGGTGTTAATGACATCAAACTCCTGACGGGAGCAGGAAGGACAGGCAATCAGGTTAATACCCTTCTGGCGCAGGTGCAGGCTCTTGAGAATATCAAAGCCAACCCGAATTTCTTCCACGGGATCAGCGGCCAGGGAAATACGGATGGTATCGCCAATACCATCACGTAGCAGCAGACCCAGACCAATAGCGGATTTGACCGTACCCGAACGCAGACCGCCAGCTTCGGTAATGCCCAGATGCAGGGGATAATCCACTTTTTCTGAAAGCAGTCGGTATGCCCCTACTGCGAGAAAAACGTCGGAAGCTTTCACGCTGATTTTGACATCGTGGAAATTCAGCTCATCGAGAATACTGACATGCCGCAAGGCAGACTCTACCAAGGCTTCAGGCGTGGGTTCGCCATATTTTTCCTGAATATCTTTTTCCAGGGAACCGGCATTCACACCGATACGAATGGGAATGCCTTTATCCTTGGCCATTTCCACGACCAGACGGGTTTTGTCCAGTGAACCGATATTACCGGGATTGATACGCAGACCATCAACACCATCGGCCATGACCTGCAGAGCGATGCGATGATCAAAATGAATATCGGCGACCAGAGGTGTTTCCACTTGCGCGCGGATGGCCTTGAAAGCCTCAGCAGCATCCATACTGGGTACAGAAACCCGAACAATGTCTGCTCCCACCGCTTCCAGACGGCGAATTTGCGCCACAGTGGCTGCTACGTCCCGGGTTTCGGTATTGGTCATGCTTTGTACGCTGATCGGCGCATCTCCACCGATGGCGACTTTTCCAACGTGAATTTGCCGGGTTTTACGACGCTGAATAGGAGATTCATGGTGCATGGGATGCCTCGCTAGTAACGGATGCGCTTACGGAAAGCGCTGCGGAAGTGATTGGGGCAACAACGTCGGGTTGTGCACTATGGTTTAGCACAGCATGGTTCCGGTTAACAGGACTGTGAATATCTGCCGAACTGTGTGCTGACGCTGTAATCGCTGGAACAGCAGCAGATTGCGTGCTTGCGGTGGGGGGGGTTCCCAGTTGCAGACGGGCTACACCCATGGCGTTCGCAGGAAGCGCAATAGCTTTACCCTGATAATGAATGGTCACGCCCTGGGCATTGCCAACCAGAACCTGATAAGGCGGTTTTCCTGAGTTCACTTTGAGCAGATCACCCGGACGACCAAGGACCGCCAACAAGGTTTTACCGGCAGCGTCCCTGACCTGTACCCAGCAGTTGGCATGAAACTGGAAAGCGATTCCCGCAGTCGTATTGCTGGTCACTGTAGAGCTGGTCGCAGCCGATTGCGCGGTGGCTGTCACTGGACTGGAGCTGCCTACAGCCTGACTGCGAGTGACTACGACCACACTTTGCACAGAAGCAGTGGGCGCCGTATTGGAAATTGCCGGCTCAGCCAGGGTCGCCGGCATGGAGGAAACACTGTGGCTGTTATTTTCAGGTAGTACGGTCGAAGCGTTCTCGCTCCGCCCCCAGAACCACCAGACAGCCACTATAACGGCAATCAATATCAAGAAAGAAATCAGCAGGGTGCGTTTACTGTAATCCAGCAGGGGGCTCTCGCCATCAGGAAGCAATTGGCGCGTCGGAGAAATTCCCGACCCCGCGTTGGCGGCGTCATAATTGCGCAGCAACGGTTCCGGATCCAGATCCAGAATGCGTGCATAATTCTTGAGGAATCCACGCGCAAAAGTGGCGCCGGGAAGCGCGGCATAATTCCCTTCTTCGAGCCCTTGAACCTGAATTTCAGTAATATGTAAGCGTTCCGCTACCTGCTTTAGAGTCCAGCCACGTGCTTCACGGGCATTTCGCAAATCCGGATTGCTGAGGCTTTCATCCATGGAGTCCATCTCTTGATCAACCATGTTGCAGCAACAATTGCTGCGCTTTTTTTCCCGCATCGGAATATGGTGCGGCATTGACGCAGCGCTGCCACAGAGCCGCAGCCTGTTCCGGGCGTCCTTGCCGGGCGGCAATCTGTCCGGCCAACAGTAACGCACTGGCGTTATCTGGTTCCTGAGCAAGTACCACCTGCAAATGTCCATAGGCGGCTTGCACATTACCTTCTTTAAAGTCCATTTCGGCCAGTATTTGCAAGGCAGGTGGATAGTTGGGAAGAAGATAGAGCGCACGATTCAGCGCATTGCGCGCGGCAACCGGATCTTTGAGGCCCGCATAGGCCTGGGCCAGATTGGTCCAGGCAAATTGTGGCGTGCTGTATAAAGGATCGGCGGTAGCTTGCTTGAGTTGCACAATCGCTTGCTGGTAGTCACCCGTATTCACCAAAAACGCACCATAATTATTGCGGTATTCCGGATTTTTGGCGTCCAGTGACAGGGCCTGTTCAAAAGCCTGGCGTGCCAGAGTTTTCTGTCCTAGCTGCTCATAGGCCAGACCCATCACATTGTAGGCATCTGCATAGCTGTCATCCGCCTGATTGGCCATTTGCAGTTCGCGAATGGCTTGCCGGGGGTGTCCATCCTGCAAATAAGCCGTGCCCAGTGAAGTATAAATACCCGCTTTGGCTTTACCATCATCGGCAGGAGCCTGAAGACCCTGGTCAGTAGCACGGGTTTTGTGTTCATGAGCAATAAAGGCGGCCATTTGTTGATCCGAAGTCATGGGCGAACTTTTACTGCCAAATAGCCCACAACCACTCAATGCCGACACGACAAGCAAGCCAGGAATCCAGATTACTTTATGGAAGCGCATTCCATCTGTTTTCATGCCTGAACCCTCAAAGGAATGCTGCGTCGACCATCGCGCACCTGTCCCGCAAGCTGTCCACAGGCAGCGGCGATGTCATCGCCACGCGGGCGACGGGTGACGGTCATCACATCGCCGCGCAGAATAATATCCCGAAAGGCATCAATGCGTTTTTGCGGTGAACGCTGGTAATCAGAACCCGGAAAGCTGTTAAACGGTATGAGGTTCACCATGGCTGGAATACCCGATAATATGCGCAACAGAGCCCGGGCATCGGCATCGCTATCATTGACGCCATCCAGCATGACATATTCAAAAGTAATGCGGCGACGCGGGAGCAGCGGATAGCGACGACAGGCATCGAGCAATTCAGCCAGAGGGTAATGACGATTGACCGGCACCAAAACGTCACGGACTTCGTCCCGGCTGGCATGTAAACTGATTGCCAGATTGACCGGACTTTCCGCACCCAGTCGATCAAGACCCGGAACCACACCAGCGGTGCTGACTGTGATGCGCTTGGGCCCAAAACCATAGGCAAAATCGTCGCGCAACAAATCCAGGGCCGGCAAGACCTGGCGTAAATTCAGCAGCGGTTCGCCCATACCCATAAAGACAATATTGGTAATGGCATCCAAGCCCTGTATTTGCCGGGCCGTTCTGATCTGGGCAATAATTTCATGGGTATCGAGGTTACGGTTGAGCCCCTGAGCGCCCGTCGCACAGAAGCTGCAAGCCAGCGAACAGCCTACCTGCGAGGAGACACAGAGAGTTCCCCGATCTTCCTCGGGAATAAAAACCGTTTCAATCGCATTGCCGTCGGGCAAACCCAACAACCACTTTCGGGTACCGTCAGCAGCCAGTTGATCAGCGAGAATTTCCGGCTCCGCATATTGGGTTTCTTCGCTCAGCCGCGCACGTAACGCCTTGCTGATGTTGCTCATTTCCGCAAAGTCTGTGATCTGCCGGCCATGAATCCATTGCAGAATTTGCTTGGCCCGAAAAGGCGATTCTCCCCAACCGGCCAACAGGAACTCCAGGGACTGGCGATCCAGCCCCAGAAGCTGCGGCTTTTGAGCCGGCATCACAGCACAAGCCTCGGCACTCATTTAGCGCGAAAAAATCTCCCGTTGACTAAAGAAATAGCTGATTTCCCAGGCAGCTGTTTCGGCACTGTCCGAACCGTGGACGGCGTTAGCATCAATACTGTCAGCGAAATCCGCACGAATGGTTCCAGATGCAGCATCTTTGGGATTGGTCGCACCCATGAGATCACGGTTTTTCAGGATCGCGCCCTCGCCTTCCAGAACGCTGACCAGCACCGGGCCGCTGCTCATGAAAGCACAAAGTTCACCGTAAAAGGGACGGGCCTTGTGAACAGCATAAAAACCACCCGCATCTTCCTGACTGAGATGCAACATTTTACTGGCTACCACCCGCAGACCCGCTGCTTCAAAACGGCCCAGAATGGCACCTACTGCATTTTTCTGGACGGCATCGGGTTTAATAATGGACAAAGTGCGCTCAACAGCCATAAGTTCCTCAATAGGGATAGATTAAAAGTCGCCATAGGCTAGCATTACACCGGTTTACTGGCAATCGATAGTCCTGTTCCAGATGTGCTTACCCATGACGTTCAGTTCCCGTAAAAACCTGGCGTCATGAGTGCTTTCGTTCAATGACTACGGAACAAAGCATCCCGGCAGTCAGCGGGAAATCCTTGGGTTTTCTTAAAATCCTGATATGCACGGGAATGCGGGCAGGTAGACGCACCCAATTGAAGCTCGCCCGGACATTTGCCACGAGACGTGCTCCGGTGTGGCTTTCGCGATCAGTAATAGCTGGTGCGATACTCTCCACCAACCCCGGAAAAGTATGTGCAGATCCCAGCAGGCGCAGATGCGCATGATCTCCTACATGCACACCCTGTAGCCGGGTTTGTTCAAAGTAACCGTCAATCCAGTAGCTGCCCGTCTCCACCAAGGCCAGAAGCGGCTTACCGGTTGCTGCGTAATCCCCTACGCGCAGACGCAGATGGGAAATAATACCCGCCACCGGAGCCCGCACCTCGGTATGGGCAAGATCATATTGCGCCAGATGGACGCGCGCACTTGCAGCGTCAGCCTGCGCCCGGGCTACGCGCACTTGCAGCAGGGCATCAGAGCGAGCCTCAGCCGAAACAACGTCGTCAGGCAAATGCGCCCGACGTGCCGACTGCTCCTGCCGCAACGCCAATTGCGCATTGGCATCCGCCAGTGCGGCCCGCGCATTGGCGAGAGCCAGACGATAGCGCTGTGGATCAATGCGGAAAAGTACCGTTCCGGCTGCTACTTTTTGATTATCCTTGACATAAAGATCAATCACTCGACCGCCGACGTCGGCGTTGATTTGGGCAATTTGCGCCTGTACCACCGCATCTCTTGTCCAAGGCTGATCCATATAGGCCTGCCAAAGTCGCCAACCCAGCCAGGCAGCAAGGAGCACGACCAGAATGGTAACCAAAACCCGCAATACGCGTGCAATCATTGATAAACCTCAAGGCCCAACAGTGCAAAAACGCACACGAACAGGGCCAGACGAAACAGTGCCGGATGCCATACCCAGCGATCCAGATCCCAACAACCGGTCCATTTGTCCACGATCAGATACAGAATGACGCTCAGCCCAAAAATAGGCAAAAGCGTAGGCAGCACAGCACCAAAAAGGACTATTTCAACGGGCATGCTCAGCCTCGCTTGCTACCGAGAACCGTCGTGAAACGCTGGCAATGACGTGAACATAAACACGAAACAGGGCATCAGGCGGCAAAATAGGGTGTAAAGCCGTATCGACGGTTTCTACTGGTAAATTGGCCGCAGCGTCCATGACCGCGCATAGACGATTTTCATAATTTGCCGACATGGGTACCTCATATTTTTTGGGAAACGCTTCAAGTAAGGGAGTAACATATTGCGCTTCGTAGCGCGACAAAGGTTGCTCACCTGCCATTTCTGCTTGTGCATGCAGCAAAATACGCAGCTGCAGGATCCCTTCGGCGAGTTCATTAAGACGCATTACCTCGCGCAGAATTTTCAGGTCACTGGCCTGCTGAGGTGACAAATCTGCGGCCAATAAACGCAAATATTCACGACTTTCCGCTTCAAACTGGTTACGCAAGTTGGGTAGTGGAGCCTGCGCCGCAACCCGGACAAGTTCGCGAAAGCGTTGCAGAAGTCGCCGTCGCTCCCAGTTATTACCTACCGGAAAAATGAGATAAAAAGCAATTCCTACTAAAAATACTGCCAGCAATTGTGCGGTCCCATTATTCAGCAATGCGCTATAGGATATTTCCTGCCCCTCTCCCGGAATGGCAAACAGGGGAAAAAATATCCCGAAACCAGCCGCTGTTCCTGACCACCGGGTACGCGTCAACAACCAAGGAGAGATTAACAAAAACGGCAACAGTGCAAGAGCCAGCATGGGGAAACCGGATATTCGCGGTAAAAACTCCAGACTGAAAAGGAGAGCCGCGAGGAAGGCAGTGAGTACACCAAACCCCATCTGCCGCACCGAAGCCAGCGGATTGGGAAAGGTGGAAAATAACGCGCTGAGGACTACGGCAATAATGACGGCTTCGGGACCAGAAGGCCACGCCGTTTTTAACCAGAAAAGCGAAACCACCGCAACAACAACCATACTGCGCAAGGCCGCGCTCAAGGGCTGGGCTATTTCTGTAGGCGGACGGTCAAAAGAGGCGTGCCAATGTTTCTCTTGTACTCTGGCAATTGCCAGCGGTAAGGGGGGAGCCGCCTTGATTGCCTCGGGACAAAGCAATTGCCCATAACTGACCATATAGCGCCGGAGTTCAGCCAGAAAGCGGATGAGTAACAGTATCAGGCTATCGAGAGCCAGTCGTTGATCAGCATTCAGGTCATCCAGCAAAGAGATCCGTAATTCATCTAATTGCTGCACGGTCCTGTTTTGCAGACTCTGCAACTGATTTTCTGCGGTAATTATTTCGCCATTCTGGATTTGTTGTTGTATCTCCTGAAAATCCAGACGTATCGAATCGATCAAATTTTTAGTTTTGATACGCACCGGTGCGAGCGTATCACGTTGCAATCTGCGAATATGACTATTCAGTAAATGCAGCGAACCCGAAGCAAACATCATGTCGGCAATCATCTGCCGAACGCGCATATTTTTACGGCGTCCGCGACTACTTTCAAAAAACGCCCCGGAACGATAACTATCCAGCTGCAAAATCTCCTGAATCGCTTCAAGATGCAGGGCAATCCAGTCAGCCCTCGGCACCCCTCCCTGCAGTACGCGCAAGGTATTGCGCAAAAAATGCTGCAGGCGCGTTTGTGCCGTCTGCTGCAGCAGATCTTCCAGCGGTTGTGGAAATACAATGGCACTCATGACCGAGGCCACAATGATCCCAAGCATCACATCGCTCAGGCGCGCAACGCCGATATAAAAGGCATGTTCAGGATCCAATGCCGCAGGCAGCCCGACCAGAGCAGCAGTATAGCCAGCCAGCACAAAGGCATAGGCCTGAAAATTACGGAAATAACGCGCCCCGGCAGTGCAAAATCCCACCCAGAGGGCCAAGCCGGCAAGGAATCCCAGTCGTTCATCCGGAAATGTCGCTACCAGCAACATGGCGACAATACTGCCTGCAATAGTACCAATCGCCCGGTAAAAACTCTTGGCCAGAACCATCCCGTTACGCGACTGCATCACAATAAACACGGTGATTACGACCGTACTGGGAGAGTCCAGCTGGAATCTATAAGCCAACCAAAGACCAATCAGCGCTGCAGCGGCTGTCTTGGCCCAGAAAATCCAGGTTTGCAGATCGTGCTGGTAGAAACTCTGCCAATATTGGCGACTGGCAAGATTCAGGGTACTCATGATGGTGAATGCGGTCCCGTCCAGGTTTTTGGAATCACCCTACCCCCCAGAGCGGCATAGAGTTTGATCAGATTCTGCCGGGCATAAGTATCCAGGCGAATTTGCTGCATCTGATTGTCGATGATAGGCAGTTGCGCCGTCATGACTGGCAGGGCATTACTTAGACCCGCTTGATATCTTTGTTGTTGTAAAGCCGCGCTGCGCGACAAGGCTTGCGCACGCCGCTGTAAGATTTCCCGCTCCTGACTGGCAGACTGCAATTGTCTCAGACTGAAAGCCACTTGCTGCAAAGCCTGTAACAAGCTTTTTTGATATGCGGCGCGAGCCAGCTGATATTTCGCCTGACTGGCATCAAAGTGGCCCCGCAGTCGCCCCCCGGTAAACAATGGCAAACTGATAGCTGGTCCCACACCTGCTTGTAAGGACCCCGGATGCAAAAAAGTAAACAAGCCGCCTGCCGCTGCCAAACCACCCGCAAAAGCCACCAGATTGATATCGGGATAATAGGCATCGCGGGCAATATGCACCGCTGCAGCAGCCGCCTTGATGGTCATCCGCTGGGCGACAATATCCGGCCGCTCGGCAATCCATTCAGCCGGAACAGTGCTGGGTTGCTGCCAATGGGTCTGCAACAGATTGGGCTGATAATGACGCAGCACCAAGGGGAGTTGGACACCCACACCGCACAGTGTCGCCAAGGCCTGACGATTGCTGTCGTACTTGGCCTTTTGTGCGGCTATTTCCTGCTCCAAACCCGCCAGACGGGCGACACTTGCCAGGCTGAGCAAGGAATCACTGAGGCCATGCTGCTGTCTTTCCTCTTCAATTTGTTCAAGCCGCTGCAAGATGTGATGCTCGGCCTGTAAACGCTGCAGAATGGCAGCACTGGCATCTATTGCAAGAAGCTGTTGCAACACGGCATTTTCAAGAATCAACCTGGCAGCGCGCCGTTGCTGTTCGGCTGCCTGCAAGCGCAGGCGCGCCTCCTTGACCTGCTCCTGCTCCTTGCCCCAAAGATCAAGATGAAAAGAAAAATCAAACTTTAACGAATTGTTCCAGGAGGTTTCTCCGGCATAGGGTGGCAAATAAAATTGATTTTTGGTCCAACGGCTTACCCCAATCTGACCGGTGCCCTGGAGTTGTGGTTCGCGCTGCGCTCCCGCTTCGCGCAAGGCAGATAAAGCCAAGGCTATTCTTGCTTTCGCAGCAAGCATGTCCGGATTTTTTTCAAGAGCCAGTTGCATGATGTTTTGCTCTGGCTGATTGAGTAAAGAACGCCACCAGTCCGCAACAGCAGCTACAGACGATTTTTTTTGTGTCAAGTCACTGCCAAGCTGTAAATCCTGCAATGGGGTAGGTTTTGCCAGATGCGGCATGGGCGGTGCACAGCCAGCCAGCATCAACGCTGGCAGCAAGCAGCCCAGGAAATGCCAGGATTTCAATCATTTTCTCCCGTAGAAGATTTTGGAGCTTGGCCCGGAACCGGTAATTGTCGGCAGAGCCGATAGAGCAAAATGAAAGTGTATTACAGCATTTGCTGTCTGATCCAGTTCGGCAAAGACTTCCATGCTTGATCTTCTGCCGGATCCAGCACCAGATTCGCACTCTCTCTTTTAAACCATGTGTCCTGGCGCTTGGCCAGCTGACGCGTTGCCGCCAGGGCTGCCGCATAAGCTTCTGCCGCTGTAAACTCGCCATTCAGGCGGGCAAAATATTGGCGGTAACCCACTGCCCGCATGGCTGGAAGATCAGGAGCGTAGTGACGTTTCTGTAAAGCCGCCACTTCTTCCAGGAAGCCCTCCTGGAGCATCATATCCAGTCGTTGCTGAATACGATCATGCAGCCAGGCGCGAGGCGGACGTAACAGGATTTTCAGTAGTGGTCCGGGGAAAGCGCCCTGCCACTGCCGCAATTGACTTAACGGTGCCCCGGTTTGCTGAATGATTTCCAGCGCACGCTGAATACGTTGCTGATCATATGGCTGAATGCCTGCCGCCGTTTGCGGATCAAGAGCAGCCAGCCGCTCATGTAATGCCGGCCAGCCCTCTTGCGCGGCTTCTTCCAGTAGTTTTCCCCGTATTTGCGGATCGGCAGGAGGCAGATCGTCAATACCACGTTCCAGCGCCCGGAAGTACAGGCCGGTGCCCCCCACCAGCAGGGGGATGCGTTCACGGGCGCGTGCCCGGGTGATGCAAGCCAGGGCATCTTCCCGAAAAAGTCCGGCGGAATAGGGTTGATCCGGTTCACGAATATCCACCAGAGCATGGGGATATTGCTGCCTTAGTGAGCAATCCGGCTTGGCGCTGCCAATATCAAAATGACGATAAACCAGCAGGGAATCGACGCTGATAATGTCTACCGGCAGCTGGTTGGCAATATGCATGGCCAGTGCTGTTTTGCCACTCGCCGTAGGCCCCATCAGGAACAGGGCGGGAATCATCGGCCACGCAAAAACAGGCGGTCAAGATCCGCCAGAGAAAATTGCACAACCGTAGGCCGACCGTGATTACACTGTCCAAACCGTGGCGTCACCTCCAGCTGGCGCAGGAGACTGTTCATTTCATCAAGGTTCAGACGCCGACTGGTCTTGATGGCCGCCCGACAGGCCATTTCAGCCAATGCCGGATTACCCTCCACGTCGCCCTGCCCCCAGGGTTTTTCCATATCCAGAAGTTCCGCGACCAGTTGCGCAAAATTGCGCGCATCCAGGGAACGCAAAGCACCATGAATAGCCAATGTGCCCGGCCCGGCTACGCTGATATCCAGACCAGCAGCTCGCAATGCCTCCTGCTGCTCTTCAAAACAGGTCATTTGTGCGGCGGTAACATGCACGTATTCGGGAATAACAAATTGTTGTTTATCATCCAGTTGACAGTCTTTTTTCATTTTCTCGTAAAGGATGCGCTCATGCGCCGCATGTTGATCCACCAGAATCATGCCTTCCTGATTCTGCGCCACGATAAAGCGGGCATGAATTTGCGCTACGGCTTGCCCCAGCGGATATTCCGGCGCCAGGGATTGTTCCTGCGGAGAGTGATCGAGGTAACTTTCTACCGGACGCGACGTACCGGCTGCAACCATCTGCTCCCAATAAGCGGCTGTCCGGGCCTCTGCGACACCACTCAAGTCCTGCTGGAAGGAAGGTACATAAGCAGAAGATGGACCCGAAGGCGGACGGACAGCACCAGCAGCGGGGATATCCAAAGCAAGGCCGAGGGGGCGCATTGCCGGCTGTACCGGAACGGAAATTTGCGGTTTATCCCCACCCTGCTCGGCAATAATCCGGCGCAGGGTATGAAAAAGGAAATCATGTACCGCGCGACTATCCCGAAAACGGACTTCAGCCTTGGCTGGATGCACATTCACATCCACTTGCTCGGCAGGCATATCCAGATATAAAACAAACAGCGGGTGACGATCCTGAAACAATACATCCTGATAGGCAGCGCGCAAGGCATGGGTCAGCACCGGATCACGCACCGGACGACCATTGACGAAAAAGTATTGTTCGTCGCCCCGGGCACGATTATAGGTAGGCAAGCCCAGCCAGCCCCTCAGCGACATACCCTGATCACTTTGCTCGAGGTACAGCGCATTTGCCAAAAAACCTTCGCCCAGGATGCTTGCGACTCTGGCAGAACAGGCTTCAGCATCAGTGGCTGCCGGATACTGCACCAGGCTGCGACGATTTTGCAGCAGTTGAAAAGCCACCGGGAAATTGGCCAGAGCTATCTGTCGGAGCACCTTCTGAATGCGCGTCAATTCGGCGGCAGCCGAACGCAGAAATTTGCGGCGCGCCGGGACATTGTAAAACAGGTCGGCAACCTGCACCGTCGTTCCGGGGGCGCGGGCAGCAGGTTCCGAGGCCAGGACCTCACCACCATGCACCTGGAGCCGGGCACCCTGCCCCGCGTCGTGCGTTCTGCTCAGAATTTCGATCCGCGCCACCGAGGCAATAGCGGGCAGTGCTTCACCACGAAAGCCCATGGTCTGGATAGCCTGCAAATCTTCCCAGCTTGCCACCTTACTGGTGGCATGACGCTCCAGTGCCAGCGGCAGATCTTCGGGTAATATGCCGGTGCCATTGTCTTCCACACTCAGCAAATCCATACCACCACCCTGTAATTGAATGGTAATCCGGGTAGCCTGTGCATCCAGACTATTTTCCAGCAGTTCCTTAAGGATCGAGGCGGGCCTTTCCACCACCTCCCCCGCTGCAATCTGATTGGCGAGGGTGGCGTCCAGGCGGCGCACGCGTGAGGGACTGGTCACTGGCTTGTTCATGTAATGCTCGCCAGATCAACCGGTAAAGCCTGCACCCAGGCTTCGGCGCGCACATGCTGCGCCGTTGCGGACAAATGATGCCGGGCATCAGCTTGAATATGCAAATGCAGTTTGAGATCAGCACCCGGCAGATGCCCCTTGCCTCTTTCCGGCCATTCGATCAGCCATAGGGCAGGGGTCTCCAGATAATCACGTATACCGATAAATTCCAGCTCTTCGGGATCATTCAAACGATACAAATCCAGATGATGTGCCAGTCCGGATTTTGTTTCATAGGTTTCAAGCAAAGTATAGGTGGGACTTTTGACGGATTGGGTGACGCCCAATGCCCGCAAAATACCCTGGGCAAGCGTTGTTTTACCGACTCCCAGGTCGCCTTCAAGATAAATGACTGCCGGTGCTCGCAATGTTTGCGCCAGGGCCGCCCCCCAGGACTGACAAATATCTGCACTGGGAAAGTCCCAATCCATCCGCAAACTCAGGGTTTTAACAAATGCTGGAGAATATCGGAGCGGGTGATGATACCCAACAGCTTTCCATCTGTATCCACAACAGGCAGGGCATGCACTTCCTTACGCAAGAGTTTTTCGGCGACCGCATCGGTGTTTTCGTCGGGTCCTGCGGTCACGACCTTGGTAGTGGCCAACTGGCCTGCAGTAACAGCCGTGACTTTACGCAACTCTTCTTCATATTCATGCATGCCACCCAACGGAATCAATCCATCGAGAATGGTCAACATAGTGGGCAAATGCACCTCGCGATTGGCATCAATCAGGTCGCGCTCACCGATCATGCCGATCAGATGCCCGGAGGCACTGACTACGGGAATACTGTGATGCCCCGTCTGCAGCAAGATTTTGCCGACATTCTTGACCGAATCATCTTCCTGCACCGTGCTGGGCGCACGGGTCATGATTTCCTGGGCCGTTGTCATTGGGTTCTTCCTTCCGCCATGGCGTCAAATAATGTGTGGAGAATAGTGTCTATTTCCTGCTCTGTCACCGACAGAGGGGGCACAATGGTGAGCAGATCACCAAGGGGTCGGCTATACACACCCATTTCCCGGGCACGTTTGCAGACCATGTATTCGACACGTTCGCCATAAGGGTAAGCCGCTCCAGTAGCCGGGTCACGCAAGGGAATGGCCGCCATCAAGCCAAATTGCCGGGGCTCACCTGCCCAGGGTTGATGGTGAAATACTTCCAGACCTGCGCGCAGTTTTTCGATTTTATTGGGGATTTCGGACAACAAATAGCCTTCGGCAAAAATGCTCAGATTTTCCAGAGCCACCGCAGCGGCCAAAGGGTTGGCCGTAAAGGTATGTCCGTAATAAAACTGTTTGGCTTCGCCAAAGGGGGCCAGAAAAGCCTGATAGATTGCTTCTGAAGTCAGCGTTGCGGCAATGGGTAAATAACCGCCACTCAGTCCTTTGCCGAGCGCCAGCAAGTCAGGTTCGACCTGTTCTTTTTGGCAGGAGAACAATTGGCCGCTGCGACCAAAGCCAGTGGCCACTTCGTCAACAACAAGCAGGACCTCATGGGTATTACAGAGCTTTTGTGCGCCCGACAAGACCCCGGGTGGAAAAGGCAATATACCGGCTGCACCCTGCACGCCGCCTTCCAGAATCAAAGCGGCTATATGGTCTTTTTCTGCCAGTAAAACGACTTCCAGAGTATTCAGCCAGAGCTTGGCTGCCTGCGCGGCATCCCCCTGGCATTGTTCCCATTGCAGCACATAAGGGCTGGGCAACCTGCGCGTCGGGAACAGCAAATGACCATACACTTCGTGAAAAAGCGGAAATCCACCCACCGAAACAGCTCCCACCGTATCGCCGTGATAAGCGTTATCGAGGGTCAAAAAAAGATGCTTTTGCGGACGTCCTATGTTGGCCCAGTACTGCGCAGCCATTTTAATAGCCACTTCTACCGCCTCAGAACCATCTTCACTGAAAAAACAATGTTGCAGAGATTCTGGAGTGCACTCAACCAGCTTTTTGGCGAGACGGATAGCCGGTGGATTGCTGGCGCCCAGGGCTGTCGTATGCGCGACCTTTCCCAACTGCTCCAGAAGGGCAGCATCAAGGCGCGGATGACGATGACCGTGCACATTACACCAGAGACTCGCCACCGCATCCAGACAACGCGCGCCATCCACATCATACAAATAATGGCCTTCCGCCCTCTCGATAATCCAGGGATCATCATCACCATAACATTGCATCTGGGTGAAGGGATGCCAAAAATAACGGCGATCCCAGGCTTTCAGCATTTCGGTTTCAGACATGGATGGCATTCAACTCCTGTATGACAAAAGGTAGTTCTTCGAGAATATTGCTGGCCAACAGGCTTTCTTCTCCCAACCGTCGGGCCGCACGATCGCCGGCGAGGGCATGAATGGCAACCCCCAGAATCAAGGCATCATCGGCCGATAAACCCTGGGCCAGAAACCCCGCCAGCACCCCGGTCAATACATCGCCACTGCCGCCGGTAGCCATTCCCGGATTTCCCCAGGGGCAATAACAGCGCGCTGTTTCACCCAACATAAGACTGTGCTGCCCCTTCAAAACCCAATGCCCGCCATAGCGGGATTGCAGCGCATGTATTATCCCTATCCGGTCCACCTGAACGTCAGGAAGCGGCATTGCCAGCAGACGGGCCGCTTCACCTGGATGCGGGGTAAACAGCCGAACAGCCTGCGCACTGAGCAACGGCGCACCAAAACGCGCAAGAATATTGAGAGCATCCGCATCCCAGACCTGGGGAATGGGCAAACTACCGACCTCGGACAGCATATCATGCGCTGCCAGCCCCTGCCCCAGACCGGGTCCCACGGCGAGTACCGCATTGTCCGGTAAGGCAGAGAAACTTGGGGGCCAGTCCCACCAGGTCGCTTCCGGAAGCGCGGAAGCCAGATAAGGAACTGCGGAAGGATGACCCACGGCGGTCACCAACCCTGCCCCAATCCGGTAGGCAGCCGCAGCAGCCAAAGCCAGTGCTCCGCCCATTCCTGGCGCGCCGCCCAGTACAAAAACATGACCAAAACGACCTTTATGTGCATCAGGAGACCTTTTCGGTATTTTTGGCAGACGCTCCCAAGTCAATGCAACAAAGTCATCATCCACGTTCAGGCCCTCTCAATATCCTCCTCAGGATACGCGCTGACATGGTGAATACTCAAATCGGGACCGGCATATTCCGCCTCGGCATCCAGGCGAATCCCAATGAAGGCCTTGATGGTGCCGTACACCACTCCGCTACCCAGCAGCGCAATCAAAACCCCCAAACTGGTGCCCAGCAGTTGCGACCAGAAACTGACTCCCCCAGCACCGCCCAGCATTTTCAGGCCGAAAATTCCCACGGCCAGACCACCCCAGACACCGCAAACGCCATGCAAAGGCCAGACCCCGAGCACATCGTCCAGGCGCAGGCGATGTTGTACAAAAGTAAATAAATACACAAAAATAATCCCGGCTATGGCACCAATGGCCAGAGCCCCGATGGGCTGGACCACATCCGATCCGGCACAAATAGCCACCAGCCCTGCCAATGCTCCGTTATGCACAAAACCCGGATCGCCCTTGCCAACGGCCAGAGCGGCGAGCATGCCACCCACCAGGGCCATGAGAGAATTCAGGGCCACCAGACCCTGAACCTGAGCCAACTGCTGGGCGCTCATCACATTAAATCCAAACCAGCCGATGATCAGAATCCAGGAGCCCAAGGCCAGAAAAGGAATATTGGAAGGCGGCATGGCATGCACCGTACCATCCTTACCATAGCGCCCCCGGCGCGGTCCCAATAACCAGACGGCCATCAGGGCCATCCAGCCACCCATGGCATGGACCACTACCGAACCGGCGAAATCATGAAAAGGCGCACCAAATGTCTGCGTAAACCAGGCCTGAATGCCGTAATTGTTATCCCAGACGATGCCTTCATAAAAGGGATACACCAGGCCCACCAGAAAAGCCGTAGCCAGCAATTGCGGATAAAAACGGGCGCGCTCGGCAATGCCTCCGGAAATGATGGCGGGTACGGCTGCCGCAAAGGTCAGCAGAAAGAAAAAACGCACCATTTCAAAACCATGATCGCCGGCAGTCAGGGTTTGCACGTTTCCGAAAAAACTGATGCCGTAAGCAATATGATAACCGATAAAAAAATACACAATGGTCGAAATGCCAAAGTCACTGAGGATTTTGACCAAAGCATTGACCTGACTGCGCCGGCGCACGGTCCCCAGCTCCAGAAAGGCAAAGCCGGCATGCATGGCAAAAACCAGAATGGCGCCCATCAACAAAAAGAATACATTACCGCCCGGAGGCGTCACACCCGTAGCCAGCATACGACTTCTTCCTCTCTCTAATGTTTTGTTTTAACTATTCATCCAGCAGGCGGCGTCCATGCAGCGCCCGTCCGAGTGTGCCGCGATCTACATATTCCAGTTCACCGCCCACCGGAACGCCGTGGGCAATACGACTGATGGTAATGCCTGCAGGCACCAGATCTGCCAGAAACTGGGCAGTGGCTTCACCTTCCAGAGTGGGGTTGGTGGCAAATATCACCTCCTGCAGATCCGCTTCTGCCAAACGCTCACTGAGACGATCCAGATGCAGGGCTTCCGGACCGACTCCATCCAGAGGTGACAAATGGCCCATCAGCACAAAATAGTCGCCGCTGAACATGCCTGTATCTTCAATGGCGCGCAAATCTGCGGGTGATTCCACAATGCACAACAGCGAATGATCCCGGTGCAAACCCTTACAGACAGCGCACAAAGGGGCTTCGCTAAGATTATTGCAGCGTTCGCAAAAACGCACTGCAGCATGCGCGCGTTCCAGCGCGGTGGCCAATTGGGGAAGAAGATTGCGTTTACGCACCAGCAGATCGTAGCAGATGCGCTGCGCAGAACGCGGTCCAATACCGGGAAGGCGCCTTAACAGCGCCTCCAGAGCCTCCATACTCGGAACATCAGCCATATCAGAAAGGCAGGTTCATGCCTGGGATATTCATTCCGCCCGTGACTTCCGACATCCGTTCGGCACTGACCTTTTCAGCATTGCGTACCGCATCGTTAATGGCCGCAGCTACCAAGTCTTCCAGCATTTCCTGATCATTATCCGCCAGCAACGAGGGATCAATTCGCACTTTGCGCACATCATGGCGACAGGTCATGGTGACCTCTACCAGATTACCGCCGGCATGTCCCTGGACTTCAATATGGGCCAGTTCTTCCTGGGTTTTTTGCAGGCGATCCTGGAGTTGCTGCGCCTGTTTCATGATATTTCCCAAACCACCTTTCATCATCGACTACCTCCCTGTTGATTCGTTAAAGTCATCAAGGTAATGAATTCTACCTGAGTACCCAGTATTTCTGTAAATTGTTTGATCAGAGGATCATTGGCCACCCTGACCTGTGCTTCTTCCTGTCGCGCGGAGGCCTGAGATTCTGCTTCAGCATTTACACTGCGTACGCCGCTTGCCTCGGTCAATTCACTGATGACGAGTTGCGGCGTCTGACCAAAGTGGTCACTGAGCGCTTTCAGAATTCGCGCTTTTTCCTTGATAATAAAGGGCAGGTAGCGAGGCTCTACGAGCAGATCCACCTTTTGCGCATCACACTGCAGGGCTTGACCGTGACGCAGCTGTTCCTGCAGCAGCGGTGAAAGTGATAATGTGGCAATCAGTTCCTGCCAGGAAAGACTCATATGGACCGCTTGCGGCGGTATGAATACATTTTCTCTGTGAATTTCAGGAGCGGGCTCGCGGACCACATCCGCAAATGTGCGTGATTCTGGAATCAGTTCTGGCAGGACGGGTTGAACAGTTTCAACGGTTGTGATCGCAGTCTCTGTAGAGGTTTGAGAGATTGAACTGGGCTTTTTCCCCGGTTCGGGCGACAGCGCCGATGGTGGAATATTCCCCGTAGAGAAACTGAGCACCCGCAAAAATGCCATTTCCAGTGCCATGCGTTGATCTGGATAGAGCTGAAAATCCCGGCGCGCTGACAGCAACAGGGCATACCAGGACTGTAAAACCAGTGGATTGATTTTGTTTCGTAACTGACTGATCAGTTCCGCATCATCACCCTCTGCAACGCCCGGCACAAACTGAGCAAGACTCAATCGATGCGTCCCCTCGATAATCAGGTCCAGTAGCCCGGCAGCATCCAGACCCCGCGCCAGGTGTTCGTTGACCAGCGCAAATACCCGTTCCGCATCTTGGGCAATCAGCGCTGCAATCATCAGCATAACCGTATCGTCGCCACTGCGTCCCAGCATGCCAAGCACACCCTCACGGCGCACTTCGCCACCACCATGGACAATAGCCTGATCCAGAAGGCTGAGGGCATCGCGTAAACTGCCATCGGCAGCTTTGGACAATATGTGCAGTGCGACATCTTCTGCGGGAATTTTCTCTGCCAGCATGATCTGCTGCAGGCGACCCTGAATCTGGCCGATTTCCAGCCTGCGTAAGTTGAACTGCAAACAGCGGGATAAAACGGTGACGGGAAGCTTCTGCGGATCGGTGGTTGCCAGCAAAAACTTGACATGTTCAGGTGGCTCTTCAAGGGTTTTCAGGAGTGCATTGAAACTGTGGGTGGACAGCATGTGCACTTCATCGATGAGGTAGATTTTATAGCGTCCGGCCACCGGCGCATATTGGACGTTATCAAGCAATTCACGGGTTTCATCTACGCGCGTACGGCTGGCGGCATCCACTTCCAGCAAATCGACAAAATTTCCGGCGCTGATACTCAGACAGGCGCTGCAGGTTCCGCAGGGTTGGCTGCTGATGCCTTTTTCGCAGTTCAAACATTTGGCAAGCAGCCTTGCCAAAGTGGTTTTACCTACGCCACGCGTCCCTGTAAACAAAAATGCATGGTGGATTCGGCCGGAGTCCAGGGCATGACGTAAGGCGGCTACAACGGCCTCCTGCCCAACAAAATCTTCAAAATGCTGGGGCCGCCAACGCCGGGCAAGGGCTAAATATCCCGTCATGGGAAAACACAAAATTGGGAGGCGACGCGAATCAGCCGCACCCCGGCACCTGGATCGCCGGCTGCCGCTGCTCCCTTCCGGGCCTGACGGGGTTCACCAGCTACCACTGCGAGGGGACCGATTGTTGTCGCCATAGAAAACCTGAAATTGTCCACGCAAGGACGAGAACAGACGAAAAGTGCAACACCACTATTGCACTCACAAGTTGCGAAGGTATCAGAACCCCGATCTGCGATCAATATTGACCACTCAAAATCGTCAGAGTTAAAACCGCTCAATCACCATTATGGTGGCATACTTTCTTGTGACTGATGCGCAGGAAGCTATAAAGCATCCCCAAAAAGGTGAGACACCAAGCGGTCAGTGCCAGGAAAAAAGAAGCATGGGCCAGCGGAAACAAAAAAGTCAGGCCCAAGCTATGGGCCATGTGGAGTGTTGCAAGACTGTACATTCCCAACGGAAATACCATGGCCCAGTAGGAATCATCATATCGGAGGGGAAACTTTCTAAGGACATAGCGCCAGAACCCCAGTATGACCAGCAACGGAATCCACCAGCTCCCACCTGCCCAGTAAAACAGGGTAAATCCCTTTATAAAAGGCAAAAATGGGTGCAGATAGAGCGCTGACTCCCCGTTAACTACTAGTAACGATCCTGCCAAGGTAGAAATAGCCATGGCGCCCATATTACTCCAATAGGAAGAATGAAGATGTTCGGGTAAAAAATCCAAAAAAACCATTCGATAAAATATTAGCCCCATAACCCAGATATATAACATTCCCCCCAATAGCCAGAGACTGAGTGCGATGAAGTCAAATTCCGCCCTGGGCATGAAAGAACAGTGAATATCCAGCAGTAAAATCAATATGGCAATAGCTTGTGGGGCGATGATGTGCAAGAGCCAGCCACCAGAAATACCATTTATCAGTCCAGGTTTATGCTTCTGAATCATGAATCGAGTGAGTAAGCCATAATTCAGCGTCAAGTAAAGAATTACGGCCAATCCCAACAAGAAAAGCGCGGGAATGGTCTGATTTTCAAGGATAACAAATTGACTACCAAGAACACAGCTTCCAGCCACTATCGTCAGGAAACTAGAGCCTTTTTGCACATTGACAAAATCGGCAAAAATCTCCGCATGGTAGCGTAAAATACGGCCAATATTCATGATCCATAAAATGCTGTAGAAGGCAATATTCAGCCCGATCAAAACACTTGCGAGGAGTGTTAAATGCAACATTTCTGCCGAAATAGAAATAACGCCGGTACCCATCACCAGCGTAAAATACGCAGGAGAAAGATTTTTTAATGCTGAATAATGCATTCGGATTTTTGGCGCAGACAACAATCAGTTCTCCAATGCTGGAACATTTGAAACCATATAATATTGGCGGAGAGGGTGAAGTCCAACTCCATGTCTACCAGTGTTCAAGATTGCCCATATTAATCTTTGTATTCATCATATTATCGAAATACCTATCCACTAAAGTCCGACGAAATTCGCCGTAAGCCATGTCGTCGGACAAGATAAAAGGTAAGACAGACACGTTTGGCGGAGCGTCACTTTATCAAAGGATAACACAATGGCGACGACCATTGGAAAACTCACCGTTCGACAGGTAGATACCCTGCCCGAAGGGTTTCACAACCCAAGCCGACGGCCATAATCCCGGCGAATTACTGCGTGTTAATGCCTCCACGGAGACGGTCTCCATGACCTTCGAGCAATGCGCCCAAGATTTGCTCGAGGCCAAGCGGTCCGGTTGGAAAAATGCCAAACACGCGCAGCAATGGATTAACACCCTGCGTGACTATGCCTTCCCGGTCATCGGGGCCAAAGCCCCAGCAGAGGTGACGCTGGCGGATGTGAAATCAATCCTACTGCCTATCTGGACGACCAAAACAGAAACGGCAAGCAGAGTGCGTCAGCGGATTGAGGCGGTTTTGGATTATGCCGCTGTATATTACTGGTGTGATGGCACCCGAAATCCGGCACGATGGAAAGGCATATTGAACAAGATGCTACCAGAACCTGACAAGGTGAGTAAGCGCGAGCATCACGCCGCTTCAGCTTACACCGATATTTCCCGTATCATGGGAGCATTGCGGGATAAATCGCATATCTCTGCCTATTGTTTGCAGTTTACCATTCTGACGGCCGCCCGTTCTGGGGAGTCCCGTGGTACTACCCGGGAAGAGTTCGATCTAGACACAATAATCTGGACGATACCCGGCATGCGCATGAAAGCCGCAAAACCGCACCGGGTGCCCCTGTCGGATGCCGCCATGGCTATTTTGAACCAGATGCAGGCCTGGAGAATGGACAACACTCCCGGGATCTTCCCCGGCGCCCGTGGCGGATCGCTGTCAGATGTGGCCGTGAAAAAGGTGCTTCACAGCGTGATCACCGATGTGACCGTACATGGATTTCGCAGCTCTTTTCGAGACTGGGGCGCTGAGCAAACCCATTTCCCGGCCGCAGTATTGGAGCAAGCGCTTGCCCACACCAACCCCAACAAAGTCGAGGCTGCGTACCAACGTTCGGACCTATTCGACTTGCGCCGGAAGCTGATGCAGATGTGGTCAGAGTTTGCGACTGAGGCCGGTTCTTCGAGCTACCCCTAAGTGAGAACTTGATCAATTCTACCCTTTTCCTCTGGCGCGCATTGCTGGTCACTCGCCTCTTTGACTTGCAAGATATCCTCAATCCATTGTTGGACTTCGGCTGATGACCAAACGCTGGCACGTCCGATTTTTCGTGGAGCGGGGAATGGCCCTTTCCCAATTGAGCCCGTAAATGGACGAGCGTCGCAGCGCGACCATGGACATGACTTCGGTAAGTCGCATCAATCGTGGGTTGTTATGATCGTTTGTGTTCACTGTATTCCCTCTTCTTGCTCTGTCAGGATGCAAGTTTGTTGAAATCCAGGAACACTGACACGGCGCAACTTTATGCATATTTTCCGTTTCACATACGCGGATCAGTGATAAGTGCAACTGAATACGATGAAGGTGCCAATAGGAGGGGCGACAATAATGCGAAATATGCGCAGAAAACTCGCTGACTACTGTCGCGCCTGGCGGGAGTTTTTGAAAGATACCTTTCGTGGATATGAGCACTGGCCTGACGGCGAGGCGCGCTACAAAAAGCGGTGGGAGCGTCTGGATGCGGTGTTAGCGGATTTTCAGCGCGCGCCGACTAATTTTGATTCACGGTTCGAAGTGGGGACCCATGAAGCGGCAGGATTTGCAGTTTTTATATCCGTTCCAGACATCGTAACCTCCTGTACAAGGATTTCTCTATCAGACAAAAGTCCGTAGAAATTTGCTCATTCGAGATTATAGCCAACATCTAAGGCTTTCATCTGGCTATGATTCTCGTAGATCCAGGCTGTAAAAACCAAAGAGGATGCGGACTGGTAGGCCATAAGGCGTCAACTGTACAGTCTTCCATAGTTTTCCATCCGCAAAATTGATCGTATCTGTCAGGCTTATGGATTGCGTTTGCGGTTCAAGAACCGCATCCCCGAAGTATCTGAACAGGCGTAACTCCCATGAGCCAAGCATTAGTCATTCTGCATGCAAGCCCTGATGAGAAAAATCCTCGCGCCGATACGGCCGTTCGTCCCGCCGGTGCCATGTTGGCAGATAACAAAGACGTTCGCTTGTTTCTTGCCCGAAGAGATAATCCCCTTAACGACAGGAAGAATTGTTATTCCTCACTCTTGACCGCCACAAAGCGCATATCAGGCTACTGTAGCGTTTCCCTGATATAGAAAACCCCGCCTTTAGTCGGTGTCTGGTCTGGAATATTTGTTGATAACTTCCTCATGATGCCCCATATTCATGGATGGTAAAAACACGGGAGAATAAGCTATGCCTATTTCAACCAGAAAAATCGCTGCAATAGCCTTGGGTGTTTTAGCGCTCTCAGGCTGTGCTTATGGCCCTTACGGCCGATATGGACATCCAGGGTATAACCAACCACCACCTCCACCCGGTCAGTACAACAACGGCTACGGCCATCCACCGCCGCCGCCACCGCCTCCTCCCGGCCAGGGGCCTGGTCAGTACAACAATGGTTACGGGAGGTAATCCACTTCCGTCCCTTCCATAAGCAAAATTCTGGGAACAAGTTCGGCTTCATCCAGTAAACCAACAAAAGAGGATTTGCTATGCCGCGTAAACCGATTGTACTCAGTATCGCCATAGGTCTCGCTGGATTAGGGGTTTTATCCCTTTCTACACCGGCGTCTGCTGCGCCGTTTGATATCAGTGTCATACTGGGCGATCTCGGGATCAATCTCGGTAACACGGGCTGGCCCCAGCAATACGGCTACTTTGAGCCGCCCTCAGCGTATACCAGCTATTACAGTCAGCCACTCTATGCGCAGTACATGATGTGGTACTACTACCCGCAGACATACTACCAGTATTATCCGACACCACCACCGCCCCTGCCGGCAGGAGCGCCCCCGCCTCCGCCTCCGCCGGCAGGAGCACCGCCGCCACCACTACCTGGCACTTATTTTAATTATCTGGGGGTGCAACCACCGCCACCGGCTCCGCCTGGCGCACCACAACCGCCTCCGCCTGGGCCTCCTCCCAGTGGACCGGGCTTTGGGCCTCCGGGGAGGCCACAACCAGATGGGCCGGGGTTCGGTCCACCACCAGGTCCGCCACCCGGAAGACCAGGCCCTGGAGGGCCTGGACCTCACCAAAGACCTATGGGTGGGCCAGGTTTCGGCCCACAACCAGGTCCTGACCATGGAGGGCCTCGGTTCCAGCCAGGACCAGCAGGAGGACCCCCGCAAGGGCCTCAATCTGGCCCGAGAGGAGGGCTTCCACCGGGTGGGCCAGGCGGACCGCCCCCTGGAGGGCCTGGCGCACCTTAACGGCCAAACAAAACGAGCCGCTTGTCATGGGGCTCGTTGTTTGGAACTGTTATTAATGTCCTCTATTAACAAGACAACAGATCCACTAGACATGGCGAATCTTTCTTAATAATCTTGCTGTTAGAATTGCTAATTGCAAATTTTTGGTCTTTTTGTCGTCCATGCGACATATAACACCGGGGCCGACCATAAGGTCATCACTGTTCCTAGTGCCAGTCCGCCCATGACTGAGATGGCCAGGGGTTGCAGTAGTTCGGTTCCGCGCCCGATACCAATGGCGAGGGGCAGAAAGCCAAAGACATCAGCCAGCATCGTCATCAGGATGGGCCGCAGGCGCTGATGTGCAGCGAAGACCACGCTTGGTGGACGGGGATGATTCCCGTCCAGCTGCCGGGCACGGGCAAAGACCAAAATGACATTGTGTTAATCAGCGTCATCTTTTGTCATATGTCAGCATCATGCATTTACCATGCGACTTTGTTAAAAATGAATATTTAACCACTTGGATAGATTGACATATTTTGTGGAATACATGTCAGGTCGAAGGCAAACCATTTTGACGCTGTTTTCTGCTAAAAACTGATAAATCTCAAGCGCTGTTTAACACTCCAGGCGCATGTGACCCAGATGTACCAGCGCCTGGCAGAAGACCAACCTTTCCCTTATCCGGCCAGTCGAAGCGTTCCCGTCATGTTCGCTCATCCAACGCTATACCAGCGAAAACTGGACTATCTCAAGGATGGGGTGGCGGTGACAGAAACGTCGTCAGATCCGGAAATGATCCAGGTGATTCATGTCCACGCGCGTGAAATTACGCGCTTTGTCAAAGAAGGTATGCCTGCGATGATGCGGGGAATGATGTCCTCATGAAATGCAGGGATGCGGACTCAATATTTCAGGCTGTTTGGATGCAAAGGCGTGAATTTTTTGCCGGTGTCCGCATCCTTCTCTTCTGAGCCTCCCGGATTTTGAACCTTACGGTCGGACCCCAGCTATATCGCCATCCTGAAGAATCTATAGATGGACCAATTGCCTAAATTTCAGTTGGGATCGTCCACTCTGTAAATTATCAAGTAGGTGAGCAGCATCAGAATGACCAGTGTTAGCGATATGCTCACCGGGCCCGTACCCAGACCAAGGCCACCGAACTGAATGGGTTTGTCTGTCCAATCTGCGAAAGAGGCTCCCAATGGTCTGGTCAAAATATAGGCAATCCAGAAGGCAGCTATTTCATTAAGATCGAACATGAAATATGCAATCACGGGAATGCCAAACATTATGATAAACAAGACCCCCGATTCAAGGTAGCCTAAATCCAGGCTCGATGCAGTCATGTCACCAGCGGCGGTGCCCAACGCAAAGGTGGCTACAATGGTTGCCCAATAAAAAGCCTCGCGCTGAGGTGTATGCACACTGTGAATGGAAAGCGTCTTTTCTTTGAGCTTCCAGATTCCCAGAATCCCGATCAATGCCATCAGAAAAACGGATGTCGAGATATCATAGGGGACACCCAGTACGACATGGGTAACGTCCGCTATTTGTGTCCCGAAAATACTTACCATGATGACAGCAAACCAGTAATAGTGTGCCTTATATTGATTACTATGCATCTGCAGCCAGAGAGCAATCAGGAATAATAACCCGCAACCAATAACAGCCAGATAGGGGTTCGTGTGAAAAACAAGAAAATCTGACGTGGCCTCTCCCATGGCAGTAGTCAGGAGTTTCGCTATCCAAAAATAGGCGGTAATTTTAGGTACCTTCAGGAGTGGTGCATTTCCGGAAGTGCGGTTGAAGATGGCTGTGTTCATTGATGTTCCTTATTTCTCTCTCATGAAACTGTTAGCAAGGTGATAAATCAGCTTGTCTACCCAGTATGTCAAAAGTTCTTGATAGGATTAACGCCCATCCTTAGATCAAAGCGAAAAGCCTGGAAATAAGGACGAAAGGGTATTCACAATGTCACTACAGGCTGGAATACCCAGAAGCTATTAATCTGGAATAGAGATTTTATACCAAAGTGATGCACCGATTAAAGCAATTAAATAATTCTTACCAGGTTCTGTTCCAGAATGAATGGATGAGATGGACTTCCTCTTCCGCCAGCTGTGACTCGATGTAAAAAACCAAAATCCCCTAACTACGTTGTCCATTATGGTTTTGGGGACAACACGCGTGCTGATGCACCGTGAATTATTTCTTTGCAAGCGTAATGACCACAAAGATGCTGGCTTTACCCTGACGGACCAACATGGGAATGGGTTGGTCTTTTGGTAACCCGGGGACAATGCGCGCCAGCTCGCTGACATTTTGGACATCCTGCTGATTGATCTGCTGAATGATCATTCCGGGC
>Ga0172382_10000597_pt1 | contig 67885 bp, 54 predicted proteins | sample Leawel138RmetaG_FD_122245 | JGI IMG/M metagenome (GOLD analysis project Ga0172382, IMG submission 122245) | Leachate microbial communities from a municipal landfill in Southern Ontario, Canada - Leachate well 138R metaG | ecosystem: Engineered > Solid waste > Landfill > Unclassified | place...
CGTTGAGCGTCTCGATTCGCTTGAGTTCTGAATTGAAAGCACTCCAGAACTGGCCCTGGTCAAGAGCACCTGCATCTCGAAGCCGCCTTAAAATGACCAACGAACTCACCTTAAACTTCTTAGTCAGTTCGTTGAGCACCTGGTAGAGCCGGCTGTCTTCCACCTTGCTTGGCACTTGGGCAAGAGGCACCAGAAACTCGGCAGCTACGGCATTACACCAATTCTCAATGTCTCTGTCGCTCTGCCGGTTGAGCGTGGCGTCGCTCAGAGCCGACTGTCCGAGCCACAAGTGCGCGAGTTCGTGAGCCAAAGTAAACATTTGGGCGGACTTGCTATCGGTACCGTTTACAAAGATCAGGGGGGCTGTGGAATCCGCCAGGGCAAAACCCCGGAACTCAGCTGGATCGAGTTTTCGTTTTGTGTTGCAGCCAACCACACCGCTCACCATGACCATGATCCCCACCCGTTCTATGAGATTAATGAACTCTCGGAGCGCGACCTCCCAGTTGGCGTGCCCGGCCCGTTCGTCGAGCTGGAAGCCCAAAGTTTCCCTCATGCCTTGAGCGACCACGACCGGCGAATCCTGAAGCTGGACCGATCCAACAAAAGGAAGTGGCTGGTAACCGTTCGTCCGGGTGTATCTCTCATACCAAGTCTGGCGTTGTAAACACTGGTAAATGATGTCGAGAAGATCGGCCGACGGCTCTCGAAGAACAGTGTCGGCGAGCGTCCTCATGTCGGGGATCGGGAGTGTCTCTCGAGGCGGCGCGGGAAGGGAAAAGAAGCCGATGGGCGTTCGAGTGGCTTTGGCGAACTTCTCGAGCTGTTTAAACGTAGGCTTCTTTTCGCCTTTCAGCCAGAGCGGAAGGTTCTTTGCCCCTTTCTCCAGCTCCGTTATGTCGCGTCCAGAGCGGTGTACGGCCCATTCCAACACGTCGGTCTTGACGTCCACCAATGTCATATCGCTTCTTTAACCCGCACGCTCAGCTCTTCGTCCTCGGAAAGACGATCTCTCCTTTACGCCCTTGAACCCTTAACTCTGGAATATGTCTTCAGTTCTAGACGCCTTCTAAAGAGAAACCCCCAGGGGATTTCGCCTTAGCAGAGGGCGGCGAGGCCTTCGGGGATGGGGCGGTAGCCGCTGGGTGCGATGTGGCCCTTCAACTTTACGATGACCCGTACCTGGGGATCTTCCGAGGGACCGACGCGAGAAATTTTGGCTTCATAATCTCCGTGATCGATGCTGCGATCGATGTGCCAGGCGTAGATCCTTGGCACGTAGCCCAGGTGAACGCAGGCGGGTGACATGATTTTGATGGCGCTACTGTCGTGTGGGTTGTCTTTCTCCAACAGCAAGGTGAGGGATATACCGGGAGTGAGTTCGTGGATGGCGGATTCGCTTTCGTGATACCTCCAACCGGCGATAGGGAACTCGATTTCAAATTCGCTCTGGGCCACGTCCATGGGTTCTAAAAACTCGAAAGTGTCACCCGTAAGACGGCCTCCGGTCTTGAGGAGGTACTGCAGCTTCTGTTCGGGCTCGAGTCCCAACTTTTGAAACTCTCCCTGACGCCACGTCGGGGGAAGGCGACGGGAGAAGACAGGAAACAAACTGCCGCTGCTCCACGCACCTCGTTTGAGCGGAAAGGGGTCGAGTGGTCTAAAGCCGTCGCGTATGGCGTGCTCTACGGAGCAAGGCATATCAAACTCATAGGAAAAATGGTATCCTTGCTCATCCTGCCAGAGCTTACCTATGGCATAACGAACTCGAGAGATCGGGTGCTTCCAGATCAGGAGTAGTGGTTTATCCATTTTCAACGGCTCCTTTCATCAGAACTTGACGCCGACGTTCCAACAGTATACCGGAAAACTGACGGATTGTGTCATTGCCAACATCTTTTTCAATATTTCTGATCATTTCTGTGAGTTTAGTTGATTCGAGAGGTACGAGCGCTGCCTTCATTCCGGCCAAGTCGGGGTCCCACCCGGACAGGAACGAGAGAATTTCAGAAAGTCTGGGCTTGGTTCCTGAGTCAAGACTGCTTTCCAACACAGGATAATCGTGCCCAGGCTACCCACTGTGAACAGCAAAGAAATTCCCCGACCAAAGTTGAGTCCGGCGGGATTGGTTCCCTCTTTCGACGGGTCTAGTAGACCCCAGTTCGTGAGATAGGCGGTGCTTTTAAACACAAAACTTATGGTAATCAGAAAGGCAACGAGTGTTATCACAGAAGCTGCCACCAAAAAAACGTAAGCTCCGGCCTGCTTGTTCATCCCAACTCCTCGTAGACAAAGTTAAATGACCGACCGTTCTCGTCGTCAAGAATCTGAATAACGGGAAGTCCGGCCTGCACAAGATCTTCCTGCAACTGGGGCATAAAATTCGTACGCCGCCCCAGTAGCTTCCTCAACTCTTGAGCGGTCAAAGTTCCCTCTCGGGCAAGAGCCTCTAAGGCCTGGCGCTGAGGGCCGCCGATTTCAAATGGAAGGGTGAAACGAATCTCTTCGCCCGTGAACCGGGACTCCACGACTAGAAGGCGAGGATTATCGATTGGGACCGATTCGACGACGGGCTTTGCGTCGGGTTGTTCTTGCGAATTCTCTCCACTCGCGCTTTCCGGGCCCGGCGATGGTGGGGGCTCTACTCGAGGTTTTGGGGCGTCCGCCTCAAGTATACGCTCCAGCAGATCAACGGTTTTCCCGCCCTCGTAAAACGGACTTTCGTAAAGCACTCGCTCATTGGTACGGTTTAAAAGGAAGGCAACGCCCGAGGTTTGATTTTTTAGCTGTAGCACCTCACGCTGACGCCCGATAGCCACATTCAGCACCTGGTATTCATCCTCTATCGGTTTACTTTTACCGAAACGGGACGCTTCCGGATACTCGCGAATCGCTCGAGTCTTTAAAACTCTCCCGTCGCTATAGAGTGAGTAGCATTCGCGTTGACGGTGACGAACGCGGCACCCCAACCGGCGCAGTTCCATTCGACTTTCACCTTCAACTTGCCGTGTCCAACCAAAAGCAAACGACCACATTTGCTGACCAGCCAATCACCATGAAAATAAGTGGCACCTTCCTCAAAGGAAGCAGCCGAACTCATATCTTGCGATTCCTCCGTCTTGACAAACACTCCCAATGCCTGAATCATCATTCTGCCCCATTTTGGCATAACCTGGTGACAAATTCTGTCAACCAGTGAGTCAAGTCGCCAATTTTTCTTTGGCTGTTCGGTGGGCGTTGGCCAGCCAGCCGTCGGGCACGCGGGCTCTCTGTCCTCCGTGCAGCAGCGGAACGGGTTCACCCTCGATGGTCGGGGCGCGAGAGGTGTCTTCCGATGGGAGCAGCATCCAGACCGCTGGCAAGCCGTCTTTTCGACCGGCCTGGTCCCGCATCTGCTCGAGAATTCCAAGTTGGTGGTAACGAGCTAGCAGGCTGGGATTGACCAGCAGTTGAGGTTCTTTGCAGGAGAACAAGACGTCTTGCAGTTGCCCGAGGGCGTCCGGCACCAGTCGAGAGGTGAGGATTCGCCATCCTTTGCCTTCACCTTCGGCATCAGCTTCAAGGAACTTGTCCCATCGAGCTTTCGGGTTCTCGGCCACCTTTTCTTTCATGGCACGAAGAAGAAGCTGATTGAGATCTCGGCGGGTGTGACCGAACCTGGCCAGAATTTCGGACTCGGCCTGGGCCAGCCGTTTGGGAGTAACAGTCAAAACCAGGAAATCTTTCTCAACCGTGGCTCGTTGTAGCCTTTCCTCGAAAGCGCGAGCTTCGGCCACGAGAGGATTCGTGGATGAAGTGGGAGTCTCCGAAGTGGTGGGATATCGTTGATGAAGACTGGATGCGCCCGAGGTTTGGTAGATGGCCAGGCGCCTCACATAGGCCTGCTCACCATCGGACCAGATCAGGTCCGGGTCCACTCTCTGCAGAATCTCGTCCAGGTGAGGGCGTGAAGGCAAAGGCTCTGACTCCGGGTAGCGAGTAAAGACTCTTTCCTGAATCTCTTCGGGTGGAAGCTCCCCGTGACCCAGGAGAGCCCCGTGTGCCAGGAGCAAGGCTCTTTCGGCCTCCATTCCTCGGGGGTAGAACTCTTCGCGGGAGGAGACCGCGGCCCGCTCGCTGCACGCGGCCGAGAGTCTCAGTAAGCGGTGAGGGGACAACCCTTTCGCGCTCTCGGGCGCCTCCACCGCGCGGATCTCGTCTCTGGCTCGTGAAGGTGCCAGAAGAGGCTCGTGGCGCGCACACCGGTCTGCAACCTGGGCCAGTCGAGTGAGGTACTGCATCTGCTCCTCCCTCTGGGCGATCACCGGAGTTGGCCCGATGCGCCTCCACAGAAAGCGGGGGGCACCGGCCGTCTGTTCCGCCTCCACGGCGGCCCTGGTGAGAGCGAAGGCCAGTTGCATCCTGCGGCTCCGATCGTTGGAGAAGGAGCCGTGTCGAGAGAGCAGCCCGAGAGCCACCTCGGAGGTCACGATCACTCCTCCGTTCTCATTCAGGAGCTGTTCGATTTCGTCGCGAAGAAACTTCAGAGAGGGTAGCTTCCCCCACTTTACCCGCCAGGCGGGAACCCTCTTCGCCAGGCTCAGGTGCTCGAGATCTCGTTCTTTACTGACAGCAGAGAGTGTTGGCCAGTCGTGAACACCCCTGGGGAGAGTCAGGCCCAGGTACGACTTCTTCAGCTCTTCGTCCGGGTCGGTGTCGACTCCAAGAACCGGCACCAGAAAGGCTTCCAGCAGGCCGTGGTCTTCAGCCTCGATATCCTGCTCCTCCAGCAACTCATCTCCGAAGCGCTCTCCTACAACGGCCTGCAGTTCGACCAGACGTTTTCGAGTTTGGTTGCCCACCCCGGCGGCCGTATGAAGGGTACCACCGGGCAGTCCGAGGAGGTCTCGTATGGTGTGTACTCCCAGGTGCTCTAAGGCCCGAAGTGCTCGAGCTCCCAGAGCCAGCGAGGCCAGGGTCGTTTCCAGGTCCGAACTCTCCAGAAGCTCGGAGAGTTCAGCTTCATCGGCTTGACCCAGACCGCTATCCGCGAAGTCTTCCTGAAACACTTCAGCCCATGCTTTCAGCATCTCCTCGGCGTTATGAAAGCGAGCTTCTCGCTCCCGAGCCAGGGCTCTGGTGAAGAACGTCGTGAGGGGCTCTCGTACGGCCGGGTCGAAGCGCTCAGACTCCAAAACAAGATTGGCGTTTGGATCTAGACCGGGCATGCTTTTTCCGTCTCCCCAGCGGGGAAGCACTCCGGTTGCCATCTCGTGCAGCGTGACGGCGGCTGAATATCGCTCGGACGACTGATCCCAGCGGGGAGGTTTTCGGTTGATGAGAAAAGGATCGATGTAGTCCCTGGTTCCGGCATCGATATTGTCATCGCCCACACCGGCCAGTGAAAAGTCGAAGAGCATCAAATGAGCAGCCGAGTCCTTTTTATGAAGAGTAATACCGAGGTTGGCAGGCTTGATATCCCGGTGGCGAACTCCCTTCTCTTCAAGGTGAGCCACGGCCTTGAGCAGGTCTTTGCCAAAGCGCTCAAGGTAGTCAAGCTGCAAAGGGCCGCGTTCGGTCAAGCGCCGGGCCAGAGTTTCGTCTCCGGCCTTCTGAATAACAAGACAAGAACGGTTGCCGATCTCCACGACATCGTAGCACTCCACGATGTAGGGATGAGAGAGTGCCTTGAGCGCCTCCGCCTCTCGCAGCATCACCTCGGTACGGTCGGGGTCGTGGGCGACCTTCAGCACGTAGCTCACTTCATCCCTGACCACCTCCAGGGCCAGTGCCATACCGCCTTTACCGAGCCGTCGAACGACCAAAAAGCCTCCAGGAAGGATGTCGCCGGCCTGAGCTTCCAGCGGGTTCACAACCTCGACGGCGTCGTCTTGTCCGGGGCAGGTCGCGGCATCGAACAAGTCCAGGACCTGCTGGATATCGGCCGGTCGCTCCAAGACCATGGGGTGAGTGCATCGCTCCACCAGCGATTCCAGGTTGGAGGACAATCCGTCCGTCACCGAGGAAAGCCTCAGCCCCGGATACTCCTGAAGCTTCTGATAGAGCTCAAGTTGGGTCTCGGCGGGTGGCCGACCGGTGAGGACATGAAAAGCGACCGCCCCGAAGCTGAAAATGTCGGCCGCGCTGCCCGAAGCGTTGCCCGGCTGATGAAAAGCTTCCGGTGCCATGTAGGCGCGCGCGCCCGAAGTCATAAGTTCGCTAATGTGGCTGGTACCGGTGGTCACATCTTGTTCCATTCCCGTCTGCCAGTCCATGATCTGCACTTCGAGATCCCGGCCTCGTTCCATGACCAAAATGCTTTGGGGGGCTAGGCCACGATGGAAGACTTTCCGGGCATGGGCGTAACGAAGTACGTCCAGAATCTGTCTTATGATCTCCAAACGCTCTTCCTGGCCAAGTCTAGCGTCTTGAGTCGCCAGAAACTGGTCCAGACGAACCGCTTTCGGCTCGTAAGGAAACACCAGAGCAGGTCCGAGTTCGTGCTCTTTCAGCTCCCACGGTTTTAGCACCCCGGGGTGTTGAAGATGATCGGTGAGCTTGAACTCTCTTTGGGCTGCTCGACGAGCTAACTCACGCTGATGCTTGGAGCCGTTGTCGGGCACCGAAAAGGTCCTCACTCGTCGGTAGGTTTCTCCGATGCTCTGGTGCTGGGCCAAGTGGTCCTGATAAAGCTCTCCGTCTTCTAGGAGTTCTTTGATGAGCCACTCTCCGACCTTCAGGGTGCGGGCACTGGGACGGCGAATTCCCAGTTGCCGAAAGGCCTGGTTCAGTGCGGTCACCCGCGGCTTGTCAAAGCGTTTGCGGGGGTTTTGAAGATCGACTTCCTTCGGACGGATAGCCTCGATAAGCTCGTCGCGATAGTAGACGCGAGGTCGGTGTTCGGGAGGGATGCGTAACTCAAGATTATGATTATTGAAAAAGACAACGGATTCTACATACGGCACGTAGAGTCGTTGACCGGCCTTCTGGGCTTTCAACATACTCTGGAGGATCTTGGCTTTTTTGTTCAGGAGAAGAAGTGGATTGTTTACCGGCGTGGGATGAGGGTTGCCTCGAAAATAACGCACCATGTTATTGGCGGTGCCGTCGAGGATGCCCGACCAGCTCTTGATCTCCACCAGGATGAGTTCGGTGAGGGTCAACAACATCAAGTCGATTTCATACACCTTGCCACGGGGTTCCACGAACTCAAAGTTGGACCAGGCGCCGATCACTCCGCTGGCGCGGCTCTTGATGAAATCAAAGGCATCTTGCTCATGGGGAAACTCTGTTGGAGCAACCGTGATCCATTGGTTATCGGATATGGACAAGATTATCTCCTTGACGTGAAGTATGGACCCTCGTGAGCCGACCGGAAAAGCTTCTGGGGTTGTGGGGTAAATCCTAGCACAGTGGCGGCCGAGCCGTTCATTTCGAACGAACAAAAAAAGACCGGCCGCGACAGAAAGGCAGGCGGAGTAGCTTGCGTTCAAGAAAAGTATATCGTGAGCATTATCTCGTCAGAAGTGGTCTACAAGGCTTTATTCACAGCCCGACAGTTCGCGTGGCTAGACCAAATCCCGAAGCTCTATGCCACCGTGGAGCACACATTCGGCCAGTGTGGAATCGAGTTGACCGAGATAAAATGTGAGGGGGGACAGAACGACCCCGCCAAGTTTGCAGTAATAGGTCAATCCGCTCAGGCTGCGATCACGGCCAAGATTATGTTGTATGGTCTACAACTTTTCTGGAATAGCTCCGGCGCTTCGGCGCCAGCAAGATGTACAGAGCTAGGACAATCGCTAGTAGAGGCGCTAATCAAGGATTGTCCTGGTCTCAAATTCAAAGTTCAGGCTGTTACCTGGGCAGGGCACATCGAATGCGTTGATTCTTCACCGCAACAAATATTGGCGCAATTTGCTTGCGCTCCCAAAGGGCTGCCAGGAGCAGAAGCTATTGGGCTTTCGTTTAGCTTAGAGCCCACGGATCAGAGGCTTTCGACTGCTGTAACGGTGCAGCCATCGGTAAGTCTCAGCAGCGGAATTTATGCTAGATTCGACTTTAACTGGTCGGGAGGGCTTGCACCCACTGAGGTTGGCTCTCGAACGGGCGCTGAAGTAACTAGAGTGTTGCAAAGCATGGCCCTGGATATCGGAGAGCGAGTGGTCTGATGAATATCAATGCAGTCCGACAATCGATCAGTGATTCCGGCGAATGGATACCATCGACGTCACAACTAGCATTGCCGAAGGAGGACCTCCGCCCCTCTGAATTGCTTGGGAGTTTAACTACCGACCTCGCGGAGTTCGCCATCATTCGTTCGATTAGGCTCCTACTATCAAGTGGTCGAATGGAAGAAGCCACGAAATTGGCATCAACGCTACCCAGCAGCTCGGAGGTAGCGTTGAGAATGAAGAAGGTGCTGGCTCCTCCCGTATTCCAAAGTACCTCCCAGGAATCGCGTTCTGAGATTCAGTCCGACTTCCGCTGGTTGCGAGAGAGGGCTAAAAAGTTCTCGGGTCGCTGGGTAGCACTGAGGAACGGGAAACTGCTGGCGGCCACAGAGAACTTCAACGACCTAGTGGACGAAGTTCGGTCCAATCAATTAGACGTAACGCTGTACCACAGATGCTGATGCTTTCTCAAGGTGAGTCGGAGTTCGCGTTTGGGGCGGTTGAGTTTTTGGATGGGTCGCCCAACACGCCTCTTCCAAACGCGAAAGTGTTCGTACCTGTGGAGTTCTTGGGTCGTGGACTTGAGATTCCCGTGCTTTGCCTCTTAGACACCGGCGCGGATTGGTCTGTTCTAAATTGGGAGATTGCACTGAAGTTAGGATGTCACGAGCACACACCGATCGGTGAGGTTAGGTACGGAACTCGGCACGGGCCTATCGAAGGAGATCTGGTGAGGGTGCCATACCGCATCCGAGCTTTGCAAGGGAGAAGTCTAGAAGGTGAGGCTACTTTCTTTTTGAGCAAAGACTGGCCAAAGAACGAACCGTCAATCCTAGGGTATAACGGACTCTTGCAACATTTGAATTTCGCATTGAGACCTTCGGAGAATCAGTTTTACTTCGGCTACGCCGTGTAGCTCAGGACACGTATCGATTCCAACCATTGTTCCAACGGTCCGCCGGGGATTCCAAGACGCTTCTACGGTTCGACGACGAGCTGGGCTCCCCCGGCTGGGTCGGCGGGGAGTACCCGGCCCACTACGGTCAGGGAATCCGGAACTTCCACTTCAGCGGGCCAGCACATCAAGAGGCCGCCGGAGGTCTGGGCATCGGTGAGAAGGCCGCGCCAGGCTTCGCTGACCTCGGGGTTCCAGCTTACGGCGCCCAGGCCTTCAAGCCAGCTTCGATTGGCCCGGGAACCGCCCGGGAAAACGTCCTGGAGGGCAAAATCGAAAGCCGCCTCGTAAAGCGGAACTCGAGAGGCCTGGATCCGGAAGCTCACGCCCTGGCCCCGAATCATTTCCCAGGCATGGCCCAGAAAGCCGTACCCGGTGATGTCGGTGGCGGCCCTGACACCGGCACCCCGCATGGCCTCCGCGGCCTGGGCGTTCAAGGTTTTCATACCCTCAAAGGCGTGGCGGATCTCGGCTTCACTCAGCATTTCTCGCTTGACCGCGGTGGTCAGCACCCCGGTGCCCAGGGGTTTACTCAGAACCAGAAGCTGGCCGGGCCGGGCCCCATCCTTGGTGGTCAGGTGCTCGGGCTGGACGAACCCGGTGACAGCCAAACCAAATTTTGGCTCCGGGTCTTCCACCGTGTGTCCGCCGCAGGCTAGAGCCCCCGAAGCCTGGACCCGTTCGGCTCCGCCGGCCAGGATCTCCGAGAGGGGCTCGTAGCCGAGGGTGGAGACCGGAAAGCAGCAGATGTTCATGGCGGTGTACGGCGTCCCGCCCATGGCATAAACATCCGACAAAGAATTGGCAGCAGCAATCTGACCGAAGAGGTACGGGTCGTCGCAAAGCGGAGTAAAGAAATCCAGGGTCTGGATCATATACTCTCCGCTGGGCGAACGCACCACCACGGCATCGTCGGGCACGGCGTCTCCAGCCACCATCCGAGGATCCCTCGGACCGGCTTGTTTTCTCAGTGGTAGCAGAACCTGCTCCAAATCCGCGGGGCGGATTTTAGAGGCTCAACCAGCGCACTTTACCATTTTTGTTAGGCGGATCATGGGACCGAGCTTCGAAGAGCCCTCACCGGCTTCCTATCGCCGAGCTCAGTGCAGGGAGTCTTTGGGAACACGGACTCCTAGAAAATCAAGCAGATAGTGCAGGGTAGCCGGAGGCAAGGGGAGCCGGCCGATCTCGGCCTGCCTGCTCTTCAGCCACAGACGCGTGGCTTCAGCCTCGGCATCGATACTCTTCAGACAGTCTTGAATGCATTCCATCAGAGGCAGGTCGAGGTCTGGCTGAGTAAAATCATGCTGGGCCTCTACTTCGGACCAGAACAACTCGAGCACGGCCGGGGTGGCCGCCACGGCACCCGGCCCGATGCCGGCAATCGCCGACAAACACGGCTTTAACAGAGCCCTTTCGGTGGACGGCGAGCGCAGAGCATCGCAGAGACGATTCAGCGCCGGATGGGCATCGGCTCCCAGAGCAGCCAGTCCGCGCATGGCTGCCAACTTGTTCGCGTGCGGCAGAGACCCCGGTGAAGGCCGTTCCCACAACTCGAGCCACCTCTCAACAGGATCATCCATATTTGATTGGTTTCCCTGGAATAGAGAGCTACTCCTGTGGACTCCCTCTTCAAGGACACTGACAGGTTTTGAGCCTATCTTGGAAACGGTGAAGGAGTTTCGCCAGAAGCAAAACATCTCCACGTGAAGACATTTGCACTTGGCACCGATACTTCGCATCCGAGATTAAGGAAACCGACAATGAGACATTTACGCCTAGCCAGCTTACTGATAGGCCTGGCCCTTTTTTGCGCCCCACTTGCGGGCTGCGGGGCTAACGAGGATACTTTTGCTGGCACGCCCCTGCAGCAGTACCCTGAAGAGTTTGTAGGCCGTCTCGACCTCGGTTTTGGCCAAAATTTTGGAAGTACCACCGTGATCGAGTTCCAAGACCTCGATGGACGACCATTAGCTCAAACCTCGCTTGACGCTTTCGGGGATTTTCGCCTACCGGCAGCCAGCTTGCCCAGTGCGTTTCGAATCGTGGCTCGAGTCGCTCCCGGTCTTGAATTTGCAAGCGACGTTCGGGACTACCCGGCCTCCGGCTCGACCAACATCAACGTGCCCACATCATTGGCCAGCGCCTACCTGCAGGCCAACCCCGGAGAATCTCTGCAGGCTGCCGAAGATTTAGTTCGCGCTTATCTTCACTTCCCTCCGGAAAGACGATTGGGGCAGGATATCGAGGAGTCGCCGCGATCCATCTTTTCTCAATACGCCTTCTTTGTTAAAGCAGCCCAAAACGGAGGTTGGCCGGCCTATCGGGACCAGATCGTCTCTCGGTTGTCCGAGTCCCCTGAGACCAGCCCGGTTTATCGCCTGACCAGAGTTGAACTCAAGCACGATTTGAGTGCACTCCACCCGGAGCTTGCCGGGGCTCTTCAAAACTTGAGGGCTTCGGGAGACTTCCGGTTAGCGATGACTTCTTTGTCGGCTCACCCGGTGGAAAATATCGGCCGAAAGCTCAGTGGCGACCACGTCAGGCTCGTCGCTGAGACCGCTCCGGGCTCAGCGCGCTCTGAGGTGCGCATGAAGATCTTAAAGAGCATTACGGAAAAAGCCATTGAATCCGCGGTAGACATCGCCATCGATCAAGCCGTTGATGTGGGTTGGACCCACGTGGCCGAAGGTTTGGGGCTCAACTACGGGACGACGGCCAAGCTTGACGCCATCCAAGAGAGCTTGAACGCTATGCAAGAGTATCTCAATGAACTCGGTAGCACCATCAATCAAAACGCCATCGAGGCCGCGGCCAACGAGATCGCTGAAGATATCAGCACCATTTCAGCCCTCAACAGAGACCTGGTCGCCAACAGAGTCGGCACAAATATCGATGCAGAGGAACAACCTTTTGTACCGAGTCAGTCGGTAAGCGGTCTTGTCAGTTCACTGTTGGGCTTTGAGGCCCAGACCGCGCTACTCACCATTCAAAACTCTATGTTGGGAGCCGGACAGCAGTCGAGCCTCCTTGAGGATGTCCGCGATAAACTCTTAGAGGATGACTTCGGCGTGCACTCAAGAGCTGACAACGGTCAGTTTGCCGTCAGAAGCAACCAACTCATCGACGAATCTCTGCAGGCCTTCGCCTATTACGCCGGCTACCAACAGTTAGGTGCCAACATTCTTGGTGAAATCAGCCATCTCGGCACGCAGGCTTCACCACCGCAAAACCCGATCTCGAGTATGCAGATCAGTCAAGGGATCGTGACCGATGCTATCATCTCGCTGAAGAAGCAGCGCTCCCTATCACCTTTCTATCAAGCCTCGGACAACATCTTTGTCGACCTTCAAGCGGGCCTGATGTGGTACACAGTTATGCAAAGTGAACGCAGCATGTCCGACGCGCTGGACTACGCTGAGACCTACACCGCGACCGTAACCTATCAGACCAGCCTGCTCGATAGCGAATCGGAGCAACCTTTAGGCTTACCGGTGAGCGTCGTTTCAGTCACCTACGACGACTGGCACCTGCCCACAAGAAACGAATATCGGACTCTTCAAGACCGGGCGCGACTGGTAGCCACCGACCGGCGTGACACTTCGGTTCCCCACTCGGGTGACAACGGCTACGGCGACTACGACAGCGCCTCCCAGGGCTTACCCGCCTTCGGCTTCACCGGACTGAACAAGCTCAACACCAACGGCAGCATGCTTTGCTCGGATTGGCGCTTTGATAACGATGGTGACTGGTATCCCCAATGGACCGGTAAATTCGACGCAAACAATGAGTTTATTTTCAATAACGGTGGGCTTACCGATATCGGTCAGACCACCAACAAACGTCCTTTCCTCCTGGTTCGCCCGATCGGGGAACCCGTATTACCGGTGGGAGAGGATACCTTTTTGGGTACACCAAACACGCCCTATCCTTATCCGTGGAGCGAGATCAGGGCTGAGGAATACCCCTTTCTCGGTCACGTGACCGGAGTGGTCGGCGGGGGCGGGATAACGCTGGACCAGCTCGGCGCCACCTTAGAGTGGACGGTTACCGTGGGTGGGACCTCCACCCTGGGAGCCAGTAATGATGTTACCTGGACCCTCCCCGTCAGGAACTACATTCATCGACTGCTCACCTACTCCGGTGAGGCCGGGTCTGCCGACGTCGAACTGGTCGACTTTAGTGACCTCGTATGGTTCACCTCTTCGAATGAAGACATCGCCTCCGTGACTCCAAACGGGAGGATGTACTGGCACGTGGATGACTCCCAAATCCAGAACCTCGACTTTACCGCTCATGTCTACGACGCGAGCGGAAACGAGAAGTCGTACACCTTTACCGTCAACGAGTATCCACCCGTGCGGCAACTCACCGCTGTTCAGATCTACCCTCGAAATCGGACCTATTCGGTCCCGGCCGGGAGTCCATCGGTTCAGGAGAAGTACTACTGTATCGCCTACTACTCCGACAACACCGTCAAGGATGTAAGCAGTGAGGTGACCTGGGAATTGGTGACTAACGATACCGGTGCTCCGGTCGATCCGGATACCGCGACCGTGGCCCCTAAGGGCGATTCCGATCACGGCAACTTCATCGGAAAGACCCCACCTGCCGACACCATCCTCAAGCTCAAAGCCTCACTCGGAAGTGAAAGCATCCAAAATGATGAAGTTCTCCTGGAGCTAACCGACGGAGTCTAGCCTCAAAGCTGTTCTTTGAGAGACTTTGCCGCCTTGTCGATGGAGTAACGAACCATGCCCAGCGAGACATCGTTGCTGGTCAGGACCATCAGGTAGGTCACTTCGTTGATGCTCTTCAGAAAGATGTGTCCGTTGGAGGCCTCCAGGCTCAGCATGCCGAGCTCCCCCTTGTCGAACTTTTCCTGCATCCCGGCTTCGGCCGTTTGTAGCAGTTCGGCCGTTTCAGCCCCCAGGAAATCCGCGTCCGGTTCGGCATCTCCCAGGCTGGTGATGAGTAGCCCGTCCTTGCCCACGATCAACGAAGCCTCTACACCGGGAGTTTGATTGATTCTCTCCAAGACATCTTCCACTTTAACGCTCCTTTATTCTAATTGAATACGGATGCCAGCATGGCTGCGGCACCGGTCAGACGGTTTTGCCAGACCCCCCGGGGGACGTCTGATTTTAGAAAACTGATCAGAAACGCTTCCCCGTCGATGGGTATCAAGCTGTAGCTTCGCTCTCCCGAAGTCAGCAGGTATTGATGGATCGGTTTGAGTCCCAGGAACTCCATCTCTTGCTCCACGTCACCGATGGCCTGGGTGAGGATCACCCCCACCACTTCGGGGTTGATCTCGTCGTTCAGCAGCATGTCGATGGGCAGGCCGTCGCTCGAGGTGACGACGTTGCCCAGCACACCCTCGATGGTGGCCAATTCTTCGAGGACCTTCTTCATGATGGCCTCCCGAAGAACGGTCTCTCCCGGCAAATCGGTCCCATCCTTGGAGCCTTCACTCACCGTACTGGGAAGCATGGCCAACAGGTTCATTTCCTGGGGAAGGGTGTAGTAAGACAGCGAGCTCTCTCCGGCCTCGATCACCAGGGACTCCAGTTGGCCCAGTTCGGCTTCTTCCAGGCCCCGGCCCAGAACGTCCAGAACGGTCCTGGCGATAGCTCCAGCCCGGTCGAAAGCGGGTCGGTCTTCGTAGCGCCTGGTCATCTCTAGACCTTCGGGCCCGAGCACGCTCACCAGGGCGTCGCTACCGGCTTCGGCTGCCAGGTCGGCGAGCAATTCTTCCAGCTCACCACCATGGAGCAACTCAGTGCTCGACAGATACTCCTTGAGTTCACTCACCGAGGCCGAAAGAGAATGGGCCACCGGAGGTCTTTCCACCGGGCTTTCTACCTCGGGCAGAAGCTCCGTGATGGCGGTTTCTCCCAGGTCCGGCTCCAAGATTGGCTCTGGTTCCGGTACCGGGGGGGCATCTTCCACTTCCGGTATAGTTTCGATTTCAGGCACTTCGGGCAAGGAAGTCTCGGCGACAGCCCCTGGAACGCCTTCAGTTTCCGGCTCGTCATCCAGCAAGAACTCCGGTCCGGGGATCTCTTCCAAGTCTGCCAAGTCTCCCAGGTCGATCGCCTCGACCCCCCCTGCAGTCGCCGCCTCCAACTCCGGAGAGGGAGCCTCGTCCAGGGTGGGATCCAGGGCAGCCAGGGGCTCGGAATCAAGCGCCGACATATCTAAGTCTGGCAGGTCCACGCTCGGTGGCACCGAGTCAGCGGTGGGAGTGGACGTGTCGGACCCGATATCGAGGTCAAGATCGAGATCAAGATCGAGGTCCAGGTCGAGGTCAAGATCGAGATCCAGCCCCGAAGACCCGGAGGAAGCCGCGGCCGGTAATCCCAGGTCGCCAAGATCGCTACCAAAATCGTCCGGCAGCGAGGGAACATCCAGATCCGTGCCCACTTCATCACCCGATAGTGAAAGCCCCACGCCACCGTCAGATCCGGAATCGAGCCCGAAATCCAGATCCAGACTCAGCAGGTGATCGATATCCTGTTTTTTCTCCGGCTCCGGACCCAGCAGATGCTCTCCCACCAGACGGGCCACATCGATTCGGGTCATAGGCTCAAAGCGATTCAAGATCTCCCGGACGCTCTCGTAGGAAGTTTCGGTCAAGACCTCTGAGATCTTATCCCCCAGGGTCGCGAGGTCGGAGATCAGGGCCAGCGGCACTTCCCGCTCACTGCGCGCCAGAACTTGCTCAGCTTCTCCTCCGCCGGTCGAAGGGCTGACCAGAAAGGCCGCATCCGGTTCGTAGTAGTTGGCCCTGGAAACAAAGCGAAAGGCCTTCTCCGGCGTGACTTCAGACTCTTGGACCTCGAACATGAAGACCGAACCTTCGTAGATGGCAAAGAGATCCACGGTTTCGTAGTCGCTCTCCAGGGCCCAGCGCAGACTCTTTTCCGAGACTCCGTGGTGAGTGAGCGCTTCGGCCAGGCAGAGAGCCAGCCAGAGATTTCGGTGAGCCAGGCGCTTGCCCAGGGAGGTGGGGCGAAGAAGTTGGTCGATCCGCTCCTCTGAAATCAAGCGATTGGAGAAGGGGCTTCGAAAGCCACGTTCGGCGGCTTCTTGTAGGGCCAGAAAGGTGGGAAATCGAGCCAACTCGCGATTGGTGTCGCGATCAAACACCTCGAACTCTCGCTCCAGCAGGCCCTTGCTCACCAGGTCGTCCACGAAACCGGCGTATTCGTCGGCTCGCTGACCCGCAAAATCGCTCAACATAAGACCGGGATGGCCAGCCACCCGGCCCAGGAGTTCCCGGCACTCGGGGGCGGTCAAGACCTTGGCGGCTTCCAATTGACCCGGGGCCACCGGAAAGGGGTCCGACTCCTCGGCCACCAGCCGAAACCTTCGGCTGAGCACGGACAGAGGCGTCCATCTCCAGGCGTCCAGCACCGAAGCGATGGAAGAGCGAAACTCTTCGAAGCGCTCCACCGGAGGCACGTCGGTGTAGATGACTCCGGCCTCCACAGCGTCTCGGTCTTCAGATATCCAATAGAAAAGAATATCTTCCTCTTTACCTATAAAGAGCTCACCGCCTCGGCCCGATGGCGCACCGTTGAGATCGAGCAATTCCCGAAACACCCCCGGCACGTCGCTCACCAACGGCTGGTAAAGGCCCCTTAGCCGCTGCCAGAGATCGTTCTCTTGCTCTTCGGCCACCTTTACTCTTAATACTTCACGAAGGACCTGCATACAGTCTATTCACCTCCTGGGACGGCAACTCCGAGGCGTTGCATCTCTCTCCCAAATTTTGCCAAGAAATCATTTGACCTCTTCTGTTGAGCAACTGCGTAGCCCGCTTTGAGCTGCGCCTCTGCCTCTTCCACCATCTTCATTCGCTCAAAAATCAAAGCTAGATTGTAACGCGCGTTCAGATCGTCGGCGTCAAGGTCCAGACAACGCCGATAACTTTCGATCACCTGATCCCATTGCCGTTTCTTGCTATACGCCACACCCAGATTGTAGTGGGTCTTGGGATCCAGGGGGTTCAAAGTGATGGCGCGCTTATAAGCCACGATCGCTTCGTCCAAGCGACCGGCCGCGGCGTAGGCGATCCCCAGGTGACTCTGGGCGTCCGACAGGGTCGGGTCGATCTCCACGGCTCGTCGCAGTACACTGATGGCCTGCTCAAAATCTCCCAGGCGAAAGGCCACCAGGCCCAGCTTGGCGGGGTGGTCGGGGTTCTTGGGCTCCAACCGGGAGGCTTCTTCGTAAGCCCGCGCCGCCTCTTGCCATTTTCCCAGTTGCATAAAGACCAGTCCGAGGTCGGCGTGGGGCTTGGCCCAGGTCGGGGCGCTCTGGGTGGCCGATCGAAGGCAGGACAGTGAATCCTCGAAACGCCCTTTGCGCATCAGGACGGCCCCCAGCCCGGCCTGGGCCCGGGCGTTGTCCGGTACCATTCCTAGAGCTTTGCGGTACTGGGACTCGGCCTCTTCCAGGCGGCTTGTGCCAAAGAGTGCATCGCCGAGAAGGGCGGAAGTTTCCGGCCCGGGTTTCAGCTTGGCTGCCTTCTCCATGGACTTGATCGCCAGATCGTGGTCTCCCCGCTTGGCGTAGGCTTTGCCCAGGTCCAGATGGAGTTCTACCGACTCCGGTTGCAGATCCAGGGCCCGTTGAAATTCCTCGATGGCCAGGTCGATCTGGTCGTTGTTGCGGTAAAGATGGCCGAGCTCGGCCCGGGCTTGGGTGAGATCCGGGTAGTCCTCCAGCAACTCCTTGAACTCCGCAATGGCCTGCTCGGCGTCGTTGATTTGAGCCGAGCAGAGGGCTTTCTGTAGACGAATCTTGAGCGATTCAGGCGCCAATCGCTCCGCTTCCACGGTTTCCTGATAGGCCAGCTCGATCTTTTTCTGCAGGAAGTATAGCCGGCCCATCTGGTAGCGCAACTCCCCTTCGTCGCGGTAGTGCACGGCGGCTACAGCCAATTCTTGCTCGGCCTCGTCCCACTTTCGCAGTTGGATGTACAAAAGAGCTTTGCGCAGCGCCAGGTCCTCATCCTTGGCTCCAGTCTTCTCGGCGTTTCGAAACGCTTCCAGGGCCGGATGCAAGTAGTTGAGAGCCTGCAGGGCGCAGCCCAGCACGTAGTGGAAATCGGCCAGCTCTTCAGAGGGAGGGTCCAACTGTAGGGCTGCCTGCAGGTTGTCCACGGCTTCGGTGTAGAGCCGGTCTCGGTACAAAACTTTGCCCAGATAGCCAGCGATATCCCAGCGGCCGGGTTCGATCACGGCGGCCTGACGGAAGTACTCTTCAGCCCCCCGGAAGTCGCCCAACTGAAACAGCGTTCGCCCTAAAAAATAAAGAGCGTCGCCATGACCGGGGTCCAGAGCAAAGCATGCCGCCAAGCTCTCCCGGGCGCTTTCCATGTCCCCCAGTTCAAAGAGGGTCGACCCCAACTCGAAAAGGGTTTCGGCCCGCTGGGGGTCCAACTCCACGGCGATCTGATAGGAGGCGACCGCATCTTCCAACCGGTTGCTTTCCCGCTGAACTTCGGACAGTTCCAAGACGTATTCCAGGTTGCCGGAGTCCAACTCCACCGCTTGAAGGAGACTCCGGATGGCGTTGCCCACGGCTCCCAGGTCTCGCTCCACGGCAGCCAACTCGTAGTGATAGTGGGCCTGCCCGGACTCCAGGTCGACCGCCTTTCGGAAAGCGTCTCGGGCAGGCAGGTCCTGGCCGAGTTTGCGTAAGGTTAGGCCCAAACGAAAATACGCTTCGGCCCAATGGGGGTAGAGATCGGTGGCTTTCTGATACGAAGAAGCCGATAGCTCGTAGAGCTTCAGCTTTTCGTAGATGCTACCCAGACCGTAGTAATAGTTCTGCTGAGTGGGGTCGAGTTCGGCCGCGATCCGCAATTCTTCAGCGGCCCGGTCGAAGAGGCCGAGCTCTTCATAGCAGCAGCCCAGGGAGTACCGCACGTGCGCGTTCAAACTATTGATGGCCACGGCCCGTTCAAACGACTCCACCGCCTCATCCACTCGACCCATTCCAGCCTGCGCGCTTCCGATCCAAAACCACAACTGGCTTCGATCCGGACTGATGGTGAGAGCCTTGCGGTAGTGCGAGACGGCCAGATCAAGCTTGTCCAACTCGGCGTACGCCCGCCCTATCGCGGTAAAAAAGTCAGGATTATTGGGGGCCAGCGACAGAGCCCGCTGGTAACGCTTGATGGCCAGATCGATGCGCCCCAGGCGCACATAGGAAAGGCCGAGGCGATAGTGAGCCTCGGCCATATTCGGCGAAAGTTCAATCGCTCGCTGGTACTCGGCGTTGGCCTCGTCGAAGTCTCCCAGGCGAATAAAGACGTTGCCCAACTCAAAGTGCACTTCCGGCTTATGGGTGTCCAGGGAGATCGAGGTTTGAAACTCTCGGCGAGCCGCCCCCAGCCTGCCCAGGATGCTGTAAGCTTTGCCCAAATTGAAGCGTACAAAGGCATCGTTGGGGTCCAGGTCAATGGCCTTGTGAAACTCCTGGATGGCCAGATCGTACTTTTCCTGCTTAAAGTAGGCAAGCCCCAGGTTGTTGTGAGTATAGGAATCGTTGGGATCCAGCCGGATCGCTTCCTTGTACTCCACCACACAGGCATCCAGATCGCCGAGGCGGGCGTAGGCCCGTCCCAAACTATAGTGATAGTAAGAATCCTTGGGTTCCAGTTCGATGGCTGACTGAAAGTGGTAGATGGCGTTGTCGACTTCATCGTTGGCCGAAAGGGCCAGGCCCAGGTGGTAATGGGCCCGGTGGTGATCCGGGCTCAGCTCCAGGACCCGCCGGAAACGATCGACTGCCCGCTCGCTGAACCCCAGTTTCTGATAGCACTGACCTAATTGAAAGTGGGCTTCGGTGTGCTCTTCGTTGAGCTCGATAGCCTTTTCAAACTCCTCGATGGCCTGTTCGGTCTTGCCCTGACGGAAGTAGACCAGCCCCAGGCTGAATCGAGCTTCTACGTTCTTCGGGTCATCCTGAACCTGACGCAGGAAATCCTCGGTCCCCTGCAACCTCTCCAGTTCTTGCTGGATCCGCCTCTCTCCGGTGGAGTCGTTCTGAATCTGAACGATCTTGAGAGCCACCTGGAGTTCGGTGATGGCTTTGTCCCGCTTGCCCTGGCGCTCGTAAGCCAGTCCCAGGTTGTAGTGAGCCCTGACAAAGTTGGGAACCAGGGCGCACACCTCTTGCCAGGCTCGCACCGCCATCTCCACGTTGCCCTGGCGAAAGTAGGCGGTTCCCATCTCGAAATGCGCCTGAACGTGCTGGGGATTCAACAGAACGACGCGCTGATACTCCCGAATCGCCGCTTCCAGGCGGTTCTCATACAGATGCTGGTTGCCCAGCCTGTAGTGATAACCCACCTCATCGCTGGAGGCCAGGGTCCCTAGGGAGTCTTGTGGATGGATGGTCTGATCCAAGATTTATCTATCCTTAACTGTCGCGCCACGAAGGCAGGTGCAACCCTCGGGTTTTCGGTGCCTCGCCTTTGGCAATGGGCACCGAGATTCCTGGTTGAATCGCATGTTGCGTCCGAACGGATTTTCGAAGTTCACCACCGCGGGCGGTACTCCTACAGCCCAGAAGCGGTAGTTTTACTCCAAACCGCGAAGGTGGAAGAGTGACCGAGACCACCCGGATACCGCTGCGCTCTCTAAAAAAGGAAGCCACTCTGATGTTTTTGGCACTCTTTTACTTCGTGATCGCCACCAACACTCAAACCGGCTGGTTATTCGTACTCAGTGCTTTTCTTTTGGGCCTGCTGGGCTTGAGCCGGGCGCTCTCGCGGCGCTCCATCAAAGAGCTTACCCTGTCGGCCAGGATCGAAGGAGAGCCTCAGAGGGGGCGCCCCTTTCGACTGCTGCTCACCCTGGAAAACGCAAACTCCAGGCCGGTGCACGAGGTGCTGGTGGAAATGGACCTCCCCGACTGGGCCCAGGCGCACTCTCCTCTGCGCTGGGCGGTCCCCAGGCTAGCTGCAAGCTCCCGCCTGGAAACCAGTCTCAGCCTGATCCCGATTCGACGCGGAGAGCACCACCTGCCCTCCCTATCCATCCAATGCGGGGCACCGTTCGGCCTCTTTACCGTGATCAAGACCATCACCCTCGACCGCACTTTTCTGGTCTACCCAAAATTGGAGAGGAGCCCCTTACCCGCCTCCCGCAGCCGTGCCTCGACGGCGCTGGGAGAACTGACCTCTCCTGGCGGCCGGGGCGACACCCATAGCCTGCGCACGCTGCGAGAATACAAAGCCGGAGACGACCTGCGCCAGATCCACTGGAAGGCCAGCGCCAAGAGAGGCCCGGGCCTCCCGCTGCTGGTGCGAGAGCACTACGCCCCCTCACCCAACCGGGTGCTTCTCTTTTTGGACTCCAGTTCCGAAGTGGAAGAGATGCCGTTTGAAAAGGCGGTGGTGAGGGCCGCTTCTGTTTTGTGGTCGGCCGCCCGCCACGGCACTCGGGCTGCTCTGGTTCTGCGCCACGACTCCGGTCAGTGGGAAGTCCTCGCTCGCTGGCCTCAGCAGTACCGCGCACTCGCCCAGATCAAACTCAGTCAGGAGCTTCCCTTTCCCCGCTGGTGTGAGGAGGCCGAGCGGGTTTTTCAGTTCGAGCTACCCCGGGGCTTTCGCAACAGTCCGCCCACTCTGCTGACCGGCGGGCTCGAAAAGCAGGCTCAGTGGCCCTCCTGGTTCGGCAAAGTCCTTTTCCCCGACAGTACCGAAGAGAGCTTGCACTATGTTTAAACGCTGGCGAGCCTTTCTCAGCAAGCAACGCTCCGAACCTGAAGAGTCCGTGGCCTACCGGATAGCCGTGACCGTGCTGGTGATGTTCGCCCTGGCTCTCACCCTTCACCAACTGGAGTGGCCCACTTACTCTCCGGTGGTCTTGCTCTTGACCCCGGCCGCCTCGGTCTTCTCCTACTATCGGCGCGCCCACTCCAACGTGTGGCTCAAGATCTTCCTGTCGTTTGCCATGGTGGCACTGCTACTGTGGTTCTTCGCCCGACTGGCGGCCACCCTGTACGACCCCCGACTACCGCTGGCCGAACTCCTGATCTGGTTGCAAGCGTTGCACGCCTTCGATCTCCCCGCCAAAAAAGACCTTCGCTACACGGGTCTGGTGGCCTTGATCCTGATGGCCATCGCTTGCGTACTCACCTTTTCCACCTACTTTGCACTCTTTCTCCTGATCTTTTGTGTTCTCTTCCTGGGAGTTATGGCCATCGACTTTTGGGCCGGCAACCGCACCCCCGGTACTCACCTTCAGGCCCTCAGTAAAGAAGAGATCAGCCTGGACTGGGGCTGGCTGGGGAAAACCGTGGCTCTCACTTTACCGCTGGCCATCCTGGGGGCCGGGCTGATCTTTTTATTTATGCCCCGGTATCAGGGCCTCAAGCTCCGCTCACTCCCGGTCAACTGGAACATGGAATTCAACATGGGCCAGGTCTCCGATGGTGAAATTCGCAGCCTGCGACCCGGAGACGAATCCCAGGACACCGGTGGTAAACCTCAGCGAATCGAGGGTGATTCTTATTTCGGCTTTGACTCTGAAGTCAATCTCAACGCCCGGGGAAGCCTGAGTGACCGGGTGGTGATGAAAGTTCGAACCTCAAACTGGCAGTACCATCGGGCCGTGGCCTTTTCCGAGTACACCGGGGTAGGCTGGAAGAGCATCCCCTGGGAGCCCGAACTCAAGACTGTCACCGCACCACCGTTTCGCTTTCCTCCGGTCAACTGGCAGGACGAACGAGTGACCATCTATTACGCCGAAACCGACCTACCCAACGTAGTGTTCGCCCCCTCCAACCCGTATCGAGTCTATTTCCCGTCCAACGAGCTGTATTCCGTAAACTCTTTTGAAAAGCATAGCAAGCGGTACCCCAACACCCCGGCCACCCTGGTCGCTCCGGTCTACCTGGAGGAAGGGGTGGTGTATTCCGTGGTCAATCAGGTGCCGGCCGCCGGCACCCGGCTTCTGGCCAATCTGCGCCCCCGGCAGGAGCAACAACTCGCCCCGCACCTGAGCCCCTACCTGGAGCTTCCCGATACGGTGACCGAGCGGACTCGAAAACTAGCCGAGGAGGTTACCGCCAATTATGAAAACGACTGGAGCAAGGCCACCGCTCTCAGTACCTTTCTGGCCCAGAACTACAGCTACGATCTCAAAGTAGATTTTTACCCTGAAGGGGCCGACACCGCCGACCATTTTCTCTTTGAATCGAAAGTCGGGTACTGCGAGCAATTTGCCACTTCACTTTGTGTGATGGCTCGAAGCCTGGGGCTCCCCGCCCGCTACGTCACCGGCTACCTGCCGGGCACCTTCAACCCGATCTCTGGATTTTATGAGATTCGAGCCTCCGACGCTCACGCCTGGACCGAGATCTATCTGGGTGACTTCGGCTGGATGATCTTCGACTCGGTGCCCGGAGGAAACCCCAATCCCGAGGTGGGTGAACCCAAACAGAGCAAATGGCTCCTGGAATCTCTCCTGGAGTACCTGGATCTACCCCCGGGAGTCCGAGAAGCACTGCCCACTCTGTTGCGGATCCTGGTCGGCCTGGCCGGCTTTTCCTTGCTCATGGCACTCTGGAAAGGGCGTTCTGGCAGCCGCCAAGGGAGCGGCTCTCCCCTCGCCCCCTACCTGAAGAAGGCGGAGCGGCTCACGGCCCAACGAAAACCTGGCGAAACGGTGAAAAACTGGGCTCGACGCCTCCCCCAGCATCCTGAACTTGCGGTGCTGGTTCGGGTCTACGAACAGAGCTTCTACCGAGACAAACCGTTGCAGCCCGCCCAAAAAGTCGAGCTAGACGATCTCTTGAAGACGCTTAAACCCAGATGATGCGTGGGAGCGCCGAAATCAATGTACAATTCGGTCTTCGGGCAACCCCATTTGGATAGCGCAACTGCGGCACACTCCGTGGGACTCCGGCACCTCATCTGCTTGTTCAGATTGAGTTTGCGGGGCCTTCATTTCAGTATTGCACCAGGCGCAGATCAATCGAAAATCAGTGGCGACGTAGCTCATAGTTGTAAACTTCCTCTCGGCGCGGACCTTGTTTTCGGCCCTATTCCGTACCCTTAAATTACACTGAAAAAATTGCCGCTTTGTTCCCGAATTGTTGCAGCCCGGACAGGTGGTCCAAAATGACCAATCGGGGAGCGAGCTACTTCGAGGCCTCTTTATTCGCCCAGTAAGCGTCGACCAGCACCCGGGAAGCCTCTTCCAGATCTCCTAACCCAAAGAAGAGATACCGATCATCTTCTTTCTCGAAGGCAAGTCGCATGCGAGCCACGGAGTCCAGGCTCATCTGAAGGCCTCTTCTGGTCAAGTTCAGCGCCTCTAACAGTCCCTTCCTCCGACTCTCCGGAGCCCGGGCGATCACCTTTTCCTGCTGGTCCGTGTCTCCCAGGTGCCCGGAAAAGTTCTGCTCCAGGTGATCCAAGAAATCCCCCAACTGCTCAGCTCCGACCGCGCCCGCCTTCCAACCTTCCAGCAGATGGGCCGCCATAGCGTAATTCTTGGTGAGTTCCGCGTCTTGGTCGGGTCGACTTCGGTCCAGACCCTGATGCTCTTTAAGATCGAGAGCCTGTCCTGTGTCTACCGCCGTGGGGAGAGCCCTACCGCATCTCCCGCACTTGGGTTCACCCCGCTGATTGAGCTGGGAGCAGAAGGGACAACTCACCTCGGCCATGGCGTCAATGTGCTCCATGCCGAGCAGGTGGCCCGCCATCATCTGGTTGGTGGCCTCCTGGACCAGATCGAATCCGTAGAGAAAAAAGCCCTCGTCCGGCTCCTCCACCCCATCGGGAAGCTCCTCGGCAAACTCCAGGATCATAAATTCACAGGCCTCCAGGAGAATCTCGAAGGCTTCGTGGATGAGTTTGAACGCCTCGTTCTCAGGATTGGACACCCGGTCTCGGACCTGCTGATCGAGTTGCTGCAACTGAGCCTGAGAAAACCCAGCGATCTCTCCGATCACATCCAAGACATCGTCGGGACCCGCGATCTCCTGGCAATAGTCGTCCCAGACCCGGTTCAGAGCCTGTAGGGCCGGTGAGTCGTAATTGCCGTCCGCGTCAGGCCGGGGCGGCCCCGAAGGGCCGGAAGGAGCTTCCATTAGAAGATGCTAGTAGCTTGTTTACCAGCCGAAGAACCCACGAGCACATCCGCAGCCGCTGGAGGCGTAGTGACCACCGCCCCAACCGGGTACGAAGGGAGGGTTGTAGGTGCTGTAGGAGCCACCCTGGCCGAAAATGTTGCCGTAGCTGTGGTTGCTCGCGTGAGCACCGGTCCAGGTGTTTCCGCCCCAATTGGAGTGGGCAGCCTCGAATGGGTTGACGTGGGTCTGCTGGCCGTAGTAGTTGCCGCTGTACACGTTGCCGCCGGAGGAAGCGCTGTTGAAAGTATAGGGGCTGGCGTTCTGGTAGTTTTGCTGATAGTTGCCGAAGACGTCGTTGCTCCAGTTGCCGGTTTCGTATCCGCCGTCGCCGAAGACTCGTCCGCCACCACCGCTGGAGCCCCACATATTGTGGTTGGAGTAGTCTCCCCCGGCGTAGACGCCGCGCTGAGTGTTGAAGCCGATCTCGGCCCCACCGTGGCCGAAGCCGAAAGGACCGTTGCCCCAGCTTTCCGAGCGAAGCCCGAAGTCGAAGTCGAGCTTTCCATCGCCGTTGGCGTCGCCGATACCGATTCTAAAGCCTTCGTGTTGAAAAATGGGGAATGACATAATGAGTGTGGTCTCCTGATCTGCTATTGAACCCATTATGGACTTCGGGTCTTAAAAAAACCAGAAATTTCATGTTAAAAAAAGATTGCCGTTTGTTACCAATCGGACGCCCCAAAAACGGTCAACCCCGAAAATTCGGCCCAGATTTAACAGTTTGGCAACAGCATTTAACAATTTTGAAACTTCGCTGCAACTTTCAAGCGATTTTAGGGGAAGCCGGTGACCTCCGGTTCCAGCTATAATCCACCGATGTGGCCCCAACGAAAGCCCGTAAAGGCGCTCCTCTTCGATGTGGGTGGAGTCCTGGTCAAGACCCAACTCGAGCGATTTTTGCAGATGGGAAGCCGTCTTTTCCATTGTACCCCGGCTGTGTTGCGCACCCACATCTCTACCTTGATCGAGGAACTCGAGCGCGGCGAGATCGACAGCTACGCTCTCTGGGAAGAGCTGGCCGAGACCCTTTCCATCAACGGACTGGGTAAACCGCAGGAACCGGAGAAAGCGGAAGCCCTGTGGTGGCAGACCGTGCACGAGTCGCTGACCGTGGACCCGGACATGCTAGAACTGTGCCGACAGTTGCACGGCAGAATCCCTATGGGTGTCCTCTCCAACACCATCAAAGACCACGCCCAAAATTTACGGAGCCGGGGAGTTTATGATCTCTTCAACCCCTGCGTGCTTTCCTGCGAAGTGGGCATGCGCAAACCGGAAGCCCGCATCTACCGACTGGCCGCTGAGTTGCTCAACACGCCCCCGGAATACTGTCTCTTCATCGACGATCTCAAGGTAAACCTCAAGGCCGCTCGCGCCTGTCGCATGCAGACACACCACTTCACCGGCCGAGAAAAGCTGCAGGATCGCCTGAAGGGCCTGGGTTTAGAACTGGAACTACGAAGTTTTGGAACGTAGTTCTTGGACCAGCAGCCAGATGGCGGGTAAGTAAAGAGGAACGCTGACGTACCCCCGCTGCGCAAAGTCGAGAGAAAAGGCGTGGGTGAGGTGCAGATACGGCACAGCCAGGCTCAGATATATGGCAGCCCGAGGTTCGGCTTTCCGGGAAGCCAAGATCCCCAATACCAAAGGAAGACTGAAGTAGTGAGGCCACAAAAACATGGTGCCAAAGAGATAAAGCAAGAGGTACGCCTGGCAGGCATGTAATGCCAAATATTCGACGGTGTTATGGCCGGCACGGTAAAAGCGATACAGCGGGAGAGCTACCGCAAAACGACCAGCCCGCGCCAAATACAAGAAGAAATAGGCCAGAGCCAGGGTTGGTACATTTTCACTGTCTATTATCGTCCAGAATCCACGTAAACTAAAAAGAACCGAACTGAGGAAGGAGTTGGTAAAAAGCTGTTCGGTAGTTCTTAAGTTGGCAAGCATCTGAGCTATACCGTCGGGTTGGTAACGCACTGTGAAAAAAGCCGCGAAAACACCAAGAAAACCAGCTGCGGCCAGGATAGAGCCAGGCTTCTTGCTTCTGACCAGGTAAAGGCAGAAGAGCAAAAAAAAGAGCCCCGTCGTGATTTTCATAAAGACCGCCAGGGCGAGAAGCGCAACCGCCAGGAGAGTCTTTCCTCGAAGCTCCAACCAAAGGGCCAGAATCAGCGTAAAAATGATGACCAATTCGTTGTGTCCCTCGAACACAAGTTCGGTCATCAAAAGTGGGTTCAGAGCGGTTAATCGAAGTATTCGCTCCGCGTTCTCAGCACCGAATTCCCGTCCAAGGCTCCACAGCAGATAGAGAAGTCCGCAGAACAGCAGAACGGAGAGTAGCTTGAGCAAAAATAGCCCGAAGCTCACGCCCCCTCCCGAAATTAAGCTCAACTGGAAGTTTAGCAGGAGCAGCGCGGGTCCATAGACCACCGTGTTGGCCAGTCCAAATCCATCGGGGAAATAAGGGGCGAGCTGAGCTTGATCGAGGCCATTCAGACCCACCAGATAAGGGTTGTCGCTTGCCAATTGTACTACACCCAGTAAATGATAAAGAAAGACATCCGAAGAGAGAAAAGAGGTTGTAGCTAAACCCAACCCCAGACCAATGGCCGTGGGAACGAGGATCCATCTGCGTTGAGCCCCGACCTCAAGGTCGCATCGGGGCAGGGCCAATACGGCACCGAGGTAGGCAAGAGCAGAGAGCAAGGGATACAGGAGCTGTATCCAGGGAAACCATGAGAGGGGAATGGCTGGAGCGAAGCCTTGGAGCGACCAGGCGAATTCAAAGGTGGTTGAGCGGACACCTGGAGTGGCCAGGGAAAGCCCCCGCAAAAGTTGGGCCAGGATAAGGACTGCGCAAAACCCTAGGTAGCTCACCCGCCATCGTGCGACGCTCCTATCTTTACTCACCGACTCCGCTCACTCTTCCACTGGCTCATCAGCAAAGCCGACAGCGTGATCAGGAGGGTGATGGTGCTGATGGCATTGATCTTGGGACTGATCCCGAATTTGACCATGGAGTAGATCTTTAAGGGAAGAGTACCGGCGCCGATCCCGGCGGTGAAAAAAGTGACCACGAAGTCGTCCAGGGAAAGGGTGAAGGCCAATAGGCAGCCCGACAAGATGCCGGGATAGATCCGGGGCAGGGTGACCAGGCGAAAGCACTCCCAGGGAGTGGCTCCCAGGTCGGCGGCGGCTTCTTCGAGGTCGAAGTTGGTGCCCTGTAGCCTGCTCCGCACGGTAGCCGCGCAGTAGCCCACGCAAAACGAGATGTGGCTAATGATGACCGTGGTGAGTGAGAGTTGAATACCCAGCCCCACAAAGAAGGTCAAGAGCGACGTACCCATGACGATCTCCGGAACAGCCATGGGCAAGAACACCATCGATAGCACGGTGGAGCGCCCCCGAAACCTGTAACGAGTGAGAGCCAGAGCGGTCGTGGTGCCCAAAACGCCGGCTGCCAGGGTGGCCAGAAAACCGACCTGGAGACTGTTCCAGAGAGCTCGAAGCAGAGCCTCATCCTGCAGTATTTTTCCGTACCATTCCAGAGTGAAGCCGCTCCACTTCACATTGCGCTTGTCCTGGTTGAAGCTAAACAGCACCAGCACGCAGATAGGCGCGTAGAGCAAGAGGTATACGAAAGCCACGTGGGCCTTGAGAAACTTCACTATTTCTCGTCTCCTTCAACCCTGGCGTAGGCGATCACCCCGGCCGTCATCAAGACGATCAAGAGGAGTGACAGGGCTGAGCCGAAGGGCCAGTTAAAGGAGCCCAGATACTGCTGTTGGATGAGATTCCCGATCATCTGATCGTCGGGCCCTCCCAGGAGTTCGGCGGCCACGAAGTCGCCCAGGGCCGGCACGAAGGAGAGCAGGCCACCGGCCAGCACGCCGGGTAGCGAGAGGGGCCAGACCACCTCTTTGAAGATCGAAAAATCGTTGGCACCCAGATCCCGAGCCGCGTCGATCAAGCGCTTATCCATCTGCTCCAGGGAAACGAAGATGGGCAGAGTGGCAAACGGTATAAATCCGTAGGTGAGTCCCAGGATCACCGCCCCCGGTGTGTTGAGAAGCTGCAGCGGTTCGGAGATCAGCCCCAATTGCAGCAAGCAGTAATTCAGCAGGCCGTCGGTCTGCAAGAGGGTCATCCAGGCGTAGGTGCGGATCAGATAAGAGGTCCAGAACGGCAGCATCAATAGGATCAAAAAAAGGTTCTTGCGGCGGCCGGCCTTCAAGGCGATGTAGTAAGCCACCGGGTATCCCAGGATGAGGGCCGCCAGCGATGCGCAGCCGGCGTAGAGAAAGGTCCGGCCGAGGATCGGCAGATAGCTGGAGTCCAGAGCTTTTCGGTAGTTATCCAGGGTCCACTGGGGTAAGATCTCGTAATCCGGGCTCACCGGATGAAAGCTCTGCCAGATCACCGAGCAGAGAGGAGCCACGATAAAGACAAGCTCAAAAATGAGAAAGGGAGCCAGCAGCTTCCAGGGGGTCTTCCTCACCGCTTCACCTCGGCCCACAGATCGTCCCAAACCGATTCATATTCACCCACGTCTTCTTGATAATGCAGGTTGGAGAGCACCTCATCCGGCGGATAACCCAGATTGTTGTCGATCAGTTCGGGTCGCACCAGAGGTTTGCTGGCTGCCACGGGATTGGCGTATCCAGTAGCGTTGGTGATGTCTCGACAGACTTCGGGGCGAAAGAAATAGTTGATAAACTCGAGAGCCGCCTCGGGGTGAGGAGCGGAGCGGGGGACCACCAGGCTGTCGACAAAAAGAAAGCTCCCTTCCTCGGGCAAGATGTACCGGATATCCGGATTGGAATCTTGCGCCTGAGCCACGTCGCCGCTCCACCCCAGGGCAGCCCAGGTTTCACCGCGGATCAGGTCGTCAGTAAAGTCCGAGGTGTAGCGGCGTACCAGAGGTCGCTGCTTGAGCAACTCCTTTTTGGCCAACTGGAGTTCTCCAGGGTCCACACTGTTGGGATCCAGGCCGAGCTTAAAGAGTGCCACCCCGATGGCATCGCGCTTTTCATCCAAGATGGTGATGCGTTTGGCCAGCGATTGCTCCCACAAGAGCGACCAGGAGGCGGGAGCGTTCCTGATCTTTCGAGCGTTGTAGCCGATACCTGTGGTCCCCCAGAGATACGGCGCGCTATACTTCTGCTCCGGGTCAAAAGGAGGAGCTTCGATATGAGGCAGAAACTCCGGAAGCGAAAGTTCGGGCCCCAGGGGATACAGGAGGTCGTGGCGCATCATCCGCCGGACCATGTAACCAGGTGCCACGATCAGGTCGTAACCGGTCACCCCGATCTTTAGCTTGGCAAAGCTCACGTCGGCTGAGGAGAACTCCTCGTAATTCACCCGAATTCCAGACTCTTTCTCGAAATCGCCGATGGTATTCAGAGCGATATAATTGGACCAGTTGTAGAAATTGAGAATCCGGTCTCTTCCCCCTCGGCATCCGGCGCTCAGGCCCAGAGCCAGAGCGCCCAGTAGGAAATGACGGCGAGATAACACTAAGGGGAACCTACCTTGATCAGCTGGCCTACTTCCGGGCTCCAGGAGAGAAAGAGTTGCCGCCCCTGGGAAAAACTCGCCCGCTGGTGTGAATTCAGTTGCTCGCAAGTCAAGACGGTGCCGTCTTTCAGGATCAGTGTGTGCTGCATGGTGGAGCCCCCGAAAACGCTACTAATGATCTCACCCTGGAGCCAGGGCCCTTCGCTATCAGGTTTCTCTTCGCTCACCCGCAGAGATTCCGGCCGAATCATCCAGACGAACTTTCCGTCATCGGCGGACAGCGCCGTGGGGATCGCCTTATCCAGGTAATAGGCAATGCCGCTCTTGATCTCTACCGGCAAGAAGTTTGCGCTGCCAATAAACTCCGCTACGAACTGATTGGAGGGGTGCTGATAGAGTTCTCTGGGGGGACTCACCTGCTGCAGCTTTCCATCATTAAGAACGGCGATCCGATCGGAGAGGAGTAAAGCCTCCTCCTGATCGTGGGTGACCAAAACGAAAGTGATACCGAGGCGCTTCTGCAAAGATTTCAGCTCCAACTGCATCTTCTTTTTCAGTTTGGAATCGAGGGCTGCCATCGGCTCATCCAGCAGCAACACCTCCGGGCGGTTGACCAGAGCGCGAGCCAGAGCCACCCGCTGCTGCTGTCCGCCCGACAGTCGCCGCACGTCGCGGCGCTCGAACTCCCCCATGCTCACCAACTCCAGGGCTTCTTTCACCCTGCTTTCTATTTCACTCTGCTCACACTTCTTGCGACGAAGCCCGAAGGCGATGTTCTCGAACACATCGAGGTGCGGAAACAGGGCGTAACTCTGAAAGACGGTGTTGACGTTGCGCAGGTTGGGCGGGACCTGACTTACATCTTTGTTGTTGATCACGATCCGGCCCTGAGTAGGGGTTTCAAAACCTGCTATCAGGCGCAAGGTGGTTGTCTTACCGCAACCGGATGGCCCCAATAGTGAAAAAAACTCTCCCCTCTCTATAGAAAAATTCAGTTCACCAACTGCGGTCACGTCGCCGAAACTCTTGACCACAGCGTCGAAGATAACAGCGTTGTCTATTTTCTCTCGCGAATCCTCAGCTGCCAATTAAGTAGAGTGCAATCTCGAGAGCAATGAGCAAAATGATGATGATTTCAAGAAAGTGACTCCTTCGAGTTTCGTTGATGGACACCACCAGATGTGCCGTTTCTTTGAGGAGGTCCAGTTTGTGTTCCACCACCCTCATCCTCTGTGGAATCTCAAAATTGTTGCGCAAACCGTAATAGAGCTGATCCAGGCTCTTGGACTCCCAGATCGACTCGGGCGGGTCCAGCACCGCCACGTGGGACAGCAACTCCCGACGCAAAGAGAGACTTTTGCCGGTGTAGATGAGCATGTCCTTTCCTTTGGGTGGCATCTGTCCCTTGACCATACGGTCGGTGAGGATGGAACTGCTGTCGGTAAGTTCTATGGTCTGGTCTTCGTAGTGTTCCAGGGTATTGGACTGGGCCATCAGCCAGGAGATGAGCGCAAGCTTTTCGCGCTCTGCCGAATTGACGGTGACTTTCTCGAACTCCACCTGTTCGGGTTGGTCGGGGGCCACGGTCAGGTGGAAATCATCCTGAATCTCGTCGTGAGCCCGGGCCACAAAGGAGCGGAAGTCTAGAGAGGCGGCCGCCCCTTCCGAAGCGATGGAGATGTAAGAGCCGAAAGGAAACAGATAGTAGATGACTGACTCTTGCTGAATCAGGAGGTAAGCTTTGGCGGGAGCCATGATCCCTCCGTGCTTTTCGGCGGCCGAGATCAGATCGATCTTGGAGCCGAGATGCCTGGCTTTCATGCGATAACTGCCCGGCTGGAGTAGTTGAGTCTTGCCTGTTTGCGACATCGCCAGATATTGGGTGAAAAGCGCTACTCCCCTTTCAAGTCGAGAAGACCGCCCTGATGGAGAAATTTGGCCATCAGCATGCCACCCTCAGAAGAGGGATGCCAGGTATCGTCGGGTTCTTGCCGGAGCAATTTACAGGATGCAAGATCCTCGGGCAGTGCTTCCAACGGATCGAAATAACGGATCTCGAGAGCATCTAGTATCTCCAGGGCTTGCCTCCGGGATCTCTGCTCCCGCAAGGCCCAGGTATCGTAAGAGGCCAGGATTGGAAAAAGCACCACCGAAAATTTTGCTCCTTGCTCCTGGATCAGACGCTGGAGTTCGGCCACGTCTCTTTTCACCTCCTCGGGTGCCCGCTCGTAATCGGGGGTAACGAAACGGAGCCAGAGGCGATAGAGGGCGGATCGACCGATGATGGAATGGGACGCCTGCATCGGCGGATGGTCGGGGATGTAGAGGACCGGCTCACCGTTCTCTTCAACTGCCACCGGGGTCAACTGGAAATCGTTGTTGTGGAAAGTGAAGACCACGTGGTCCGGTTCGATCTCCTGGTTGTGGCGGCGATAGAGCTCCAAAATCTGTTCGGTGTTAAAGCCCCCTACACCCGCATTCCAGTATTCGAAGTCCTGGTCGCCGTACAACTCCCGCAGAGCGTCGACGATCATGTGACGGTGGGTGACCGAGTCGCCGATAAAAAGAATGCGTTGGCGACCCTTTCGGTCGCCAACGTCGTACTCGTTGGACAAACAGCCGTGAGGACCGTACTCCCCTCCCTCCCCCACTCGAGGGAAAAAACCGAGTTGGGTGTCGTAGTACATCTCTTTTAACGTGCCTTCCGCCATGGGCACGTGCAAGGGCCCCTTCTGTCGCTTTAGCAGAAATCCCGCGGTGGCTTCAAAAGCGAACAGAGCCAGACCAATCCCCAGAAAAATCAACAAAAAACGCTTCAAGATAATTTTCATCGGGTCATCACTGCTACGCAGACGATGACCATCCCTACTTTCCAGGCAGACTCGGAAAGGGAGTTTGCACCCCGAGCTTCAAACTTCACAGTAGGCCGTGTTATTAGCTGTTATCGAAGATATCCGGGTGAAGCTCGAGCAAACCGCTACCCGCCCCAAAGCCCTTGAGCAACTGACTCTAGAGCGCAAAGGCTGGCTTGAACACGCCCATCAAGAGGATGACTGGGAGTTGATCTCTGACCTCTTCGCCCTGGAGTTGGTGGCGATCCGCACCGGTTTATGCGATCCCCACAACGCCGCGCAGCCCTACCTCGGCTATTTTGAGCGGTGCCCCATGCTCAGCCGAGTGGCAGCCGACCTGGAGCTTCTCGAGATCTCGGAAACGAACTCTCCGGACACGGTCAGCCAAAGGGGGGAGATGGCCTGGACGGTGGGGCGGAGTTTGGAGGATGGAGGCCAGATCAAAGAGGCTCTGGTGGAATACCTGGTGGGCAGAGCCTGGCTTTTGAGTTTACCTCCGGGCGAGGAAGACCCCTGGATACTGAGCCGTCTGGAAAATAGCATCGGAAACGCCTGGCGTACCTGGAATCAATTGGAGCGGTCCTTGGCGGCCTATCAGAGGGGTCTGCAGGTTGAACTTGCCGACGACCCTGACACCAGGGGCTGCTTAGAAAACAATCTGGGCCTCACCCTGCGCCAGCTCGGCCGAGCTCAGGAGGCGGTGGAGGCTTTTCAAAGAGCGCTGGAGCTTTGGAGCAACGACAACGACGACTCCAACGAACGCCTGAGCTGGCTGAGCGCGGCCGAAGGGAACCTGGGCAATGCCTACGCCCAACTGGGCGACTCCCACCGGGCGCTGGCCCGCCAGCGGCGCACGGTAGACCTGAATGAGAGCCTCTACCAGCGGGAGCCTACCCTGCAGAACCTGGACGGTCTGGCCGGAGCCTTGGGCAACCTCGGCAACGCACTCCGCCATCAGGGGATGCTGGAAGAGGGCATGGAAGCCAACAAAAGAGCCCGCGATCTCTTGAACTCGGTCGAGGATCAAGGTTTTGATCTGCGGGATCGGATGGCCACGCTGGAGCTCAACCTGGGAAACGGGTTGAGCATGTGCGGGCGTTATCAGCAAGCCACGGTTTGCTATCGTGCGGCCATTCTGATCTGGCGCGAACTCTTGCTCGAAGGTCGCCCCGGGCTCCACGTCAGTCTGGGTTTAACTCAGTCCAATCTGGCCCAGGCACTTTCGAGTTTACAGCAGAACGAAGAAGCCTTGACTTTTCAGAAGGTAGCCATCGAGACCCTGGAGGCGGCTCCGCTGCAAGAGGGACAATCCCACCACCTGGCCTCGGCCTACGGCAACCTGGGGCATCTTTTGGATCTTCGAGAACAGTTTAAAGAAGCCGCGGAGGCTTACCGAACGGCCCGAACGATCTGGCTGGAATCGCTGGAGACCTACCCGGCAGGGCTGGCCAACCTGGCCATGGTCGAGCGGGGCCTGGCTGGTATTTATCAGGAACTCCAACAACCGGAGCAAGCGATCGAGTTACTGGAAAGTACACGGGAGAGGTATCGCGAACTGGTTGTATCCCGAGGCGGGCTGGAGCTTAGGACGGCCCGGGCCCGAGCCGTCCATTCCTTGGGGACCGTGTACTACCAATGCGGAAACTACCGCAAAGCCGCTGAAGCCTTGACCGAGGCGCGAAGTCTCTGGTCCCACCTCGACGGTTCGGACTCCGAACGCGAGGAAGCAGAAAAAATGCTCGGTTACGCTCTCATTCGAGTTTCGGAGTTTGAGACGTGATGGATTTTCTGCAGATCCACCTGGAATCCGGGGTACTCACAGTCTCCCTGGTCTTGCTGGCAACAATCATCTTGTTTGTGACCGAGCGCCTGCCGGTGGATCTGGTGGCGATGCTGGCCATGGCAACCCTGACCCTGGCCGGCATTCTCACGCCCGGCGAGGCCTTCTCCGGCTTCGCCGATGACGCCACCGTGACCGTAGCCGCCATGCTGGTTCTGGGGGCCGGTCTCTCCAGGACCGGAGCGGTGAACAATCTGGCCGGCGTACTCACCCGGCTGATCCGGCGCAGATTCTGGCTGGGCATCACGGCCCTTTTGATCACCGTGGCTGCCGTCTCCACCTTCATCAACAACACGGCTTGCGTGGCGGTGTTTCTGCCCATCGTAGTCGCCATCGCGCGGAACGCAAAGATCAGCCCCACTAAACTTTTGATGCCCCTCTCTTTCGCGGCTATCCTGGGTGGTACGTGCAGCTTGATCGGAACCTCCCCCAACCTTCTGGTCAACTCCATCGGAGTGCGCCACGGGCTGCAACCACTGGGTATGTTCGAATTTGCCCATCTTGGCGTGATCACGGTAGTCATAGGAATCGCTTACGTGCTGTTTATCGGCATAGGTCTCTTACCCGATCGCCGGCCCTCGGCCGAGTTGTCCGAGTCTTACGAAATGGGTGAATTCCATCTTGGGCTGGTGATTCTCCCTCAAGCCACAAGCGTAGGGCAGTCGCTGGCTGACTGCACCCTTCTAAGAGATCTCGACCTCGACGTTTTGGAGATCAAGCGAGCCGGTACGAGCATCGTCTTGCCGGGCTCGGCAGAAACGCTGCAAGCCAATGACGAGTTGCGAGTTCGTTGCGACGTGGGAAAGCTGAGAACCCTTCAGAGTCACCCGGACGTGCGGGTCAAAGGGCGTCGTGAACTGGAGGGTTCCAACCAATCGGAGTTAGTGGAGATCGTGATCGTTCCAGGCTCCTCGCTGGAAGGACACTCTCTCGCCGAAGTGGATTTTCGAAATCGCTTTGGGGGCACCGCGATCGCCGTGCGACATCGGCAGGAATTGCTCCGTGAAGGCCTGGGGAGGGTTCCCCTTTCTTCGGGAGACGTACTGTTGGTCGAAGTCCACCGAGATCGGCTAGAGCAATTTAAGCTCCAAAGGGGGTTCCATCTGGTCTCGGAGTACGGGGAGGGGTGGTTCCGCAAAGACAAAGCTCGACTGGCGGTTTTCCTCTTTGCCAGCGTGGTGCTCTTGGCGAGTTTCAACATCGTTCCCATCAATGCGGGGTCGGTGGTCGGTTGTCTGGCCATGGTTCTCACTGGATGCCTGCGACTTGAAGACGCTTATCGGGCCCTCGACTTTAAGGTGATTTTTCTGATCGCCGGAAGTTTGAGTCTGGGGGCGGCCATCGAAAAAACGGGGGCAGCAGGCCTGGCTGCCGCACAACTGGTCAGAGCGATGGGAGATTTTGGGCCCGTGGTTTTGCTCAGTGGGATCTATCTCATCACCATGATCCTCACCGAACTCATCAGCAACAGCGCCACCGCGGTTCTGGTTTCCCCCCTGGCGATCGCCACCGCGCTGGCCCTGGACCTGGACCCGCGCCCTTTTCTTATCACGGTCATGTTTGCTGCTTCAGCCAGCTTCATGACCCCGGTGGGCTACCAGACCAATACGATGATCTATGGACCGGGCCAATACAAATTCGTGGACTTTCTGAAGGTCGGTACCCCCTTGAATCTGCTGTGCTGGGTGGTGGCCACGGTTTTCATCCCGATCTTCTGGCCCCTGAAACTATAACTCCGGCTCCTCCTCGGGAGCCACGGGACCGGTATAAGCCGGGCAGATACGGCAATAGCTCACGGTGTGCTGCTCCACGCTTTCCACCTCGTACCGAAAACCGCAGTGAACCGCCACGTCGCCCACCTCCGGAACCTTGGCCAGAAGCTCGGACAGCAGCCCGGTCACGGTCTCCGCATCCCCCACGATCTCGACTTTCTCACCCAGAATCTCTTCGAGATCCAGCAGCGAGATTCGGCCGTGAACCCGCCAGCCGTTTTCGGTGGCCTCAGCCAGGGGAAGTTCATCCTCATCAAACTCGTCACGGATCTCTCCGAACAACTCCTCGATGAGGTCTTCGGCGGTGACAATCCCCGCGGTCCCTCCCCGGTCCTCTACCACCACCGCAAAGTGGGCCTTGGCGGCGCGAAGTTTCTCCAGAGCGTCATCCAGCAGGAGCGATTCCGGGAAGTACTCCACTGGATGCGCAAGCTCCGTGATGAGTCGCTCGGTCTCTCCCCGCCGTAAAGCCCCGAAAAGATCCTTGACGTGGAGCACACTGATGATGTTGTCCCGATCACCCCGATAGACGGGGAAGCGACTATATTCCTCCGCCTTCAGCAGGGCCAGAGCATCGGTTACGGTAGCGGTCTCCGGGATCCCCACGACCTTGGTGCGAGGTACCATCACCAGCCGTAGATGCCGTTCGCCGAAATCCATGACCCGCTCCAGCATCTGGTGCTGCTCGGGCGGCAGGAGGCCTTCGACCTTGCTCTCCTCCATCACCAGGCGTAGCTCATCGGGAGAGTATACGGTGGAGAGGTCCTGCGAAACGGGAAGTCCCAGTATTCTTAGGCAGAGAAAGCCCAGGTTGTTCAGGAGCCAACCCAGAGGGGCCAGTATGAAGGCGCTGATCCGCATAGGCCACCAGAGATACTTGGCCGTATGGATCGGATGCATCAGGGCCAAACTTTTGGGTACCATCTCACCGATCACGATGTGAAAGTAGGTCAGCAGGAGCAGACTCGTGCCCACCGAGATGGACTTCACCGCGGCATCGCTCCAGGCACCCAGTTGCTGAAAATACGGCTCCAGCCAGTGAGCCAGGGCGTGCTCTCCGTACATACCCAAGCCCAGGCTGGCCAGGGTGATACCCATCTGAGCCACCGCGATGTAGCGGTCTTGCCGCATGCTGTCGGTGATCACGCCAAGATAGCGACGGGCGTTGGCATCCCCTTCGGAGGCTTGCTGTTCGAGCTTGATCTTGGGCAACGAGATCACGGCAAATTCTGCAGCCACGTAGATCCCGTTCAAGACCAGCAGGACGAAACTGATCCCGATGATGATAGCTAGCTCAGCCATGCTCGACTCTCACTCGGCTCACCTGATTTCGCTGAACTTCAACCACGGTAAACTTGATTCCCTGGTACTCCACCTGCTCGCCCTGCTGAGCCGGACGACCCAACAGATGCATGACCAAGCCCCCCACGGTGTTGGCCGGAACGTCGGTGAACTCTTGCCCGATCTCGTCGCCCAACTGCTCTACCAGTAGCGCTCCCCGTACCAGCAGTTTCGTGCCATCTCGTTCCAGGATGCGATCAACCCGTCGGGTAAACTCATCTTGCATCTCACCGATCACTTCCTGCAGGATATCCTCCATGGTCACGATCCCCGCCGTGCCTCCGAATTCGTCGAGGAGCACCACCAGGTGGGCTCGCTCAATACGCATCCGTTCAAACAATTGGTCCACCCGAAGATTGGCAGGAACGAAATTGACCGGACGGAGCAGAGTTCGAAGGTCCGTCAGGGTGCCATCGGCAAGTGCCCTGGTCACATCTTTGAGATGGATATAACCGTCCACTTTATCGGCGTCTTCGTCAAAGGCCGGAAAACGAGTATGCCCGCTGCTCTCCATTGTCTGCAGGTTGCTCTCCAGGTCGGCCTGAAGATTGAGCCCCACCACCTTGGTACGGGGGACCATTACGGCATGGGCGCTGTGATCCCCGAAGCGAAACACTCGAGTAAGTAAGCGACGATCCTCTTCGTCCAGGTCCACCGATTCGGTATCGTGGCTGACCAGGCGCTCCAGTTCTTCGGGACTGTGCACGTGCCGATGCCCCGCCGGCGGGATGCGAAAAAGAGCCAGAATGAGGTTTCCGCTGCCGTTGAGAACCTTGATCGACCAGCCGTAGATGGCCAGTGAAAACAGCATGGGGTAGGTCAAGGCCAGAGCCAGCTTTTCCGGGTAGCGCAACGCCACCGCTTTGGGCACGAGTTCTCCCAAAACCACGTGAAAAATCGTCAGCCCCAACAAAACCACGATCGTCGTCAGTTGGTCCACATTGACCCCGGGCACCTCGCTTAGATACGGCCTGAGATAATGAGCCATCTGCCCTTTGCCGTAGGCCCCCAACACCAGACTGGAGATGGTGATGCCGATCTGGCAGGCCGCCACGTAGCGGTCCAGGCTTTGGGCATCCTTGAGGTGAGGCAACAGCTTTTTAGCGGTGGTGTTGCCCTCTTCGGCCAAGGCCTGAATGCGCACCACTCGCACCGCAACGGAAGCAAACTCTGCTGCGACGTAGAGCGCAGTCATGGCAACCAACAAAAGTATGACGATGGTGACAAATAGCAAGGCTATGACCACGTTCGTTCTTAATAGTTCGGGCAGAACCTTCCTATGATACTCGGGGATACCCCCATGATACCCGGCTCGGTAGTGCGGGCCTGGCCACATTGGCGCTAAGTTGGCGTATGTTAACCAGTAAAAGAATGCAACTCTTTATTTCCCTTGTGATGGCCATTGCCATCACAACCTCGACCTTCGCTGAAGAGAAGAAGGCTACCAAAACGACTCGAGCGGTCGCTGTACTCGTATCTTCTGAGGTCAAAGAAGCTCCCGAGCAGAAGTTTCTCGGTCAAGTGTTTTTTGAGAAGAAGGACGGCAAAATCCACGTCACCGGAAAGATCCAGGGGCTAAAGCCCAACGGAGTCCACGGGTTTCATATCCACGAGTTCGGTGATTTCACCAAGCCCGATGGTACCAGCGCCGGTGGACACTTCAACCCTGAGGACCACCCTCACGCCGGTCCCGAAGCTGCTCACCGTCACGCCGGCGATCTGGGCAACGTGAAAGCGGATGCCAACGGAGTGGTCACTCTCGATCTTATGGTCGAAGGGATCGCCCTGAAGAAAGGCGATAACGCTATTGTAGGGCGGGCTCTGGTACTGCACGCGGGCCAGGACGACCTGCAGAGCCAACCCTCGGGAGACGCGGGCTCCCGAATCGGAGTCGGTGTTATCGGCTGGGCCAACCCTGAATCGAAAATCTAGAGCATCCGCTCGCAGCGTCCGCACATCTGTGCTTTAGCCGGAACGGCCTGCCCGCAGTGGGGGCAGGTTCGTTCCGCTGTTTTATTGGCTACCAACTTCAAGTGAGACTTACGAGCCCGGGGTTCTGAGCGCAGGCTGTGAGCCATGGCAAACAGCGGATGCTCATTTAAGGCTCCGGCTCTCATCAATTGATAGAGGCGCCAGGTTTCATAGATGATGAACGCCGAGACCAGAAAGAGCCGGAAGTAGAGCAACAGAACCAGCGCTACGATAAAGGAGGCGCCGATGATGAACCTGGCTGTCTTTTCCACGCTCACACCTCTGATCAAGGCGACCTTCACGATGGCGTGGCCGCAGTCTAACGGATAAGCCGGCACGCACATATTGAAGAGAAAAAGGATCACCTGCACCTTGACGGCTATCACCAGATAAAGGGTCGCCATATGGCTAACCGCAGGCATTTGAGAGTAGAACGGGCTGAAGGTCAACCAGGAAAACGAACCCTCCACCAGATAAACCGCCAAACCCAATATAACGGCCAGGGGAAGATGGACCAGAGGCCCTCCCAGGGTTACCTTCAGGCTGTTCTGCAGAGTGCGGTGGTGAGTGGTGTACGCTAGGCCCCCCAGGGGCCACAGCACGATCTCCTTGGCCACCCCCCCGATCGAGCGAGCGGTCAGAGCGTGTCCGAGTTCGTGCAGGATCACGGTGACAAAAAGAATGGCTGCAAAGCCCAGGTTAAACCGAAAGGCCTGGGGATCGGAATCCCGAAAAATCCAGAACGCCGCAAACAATGGAAATGTCCAGTGGGCTTTGATGGGAATGTCCCGAAAACGAAATAAGTAGAAGCTATCTTTCATCGGCTTACTATACTTATTCCAGGATTGCTATCCTAACCCTGTAGCAGCGACTGCCCTCCGTCAATGAAAATGACACTCCCGGTGATATGGGAGGAAGCATCCGAGGTCAGGAAATGAACCAGTTCTGCCACCTGTTCAGCAGTTCCGGCCCGCTCTCCGGTGAGAGGAATGTTTCCGTCCGGAAACTTCACCTCCATCGGCTTTTCTGTCTTGCGCTCAGTGTTGTCGTTGATCTCAGTGTCGATGCGCCCCGGACATATGGCGTTGATCCGGATCTTTTGCCGGGCCAATTCCACCGCCAGCATTTTGACCAGCGCCACCTGACCCGCTTTGGAGACAGCATAAGCGGTGGCCCCTTGATTGCTGAACATCCGAGTGCCGTTGACCGAAGAGGTGACCACCACGGTGCCCCCTTGCTTCCTCAAATGAGGGTACGCGAGCTTGATGGTGAGAAAGGTGCCCCGCAGATTGATCGAGAGGGTTTCATCCCAATCTTCAAGTTCTAGCTGGTCCAAATCGGCCCACACGCCATTAATTCCGGCATTGGCGAATACGCTATCGAGCCTATCCCAGTGCTGAAGCACTTCTTCAAAGACCCTACCCATGGCCCGGTCGTCTTGCACATCGGCGATGAAGGTCAGACACTCCTGTTGTTTTTTCTCCAGTCGACTCTGGACCTCCGCCAGTTCGTCCTCGCTTCGACCCACGATGGCTACTCGCCAGCCGGAAGCGGCCAACCGTTCGGCCGCCGCTTCTCCGATACCCGAACTCCCCCCGGTGATCAGGACCACTTTCTTTTCCTTTTTTGGCATTGCTATCTCCTCTCCATCCAGGATCGGACCACGGCGGCGTGGGATCGACCTACGGTGGTAGCCCGAACCTCTATCCTCAGGTTCCCTCGCCCTCGGATGGGAACCTGAGGATATCCCCTCTCGACTCTATCGATCGGCTCACTCGACCCGAGCAGTCCACATAATGAGAAGCAGCTTCGATGGCCTCCATCGAGGACTTTACACATTAGGAAATATAAAATTATGGCTACTAGAGCAAAATGGTACACCGATGAACACACCAGCACCTGGGAAAGGGTCAAGGCAGCTTTTCGAAACGACTGGGAACAAACCCGACACGATTTCGGTTCCGACCGCGCTCGAGACCTGGATCAGGATGTTGATGACACGGTCAAGCAGATGTCCGGAAAACAGTCGACGTATCGCTATGGAGAAATGGACTTCGACGATATGGAACCCGCCTTCCGCTACGGCTACGCGGCTCGGGACCATTACGGCAAACAGTACCCCACCTGGAACCCCACCCTGCGCGACGAACTCCGCCGCGACTACGAGGGTGATTGGGAGAGGGACGAACCGCTTATCCAGCACTCCTACAATTACGATTACCGTGATCGCCGGTAACCCTCCGGAATAAGATTGCCGGTTCCACGAGCTTGAAGAGAAGCTCCTGGAGCCGGCCTTTTTTTTATTGCACAGGCTTTCGAGAGGCCCTGGGATCGAGCTTCAAAGAGCACCTTAAGTAGAACCTCTCTGGTATGCGAACCGCGCAAGCCGCGGTATGTTGGGCTGAACAACTCAACGGTGGCAGTCTCATGGTAGAAAGGAAGTTCAACCCATGGGATATCTCGTTACCATATTAATCCTCGCCATACTGTTAGTCGTCGGCCTCGCCTTGCTCGGGGGCGGCAAAGACAAACCCGAAACCTGATCAGGAGACGACAAATGGCAAAGAGCAAAAACCACGGAAATCAGATCAAAGACGATGAGCTTTACGAAAGGCTTCGAGAAGAGGGCAACAGCAAAGAGAAGTCCGCGCGTATCGCCAACGCCGCCCACCGAGACGGTCGGTCGGCCGTAGGGCGAAGAGGGGGTAACTCTCCCGCCTATGAAGAGTGGACCAAGAAAGAGCTCTATCAGCGCGCACGCGAACTCGACATCGATGGACGCTCGGATATGAACAAGGGCGAAATCATCAATGCCCTTCGCAACCACTGAAGGGGTACCCACCCGTTATCCGATCTAAGGGAGACCCGAACCTGTCCACCGCTTACCGTGGATACGGAAAGGTGATCCCAAATTATGACAACCGCTCTTCATAGCGTAAGCCGCTCTATTCCTGTAACTCTCACGACCCTCGAATACGACCGTCTGGAGGATCTCGCTCAGGAGGAGACCGAGCACCAGTACGACCTCCCCGAAAGCCTGTGCCAGGGGCCCTCGGAGTTTCCCGGCCTGGTCATCGTGGACAACAGCGCCATCAATCTCTGCAGCATGGGAGGCCGAGGCTACGACTACCGTTTTCTCCATCTGGCAGAAGACGGGGATACGATCGTTACCGGTTCGGCCCCCTGTCCAGATTTCGAGCGTTACGTAGAAACCGTCTTGAACCTCGAAAAGCTCGAGGTGGAACTGCCCTGCCGGGGAGAGCCGTTTGAGCCGCTAGCCCACCGAGTGATGAAGGACGATCACCTCATGGAGTTGCTGGCTCGCAAAGCCCGCAGCGCCGGTGGCTTCCGAATCCGCCCTTACATGGGGTGCGAACCTGTCTGGGACCTCGCTCGCTCGCTCCACCACCGTTCGCGTGTGCAGGTCACCGTGGAAGCGCCTCCCCCAAGGTTGTGCGAGCGAGTCAACGACAAGACCTGGTTTGCCGTCTCCACTCCCCGCGTGCTGGATAATGAAGACTCGGTTCCTCGCTCCTATCAAGCCCACTCCGTACCCGCCCTGGCTACTAAGGTCAAGGCCCTGACCCACGAAAACGGGACGGTCTGTATTAAGCTCCGAAACAGCGCCGGCTCTTTCGGCAACGTCTTGATCAGGAAACCCGATGTGGAACCATTGGAAGGTCGGGAATTGTGTGCGTATCTATTGGCACAACTGGAGCGGGCCCGTTGGACCGAGCCGTTTCCGGTGCAGGTGGAGTCGTGGAGCGAGAAAGTCCACTCCAGCCCCTCGGTTCAACTCTGGATTCCACTGCGAGGTCGAGGCCTTCCGATCGTGGAGGGGCTCTTCGAGCAAGTCCTGACCGGTGAACTGGGAAGATTCGCGGGGGCCCGATCGCTCTCGGACGGGTCGGTGCCCACCGATGTCTTGGTGCATGAGGCCACTTTGCTAGCGGTCTTCTACCAACTGCTCGGCTACTACGGACGATGCAGCCTGGACGCCATCGTGGAAAAAACCCGGAGCGGTAAAACGAGGGTTCGTTGGATCGAGTGCAACGGCCGCTGGGGCGGCACCTCCATCCCCATGACACTGCTAAAGCGATTGGGGGTCGATTGTAACAGGCAGTCGGTGGCGATTGTCCATGACCATCAGGAGATGTCAGGCCTACCCTTTGGCCGAGTGCTAGAGTCTCTCCGCCCGATCCTGTTCAAGCAGGGAACGGGAATCGTCTGGCTCTCTCCTACCCGTCTGGAGGCAGGCGAGGGATTTGATTATGTAGCGGTGGGGAGAGACCTGGATGAGACCACCAGGCTGTGCCGGAAGGTCGAGCAGCTTCTCGCTTAGCGTTTTCACAACTCTTTAAGGCTATCCACCTAGACTCTTTACAACATGAAAATACAATCTAGCTCAGTCAACTCTCACAAACGATTCCAGAAACCGGTCCCAGCCCCTCAACAGGAAGTTCCAGGGTGGGTCGATAGTTTCGTACCCAATCCCCACACCACCTTAAAATCGGCAGCCGCTGTGACGACCGGATTAGGTCTGGGCATCGCTCTGGGAGTAGCCACCGATCAGGTTCTGCTGGGGGGTGCCCTGGGCCTGGGGGCGGGACTTACCGGTACGCTTGTCGTCCACGCTTTGGCAAAACGCCAAAAGAGTCAGATCGAGCAATCGGTACTCAAACGCCACGACGAGCAGCGCAGCCGGTTGCAGGCAAACCTTGGTGTTCCCGAACAACCCAGTACCGTTTTTAAGCAAGCCAAAGTTTATGAAAACGAGAAGAACATATTGGTGGAGTTTCCCGCTAACGGCGGCTTCTTGAGTGTCACCAACAGCGGACCGAAACGACCCGTTATGTGGATTTCTGAGAATGAAGCTCGCGGCCCGGCCGGTGAGACGGCGGGCCGGGTCAATCTGGGTATCGAACCCACCGAGATGAAAATTAGTTTGCCCCTGAGAAAGGGTGTCCCGATCTATGGCAGTGATGATATCCAGCGTTATAACCCTTTGAGCGAAAGAGACTTGCAGGTTCAACTAGACAAAGAAGGGCACCTCAACATCGCCCATTCAGGCAAGCCCGACGGAGGCGTCACCTACGACCTGGAGACGGGCAAGGTGGAGTCACCCTATCTGACCATAGACAATGGCCTGATTGAAAAGTTTCGTGCTCCCTACCCCAACTACTATGGTACCGGCTACTCCTATAAGAATGGTAAGATTCGTGAGGCCGGAAAAGAAGGACGGACTTTCTCGATGACTTTACCTCCGGAGTGGTTGGGTCAGACAGTCCGCTTCCCTAGTATCGAAGGTGCCAACGGGAGGCGCGTCGATGTTCCGGTGGACATCAAAAATGATGGAATTTTTGAGCGAGTGACCGTTGCCCGAACGATGGAAACCAAGAGCATCCCAGCCGGATCCGAATGGGTTGAGGACCCAAAAGACCGCTTGCTGCGCGAAGATATTCAGGCCACCTTGCAGGGTGGAATTTCCGTCACCAGCCTGGCCGGCGAGGTGCGGATAAACGGTGAAAAGCGCTATTTAAAGGCTTCAGCAAGCGAAGACACACTGGTCCTTTCCCAACATCGCAGTCCCAACCCCTACACTTTCACGAAATTCTCCTCGCAGGAAATACATAAGGACGGCACTGTCGTATGGCGTGAGAATTACGCCCCCGAAAAATGGACATCCTACACTTTCAAACCCGACGGAAGTGTCAGTGGGGTCAACGGCAGCGTTAGCTATGCTGGAAATGTTATTGAGCGCCCGATGGGAGAGGAATATCTGCCCAAAATTCTTGAAGACGGGCGAATAGAGAGGTATGGCGCTGAAATGCCCATGTTTATCTCTTTGCAAGAGCTTAAACGCTAAGAATTCGGCCCAGAGCGCCAGAGCGCCCAAACTTCTCGCGGGTTGACCACCTCGGTACACCCGCCCCTCATCCTCCAGGATATGGAGTCCCTGAGGTCTGCTTCATAGACTAAGGTTCCAAGAAAAGGAGAAGAGAATGAGAAAAATAGCAATGCTACTGACCGAAGAATTCGAGGACTCCGAGGCGCGACAACCTCTGGAGCACTTACGAGCCGAAGGGTTCGAGGTGGTCATCGTAGCTCCTGAAAACAACCAGGAGTACGAGGGTAAGAAGGGCGATACAACGTTGCGCTCGGACCAATCACTAAAACTTGCCGATCCGAGGACCTTCGACGGTTTGTTCATCCCAGGAGGTCATTCCCCTGAAAATCTACGCATGGAGGATGGTGCGGTGGAGTTTGTCAGACACTTCGTAACCGAAGGCAAGCCCATCGCAGCCATCTGCCACGGCCCCCAGCTTCTGATCTCAGCCGAAGGAGTGAAAGGCCGCCGAATGACTTGCTACCAGTCGGTGGCCGTCGACCTCAAAAACGCCGGAGCCGAGTACGTGGACCAAGCGGTGGTCACGGACGGTAACCTGGTCACCTCCAGAATGCCCGAAGACCTCCCCGAATTCTGTGCCGCTGCCTGCAAACTGTTCAGCCGGGATTACGCGGCCACTCCCTAGACCAAAAACCCGAGCTGTACAGCTCGGGTTTTTCCGATCCTGTTTAGGGTCGACCAACTCATCTCTTCTTGCGAAGGTCGCTGAGCAGCGAGTTCTTCATTTCGAACTTCTGGTAGTGTACCTGGCCATCGGTCTTCGACCAGGTCAGCTTTTCGGCTGATTCTTTGACAAAGTCCCGCAGCGTCAACTCCATATCACCCTCCTGAAAGGAGGCGCGTAGGGTAACCGGATCTCCGTAGTTATAGCTGGCCACAAACAGCTTATTGGGATCAGACTCTAAATCAACCGTTTCGGGGCGAGGGTCCCATTCTAGCAGCGGGTCGTCCCACTCATTGCTCCGAGCATCTGCGATATAAAGATTTGCTGCCACTGTAACCTGCGCGCGTGGGTTCAGGTCCACCTCGAGTTCGCCATCGAGAGCCTGAGCGCGGTGGTGCCAATCTGTGGCCGACTGAATCAGCTTCTCAGCTCTTTGGCCCCTGGCCAGAAATTCACTGGAAAGCAACTCTTTGGCTTCCTCTAGACTGGAGGCATGAGGTCGTTGGAACCGCCCGCCGGCATCCACTTGAAAGCTCTGCTCTTCAACCAGCGCTCCAATAGGATATTCTGTCCCGGTAAACCACGCGACATCATATTTGCTCTCCACAACGTCGCATTGATAGTTGAAACTGTTGTCAAGTGGGTCTCCTATTTGCTAATTCCTAATGACAAGAAGAATACTGCGCTCATGTTTTTTTCGGCTGGAAAGAAAGGGTTAAGAGCGGGTCAAAGATGTCCAGGTTGTTAATGTATTAAACAAAGCGCAAGAGACAGATCACAAAAAACCCGAGCCGGAGCTCGGGTTGCTTGTAGGAGCAGTCGATCGCCGGTTAAGCCGCCGATTGTCCGCTGTTCTTCAGAGCCAGCGCTCTGGCGAGTGCTTCCTGGGGATCCACTACGCCGGAGCCCTGGCTGTTGCCATCTTCGCCTTCTAGCTTGTCGGCGGTGGCCATGAAGATCTCTTTGACCTGGGCCGGGGTCATGTCGTGGTTTGCCGAGAGAACCGAAGCCACGATGCCGGCCATGACCGGGGTTGCCATGGAGGTTCCGCTGATGGTGATGTAACTCTGGCCCACGTGTGGCACAGGAGCGTGATCCAGAGCCGAGTCCTTGGCGTTGGCCGCGGTGATGGCGACTCCCGGAGACAGAATATCCGGCTTGGTCAATCCGTCGTGGGCAGTAGGACCACGGCTGGAGAAAAAGGCTACCTGGTCGTCGGCCCGGGAAACCGTGCCACGGTCGTTCAGAGCGCCCACGGTGAAGGCGTCGGGGTGGTTTCCGGGGGTTCCGATGGTGGACGGCTTAGGACCGGAGTTTCCACCAGCCACCATGGCGATGATCCCGGCTTCCACGGCCTTGCCGACCGACTGAGAGACCGGATCGTTCTTGTAGCTAGCAAACACCGGACCACCCAGCGACATATTGATGATGTCGATGCCGAGCTCTTCTTTCTTGTCGACTGCCCAGTTCACACCTTTGATGATGTCGGAGAGTCGTCCGCTTCCTCGCTTGTCCAGCACCTTGATGCCCACCAGATCGGCTTCCGGAGCCGGCCCCATGAACTTGCCCGCCGACATGGTTCCGTCGCCCTGGGCGCAACCGGCCACGTGAGTTCCGTGCCCCTGATCGTCGTAGTGCTCGGTCTTGCCGGCAACCCAATCCTTGAAGCCCTTAACACGGCCGTTGTAATCCGGGTGGGGAGCGATACCGGTGTCGATCACGGCGATGGTTACGCCCTGGCCTTTGTAGCCTTGCTCCCACAGTTTTTCGATGCCCAGAGTGCGGATGGAGTTGTCCAGCAAGGGCGAGGGACCCTGGGACTCCCGCTCCTTCAAGGCTTCCTTCATCTCTTCCGGACGAGAGAGCTCGACCGGATCCGAGACGCTCACCAACTCGTCGAAGGTGATGGTCACTCCCTTGGGTGCATTGTTCACCAGTTTATCGAAAGCCTCCGGGGTGACATCGGCGGTGAATGCATCGATGATCTCCAGTCTTTCGACGTTTTTGGCACCGGTCAGGTTGACGAAGTCGTTGGCCGCTGAGATCTCGTCGCCGTCTTGGGCGGAAACGATGAGTTGGATCAAGCCGTCCTCGTCTTTGACCTTCTCGGCCATCTGTTTGAGGTCCGCACCAGGATTGGCCTGGCGAAGGGACTGCGATACGTTGAATGTGGTTGAGTTAATCATTGTTCTTCTTCCTTCAATCCTGGTCTATGCTTTCGCCTGACTCATATCGAGCTGGCCGCCACCCACGTTCTTAACGAGCCACTCGGCAACGGGTGAAACGTAGTAGTGCTTCTGTTCACCGTCGGCGAGCTGCAGTTTGCGCTCATCGGTGGTCATCGCCAGCACTTCTTCCTTGGCTTTCACGGCGGCGTTTTTGGAGGCGATCATCCCGTAAGCGGTCTTCACAAACGGGACGCCCACAGCTACGATACCGGCCGGCTGTTTAAAGGCCGACATCTGTTCGGTAGCTTTACCCATCATCTCGGCGATGTGGATACCGGCCGCGGTAGTCACCGCCAGTCCGGACAAGGTGTCCACGGAGCCGTCGATGATAGCCTGTTTTTTGTTGACCAGCTTGTCGTCGGTAGCCGACTTCACGATCTGAGAAGCTCCGAAGTACGCTCTGCGCAGGCCACCCACCGGGGCCATAGGTACGGCGTACTTGGCAGGGATACCGAGGTAACCGCCCGGCTCGTTTCCGCGAGCGTAAGACCAACCGTGAATAGCTCCGATGTTGGAGGCCACTCCCAGGGCGAAATTGCCCACTTTTTTGGCTGCACCCAGAGCTTTGTGGGTCCTTACGATGCCCACGTTGCCCAGGCCCAGCGAACGCAACTTGGCGTTGAACTTACCTTCCTCGGAGATGGATTTCAGAACTTCACCCATCTTGGAGTCCTGGGCCACCGAGGTGTCGTTGTAGCCGTGTAGAGGGTCGAAGCCACGAGGAGCTTTCCAACTGTTGTGCAGGTCGTACCCGGCGTCCAGCGGCAGGTAAGCGGTGAGGCCGGTGCTGTTTTCCCGGAAGGCGCCGTGGGAGCTATGATCGATGACGGCTTCTTTGGTAGCGTTCAGCAGGGCATCGGCCGCTCTGTGCACGTCTTCGCCCAGGCGAACGTCCTCTTTGAGCTTTTGGGCAAAGTGACCGACGTCGCGGTAGTCTCCGAAAAAGCCGTTGGTGCTGTTGTTCTCGGCGTAGGCCTGGGTCTCACCGATGGCCTGGCGCAGAGCCTCCTTGGCTTCCGGCTTCTCGTTCAAGACATCAGCCAGCTTCTCGGAGAGGGTGCCGTAGGCGTCTTTCACTCCTCCGACTTTCTTCAGGTCGATGGCTGACAGAGTGGGGTTGACCATTTCGGCCAGGGGGCCGGGGTTGGCACGGGTTTCGAAGACGAACCAGTCAGCCAGTTGGCGAGGGGTCACTTCACCCTTCTCGGCCAGTTCAAACTTGAGGTCCTTCATCACCATATCCATCTGAATGGAACCCAGGTTCAGCCCCGCTTCGGAGGCCACCATGATGTCGGCCACGTCGCTCAACTGAGCCGCCGTTTCGAGACCTCCGGAGAAATCGGAGTCGAAGGCTACCAGGTCGATGTCTTCGCCGGTGGCGATTTTGGCTTCCCGGAAGGCCTGCTGGATCCCGGCGGGGGTCAAGCGGTGGCCGGTCTCTTCATCCAGCCCGGCAGCCGCCATTCCGCCTCCTTCACCGTAGATGATCACGGCGTAGTTTTTGGCGGGGTACTCTTTCATACCCCACTGGAGAAACTCTGAGAGGGAGGCGGAACTGCCCATATCGGCCTTGCCCAGGTCTTGCAGTACAGGACTGACGATGCCGTCGGTGTAGGGTGGCAAAAACCACTTGATCAGCTCTTCCTGCACCCCCATGGGATCGGGGTTGCGCTGGATGTGGTAGCGCTTGGTACCGCTCCAGTCTTTGGTCACCTTGTCGTAGATTCGACCTTTGCGGCCCAATTGAGCCACGATGTCCATGTTTTCGTCGGAGCCTGCGACCTCCAGTTCGCGAATGACGGACGGTGCCAGGCGGTCTGCGCCGTTGGTCTTGCCGTTGGCCCATACCAAAACGGTCCACTCCTTCTTGGCGTCACCGTTGAGTTCCACGGCGTCACCGTCTACGGCCGGGGCGGTCTGGTCTGCTGCCGCCTCCTTGGCCGGGGCAGCCGGAGCTTTTGCCGGTACGGCCGCTGCCCTTAAAAGTCTGGTTGATTGTATATTCACGTCGGCCCCCTTCAGGGATTCGTGTACCGTGCAAGCGGACACGGCATACGAAGAGTAATGAGTTCTATCTGGTGAACCTAGTATAGAAAGCCCGCTCAATTTACATGTGAACATGGCGTTAAAGAGACGACGTAAGGCTATTAAGGCCTGAACCGTTTTAAGGGCTTAATAGGGAGCGTTCCCACCCTCCGGTTGTGCAAGTAGACAGCCAGACTGGGGATCTCAATCATCATCATCTTCCTCATCGAGCGTATAAGCCGGACGCGGTTCGTCTCCCTCTGAAGTGCCGCTCAGTGCTCCCACGACTGCTCTGACTGCCGGGGTGGCCTGGCGGGGCACCAGGATAAGTTCCAACCCCAGGGCACTGGCCAGGGCGATCAAACTGGACAGTCGCAGATCGATCTTGCCGGCTTCGATTCGAGAGATCTGCGCCTGGGGTACGCCTGAGAGCCTACTCAAATCACGCTGACTGAGATTTTGATAGGCCCTACGTTCGCGCACTTGGCGCGCTATTTCAAGAAGCTCATAACCCATACGATGCAGATAAGTGCATCACATCCTAGATTTGATGCACTTATCAACATCTTTTTCTTTTGCAGGCTTTAAGCCAGCCGCCCTACTCTCTCTTCGGGCGCCGATGCCTGCACGGGTGCGGTACCAGGGGCCACCAGCACGTTCTTCTCCGGATCCCGTTCCCAGATGTCGGGCATTCTCTCGCCGGCGTTCCAGATAGCGACGGTAGAGTTATCGCTGTCCAGACTTTCCCGCAGCAAAAAGTTATGAGTCTCGTTTCGCAGATGGACGCTCCGCGCTCTGACGTTCATGCCAAACGCTCCGGTACCAGCTTCGGGCAGTCCCATATCGGTGGAGGGGAAAGTCGACTTCTCCACCGACACATTCTCCAGAATCTCGGAAAGACCGAACTCGTCCTTCAACCGGTTACTGAATCGACGCACCGCTTCGTGCTCTTCCACTACGGCTCCAACCAGGTCCAAATGCTCAATCCCCCGGGGGATGTACTCCTCTTTGCCAGAGAACGTGCTCAAAGCGATCGCCGCCAGGCCACTGATCACAGGAGCGGCCATCGTGGTACCGACGAACCCTGTGTAGCGGTAGCCCGGTAGCTTCTGGGAAAGGAACGACACTCCCGGGGCTTGCTGATCAACCAGACCAGACAGCCCTATCTGGGCAGTATCTTGAGTGTTGATGGGGCTACCGGCATCAGCCGATGGCGCAGTCGAGGGAGATTTTTGAGGTCGTACAGCACCGAACTCTGGGCGAAAGTTCTGAGAGGTAATCGTGTTCATGGTTCAATGATATGGCGCCGAACTGGAATGGATGCGGAATAATCCAAGCAATTTCGACTTCCTTGTAAACTTTCGACCCTGTAAGGACGGTGAATAACGGGCTCACAGGAATGTTCACACCCTCTTAATGCTTGAGGCGCTTGCTCGGTTTAGAGTAAAGCCATGCAGATCCGCTCCGCGATACCTCGACCAATACCGGGACTGTTCTCGGGATCTTCGAAGCAAAGTCTACCCGACCAGACCGACGTCTACCAGCCTTCCTATCCGGAAGCTGGCCTCTACGGGCCCACCTCCTTTCCTCAAAAGTCCGGGGTAAGGAGGGCTGTAGAGCGCATGGTGCGCGGCCAGGTGACGTCGGCTCAGGTTCGCCTCTTGGCCAATACCCTCGAGCCTTACGGCGAAAAGATTCTAAACCGTCTGGCCGAAAACGGCTTGACCATGGTGGTGCCCAACGACGGGTACGCCCATTACAGCGTGACCGAGAAGAGAATCACTTTCCCCGCCGGAGATCTGGCTAAAGATCAAGAGGGCGTTCCGTTTCGGGACTACATGATTTTGCACGAAATGGCTCACGCCCTGGACTTCTTGTGGGAGCCGGACAAGGGGCCGCTTAGTGAACGAACCGATCTGGGCATCGACCGGCATCGGGGGAAGCTGAACTCCATCTATCAGCCGGCTTTAGCCCGTTTCGAAGAGATCAAATCCCAACGCCGGCGCGAGGGCACCTGGGGGCGTTCTCCCGGCATGCCCACCGCCAGAGTCTACGGTGAGGACTTCATGACCGTGGTGGAAAAGGTGACCGGTCGGACACTTTCCGAGCGTCCGGCCCGGGGGCATCTCTCGATCCTGGAGCCTAATACCCGGCCCACCGAGTATTTTGCCGATGCCATTTATACTTATCTGCACTCCGAACCGGTCAGCGTCCATCGCTACACCCTGCCCGACGGACAGCCGATCGCCCATTCCTACCCCCCGACCCGAGAGACCATGCAGAGAAGAGACCCGGCCATGTATCAGGCCGTACGGAATTTCTTCAACGACCCTGAACATACGACGCTCAGCCTTCGAGTCGAATGATCAGAACGAAAGCTCGTTCATCCCCTGGATCCGGCTGATGGACCAGGACCCTTGCGACTGCTCAACGCCGATCGTCCAGGCCAGCGTATCATCGGGTCGGACAAGCTTATAGCTCTTACCATTTTTGGTGACACGGGTGTCTTCCAGAACTTGGAGCCTGGAAAGGGTCTTGGCGTTGTCACCTGCTTCTAGAAATTTTTGTGCAGACTCGCTAAACTTGATGATCTCTAGCTGGGATTTGCGACCAGCTGAGAGGTATTCGTACGCGGAAAGATGGTTACTGGTTTCCAGAGCCCGCAAGAACCCCCTGACCACCACCTTGGGGTCGGAAGTGACCCTTTCCACGACCACTGGAGTTGTCTCGGGTTCGGGACTTCCCGAAGTTGGATTGGAAAGCGCCGGGAAAGCCAGGAGTACCAGAGCGACTGCTGCAACCAGAGGAAGCCTCGGGTCAAAGCGTACCGGCTCCGTCTGCAAGGGTTGATCCTTCGGGGTGGCTGGAGCCACGGCAGCGTCAAATCCTGCCAGAATCGGATCGTTTGCCAATCGCTGGGCGAACCACTCTGTGCCCTTGAGCTCTTGATAGGTAAAGGCGTTGGCGAACTCTCGATTATCGGCATAGATCACTCCCTGCAACCCGATCACGCAATCGTTGAAGCGCACGCAGAGACACGACTTGATCCCTTCTCGGACCATTACCCGGTCTTGCTTAAAGCGAGCATCCTTGGTAGCGTCCAGGACCAGAAGCGGCTCACCGCTGCGCAGCACCGAGCTGAGCACCCTGCTGGGCACCTTGTCCAGATACTCTCGCTCTAGATTGCCCACGGCCAGGCAGTGAAGCTCTCCGTTCTGCTCCACCGCCACCAAACCACGCTCGATACCCGGCAGTTTGGCCAGGTACTGCATGCCCGCCGAGGCCCGCCTTTTCGCATCCGGTGGGAGAGTTGCGATCTGCCGAGTGAGCCTCTGGCCCAGCTCGCGCAGCTCCCCACCCACGGGCTTGGACGGCGCTGGAGGTTCTGGTGCGGTTTCTGAGCACTCCGGTTCCAGGGGCTCTTGTTTTTCCAGGAGCGGTTCAGGCGGCGGAGCAGGCTCGGGCTGCTTGAGTTCTTGCTGTGGAAGTTCTAACGGCCTGAAAAGGTCAAAAAGATCATCCTCGGCCTCTTCCACCGATGGCCCGAGAAACAAGTTACTCTGCTCTGCCGCGACCGGTACCTCTAGCGGCCTAAATAGATCGAAGAGGTCCTCCTCGGGCTCCGTGAGTAGCTCAGGTTCAGGCTCCGCAACCGGCTCAGGCTCCACAACAGGTTCCGGCTCAAGCCCAGCAACGGGTGCGGGTTCCGGCTCCGGCTCCGGCTCCACGACAGGTTCCGGCTCCGCGACGGGCTCAGGCTCTGGCTCCTCAACAGGTTCGGGCTCAGGTTCAGGTTCAGGCTCCTCAACGGGCTCAGCCTCCACGACAGGCCCTTCAACCAATTCCGGCTCCGCAACCAGTTCCGGCTCCACAACCGATTCCGGCTCAGGTTCCGGCTCCGGCAGAGTTTCTTCGACTTGCGGTTTCGGATTGGGAGCCAATACCAGAGCATTCTTTTCCATCTGCTCCTGGATGATGAGATCCACGATGGAAAGCTCGGTCGGCTGCGGTGCAGCCTGTTCTGCCTCCGCTCCCTCGGCCTGGGGATGTTCTGCCGGTTCGGTCTGCTCAGCCATCAGCCAACCTCAATTCCGCAAATGGATCGAGGCAACTGTCGTCAACGTTTCTCGTTTATCCGAACCGACAGCCCGTTCCATGGTAAGTTTCCAGAAGAGTTGCGAGACCGGGTCGTCTAAGACCTCAAGCTTCAGTTCCTTCACGAAGCGCGAGAGCGGCCGACCTCTGGAGCGGTAAAACAGAATAGGTCTCCGTCCAGAACCACTGTTATAAAACTCAATTTGAGTGGCCGCTCTGCGTTGAGGGGCCCCCGCTACTAGAGGAATCTCCCGCCGGTAAATCACCCCTTCGCTCTTGACCAGGTAATAGCACAAGTACTTTTGCCAGACGGGCCTCCCTCGATGGTCGCTCTTGAAAACACCGTCTTCATCCAGGGCAGAGAGCATAGCCACCGTGGGAGTGGTCTCCGCATCATCGATGGACAGACTGCTCATAGCGGCACGCTCTAGATCCGCCGTCAGCTTGCGATTGAGGACCTGGGCCTCTTGGAGCAATTCATTCTTGATGGAAGTCTTTTGCCAGGCCTTTAGACCCATATCAAAGACAAGAAACATAGCGGTCATCAGGATACCAAAAACGCTGAGAACGACCAGGACCTCCACTAAAGTGAAGCCTCTCGACCGCCTTTCATTCACGAACAAACGTTTGAAGGGATAGCGTCTTCCCATGACCCCACCTTGCGACAACTCTCACCAATTTCATTCCCGGGCGAGTCGTATCCTCTAAAAACACATCGAAAGCAAAGCCTGCTTCGTAGGGATACGGACGCGGCGGAAACGCCACTGGACCTTCCTCAACCGGAGTACTAGCCATCTCTCCCCCGATCCAGGTTCTTGGAGCCGGAGGTACCACCCGGGGCTCGGCTGCGATCCGCTCCAGGAGTCCTCTCACCCGGCTGTTGGCGGCATCACGCTCTTGAGACTGAGCCTGGTACCGAATTACGGCCGTAAAGAGACCGATCACCGCTAACAGCGCAACGGAGAGCAATCCGATGGACAGCAAGACCTCGGACAACGTAAAACCCCGGACCCTGGGCACGGCTCAGCGCCCCAACCAGGAGCAAACAACCACCGGTCCATTGGGAGCACTGGCAAACGGGTTCTCGACCAGTTCCTTGTTGTAAATGAGGCTGCTACCACCGGTGAGATAAACATCGCCCGCCTGCAAGCGTTCGCCACCGACCTCCCATGGTCGCTCCGGAGAGTCGCCATTTTTTTCAGCCATAAGGGCACCCACGACCTGCACCTCGTTGGTGGCGTACACGGCACCGTTGGTGTAGATCAATCCCTGAATAAAAGAAACCCCTAGCTTGTCAAAATTCTGCCGGTCCGCGCGCCGCGTGGCACCTGCCGCCAGGCTGGGGTCGAAGGTGTCGTTGGCAACGTCTATACTTCCTCCGTCTCGATAGAGATTCCGGGTATCCTTGAGTCGTTGGACCAGGAAGTCGGCCGTCTCATTGCCCGCGTAATTCATCTCCAGGTAGTCGGCCATTTTACCGAGACTGTCCTGGCTTCGTTCGTCCGGCACGACCTGGGTCTCACTACCCAAAACTGCCCTCAATTGGTCCACTTCACCTCCCGGTGTGTTTCCCCAGGTGCTGGGATTCTCTGCGTCTCCGCCATAGCTACCCTCCTGGGTGATGCGAGCCATCAACTCTTCGTGAGCCCACTTGGCGTCCTCATTCCAGGTGAAGAAATCTTCGTTCTCCTCGGCGCGCTCCTCCAGATACTGACTACCGTCGAACCCTTCCAACTTCACATTGCCCTTACTAAAGAGTGCCAGGGTTCTTTCATCAGAAATGAGCTCGGCGCTCCCTCTGAGAGAGGTGTCGCCTCGAACGTAGATCGCCCCGCTTCCGGTAATGGTCCCATTGACCTCGAGAGGTCCGTCGACGAACAGGTTCACCCCATCGAGCACCAGGTCGCCGTTGATGACCCCTCCCTCAAAGCGAAAGTCGCGCCCTCGCAAGGTGGTCGTCGCACCCGGGTTGGGTACCAGGGGCGTGGCCCCTCTCCCGCTTCTCACTGCCAGGTCGATATCCACCACCGGGAACTGCTGAGAGGCCTGCCCTACTTCCGCAGATCCGACGTTAAATTCGCCTGAACCAGGTGCTCGAATGGCGTCGGGGTGGCCGGACGTGGTGGAAACAATTCCGCTGATGTAGGCTTTGTCGTCTGTTCCTCCCCGCCATTCAATGATACCCGCCCTGCTTGCTCTCATATTGGAGTGAATGCCTGCTTCGATGGGTATCGGATTGCCCAGGCTCTCCACGCCCTGGATCAGGACGTCCCCCTCCATCCGGATCAGGCCGGAGGTCAGGAGCGGCACACTGACCGGCTCGGAAAAACCTCGTGAGATTAGGGCTTCGTAGTAAAATTCACGGCCCTTGAGCTCCACCTTCACGACGATATCCGCGGTCTTGGGTGGGACCGACAGCAGGCCTCGCGGACCATCCACGCTGCTATCAGTATCCAAATTGTTGACCGATTCGTGACGCTCAACTTGACCCACACCGTCGTAAAACTCGATGGTGTAGCGACCGTTGACCTCGGGAAAGTCTACCTGGATCCGTTCCGTCCCCACCGGTTCCCAGGCGTTACTCGCGGAAAGCTGGTAGGTGGCATCGGCGATACCAGCTTCGCCCAGAAAAAGCGCCTCGGTGGCGTGCGCGTTTCTCAGGCTGAGGTGCTCCTCGTTATTGATCGATACCAACAACCCGGAGACGAGAAGTAAGAGAATCGTGCTTATCAGCAGGGTTGATACAACTATGATCCCCCGCAGTGACCGTCGACATCGCTGCATACGAATAGTCTAACACGATAAGTAGACTTTAGACAGGCCTGTCAGATTCTCAGATGCCGAATAAACTTCTCAACGATGAAAAGCGTTTGGGCTCGGTCCAGGTGTTTACCAGACCTCGAGCGACCTTCAACTGCGCCGCAGCTTCTCCGGCTCGATCCGAGGCTTGGACCAACTCCTTTTTCACCTGCTGCAGCTCTTGCTGTGCTTGCCGAGCAAGCGCCGCATATTCGGCAACTTGCCGCTCCAATTCGAGGATCCGGGCCTCAGAGTCCACAGCTTCCCTGGCAGAGTCCGCCGTCTTTCCTCTGCTCTCCAGCCAATCCAGCAAATCCGCCTGCTTGATATACCACTGCGGGCCCTTATTGCCCGAAAGCATCTCGGCGGGTAGTTCTTCCTTCTGGGCTGCTCGCCGCAGAGTGTCGCGGGAGCACGCAGCCAATCGTGAGGCCTGGCCCAGGGTTAGCAATTCTTGATTCTTACTCAAAAAAATTTCCTCCGGCGTGGCGCTTCGCCGAAGCCGCCGCATGCTCTGCAGCCCAAGAGAATTTTTTGAAAAATTTACAATTTATTGCGAGTCTTTGCCTGAAAGGAAATCGTCCCACTCCCGCTCTACCACATCCTGTCCTTGCCCGAACAGCTCCTTGGCTTTCTCGCCGAGCGAACTCAGGCCGCTCTGACCCATCTTCTGAAGGTCTCCCAGAGTATCGTCTTTTACCTCTTCCACGTGTTGTTGCATGCGCTCTCTGGCCTTCCGCATTTCCTCGGCGGCCCGACCTTTCATGGAGCGAAGGCTCCGCTCTTCGGCCATGGCCTTCTGCATGGCTTCCTTCAATTTGGTAGCTTCCTCCTTGGCCTTCTGACCCAGTCCGGAAGCGTTGCCCTTTAAAATATCACTGGTTCCCCTCATTGCTTCTCGGGCGGCGGCCCGGGACTCTTCTCGCAGATTCTGGGAAAGCGATTCAAGGTCTTTTCGGGCATCTTCCACGGAGTCTTCCAGAGAGCCCCTGCTCAGTCCGCCCACGCCTTCAGAGACCCCTTCATAGATCTTCTCGGCCGACGATCGGAGAGGCTCGGAGGTCGCAGACCGACGGTTGCTCTTAGCAGGCAAGGCCGCCCGGGTCGGTGCACTGAAATAGCTCTGCGGTGAAACACCGCCGCCGTACTTTTGAAGAAACTCCGCGTGGGCCTGGTCTGCTGCTCGCTGCATCTCCCAAAAAGCTTGATCCGACTGGGCTTTGAAGGAGGCGAACTCCGACTCTGACAATTCACTCATAAAGAGATCTTCCCGGTCATCAGAAATTTTCCTATAAAGCAACGAATCGCCGATAGACTTGCACGGAATAAAATCCGTTCTGTACCGGCGACTCGGCAAGAGCCTCAAAGAGGATAATCTCAGAATTCGAAAATCGGAATTCCGCCCTGAATGGTGTTTCGAGCCAGTTCATTGATGACCTTAGGATTGCCTCCGGCGATGACCGAGGGGTTGTCACTCTTCGGGTCCAGTATGGCCAACACATTTCGGTTGTCGTCAAACTTGAAGTAGGTCACGTTGGTCTGGCCATCGGGGTTCTTTTCTTCCCATTTGTAGGTAGGACTCAGCGCAGAATCGGCGGTCTCCGGGCCCTGAGTGAGTTTGCCCTCCGGTACATCGGCGATGAACTGTCTCACCTGTCCGTTCTCGGGGTTGTAGCTCAGTTCCAGCCCCCTTACCGTGCCGTCTTCGTTGTCACCGAGCATGATAACGTGCCCGATCCCGGCGGCCAAGTCGGTCCACTCGTCGGAAGGGGTCGAACCGATCTCGGCCCGATCGGCGGCCTTCAGGTCGTTGGAGGCTTCGGCTGCCTGACTGCGCAAACCCTGCGCCTTGGCCACAACCTGGCGGTGAGCTTTGGCGGCTTCCATGCTTTTAAATCCACCGGGCATGGAGATGGGGATATTGATTTGCGACATGAGGTTGCTCCTTTAAATTCTACTAGCCTCACTTTAGGCGACTGATCTTAAAGAAGTCTTAAAGCTTCCAAACTCTCTTTTCATCCAGCATGGCCGTAATATGGGTGGCATCGACCGCCTTGGAAAAGAAGTAGCCCTGCATGTACCGGCAACCGGTTTTCGCCATGTGCCGGGCCTGAGCGATGGTCTCCACCCCTTCAGCCATGGGGAAGATCTCCAGGGATTGGGCCAACCGCACCGCCGCCTCGCAAATATTGGTCTTGGTCTTGTCCTGAAGGACCGCTCCCACCAGGCTGGGGTCGATCTTTAAGAACTGGATGTGCTCCAGTTCCATCCGAGAAATCGAGGAGTAACCGACCCCAAAGTCGTCGATGGCGACCCGGATCCCGCTGCGCCCCAGGCTGGACACCACGCGCTCGGTCAAATCCACTTCCTCTACATTGGCCCCTTCGGCGATCTCCACGAAGACCAATCCAGGCTGCAGCCCGAACTCCTCCACCGAGGCCAGAATCATTTCAGCCAGATCGGCCTGCAGCATCTGCCGAGTGGAAACGTTGAAAGAGATGAACATCTGGTACCCCTGGGCCAGCCACTGGCGCAACTGCCAACAGGACTGGCGGCAGACCCACTGCCCCAGTTGCACGATCAGACCGGTCTCCTCGGCGATCCCCAGGAAAGCGGCGGGCTCCAGAAGTCCATCGATCCGATGGTTCCAGCGCAGCAGTGCTTCCACCCCCACGATTTGCCCCTTGCCTTTGATCACCTCGATGATGGGCAGATACTGCAGCACGAACTCACCCTTTTCCATGGCCAGTCGCAACTGACTGTCCATGGCCAAGCGCCTTTCCTGACGCTTGTGAAGCTCGTTGTTGTAGAACACGCAGCGCCCGCGACCAGTCTCCTTGGCGTGATACATAGCACTGTCGGCGTGCTCCAGCATGGCTTGAGTGCTATCGGCGTCGTTGGGGCAGATGGAAACGCCGATGCTGGCACGGATATAAAACTTCTGCCCCTGGATGGTAAAGGGACGGGAGAGACACTCGGAGATCCGGTTGACCACGATAGCAATATTTTTACGGATCATGTTGGTCTTTTGTTCGGAAGGGGTGTCGTCGTCTCCGGTGATCAACTCCGAGAGCAAAATGAGAAACTCGTCTTCTCCTTTGCGCCCCAGGGCGTCCGACTCCCGAATCGCAGTCTGCAGCCGCTCGGCCACTTTGGTCAGCAATTCATCCCCAGCTTTAAAGCCCATAGCATCGTTGATCAGCTTGAAGCGGTCGAGATCGACGACCAACAGTGCAGAGGCTCGGTTGTAGCGCTGAACTTGCTTGACCGTAAACTCCAGATACTGGCGGATCAAGTTGAGATTGGGAAGTCCGGTCAGCCCATCTTGAAAGGCCAGGCGCTGGGTCTCTCGATCGGACTCGTTGGCCCGCTGCTCATACTCGGCCAGACTCGCCATGGCTTTTTGCAGCTTGATCTCAAACTGGTTTGCCTTCAGGTCCGAATCTCGGGCCCTCTGCAGAGCTTCCTGAAGTCTTGTCTCCACTGCCCCCGAGGCCAGGCTAACCCCTCCCGCGGACGGGACAGATGCGGCCGCCTGCTCGGCCTCTGCTCGGGCCTTCTCGGCCTGCGACCTGGCCTCAGCCAACTGGCTCGCCAACTGTTCCTTTTCAGCCGTCAGATCCTCGATCTTCGCTCTCACCAGGTCCAGTTTGTCGCCGGACTGCTGGGCTTTTTCCTGCAGTATCTGGCCCCGCTCCTCGGACAACTGGAGTCTCTCTCGGAGTTGTGCCACCAGGTCGCTCTCGGTCTGCCCTTCAAGCTCGGAGAGGCGGTCCTGGGCGGCCAGGAGTTCCTGCTGGAGTTCCTCCAACTCCCCGGCGTCCGAGCTGATGCCGAACCCCTGACGCGCTTCCGCAAGTTCCGTCTCCAGTTCGGAGATGCGGTCCTGAAACTCCATGACCAGTGTTTCGGAATCTCCGTCGAAGGCCGCCTGCTCGGCCTTTGTGGCTCGCTCCTGGGAGGCGTGGAACTTCTCCTCCCATTCCAAAGCTCGCTCCTCAGCCTCTCTAACCTTGGCTTGAATCTCGGCGAGTTGCTGCTCGAAAGCGCCGGTGAAGCCGCCCACTCCGGCGATCTTCTCCTCGGCCAAACGGGCTCTCTCTTCGGCTTCGTGAAGTGCGATTCTGGTTCCGTTCAATCGACTTTCCAGTAGCTCGTATCCTGTTTGAGAGGTGCCGTTGGTGGGACCGACGGCTTCCAGCCGAGCTTGCAAGGAGTCGATGGTCTCCCGAGCTTCGCCAGCTTGAGCGGCTTCCACTCGGGCTTTCTGAAGTTCGTCTCGCAGGACTTCAATCTCGTCCCGCAGTTCAGCCAGCTGAACCGTGTCTTCCCGGGCCCGATCCAGCTCTTCTTGCAGTTCGGCGATGCGCGCGAGATCGTTTCGGGCTTCCTCTAGCTCCTTCTGCAATTCTGCGAGTTCGCTAGAATCGACCTCCACCGGCAGCGGACCCGATTCCAGCTCAGCCAATCTAGCCTCGGCTTTATTGGCTCGCTCCTCTTCTTCCTTGAGCTTTATGTCGAGCTGCCATATCTCTTGCATGGTAGCTTGAGCTCGGGACTTGGCTTTCTCAAGCTTGGTCTCAGCTTTCGCCAGTTTTTTTCGAAGATTTTCAAAGGCCTCGGGTGTTAATTCCGTGCCTTCTTGCAAATTGTCAGTGGCCATAGTCGTCCTAATCTCGCCTCCGCTTCGACGGTAGACCCCCGGATCCTCGACTGGTGCGAAGACTGAGAATTTTGAGGTCCAGCAGGAGATCTCCCCTTCACGAAGGTGACCGCCGATGAACTCCAAATGGCACCCAGCATGAGTAAACCGAGAGCGATCAGCGGCTTCCCCGAGTGGACGCCCGCCCAAACCCTGGCCGAGCAGACCTTCCTGAGACGAGCCGTGGCAGTCTACGAAAGCTATGGCTATACCCCGCTGGATACTCCGGCGGTGGAACGAGTGGAAACGCTCTCCTCCAAAGGAGTGGTGGACAAGGAGATTTACTGTCTGGACCGTTTGAAAGAGGAGTCTCGCAGCGACAAGCCGCCGGAATTGGGACTTCGTTTTGACCTCACCATTCCGCTGGCGCGCTACGTGGCTATGAACTACGGAGAGCTGAGCTTTCCCTTCAAACGCTATCAGGTGGGGAAGGTTTGGCGGGGCGAGCGACCCCAGGAGGGCCGGTTTCGAGAGTTTTATCAAGCCGACATCGATGTGATCGCAGAAAACGAACTGCCCCTCCACTTCGACGCCGAGATGCCCCGAGTGATCCTGGAGATTTTTGAAAAGCAGAACCTCCGGGCCCGGGTGAGGATCAACAACCGCAAACTCCTACTCGGACTTTATCACCAGTTGGGTATCGCCACCGAGAAGATGGAAGAGGTCCTGCGAGAAGCGGACAAACTGGAAAAGATCGGCCCGGAAGGAGTACGGCAAAGCCTGAGCCCTCTGGGCCTGGGTGAACAAGTGGTGGAGAAATGCCTGGCTCTGGCCGCCACCAACGGTGATTTTGAGGAAGTCAGAGCCGGGATCGATCGCCTGGGTCTTTACCACGAATCGCTCGACCAGGGACTTCTGGAAGTGCAGACAGTGGCCGCCGCCCTGGGCGATTTCCCGGCCCAATCCTGGTGCTGCGATCTGGGCATCGTGAGGGGCCTGGATTATTACACCGGCACCATCTACGAAACCAACCTGCTGGACTACCCTCAGTTGGGAAGTATCTGCTCGGGGGGGCGCTACGACGACCTGGCCAGCGGTTTCGTCAACAAAAAGCTGCCCGGTGTGGGTATCTCCATCGGGGTCAGCCGGTTGCTCTCGTATCTCTTCAAAGAGGGTGCTGTGCCGCTGAGTCGCCACTGCCCCACCGAGGTCTTGATCGTGCTGCCCGAGGAGAGCAAGCGAGCCCACTGCAACGAGATCGCCCGGCAGTTGCGAAAGGCCGGCGTGCCCACCGAAGTCTTTCACCTGCCTTTGAACCTGAAAAAGCAATTGCGTTATGCCGACCGAAAGGGGATACCCAACGTGCTGTTCCCCCACCTCTACAACCAGGACGATCCCCGAGTCGAGGTCAAGAACTTGGCCGACGGAGTACAAACGGAGTGCCTGCTCTCGGAGTGGATCGGCAACTGGCCGAAAATGTAACATCCTGTTTACAAACCCGGGTTCTGTTCATCTGTTGGCAACAAACTCCGACGAACGCCATGATACACTCTCCTCAAGAACAAGGAGTTGCTGCAATGATAGGTCCGCTGGGTGGAGTCGGTTTTCAAGGTGGGATGAATCTTACCATCAATCTTAATGGTGGTGCCGGAGGCCTATCCCCCCTGGGCGGCGGAGCACCGCTGGGCCTCGGAGGTGGAGGAGGCTGTCCTTGTAGTGACGGCTTTTCACCCTCTTCCGAACTCCTTCAAGGCAGTCCCTTAGGTGGTTTCTCTCCCTTTGGCGGAGGTGGGATGGCTGGATTTGCAGCCCTTTTAGGCGGCGGCCCAAACGGCCTTGGAAGCGCCCACCCCGGATTCGATTTTCAAAACGAAGCCCACCCCTTTTCCACCGGACCGGACCCGGGCATTCCGTATGACCTCCTTTTAGGTGGCGGCGGAGGAGGAGCCTTTCCCGCCCTGGGCGGCGGTGGTTCACTGGCCGATCAGGCCCTCATGATGCAAGCCGCTGCCAGCGACATGAACCAGGCTTCCTTGATCAACGCCCAGACCGGGGCGATGGGAGGGTTGATGGGAGCCCAGGGCACGGCCCTGGCCGGGATCAATCCGCTGATGTCCGGCCTGATGTCCAATTATCTCTAAGGATCTGGTCCGGAATAAGTTTCTGAATTTGGGGCGTCGAGGCACCCGACTGGCAAGGCGCTTCGGCTGCGATTTATCGGGAATAAATAAGGACGAAGCAACGCAGCCAGGCGGGATGGATCGGCGTTCCAAATCGGGAAGTTATTTCGGACCAGATCCTAAGCTTATACTCTGGGGTACGTACCCCTCAACCTAAAGTCGGTTCTGCCTGAAGCCGGGTCCGTTCGATAATGGACCCATGGAAGAACGACGACAACACCCTCGAATGAATGTATCACTACCCGCCCTGGTGCGAGGGGTCCGGCAAAACTGGAAGGTGCGAACCCTGGACCTGTCCCAGGGAGGTGCCCTCCTCGACAGCCCCCGTCCCATCAAACCCGGCGCCTTTCTCGAACTACTCTTTGACTTCCACCAGTCCAAGCCGGTGCCGTTGTTCGCCCGGGTGCTCCGCAGTAAGCCTGCGTTTTGGGGCCGTCGACACGCCCTGGCTGTGAAATTCGATACCCTCAAACCCGAGATCACGAAAGCTGCCGAAGCGATCTGGCAAAACCAGCGGGCCGCAGCCGTTTAAATGCTATAATGGCAGGGTGAGGCGAGAGCGGGGCAACGTATTACTTACTGCCATCTTTGTGGCGATCTTTCTCTTCTTCTTGTCCGTTGCGCTTCTCTGGACAAACCGCCAAGATATCGCGCTCTCACTCTTTATGGAGCATCGAATAAAAGCCGGCTCGGCAGCGCGCTCGGCGGCCCTGGAGTCGTGGGCCCGGCTACGGGCCGAGGGGGCCCACACGGTGAGCAATTTCAGCTTTCCGGGAGAGGTGGAGGCCCGGGTTGATCTCCACGAGATGGAAGCCACCGAAGCCAACCCTCCTATGGCGGAGCTGCGGGCCAGATCCACCTCTGGACCGGTCAACTCTTACACCACGATTCGGATGCTGAAGAATACGATCGCCACGGAACGAAAAGAGAAGAAAGACGAGCCGGGGCGGGTGATCTATCTGACCGACGGGCGCTCCCGAGCCCAGGGCCTGTACGGGGACTTCAAGCTGGTTCCAGCTAATCTCGATCTCCAGGAAACCGACTCTCTGGCCGCCTACCAGGGCCCCCTGTTCCTCTCAACGCCGGTTCAAACCAGCCTCGAACCGTTCTGGGTGGTCGATCACGTTCCGGTCTTCATGCCCAACGGAACGCTCATGGCTTACGGCCCGGTGGCCTTGACGGCCCCCAAGCCTACCGATGAGACCAGGCTCTGGGTTATGAGACTCGAGGGAGAGGAGTTTAAGTGGATCGACATTCCCAGCCCCGACACCCTTGGATTCGACCCCCACTCCCAGGATACGGGAGAGGTCAAAGGCCGGCTACAATATGAAGGTCGCCCCTCCCCCTGGACGGTCACCTCCCTGAGAGCCGTGGAGGATGCCGGAACCCAGTTTATCTGGGTCGACGAGCAACCGGGTACCGGTGCTGATCATGAAATGCTGCAGAAGTCACGCGGAGCCGGCTTTTCAGTCAACTCAGACTCCCTGACTCTCAGCTACGGCGAAACCCGATACGTAAAAAATGTCTGGGGCTACTCCCTCCGGGGCTCCATCGCGTCTTACCAGAACAAGGTCTACTCTCATGGCTGGCAATACCTTTACCGCCGCTATGCGGGCTTTCCCAAAACTCCCCCGGTGCCCGACAACCTGGGTCACCAGATCACCCGTTGGCCCTGCATTCTGGCCTACGATCTGGACAGCAAGCGCTGGGAAGTGGCCTGGTCCAGCCTGACCGACGGAGGGGATGTCCACTCCAAAGAAACGCCCAACCCCAACATTCTTTTGGTCTCAGAGCAGGGCAAGCTCTACTCCTTCACCGAGGAGGGAGTCCCTCGCCTCATGCAGATGGAATCGGGGGGGCGCGTTACCCTGGGAGCAAATCTCGCCAGCAGTGGAACGCCGGTGGTCTATAAAGGAAAACCCCACTTGCTGGAAACGGAAGGCCTGCGCGATCTGGAGAGCCACGAGCTGTTCGGCTTCAACGATTTGATCCAGGAATTGCCGGAAATAAGTGGATTAGTGGTGCAGCCTCCCGCCATCGTTATCAGCGAAGAGGGCGTCGGGACGGGCGGGCCCCTTAGCCTGGAGGCTACCGAAATGAGAACCACCCGTCACCGGCTCCAGTTTACCTACAGGATCCCTCCGGGGGTGAGGCCGGCCGTGGATGGACCCGACCTGTGGGTACCCCTGGTGATCGAGGTGTCCCGGGAAGACCCTTCTTTTAATTTCCTGGGGGAAGAGCCCGCGATCGGCCCGGAGGGTGCGATCTTTCGAGTGCTGGCGCGATTTGATGGTGAGCGCTGGCTGGTGCTCCCCCACGGGATTCCCCCCTTGTTGGGTGGAGAGCAGAGCGGCCAAAAGCTCTCCCTTGATCCAGAGATGCGCAACCTCTACTGTGCCTGGTACGAAGAGCTTCCACCCCAGCGACCTCGCCACACGGTGGTCCAAATTCATACCGACCCGGTGCTGGTCCGATGATCGTCAAGAAACGAAGAGCCTTCAGTCTGGTGGAAATCATGATCGCCATTCTCTTTGTGTCGATCGCCTTTTTTGGTTACGTGGCGCTCCACAGCCGGCTGCTTCACTCCGGTCAAAAACTCGAAGAAAGAGAAAAGATCCGAGCCTCCACCAGCCTTTACGAATCCCTGGAAGTGTCCAGACTGATGCTGGGGAAAAACTCCTCTGTATCCGGACAGCCCCATACGCCGGTGGGGGGCGTACCCAATCTCTACCAGCTCAACACCGCCGTCAATCCAGGCAATGCGGCTTGGCTGACC
>Ga0172382_10000598_pt1 | contig 67716 bp, 56 predicted proteins | sample Leawel138RmetaG_FD_122245 | JGI IMG/M metagenome (GOLD analysis project Ga0172382, IMG submission 122245) | Leachate microbial communities from a municipal landfill in Southern Ontario, Canada - Leachate well 138R metaG | ecosystem: Engineered > Solid waste > Landfill > Unclassified | place...
CTTGCCAGGTGTGTTCCGTTGCCTTTTTTCCCTTGTCCGGTTACAGATCCGTTTTGTGACGTATCGTATTCAAACACGTGTCACTACTGCCAAATCGAAAATCAGGTCTCCTCGCGCTCAATCTCGGCTGCTTCTTGATCTGCAGCCTCGTCGTCGTCACACATTTCGTGCTCGATAACCGCCATGTCGACGACCTTGCCTTCACGCGTCCGCATCAGGGTAACGCCTTGCGTGTTGCGGCCCAGGATTGGGATCTCGGCGGCCGAAATCCGGATCAGGACACCGGAGTCGTTGATCAGGATCACGTCATTATCATCATTAACCAGGGCGATGCCGGCGAGCAGCCCCGTCTTCTCAGACGGGCGATACGTGATCAGGCCTTTGCCGCCGCGGGTCTGACCCCGGTATTCCTCAAGTTCCGTGCGTTTGCCATAGCCGCGGTCGGAGACGACCAGCAGCGTCTGGTCCGCCCGGGTCGGCACCATGCCGATCACCTCGTCGTCATCGTCGAGCTGGATACCGCGCACCCCCTGGGTGTTGCGGCCGGTCGCGCGCACCTGTGCCTCGTCAAAGCGGATGGCCATGCCGTTGCGGCTGGCCAGAAGGATGTCGCAGTTGTCCGCGGCCAACTGGACGCCGACCAGCGCATCGCCCTCCCGCAGATTGACGGCAATCAGGCCGTTCTTGTTGATGTTGGCATATTCGGCCAGTTCGGTTTTCTTGACCACACCGGCACGCGTCGCCATCAGCAGGCTGACATCCTGATCGAATGTCATGACCGGGATCACAGTCTTGACCTTCTCGCCGCCTTCCAAGTGGAGCAGATTCACAATGGCCATGCCGCGGGCTTGACGGCTTGACTCAGGAATCTGGTAACCCTTGAGGCGATAAACACGTCCTGCGTCGGTGAAAAAGAGCAATATCGCATGCGTCGAGGTGGTCAGGATGGTTTCTGCGAAGTCCTCCTCGCGCGTCTGCATGCCGCTGACCCCGCGCCCGCCGCGGTGCTGAATGCTGCAGGTGTCGACCGGCATACGCTTCACGTAGCCGAAGTGGGTCAGGGTGATCACGATATCTTCTTCCTGGATCAACGACTCGTCGTCGATTTCATCGTCTTCGCTCGCCTCGATACCGGTCCGGCGTTCATCAGCGTAGCGGTTTCGAACCTGCCCCAGCTCGTCCTTGATGATCTGCATCAGTAAAGGCTCCTCGGCCAGGATGCGCATCAGGTAATCGATTTTTTCGCACAGCTCGCGGTATTCTAGTTCCAGCTTATCCCGTTCCAAGCCGGTGAGACGGCCCAGGCGCATGTCGACAATATGCTGCGCCTGCTTGTCGCTGAAGGCAAAGCGCTCGCACAGGCGCTCTTTGGCGATGTCCTCGGTCCTCGACGAGCGGATGATGGCGATAACTTCATCGATGTTGTCGATGGCGATGCGCAATCCTTCCAGGATGTGCCGCCTGGCTTCGGCTTTTTCCAGCTCGAAGCGGGTCCTGCGGGTGACCACGTCCTTTTGGTGTCCGATGTAGTGATGCAGTGACTGGAGCAGGTTGACGACCTGGGGTTCGAAGCGGCCCTGCTCGTCCGGAACAAGAGCCAGCATGTTGGCGTTGAAGGCGTCCTGCAGCTGGGTGTGCTTGTAGAGCTGGTTGAGCACCACGTTGGCGTTGGCGTCCTTCTTCAGCTCGATGACGATACGAACCGCGGCACTGCGGTCCGATTCGTCGCGCAGGTCGGAGATACCGTCCAGCTTTTTGTCCTTAACCAGTTCAGCGATCCGTTCGATCAGGCGGGCCTTGTTGACCATGTAGGGCAGGTCGTGAACGACGATCCGCTGGCGGTTGTTGCGCATGGGCTCGATTTCGGTGCGGGCACGGACCACGATCCGGCCTTTGCCGGTCCGGTAAGCTTCGCGAATGCCGGACATGCCCATGATCACGCCGCCGGTCGGGAAATCGGGCCCCTTGATCACGGCCATCACGTCTTCAACGGTGGCATCAGGCTGGTCGATCAGCAGCGTAACGCCGTCGATCACTTCGCCCAGGTTATGCGGCGGGATGCTGGTGGCCATGCCGACGGCGATTCCCGTCGATCCGTTGACCAGCAGGTTGGGGAATCGGCTGGGCAGGACGATCGGCTCCATTTCGTGTTCGTCAAAATTCGGTTTGAAGTCGACCGTGTTCTTATTGATGTCGCTCATCATCTCGATCGAGATGCGCGAAAGCCGCGCCTCGGTGTACCGGTAAGCCGCAGGCGCGTCGCCGTCGCGGGAACCGAAATTACCGTGCCCGTCGACCAGCATGGCGCGCATGGAAAAATCCTGTGCCATACGGACCAGGGAATCGTATACGGCCGCGTCGCCATGAGGATGGAAACGGCCCAGTACGTCGCCGACTGTCGTCGCGCATTTCCGGTACGGTTTGTCCGGGGTAAACCCCTGGGTATACATCGAATAAAGGATGCGCCGGTGCACCGGCTTCAGCCCGTCGCGCACATCCGGCAGCGCGCGGTCCGATATGACGCTCATCGCGTAGTCGATGAAAGACTTCTTCATTTCATCTTCGAGGTCAACAGGGATAATCGTGTTGTCAGGGTTCTTGAATGCCGCGTCGACGGCTGCTTCTTTCTGCCGCTGCAGGTCTTTCGCGTCCCTGTTCAACTGGTCAGCCATTTAAGTCGTTCCTCCTCAAGTCACCGTTTGGCGAATCTAATCAATTATACCACAAGTCAGCCATTTCCGGGACTACAAAGGCTGTTTTTCCGCCTTTCCGGCCTTCCGTGGATAGGCGTTCGGCGTGGTCCGGACCTTGCGCAGACAGAACAAACTGCGCTGCATATCGGTTCCCGGCAAGGTGAACTGACGGATGTCCTCGAGCTCGCCGCCCAGGATTTTTACGGCACGCGCTGCCAGCGGCCATTCACTTTCAGGACGGCCCTTCATGGCAACAAACAGGCCGCCGGTGCGGACCAGGGGCAGACCATACTCGGCAAGGACGTTGAGCGGGGCGACCGCCCGGGCGACAGCGAGGTCGAACCGGCCGCGCAGGCCATCTTCCCGGCCGGCATCCTCGGCCCGACCATGCCAGGTCCGAATGTTGTCGAGCCGCAGCTGTTCGATCACCGTGTCGAGAAAGCGCAAGCGCTTGGCCAAAGCATCAAGCAGGACGACCGAGCAGGCCGGCCGCAGCAGTTTGAGCGGCATGCCGGGAAATCCTGCGCCGGTACCTACATCGACCAGGCTGATCGGCTGCGGGCATTCGGCCTGCAGCTTATCGACCAGCGGCAAAAGGGTCATGGAATCCAGGATATGCCGGATAGCGATCCCCTCGTCGTCTGCGATGGCCGTCAGGTTGATGTTTCGGTTAGCTGCCTGGAGCATCTGGATAAACGTCGCCATCTGTTCGCGGACGGGCAACGGCATGATCTCTCCGCTCAGTTCTCCGACCCGGTCCAGCCAGTCGGTCAGGGTCATATCAGCGGGATTCATGCTTCGAATCCCCGCCGCGTCCGGACAGCGTCTGCAGATAGACCAGAAGCACGGACAGGTCGGCCGGTGAAACACCGGAGATACGCCCCGCCTGACCGATCGACATCGGACGCAGTTTGGCCAGCTTCTGGCGCGCTTCAAGGCGCAGCCCGCGGATGGCCTGGTAATCGAGATCCGGCGGCAGCCGCTTGAGTTCCAGCTTGCGGAACTGGCGGATCCGCTCTTCTTCCAAGCGGATGTACCCTTCATATTTCAAGGCGATCATAACGGCATCCTGCTCGGCTCGGGCAAGGTTCGGCCGGCCCTCGTCAAGCGGTTCCAGACAGGCATAGTCGAGTTCTGGCCGCCTGAGCAGTTCGGCCAGGCTGGCCGGCTGGCGCAGCGGCGAGCTGCTCCGGGCTTCGAGCACCAGGTCAGCGCGCGGACCGGGTTTGACACGGGTCGTGCGGCAGCGGCTGATCTCCGCTTCGATCCGGGCTTGCTTCTGCTGGAAACGCGCCCAGCGCTTATCGTCGATCAGGCCGATCGAACGGCCGAGCGGCGTCAGGCGGGCATCGGCATTGTCCTGGCGCAGGAGCAGGCGGTACTCGGCGCGGGCCGTCATCATCCGGTACGGCTCTTGCGTCCCCTTGGTCACAAGATCATCGATCAGGACACCGATGTAAGCCTGGGAGCGATCGATGATCACCGCCTCCTGGCCGCGCAGCTGGCGCGCGGCGTTAATACCGGCAACCAGACCCTGGGCCGCAGCTTCCTCGTAGCCCGACGTGCCGTTGATCTGGCCGGCTGAATAGAGCCGGCTAACACCCAGCGTCTCCAAGGCAGGCGACAGCGCCGTGGGATCCAGGCAGTCATACTCGATCGCGTAGGCGCTGCGCATGATCCGGGCATCCTGCAGGCCGGGCAGGGAACGGACCATCGCCAGCTGGACGTCCTCAGGCATGGAACTCGACATGCCCTGCAGGTAAATCTCCTCGGTGACACGGCCCATCGGCTCCAGGAAGACCTGGTGACGCTGCTTGTCTGGGAACTTGACGATCTTGTCTTCGATCGACGGGCAGTAGCGCGGGCCCACCCCTTCGATCGATCCGGAAAACAGCGGCGAGCGGTCGATATTGGCCTCGATGATCGACCGGGTCCGCTCGTTGGTCCAGGTAAGCCAGCAAGGCAGCTGGTCGCAGGCCAGGTCATCATTTTCGTTATCATATGAAAAGGGCTGGACAATCGGGTCGCCGTCTTGTTTTTCCAGCTGCGAAAAGTCGACACTGGACCGCTTGATCCGGGTCGGCGTGCCGGTCTTGAAGCGCATCAGGGGCAATCCGAGCGCGCGCATCGAATCGGACAGGCCATGCGCAGCGAACTGGCTGTCAGGTCCGCCGCTGTACTGGCAGTCGCCGATGATGATCTTGCCCTCCAGGAACGTCCCTGTCGCCAGGATGACGGACTGGCAGCGGTAGATCGCCCCGGCGCGCAGCAAGACGCCGCAAATGGCCGGTCGGCCGTTCTCGTTCTCGGTCAACAGCATAATCGCTTCGCCCTGGCGAAGATCGAGGTTTGGCTGCTTTTCCAGCGTATGCTTCATATCCTGCTGGTATTGCCGCCGGTCGATCTGGGCGCGCGGGGAAAGCACGGCCGGACCCTTGGACGCGTTCAGCATGCGGAACTGGATCATGGCGCGATCGGCCGCCTTGCCCATTTCGCCGCCCAGGGCGTCAATTTCCCGAACCAGCTGGCCTTTTGCGGTGCCGCCGATGTTCGGGTTGCAGGGCATATTGGCGACCGTATCCAGGTTCATGCCCAGTATCAGGGTCGGATGCCCCAGCCGCGCGCTGGCCAGGGCCGCTTCGCAGCCGGCGTGGCCCGCGCCGATGACCACCAGGTCATAACTGCCCGCCAGATAGGCACCGGGCGTATCGAGTGCCTGTGCCAGGTTCATCATATCCATTCTCGCTCCTTGCATCCACACCGCATCGGGTCATTTGCCGACACAGAAACGTGAAAAAATCGAATCGATCAGTTCTTCCGAGACGTTTTCACCTGTCAGTTCAGCCAACGCATCCAGGGCGCCGCGCAGCAGCGACGCGATGACATCCAATGTCAGGCCGCCAGACAGCGCCTCAAGCGCGGCTTCGAGCTGGCCGGCCGCTTTTTCCAGGCAGGCGCGCTGCCGGCTGTTGCTGATCAGGATGTCCTGCGACTGGGCCGCGCCGCGGCTCTCGTAGACCTGGATGATCTGGTCGCGGATCTGCTCGAGCCCTTCGCCGGTCAGCGCCGAACAGGTCAGCAGGGGTTCGGACGGCCGGCTGCGCCTGATCCGGGCGACCAGATCGGTACTTGACTGCAGGTCTTCCTTGCTGACCAGCATAACCTGGTGCTCACAGCCGCTTTGCCGCATCTGCTCCAGTTCGGCGTCGACATCGTCAAGCGGCGGCGAAAAAAGCCAGAACACGAGATCGGCCTGGCGCAGGGCCTGGTGCGCGCGCGCGACGCCCAGCTGCTCGATCGGGTCGCTCGATGACCGCAAGCCCGCCGTATCGATCAGACGGACCGGGATGCCGCGGATATCGACCCGCTCTTCGACAGTGTCGCGCGTCGTGCCGGGGATCGCGGTGACGATCGCCCGCTCATAACCCGACAAGGCGTTAAGCAACGACGATTTGCCGGCATTGGGCTGTCCCGCCAAAACGACGGTCAGGCCTTCGCGCAGGATCCGCCCCTGTTCATAGCTGTCCGCGCGATGCCGGAGCCGAGATGCAATAGCGCCAAGATCGCGCAGCAGGCCCTCCTGGGCCGCTTCGAGCTCATCGTGTTCCGGATACTCCAGGATCAGCTCGACACGTGCGAGCAGCGGGTAGAGTGAAAGCGCCTCTTGCCGGACCTTGTCAGATAAGCGTCCAAGCAGCTGGGCGGCGGCATTCTGGGCACTGCGGGCCGCGTCGGCGGCGATCAGATCCATGACAGCCTCGGCCTGGGCCAGATCCATCTTGCCGTTCAGAAACGCCCGCCGTGTGAACTCGCCGGGCTGGGCGGCGCGCGCCCCTTGACGCAGCAGCAGATCGAGGATGGCCTGCTTGACCGCCGGTCCGCCGTGGCAGGAAATTTCGATAACCTCTTCTCCAGTGTAGGAATGCGGCGGCGTAAACCGGGTCAGCACGACCTGGTCGACCATAAGCAGGCTGCCGGGATCGACAATCTGGCCGACCGCACACGTGTAGCCTGCCATCTGCGAAGGCTTGCCGAAGCGCGGACCGGCCGGTTGGAAAAGCGTGTCGACCAAAAGGCCGGCGCCGGCGCCGGACATACGGATCACAGCCAGACCGCTGGTTCCGGGCGGTGTCGCAACGGCTACGCAGATATCGCTGTCGTCGCCGGGCCGCATCAGGTCTTTTTCCATATGATGAGTCAAATCGGTCTCGGTCATGGTTGGCCTCTTTCCCGGTGCGGCGCACCCGTCGAAAAAAGCAAAAGCGGTTCTCAGGCTGTCTGCCCGGGAACCGCAGGGATGCTATCTGGCTGCCGGGGCGCGACTGCCCTTTCAGGACTCCGACAGGGGGGCAATCACGATGTGGCGTTCCGCGTCTTCGCCTTCGCTGTAGGTCGTCACGCCGGGATAACCCTGCAGGGCCGAATGGATGATGCGCCTTTCCGCCGGATTCATCGGCTCGAGGCTGATCTTCTGTCCGCTGCCGCTGACCCGGGCGGCGGTCCGTTCGGCCAGGCTGATCAGGCTCGTCTCGCGGCGCCGGCGGTAACCGGCGATATCGACGACAACCCGAAGATGATTTTCACTGTGTTTGTTGGCCACCAGGGAAGCCAGATACTGGATCGCTTCCAGCGTCTCGCCGCGACGGCCGATCGCCGCGCCGCAATCGCGGCCGTTGACATCGATGTGCAGCGTGTCTTCTTCCCGGAACGAACTGATCTGGCCGTGGATGCCGATTCCGGCCAAAACATTGGCCACGTAGGAAACCGTTTCCGCCTCTTCCGGAGTTTCGGGATCCCCGGAATACGTTTCGTCATCGCCATAATAGACCTCTTCCGACGTCTCCGGCGTTTCCGGGGTAGCCGGGAACTCGTCGTTCAGGGCAAAGGACGGCTCATCGTCCGCCGTCACACGCACCTTGGCCGGGCGCCTTCCCAGGCCAAGCAGCCCGCTGTCGCCCTCGTCCAGCACCTCCACCACGACATCGTCATCCGTCAGACCAAGCTCTTCCAGCGCATCCTGGATCGCCTGCTGAACGGTCTTGGCTGTTTTTTCGATAGATACAGGCATGCTATTACCTCCTTGACCGCTTGCCCGGGGTTAAGCCCGCGCCGCTTCGGTCTTGATTTTCGTCTCGCTCTCCTGCTGTGCTTTCTCGATCCGCTTGGTGAAGAAATAGTAGATGTACACGGACTGTGCGATCATCATGATGTTGCCGATGATCCAGTACAGGCCCATGGACGCGGGCATGGAGAAGGTTGTGACCAGCATGAAGATCGGCATGATGTAGTTCATGGTCTTCATCATGGACTCGGATTTGTCGTCCGGCGTCTGGCCTGCGCGGGCCGGGTTCATGCGCTCGCGTTCCTTGTCTTCCTGCTGCTGTTTGCGGTTCGGCGTGGTCAGGCGGGTAATGCGCATTTGGATCAGGGTGGTCCCGACAACGACCAGCGGGATGATCAAGAGCGGCAGGTAAGCCTGCCAGGTCTCGGCACCGAACAGGACAGCCGGGTTATAGCTGGGCCGCAGGCTGAGATCCAAACCCATGAAGCGCAGGTTGATCAACTGGTCCATGCGCAAAAAACCCTTCTGGATGACATCGGCCAGGGCGCCGGCATTGCTGTTCAGGTTGTCAAGCAGAGGCATGTTGTCCATGGCGGCGCGGCTGGCCTCCATCTCAGTCAGCAGCGGCGTGCCATTGCGGGTTAGTCCGGCCAGGTAGGTTGCGATCGACTGGATCTGTTCGGTCGTGACCCCCATCAGGTGGACCAGCGGTGCCTGGATGATCCTGAAGATCGGCCAGATGATGATCAACTGCAAGATGGCCGGGAGGCAGCCAGAAAGCGGCGAAGCGCCGTGCTTTTTGTACAGCTCCATCTGAAGCTGGCTCTGTTTTTGCTTGTCGTTCGGATACAGCCGCTGAATTTCGGCGATTTCCCCTTGGAGCGCCTTTTGCTTCAGCGTGCTCTTCTGCTGGTTGATGCCCAATGGGATCATCAGGCCGCGCAGGATCACCGTGAACAGGATGATCACGATGCCAAAGTTGCCCGTCAGGTCATACAGGAACCGCATCACCCAGCCAAAAAGCTTGTAAAGCGGATCCATCAGGCTGAATGCCGCTATCTGAATGGACAAAAAATCCATACGCGCATACTCCTATCTATCAGTCGCTGACCGGCGCTCGGGCACCGGATCGTAGCCGCCCCGGCTAAAGGGGTTGCAGCGCAGGATGCGCCACAGGGCCAGGCCGCTGCCTTTACATGCACCATAACGCTCGATCGCTTCTATGGCGTACTGCGAACACGTGGGCGAATACTTGCACCGGGCACCCAGCGTAGGCGATATGTGGCGCTGATACCCGCGAATCAGCCGGATCATCAGGTTCTTCATCGCAGGTTACCCCGCAAATCATCCGCCTGCTCGTTGTCCGGGAACTTTTCAAGCAGGCCGGCCCGTTTCAACAGCCGGAGCAGCTCCGGCATAACATGTCCCAGTCCGGGCGCGTCATGGGTGTCCCGACCCACCAGGACCATGTCATAACCTTGCTTGACATCGCGCTCGACCAGGCGGTAGCTTTCGCGCAGCAGTCGCTTCATGCGGTTGCGCTGCACGCTGCCGCTGATCTTTCGGCTGGCCGTAACGCCCAGCCGGTTGAGCGGTCCGCGCCGTTTCAGGTAGTGCAAGACGACATACCGGCCGCTGACAAAGCGCCCTCGCTGGTACACGCGGGAAAACTCGTAATTTTTACGCAGCGGGTCAGTCGTCAGCATTCCGGTCGGTTCCCTTCGCAGCCGCACGGCCGATCGCGCCGCCCGGCTGAAAAAAGAAGACCACAGGACCTGCGGTCTTCAGGCACTCAGCTTTTTGCGGCCTCTCAGCCTGCGTCTTTTCAAAATGTCACGACCGGAAGCGGTCCGCATGCGCTTCATGAAGCCATGCTCTTTTTTCCGCTGCCGCTTTTTGGGCTGAAATGTCATTTTCATATCTAAAACACCTCCAATAGTATGCAAACAATAGCGTTAAGATTATACAAGGCGGATTAACCATATGTCAACCGGTGAAAAAACACACCAAACTGGCTGCACCAGCGAATTTTCTCCGATTCAGCGCGCTTTTTCGCTAACCGGGAGCGTTTCAGTTCCGCTGGATTCGCCAAGCACGTTGCGGATGCGTTCCAGGCTCCCCGCCAGCTCGGCCGGGACGGACTGGTAAGATGCCGGGTCGTCGATGGCGGCCAGCACCGGCACGATCAGGTGCTGTGTGCCGGATCCCTTCGCCACGCGGGTGACATAGGTTGGCACATATTCGGCGGCGGCGACGCGAACCCGGCCATCGGCCCGCTCCAGTCGGATCCTCGCGATGATCGCGTCCTGGGCATAGCCTTTGGTGTTGTGGGTGTTATACTCCATGTTGTGCAAGATGTTGCCGATTGAATAGAAAACCAGGGTCTGGCCGGTACCGCTTGATGCCTTCAAGACATCGATCTCCTGCAGCACATGCGGATGGTGGCCGATAATCAGCTCGATGCCCGCATCCGCCAACCGGCCGGCCATGTCGCGCTGGAAACGGCTGCTTTGGGTCTGGTATTCCTGTCCCCAGTGCAATGAAAGGCAGATCAGCTCGGCGCCTTCGCGCCGCAGGGTTTCTGCACGCTCGAGCATCGCCGCCAGGTCGCGTTCGAAAGCTTCCGGACGGTCGGGATTAAACGAATCGATCAGGGGATCGGCTCCGGCCGGCATGGGGATGCCGTTGAGCGCCTTTCGGGTCGGTGTCCCGATCGTCTCGAAAGTGTAGGCCAAGAGCCCGATCTTGAAGCCGCTCACGTCGAGCACGCAATCGGAGCGGCTGTCCTCGTCGGGGCGCGTGCCGACCACGGTCAGTCCCGTTCCGCGGAAAACATTCGCCGTGCGGATGACGCCCTCGAGGCCCTTGTCGATCGTGTGGTTGTTGGCGGTCCAGGCGACGTCGAATCCCGTGTCCAGCAGTGCGTCGGCGATCGCATCCGGCGCGCAGAAAAACGGATAGCCGCTGTAGGGCGGCCCGGCCAGCGTCCCTTCGTAATTGGCCAGGGCCAAGCCGGCCGCCTCGATGATCGGCCGGATGTACTGAAATGCCGGTGTATAGTCGTAGAATGGTTCCGGCTTGCTGGTGACCAGCCCCCCGTCGATCACCGACTGGTGCAGGATGATATCGCCTACGGCGACCAGCTCGACCGAACGGACCGGCTCAGGTGTCGGCGTGGCTGTCGGCCCCACAGTGGTCGGAGCGGCGGTAGCGGCAGCTGTCGTCGTTTGACTCGTCGCGGCAGGCGATGGCGCGACAGACGGCGGCGTTGTGGTCGGGGCGGCGCCAAACGGCATCTTGCCGGTCCACTGCAGCGCCAATAACCCCAATACCACCGCGAGGATCGCGAGCGGCATGGCCAGCGAATAGGCACGGCCCTGTTTGCGGGCCGGCTTTTTCCCGGGTGTCATCGACCGGTTCACGCGCTTAACCTCCGTCCCGGAGCTGCTGCGGCCCGGCCGCCACGGTATGGCAGGCGAACAGGCGGACATCGTCCGGCAATCGGTGCTTCATCGCGTCTGCCGCTTGCCGGCAGGCCTCGTCAGACGCGAACAGGCCATAAACGGCCGGGCCGCTGCCGCTCATCTGGGCCATCACGGCACCGCAGTCGAGCAAATTGGCCTTGATCGACGATAGCTGCGGCAGCTGGGCGATCGAAACGGCCTCCAGAACATTAGCGGACGAATCGGCCAGTGCTGTTAGGTTTCGGGTACGCACCGCGCGCAAAACGGCCGCGGTGTCCGGTCGTGCTATCATATGGCTTTCCCGGTAGGCTGCAAAGACCTGGCGCGTTAAAAGCGGGCTGGACGGCGCGCAAAGCAGCAGCGGCAACCCGGGCCAGGGCGGCAGATCGGTCAAACGTTCGCCGATGCCTTCACAAAACAACGTGCCGCCATGAAGGCAGAACGGCACGTCGGCGCCGACTTCTAGCGCTAGCCGATCCAGATCGGAAGGGCCAACGCGCCCCGGAAACAAAAAATCCAGTGCACGCAAAACGGCGGCCGCGTCGCTGCTGCCGCCGCCCAAACCAGCAGCGGCGGGGACCCGCTTATCCAGGTCGATGCGCAGCCCGAACCCTGAGGCGGGGCTTAAATCAAGCGCAGCCGCGTCACAAAACAGAGCGGCTGCCTTCCAGACTGTATTCTGCTTGTCGCGCGGGATGCCAACTTGCGTGCAGCGAATGTGAATCGGTTCACCATCGCCATGCTGCTCAAAAACTGTTATCGTGACCTGGTCAGCCAGATCGATGCTTTGCATCACCGTTGCCAGCAAATGATACCCGTCTGGACGTCGTCCGACGATGTCCAGAGACAGGTTTATTTTTGCCGGCGCCGAAAAAGAAACGTGTAACGGCACGAAATCACCTGAATTGGAATAGGTTGGCTTGGGCACAGGCTACAAGCCGATCAATGAACCAGTTCACACCGCTGGTCGACATCTGGTTCAATCGCAATTTCGACGACGCGGGTGAGGATGTCAATATAACTAAATGAAACAGTTTCCTGATACGACGCGTTCTTCTTGGCACAGCGGACCGTAAACACATTGGGATAACAGCGGTCCAGGATGCCTTCCTGGACAATCGTCCGCTTTCTGCCGCCGTTGGACCTGAGTTTGATCCGTTTGCCTATATAGGACTGCATCCCTCTTCTGCAGATATCCAGATCCGTTTTGACTATCATGCGAACGCCACCTCCGGTAACCGATTTCCCCCTGCCCATAACTGACCCTCAGTTATGCCATTGTATCACTTTCACAAACTAAAGTCAAATGACGCATACAACAGATTGTGGTATAATTCATCAGGAGACGCTAAATATTGCGCTGTTTTTACAAAGACAGCCGCCTGTTTCCGACACGTTATACAAGCGGTCAGTACGTCTTGAGAGGTAAATTATGCGATCTGATATCGAAATTGCCGCCGCTGCGGTTCTGCGGCCGATCCGTGCCATCGCACGCGATGCAGGGCTTTTAGAGCACGAATGGGAGCCTTACGGCCATTATAAGGCCAAGGTCAATGACCAGGCGATGCAGCGTCTGGCCGGACAGCCGGACGGCAAGCTCGTTCTGGTCACCGCGATCAACCCGACGCCGGCCGGCGAAGGCAAGACCACCACGACCGTCGGCCTCGGCCAGGCTCTCTGCCAGTTGGGTCACCGGGCGGTCATCGCCCTCAGAGAGCCTTCATTGGGACCGGTGTTCGGCATCAAGGGCGGGGCGGCCGGCGGCGGCATGGCCCAGGTGCTGCCGATGGAGGACATCAATTTGCATTTCACCGGCGACCTGCACGCGGTGGCGGCCGCCAACAACCTGCTTGCGGCGCTGCTCGACAACCATATCCAGCAGGGCAACCGGTTGAACATCGATCCGCGCCGGATCGTCTGGAAACGCTGCCTGGACATCAACGACCGGCAGCTGCGCCATATCGTGGTCGGCCTAGGCGGCAAAGCCAACGGGACGCCGCGCGAAGACGGCTTCAATATCACGGTGGCGTCGGAAATCATGGCGATTCTGTGCCTGGCGGAAGATCTCGGCGATCTCAAGCGCCGTCTGCAGTCCGTTATCGTCGCCTGGACCTACCGTGACGAACCAGTGACTGCCGACCAGCTGGGCGCCGCCGGATCGCTGGCCGCTTTGCTCAAGGAAGCCATCAAGCCCAACCTGGTCCAGACACTGGAGGGAACCCCAGCCCTGATTCACGGCGGTCCGTTCGCCAACATTGCGCATGGCTGCAACAGCGTCAGGGCAACCCGACTCGGCCTGAAACTCGGCGACTTTTTGGTCACCGAAGCCGGTTTCGGCGCGGATCTGGGCGCTGAAAAATTCTTCGACATCAAGTGCCGCGCCACCGGCCTGGTACCGGCGGCGGCCGTGATCGTGGCGACAGTGCGGGCCTTGAAGTACAACGGCGGGGTTGATAAAACCCGCTTCCACGAAGAAAATTTGGACGCCCTGGCTTCCGGCCTGCCCAACCTGGGCAAGCATCTTGAAAACTTGAACCGCTTTGCCGTCCCCTGCCTGGTTGCTCTGAACCGCTTCCCGAACGATACCGAGGCGGAAATCGAGGCAGTCCAGCAGTATTGCACGAGCCGCGGTGTGCGGATGGTCGTATCCGACGTTTACAGCCTGGGGAGCGCCGGTGGGCTCGAACTGGCCCAGGCCCTGGTTACGCTGACCGCCGGGGAATCGCCCGCCTTCCGGACACTCTATGCCGATTCGCTTAGCCTGGATGAAAAAATCAGAACGATCGCGGTCGAGATCTATGGCGCGGACGGCATCAGCCTGGCGCCGAGCGTTGTAAAAGATCTTAATCGATTCGAGCAGCTTGGTTACGGCCATCTGCCGGTCTGCATGGCCAAGACACAGTATTCCCTGTCAGACGATCCCGGAAAACTTGGCCGGCCGAGCGGGTTTACCATTAACGTACGCGATGTTCGCCTGTCTGCCGGTGCCGGCTTTGTCGTCGCGCTGACCGGAGACATCATGACCATGCCGGGACTGCCCAAGGTGCCGGCCGCGGAAAAGATCGACATCGACGATCAAGGCAATATCAGCGGCCTTTTCTAAAGGCTTTAACCAGGGGGATACAGCATGAAACGAGCAGGGACACACCGGTCCGATTCAGAACGGATCGATCTCACAGTCCGGGATTACGGGCTTGACGGCGGTATCGCGTCCGCCCATACGGTCCGTAAACGCCGGATCAGGCGCCAAACCCGTTTTCTGGCCGGGCTGGCCATTTTACTTGTTCTGACTGCGGGCGGCATTTGGCTGATCAAATCCTTGTCCGGGAACACCGCCCCGACAACGGAGTCCTCCCAGCCGACAACCCGCCCGTCTGCAACCACCGCGGCCACCGTCACGCCCCACCCGACCAGCACCCCGGTTCCGACCCCTGTTCCGACCACCACGAAACCGCAGCTGAGCGCAGAAGAACGCCAATCGCTCCTGCAGCAGGCCGGCGACGAAGTCGTGCACTATCTCGACCAAGTCACAACAGGCCGGATCGGTATCTATTTTCAGAACCTGGTCAACGGAGAGAGCTGGGCACACAACGACAAGATGCCTTTCGTGGCTGCCAGCTCGATCAAGCTGGGAATCAACACATACCTGTACTCCCGGGTTGCCGCCGGTGAGATCAGTCTCGATGAGGTGCTCCGCTACGACAACAGGGCCTATCCGACCGGCGATTACGAAGCGGGCACCGGGACCGTCCAAAACCTGCCCAACGGGACGGAGCTGTCGGTCAGGGAAACCTCGAAACTGGCTATCACGATCAGCGACAACTGCGCGACCAACATGATCATCCGGCGGCTCGGCGGCATCGACGCCATCAACCCCTGGCTGAACAAAATCAGCGGTATCGTCGATTATCGCCAGAAAGTCAGCTACACCAACTACGCCGGACAGAGCCAGAACGGCCGGCATCGCACCTGCGCCCGCGACCTGGGTCTTCAGGCCGTACGGCTGTTTAGCCTGTGGCAGGAAAACCCGCAGGTTTATGCGCCCCTGATCGAGGACCTCAGCCATACCGAGTTCGATTTCGGAATCAAGCAAGGACTCCCCGAAGACCTCGTCGTCGCGCACAAGATCGGGACCAACGGCGCCTATGCCACGGAAAACGACCTGGGCATCGTCTTCGCCGAAGAACCTTTCGTGCTTTGCGTGCTGACCGAAATGGCCAGCGCGGAGCGTGCTCGCAAGATCCAAACCGATATCGCCGCCATTTTCTACGAAAAAGTTGCCAGCTGGCCCTGGCCGTAAGGTCAGCCGTTCAGGGTATGCTTGCCAAAACCCTCGCCAACCACCTCGCGGGCTTCCTGAACAAAGACAAACGCGTCCGGATCGATATCCATAACGAGCTTTTTGACCGCTGGAACCTGCCGGCGCGACAAGACACACAAGAGCACGTTTTTCTCCGTTCCGGTGTACATGCCCCGGCCCTTGAGACCGGTCACGCCGCGTTCGAGCTGCTCGATGATCCGGGACGCGATCTGGTCGCTCTTTGACGAGATAATGGTGCAGGTGCGGCAGTAATCAAAGCCTTCCAGCAGCACGTCGATGCTTTTCGACGTGACATACATGGCGATGAACGAGTAGAGTGCCAGCAGGAAACCCGGCTCCGGCTGGTTGCGGTAGGCGACCGCCGAGGCCAGGACGATCAGGGCGTCCAGCACGAGCAGAAACTGCCCGATACTCAAAAAGGCCACCTTTTTCTGAATCACCATCGCCAGGATATCCGTGCCGCCCGTCGTGTAACCGCCCCGGAAGACCAGCCCCAGGCCGACTCCGTAGACGACGCCGCCCACCAGACAGAAAATAAGCGGATCGGGCGCGCCGTTACTCAGCGGACGATTGAGATACGTGTTGAAAAATGTGGTCATCGCCGGGGCTGTCAGGTCGATCATCGCGGAATAGGCCAAGGTGCCGACCAGGCTGCGCCAGACAAAACGCAGGTGGATCACGCGCCAGCCCAGCAGGAGCAGCGGGATATTCAACAGGCCGAAAAGCACGCCGAAAGGCAGAAACTCGCCTTGCCCGGTCAACTGGAAAATAATCGAGACGATACCGGATACGCCGCCCATTGTCAGGCGCACCGGAACGTAAAAGATGTTGACAGCGACCGCCGACAAAAGGCTGCCGGCCAGCAGATAGAAGATGTCGCGTCCCCAGGCGCGCCACCCGCCTGGCGGCGGCAGCAGCTGCCTGGCCTGCTGCGCCAGTGTTTGCCCTGACACAGGATCCGCCCCCATTCAGCCGATTTCCCGCCGGCCCTCCATCGCCCTGGCCAGCGTCACTTCATCTGCATACTCCAAGTCACCGCCCATCGGAATGCCATGGGCGATCCGCGTGGTCAAGATACCGGCAGGTTTGAGCAAACGCGCCAGGTATAGCGCCGTCGCTTCGCCTTCCACCGTCGGGTTGGTCGCCAGGATGACCTCATGAACCGAATCGTCCTGGCGTAGCCGGGCCAGCAGCTCGCGCAGACGGATCTGGTCGGGTCCGACCCCCTGCATCGGCGAGATAGCGCCGTGCAGCACGTGGTAAAGTCCCTTGTACTCGTGCATACGCTCGATCGAGGCGACATCGCGGGGGTTTTCGACAACACAAATGGTCGTGTGGTCGCGCGCCGGGCTGGCGCAGATCTCACAGGGGTCCTGATCGGTCAGATTGCAGCAGACCGAACAGAGCCGAATGGTTTTCCGCGCATCGAGAATGGCATTGGCCAAAGCGCTGACCTGATCCTCGGGCTGGCCCAGCAGATGAAAAGCCAACCGTTGGGCTGACTTGCCGCCAATGCCGGGCAGCTTGGCAAGCTCCGTGATCAGGCGGCCGATCGAGGGCGCGTACCGGGCCATCAGGCATCCTCCATGTGAACGGGAATACCCAGTTTCTGGGCAGTCTGGCGAATTTTATGCACCCAGTCGGCCGGACCGTCTGCCGGACAGGCAACCGGTTCGTCTTGTCGGGCGAGCACGGGTTTGACCTGCCATTCACGGCCGCTGATTTGCTGGACAATCTCGCGGATCGTCTTGACAGCACCGGCCTGGCTGACTTCCTGGTAATGAATCGCCTCTTCGGACGAGAAAATCAGCTGGAGCGTCTGGTCACAAAGTTGGGGTCTGGCCGGCCTGCCAAACAAATACAGCGTCATCTGACCACTGGCTTGCAGACGGTCGAGCGTTTGCTGCCAGATGGCCTCAAGGTCGAGCTCCGGGGCCTCGGCAGGAGGAACAGGCTCAGGTTCGGCCGGTTCTTCCGGCTCGTCCGAATCCGGCGGCGGTTCCGGCAGCGGCGGCTCGTCCTCGGCAGGAGGAGGCGTCTTGGCAGCTGGCGGTTCCGGTTCCGGTTGTTTTTCCCGTTGTATGGCCGGTTTGACCGCATCGGATTGCCTTTCAGGCAGATTCGGGACGCGGACAGGCCGGACATCCATCAAACGGATCAGGCCGATCTCGAGTGCCGTCCGCCCGTCGGCCGCCCAGCGCAGATCAGCCAGCAGTGCCGACAGGTCACGGATCCATCCGATCAGCTGGTTGGCGTCCGTTTGCGACGCCAGAACTTCCATTTCAGCGCGCGCTTTCGTGTTCACCCGCACCAGCAGGTTCTCGCCGCCATCCAGCTGGCAGACCAGCAGGTTGCGGAAGTGCTGGGCGAGGTCCGTGACAAAGCGCGCCAGATCCCGGCCGGCCATCACCAGCTGGTCGACCAGCTGAAGCAGCTCCGCGATATTGCCGCTGAGCAAAACTTCGGCGACCTGCTGCAGGAACTGGTCGCGCACCACGCCGACCAGGCTCAGGATCTGGTCATGCGTGATCGGCGCTTCGAAAGCGCCGCGCGCCTGGTCGAGGATGCTGATCGCGTCGCGCAGCGCGCCGTCAGCCAGGGCGGCGACGGTCTGAAGGGCGTCAGGGGTGATGCCGATCTGATCCTGTTCGGCAATTTTTTTGAGGTGAGCCACCATGCTGTCAACCGGGATGCGGCGGAACTCATAGCGCTGGCAGCGCGACAGGATCGTGGCGGGAATCCGATGCGGTTCCGTGGTCGCCAGGATGAACACGGCATGCTGGGGCGGTTCTTCGAGCGTTTTGAGCAGCGCGTTGAAGGCGCCGGCCGACAGCATGTGGACTTCGTCGATGATGTAGACTTTGTATCGGGCCTGGGAAGGCATGAAGACGATTTCGTCACAAAGCCGGCGGATGTTGTCGACGCTGTTGTTGGACGCGGCGTCCATCTCCAGGATATCCATCAGGCTGCCGTCGAGGGCACCGCGGCAGATCGCACAGGCGTTGCAGGGATTGCCGTTAACCGGGTTCAGGCAGTTGATCGCGCGGGCGAGGATCTTGGCCATGGTGGTCTTGCCGGTTCCGCGCGTACCGCTGAAAAGATAGGCGTGCGCGATCTGACCGCTGATCACGGCCTGGCGCAGCGCGTGAACCGCCTGCTTTTGTTCTACGATCTCATCGAATGTCTTCGGCCGCCATTCTCTGTATAGCGCCAAATGTGCCATGCCGCGTCCCCCCGATGTGTGTGCTTGAAAAAATCGCCATGCCTGGTCTGCAACCGTCGCAGGTTTCCCTGCGGCACCTGCGGGTGGCCGCTTACCGCTGCTTCCTTCCGGACCTGACGGGGTTCACGGGCCGCATCGCACAGGACCAACGATCGGCTGCAGATCAGACACGGCGATTCTCGCTGTGCCGCCATTACCATACGGGCCCGGCGGATGCCAGTCTGGCAGACCGCTCCGCAGGCCTACTTCAGCCAGATATGCAGGCTGAAGAGGATAAACAGAAAGATGGCGGCCAGGAAAATGAGGCCAATGACCAGGGCCGCCAGCACAGACTGGATCATCAGGCTGCGCGTTTCTCTGGGGGTCAGAGGCGGATCCGGCGGCGCCGCATCCGGCCGGGAAAGCCCTTTGGGGCGACGCCGCCAAAAATCGGCGAACCGCGCCCCGCCGGTCTGTTCGAGCCCGGACATATCGGCGATGGTCCGACCGTCGTCGCCGTTTTGGCGCGACAGGTCAGCTGGATTTTTCCGGTTCCTGGTCATAGAGATGGCATGCGACAAAATGGCCCGGTTCCAGCTCGCGCTGTTCCGGTTCGATGATCTTGCACCGATCCATGCAGTACGCGCAGCGGGTATGGAATTTGCAGCCGGACGGCGGATTGGCCGGCGAAGGGATGGACCCCTCCAGCACGATCCGGTTCATCTTGGCTCCGGGTTCCGGCACCGGAATGGCGCTGAACAGGGCTTTGGTGTAAGGATGAAGCGGATTGGCGAAAATGTCTTTCTTGCTGCCGTACTCGACCAGGTCTCCCAGGTACATGACCCCGATTGTGCTGCTGATGTGCTCGACGACCGACAGGTCATGCGAAATGAACAGGTAGGTCAGATCGAACTGCTCCTGCAGGTCCATCAACAGGTTGATGATCTGGGCCTGGATGGAGACGTCAAGAGCAGAGACCGGCTCGTCGCAGACGACGAATTCGGGGTTGAGCGCCAGGGCGCGGGCAATACAGATGCGCTGGCGCTGACCGCCGGAAAATTCATGCGGGTAGCGGTCCTTGTGATAGGGCTGCAAACCGCACTTGTTCATGATGTTGTCGATATGGTCCTCGAATTCCGCGCTGGGCACCAGCTCGTGTTCGCGGACCGCTTCGCTGATAATCTCACCGACCGGCAGACGCGGGGACAGGCTGGAATATGGATCCTGGAAGATGATCTGCATTTTGGGCCGCAGGTCACGCATCGCTTTCGCGTTGAACTTGTGGATATCCTTGCCGTTGAACAGAACCTGTCCTCCCGACTTGTCGTGCAGGCGCAAAATGGTGCGGCCGACCGTCGTTTTGCCGCAGCCCGACTCGCCGACCAGGCCCATGGTCGTGCCGCGCTTGATGTTGAACGTGACGCCGTCGACGGCCTTGACATAACCGACCACGCGCTGGAGCAACCCGCTCTTGATCGGGAAATACTTCTTGAGCTGCACAACCTCGAGGATGTTCTCTTCGTTATGCACGATGGGGGTGTAGTCGTCAACGATTTGTGTCGATTGATTTTTATCAGCCATCCTGGCGTTCCTCCTGGTCATCAGCATACAAGTAACAGCTGGTCGTATGGGTCGGCGACAGGCTGTATTCACCTGGATACGGGCCATCGCAGCGCACGAATCGTTTTTCGCACCGATCCCTGAAATAGCAGTAGTCCGGCATGTTGATCGGGTTCGGCACTTTGCCCGGTATGCTGTACAAGCGTTCGACCTTCTTGTTGACGGACGGTTTGGAGGCCATCAGGCCGATGGTGTAGGGATGCGAGGGATGGTTGAAAATCTCGTCTGCCGTCCCCTTCTCCACGATCCGGCCCGCATACATGACCACGACATAGTCGGCCATTTCGGCGATGACGCCCAGGTCATGCGTGATCAGCATGATGCTGCTGTTGATTTTGTCTTTAAGGTTACGCAGCAGGTCGAGAATTTGGGCCTGGATGGTCACATCGAGCGCGGTCGTCGGCTCGTCGGCGATGATCAATCGCGGATTACAGGCCAACGCCATCGCGATCATGACGCGTTGACGCATGCCGCCGGACAGCTCATGCGGATACATCCGGTAAACGCCTTCGCAATTGGCGATGCTGACCATTTCCAGCATCTCAATCGTCCGGGCCTTGACCTGTTCCTTGTCCATCTCCGGGTTATGCAGCTTGATGATCTCGTCGACCTGGGTGCCGATCCTAAAGACCGGGTTGAGGCTGGTCATCGGCTCCTGGAAGATCATCGATATGTTGTTGCCCCGGACTTTCTGCATCTTCTCGCTGGGCATCTTGGCGATGTCGATGACCTTGCTGCCCGTGTCGAAACGGATCGAACCGCTTACGATCTGGCCGATCGGACGCTGCAGGATCTGCATCAGGGACAAACTGGTCACCGATTTGCCGCAGCCGCTCTCACCGACGACACCGACGGTTTTACCCAACGGCACGTCAAAGCTCACACCGTCCACCGCCTTGACGGTGCCGGCATCGGTGAAGAAGTATGTATGCAGATCGTCGAATTCGACGACGTTGCCCGGGTTCTTCATGACGGCCAGATATTCCGACTCGGGGACATTCTTGCGGTTGTTGCGCTTTTCGAACTGCCGCATCATCTTGCGGTTGTGACGCGCGATGTTCAGCGACTGGCTGGCTGACAGGTAGTTGGCCCGCTTGATTTTCTTTTTCGAATCTTTTTTGTTTATCACACTGCTCACCTTATCGTTTCATTTTGGGGTCGAATGCATCACGCAGACCATCGCCGATAAAATTGAAACCGAGGACGGTGATCAGGATGCAGAAGCCGGCCGGAATCCAGACAAACCAGTAGTTGGTCATGACATGGACGTTGCTGACCGCGTTGATGATGTTACCCCAGGACGCGAAGGGAAACTTGACACCCAGACCCAGGAAGCTGAGCGTCGACTCGGTCAGGATGATGCCGCCCAGACTCATCGTCGAAATAACGATCAGCTGCGGGATGACGTTGGGAACCAGGTGCTTGAAGATGCGCCGGTAGACCGACAGGCCGGTTGCCTCGGCAGCCACCATGAACTCCTGTTCGCGCAGGGACAGGATCTGGCCGCGCACCAACCGGGCGATGCCTGGCCAGCCCAGGACACCTAAGATCAGCATCAGGTAAACCATGCGGATCTGCGGGTCGATGCGCATGCCGTCCATAACCGCGCCGATGATGATGATGATCGGTATTGAGGGAATGGAATTGAAAATGTCGACGATACGCATCAGCAAATTGTCGATCCATTTACCGAAATAACCGGCGATACCGCCTAAGATGACTCCGATAAACGTTTCGATCAGCACGACGATAAACCCGATCATCAGGGAGATCCGGCCGCCGTACATCAAACGGGTCAGGATATCCATGCCGTTGGCATCGGTACCCAGCCAGTGTTCCTGAGACGGGAAGTCATAGGCGCGGATAACGAGCGTGTCCTCAACCGTCCGGATGATCCACTGGGTGTTGTCGCGCTCGATGGTGTACTGGCGCTGTGCCTCGTTGCCCTGCGCAAAGTTGAACGTGGTCAGGCCGTCAGCGATAGCCTGCTTGACGGCGTCCTTGAATTCGATCGTCACGACCACATCGCTGTAAAGCGGCGAGACGACATAACGGGACAAGACAGCGACCATGGCCTGTTCCGATCCGCTGTCGCGGTATATCTCGGCCGTGTCGTCGGCGACTTTGAGCACGTAATTCTGGCCATCTGCTGAAAATGTCGTATCTTGGCCCTGGCTGGCTGCCTTTTCCGCCTGGTAGCGGAACTCAAAACTGACCGACTCGTTTGTGAAAACCAGGTCCATGATGTTGTAGGTGGCCAGCGCCAGCCGCTCGCTCTTGTAGGCGTAATAGACCTTGCGGTCGAGCACCAGCTGGTATGTCTGTCCGCCAGCGGCAAACTGGTCGGCTTTTTCCTGGATGGCGCCGACAAAGGCGTCGTTGAAGTCAGACGGCAGCGACATGCCCTCGGCGGGTGTGATGTCGTATTGTTTCATGATGTTGATGGCCTGTGCGACCTGCGTCAGGTTTGAAACGACGTGAAGTTCGTCTGATACGGATTCGACTGTATAACGCTGGCCCTGGGCTTCGAAATCCGGCTTCTTGTTGTTCACCGCCAGCACAAACTGGGCGCGGGCTGTCGACGGAAAATCCTGACCTTCGGCGATGACGAACTGGTACTCCTGGTTTTGCGTCACACCGGCATATAGCTTGGACATGTCGACGTATTTCTTAAAGGTTTCGCTTTCGCCGTATGGCATGATCCAGCCGCCGATAAACGAAAAGGCGAACATGGCGGCGATAAACAAGACACCGACAATAGCCAGCCGGTTGCGGATGAAGCGGCGGAAAACGAGCATTGACGGTGACAGGACCTTGATGCGCTGCTCGTCGTCCAGCGTCATCGCTGTGCTGATGTGCTGCTTGGTTTCCGTAGCAGCCTCGGGCTCTATATTTTGATTTCTCTTGATTTCGCTCATGGTATACCCCCTTCTCAGCTGACCCTGACGCGCGGGTCGACGACCGCATACAAAATATCTGCGATCAAGGTACCCAGTAAGGTCAGTGCGGCCATAAAGACCAGGTAAAACATCGAGAAGGGAATATCGCCGCTGACCATCGCCTGGTAGGACGTGTAGCCGATCCCAGGGATTTGAAACAGCGTTTCCGTGATCAGGGCGCCGGCAAAAAGGCCCGGCAGGGAGCCGCCTACGATCGTGACGATCGGAATCAGGGTGTTTCTGAACGCATGGTAGTTGATCACCCTGTTTTCAGAAAGGCCCTTGGCGCGCGCTGTCCGGATGTAGTCGGAGTTCAATACTTCCAGCATATTGGTGCGCGTGTAGCGCATCAGGCCACCGATGCTGATGATCACCAGCGTCATGACCGGCAGGATCATGTGCTTGCCCATGTCGAGCAGTTTGCCGAAACTGTCGAGCTGTTCGTGGAAGCGGCCGACAATGCCGAACAGGGGCAACAGGTCCAGCCTGATGGAAAAAACAAGTTTGAGGATGGTGGCGAAAAAGAACGTCGGCAGCGAAATGCCGAGCAACGCGACCACCGTGATGGTGTAGTCCGTTCGGCTATATTGCTTTCGGGCCGACAGGATGCCCAGCGGGATGGCGATGATCAGTTCGAGCACAAACGCCACGGCGCCGAGCGTGAACGAATACCAGATGACTTCGGCAAACTTTTGGGTCACCGGCACCGTAAAGAGCCAGCTGTCGCCGAAATCGCCGCGCACGGCATTTTTCAGCCACATGAAGAATCCGGGCAGAATCCCGCGATCCAGGCCGTAAATCTGATTTAACTGTGCCAGCCATTCAGAATAGCTTTTCGAATTGGGTTGTGTCGCCCGTTCACGGGCGATCGCCTCGACATATGACGTCGGTATGCTGCGCATGATCGAATAAATGATCAACGCGACGAAAAAGAGCAAGAAAATGCTGATCAGCAAACGCTTGACAATGTACTTTCTCATGAAACCATATCCTAATCCTTATCTGCACAAACGTGCTGAGCAGAACATAGCTTGAGCCCATCGTACAGATGGGCTCAAGCTCGTCATTCCCTCAGGTTGTTAGTTTGCTTATCCTTCGTTCATCTGCAACAGTTCAATATCGTTCATCCAGCCCCAGAAGGTTGTGATGTCAGGCGTTACCGTATCCATGTTGATCCGTTCCGCACTGAAGATGATCGCGTTCTGCCGCTGGTATACGGGGATCTCAACCGCCCAGTCGATGATGATGTCGAGGCAGGCTTTGTAGGTCTGTTTGCGGTAGGCCTGGTCATCGCTCTGGCGGGCCGCCATGATCAGCTCATCGAGCTCTGCATCCTGGATGTGGTAGTGGTTGGATTCAGATGAGCCCGGCAGGCCGACGATGTTGTTGGAATGGTAGACCTGGTACATGTCTGGGTCGATGGTAGAACCCCAGGCCGCGCACCACAGTTCCTGGCTCTCAGCGTCAAGCGCGTTCCAAAGCTCGTTGGAGTCGGCCGGGTCGTTGATGATCAGGTTGATGCCGATCGCCGCAAAGGCTTCCTTGGCTTCGGTCAGAAGCATGAAAGACGGATGGTCGCCCTGGCCGTCGCCGGGGATGATCACTTCGTATTCCAGGCTGGCGCCGTCCGGAGCCGCGGTCAGTTTGCCGCCGGCCTCGTCGAAGGTGTAGCCGGCAGCCTTGAAGTATTCGATCGCGGCCTTCTTGGCAGCTTCGTACTTGGCATCGGCGTTCATGTCTGACGTGTAGATGGCCTTGCCGTCAGCACCGGTGGAGAAAGCCACCTTGTAGTCCGGGTCGCTCGGACGCGGCGCGGCCCACGAGGTGTTGGAAATCGGGTAGTTGATGACTGACGCGCGCTCGCCGTAGTAGCTGTCGACGGTCAGATCACGGTAGACGGACAAGATAGTCGCCAGGCCCTTGCGCAGGTTCTTGCTGGCGTCGGAATCAGCTACGCCGCCAACATTGACGGTCTTGGCGTTGATGCCGATGTAGCCGTAGCCAAGGTTGTCGACCGTGCTGGTCACGATCTTGTCGCCGCTGGTTTCCTTGTTGCTGTTGTAGGTCTTGATCTCGTCGATGGCAGCGGTGCTGAACGACGGATCGGTGATGTCGATCGTGCCGGTGCCGACGCCGGAAACTTTATCCGCATCGCCCGTCTCCTTGAACTGGATGTTGGTGATGATCGGCTCACCCTTGTAGAAATTTTCGTTAGCTTCGAAATAGACGACCTTGTTCTCGTACTTGATGAACTTGTACGGACCGGCGCCCATCGGCTGGGTGGTCTTGGCGCTGACCGTCGACAGGTCGCCGAAGTCAAAGCCGAACTTGTTGTTGGCGTAATCGTACTTGCTCTCAGAACCATAATAATGGAGCGGTGAGACGGAAACGCCCAGGCTGTAGATGGCGGTGGCGTCAAAACCCTCGACGGTCACTTCCACGGACGTGTCGCTCAGCTTCTTGATGCCGGCGATGTTCGGAACGCCCTTGCCGCCCATGGCTTCGTCTTTCGGGCCCCATTCGCCGATGAAGGCCGAGCGGGCAACGTCGACAACAGAAGTGTCGTCAGCCGCCTCAACGCCCCAGTAGGCTTCCGGGTCGCCTTCGTATTTGGCATAGGCTTCATTGTAGTAGTCTTCGATCGTCGGGTACTGCTTCTCGGCCAGGTTCCAGGTAGCCCCGGAAGTGCCGGTCAGAACTTTGTCTTCGCCGACTTCGGCAAAGCCCCACAGGACCATGCCCATCATGACCTTGAGGCCTTCTTCTTTGTCGATGTCTTCAGGCTTGAAGCCGGTGTACTGCTCGGCGTAACCCATGTAGTTGGCCAGGACATAGTTCACAATGGCCTGCACGTCGTCGATCCAGGCCTGCTTGATCATGGCCCAGAAAGATTCCTGCTGTTCCTTGGTCCATGCGTCGCCTTCGGCCCAGACATGGTCTTCGCCAGCTTCATAGATGGCGTCGAACATCGCGTCGTACTTTTCATAGACTTCGCTGGTGGTCTGGGTGCGGTAGTCCTTCATGCCCAGGATCGGAACCGAGTACAGGGTTGTGGAACCCGTGTAGCTGGGATCGGAATAGACATAGTAGGTGAAGATGACGTCATCGGCGGTCATCAGTTCGCCGTCGCTGAACATGACGTCGTCGCGGATGGTCCAGGTATAGGTTGTCTTGTCGGTGGACTCGTTGTAGTCAACCTTGACATTGGCGATACCCTTGTACTCGTATTCGGTACCGTTGTAGTCGAGCTTCTCGCCTTCGATGGCGTTGTAGACGATAGCACCGGTTCTGTCCGTTGTGAGCAGCCCGGCGGCCGTCATGGAAACAACATCGTTGTCATACGCCGTGTCGGCAAAGAAGGGGCTGAACTTCTCGCTGAAGGGCGAATAGCCAACAACGAGCGGCGTGGTCTGACGGAAACGGGTGGTGGTTGCTTCCGTGGTGGTCGTTGCCTGTGTGGTCGTGGTGGCTTTGGTCGTCGTGCCGGCGGTGGTCGTGGTCGTGGTCTCTTTTTCGGTACAGGCCGCAAAGAGCGTGACCGCCATCGCTAGCATGAGCAATACCGACAGCAGTTTAATCGGTCTGGTCTTTCTCATGTGACAATCTTCCTCCTCATATTCCATTTGCCAGTTCTTCCGGATCAATACAGGCAAGCCCGATTGGGAACGGCTAACCGGATTCCAGGCGAATGCGTATAATTGATTATTATATCAAAAGGCTGCTTTGTCAACCAGTTTGAGGCAAAGCAGCCGATTTTTGTACTATTCAATTCATGGGATCAAACGCCGGCGCCTGCCGTAAACGCTTGCGTTTTGGCATTTATCCCTTTGCCAGGACGCGCTTTGCCGCTTTACCGGTCTGTGAAGACAACTTCGCCGGGGCGAACCATGCCCAGCTGTTCCCGGGCAACACGCTCAATATAGGCATCGCTGCCGACAATCTGCTGCAGTTCGCGCATCTCGGACAACTCGGCAGCCGCTTCCTGGAGCTTGCCAGCCAGCGCTTCCCGGCGCGCCTCGATCCGGGCCAGCTGCTTCTCCTGCTCGAAATAAATCGCGATCGCCGACGCCAGCACAACGACCAACAGCATCCCGATCAGGATCCTGAAAAGGATTTTGCTGTGGTTGACGGATCGATACGGTTGTCGCCGAACGGCTTCCATGCTGTCTTTCACCTCTCGCCGGGCCAATGGCTATCACAGATGAAAATTATTTCATCGCCTTTTCGGCCCGCCGTCTTCATTGTAAAGAACAGCCCCAATGAATACAACGGTTCCAAGTCCCCTGGTGCGACCGGCGACTCAATTTAACGCCGCTGTAACGCGGCTGTAACAACGTCAGGCGGGGTCGGACGGTGTTTTCAGAATCTCGTACAAATCGGCGGCCTCTTCCTTGCGCACGGTTTCGCGCAGCTGCAGGATTCTGACCTGCGTGCGTCCCGAACCAAACCCGATCTCGAGGATATCGCCCGGCTTGACCTCTGCGCCCGGTTTGGCCGGGCGGCCATTGATCTGGACACGGCCGGCCGCGCAGATTTCGTTGGCGACGGTGCGCCGCTTAACCAGGCGTGAAACTTTTAAAAATTTATCGAGACGCATCGCTCTTTCCACCTTTCTCGTCCTGTTTGACATCATCCCAGAGCCGGTCCATTTCAGACAGCGACAACGCGCCAAGCTTCAGGTTGCTCGCTTCCGCGCGCGCCTCCAGGGCAGCGAACCGCCGGATGAATTTCTCTGTCGACCGGTTCAGGGCCATTTCCGGCTGCACCTTGAGATGGCGGGCATAGTTAACGACCGAAAACAGCAGGTCACCGAGTTCGTCTTCCAGGTGATCCTGGTTAGAAGCCTCTTTGATCTCGGCCAGTTCCTCCTCGATCTTCTGGCGCGGTCCATCCGCTTTATCCCAGTCAAACCCGACCTGGGCCGCCTTCTGCTGCACCTTGTAGCTGCGTTGGAGCGCGGGCAGGGCACGAGGCACGTCAAGCAAAACCTGCGTCTGGCTGTCGAGCCCTTTCTCGCGTTTCTTGTTTTTCTCCCAATTGGCGATGACCGCGTCAGGCGTCGCCGCCCGGTCCGGCCCGAAGATATGTGTATGGCGGCTGATCAGCTTGTTGCAGATCGCCGCGACGACATCGGAGAACGTGAATGCGCCGGCTTCCTGTGCCATCTGGGCATGGAAAACGACCTGCATCAGGACATCGCCGAGTTCATCGCACAGCCGATCCGGCTTACCGCTCTCGATGGCGTCGATCACTTCGTAGGCTTCTTCGAGCAGGTTCTGCCGCAGGCTGCGGTGCGTCTGTTCCCGATCCCAGGGGCAGCCCTGATCGCTGCGCAGAAAGGCCATCAGGTCTAAAAGCTCGGCTACGGTAAAGTGCTCTTTCATGACAAAGGATTCGGCTGGCGGCAGCGGCCGCCGGTTGGTGTCAGGCATGATATCCCTCCCGGCCTATCGTCCTGTTCACTCGAGCCAGCGGATCTGGAAGCGCTCGAACTTGATCGGCTCGGTGAACTGCTCGGCAAAAAAGATGGTCTGGTGAAAGCGGGCGAATTCGTGCGTGTTCTTCTTCATCCAGATCGGAATGGGAATGTCCAGCTGGCGGCACAAATCGACCAGGCAGCGTTCCAGGAGCACCGTGAAGCGCTGCGGCCCGTCCGGCTGGGTCACGACCTTATCCTCAAGAAGCAGGTTGGCCCGGAATGTCTTTCCTTCCAGCTTCATCGCGCGCCCCCCTTTTCGTTCCCGCTTAACATATTATTCACGAATCGACCACGATCGTGATACATTTCCCTGTTATGCTTAAAGTAATTCAAAAGCATCCCCTTACTTCATAACCCCCTCCTTAGAAATACCGGCGGTCCCCCCCGCCGGTATTTCATTTACTTGAGGGTGGGGTAGATCGCCCGATAGCGCTTGAGCGCGTCCTGCCAGGCGGCCTGGTCTTCGGGCTGGTACTTTTTCAACGCGAAGGAACGTGCGATCACCTGGCGCGCTTCGGCCAGGTTCTTGAGAACGCCCTGGGCCAGCAGCTGGACCGCCATGTTGCCAAGTGCCGTCGCCTCGATCGGACCGGCCACCACCTGGCTGCCGGTTGCGTTGGCCGTAAACTGTGACAAAAGACCGTCCTTGGTGCCTCCGCCGACAACATGCAGCGTCGGGTAACGCCGCCCGGTGACGGACTCGATCTGGTCTTTGGTCACCCGGTACTTGAGGGCCAGGCTCTCGTAGATGCAGCGGACCACTTCGCCGCGTTTTTCCGGGACGGCCTGGCCTGTCTCGCGGCAAAGCGCGCGGATGCGTTCGGGCATGTCGCCCGGGAAGCCGAGCACGTCGGCGTCGGGGTCGATCAGGCTGCCGAACGGCTTGCAGTCGAGCGCCTCACGTTCCAGGTCGGCGTAACTGACATTGGCGCCTTCGCGGTTCCACTGGCGGCGCGATTCCTGGATCAGCCACAGGCCCATGATGTTCTTCAAAAAACGTGTCGTCCGGTTGTAGCCGCCTTCGTTGGTGAAATTAAACGCGTAGGTCTGGTCCGTGATCAGGGGAACGGGGCTCTCGATTCCCATCAGGGACCAGGTGCCGCTGCTGATATAGACGAAATCGTCCTGGGCTGCCGGTACGGCGACGACGGCTGAGGCGGTGTCGTGCGAGGTAACCGCGACCGCCGGGATCGGGTCGACGCCCAGTTCGGCGCAGATCTGCCCGGAGAGGGAACCGACGATTTGGCCGGGGTGCACGATCGGGCTGAGCAGGCCGACCGGCAGGTCGAGCTTTTCGATCAGGTCCCGGTCCCAGTCGCCCGTGTACGGGTTGACCATCTGGCCGGTCGACGCGATGGTGAATTCAGCCTGACGCCGGCCGGTCAGCAAGTAGAGGAATAAATCGGGCATCAGCAGCATGCCGCCAGCGCGCTCCAAAAGCTCGGGACGCTTCCGGCTCAAGGCAAAGAGCTGGTACAGCGTGTTGAAATGGAGAAACTGGGTGCCGGTGCGCTGGTAGAGGATGTCCTTAGGAATGACCTGGAAGACCTGGTCCATCACGCCCTGGGTGCGCGTGTCGCGGTAATGGACCGGGTTCTCGAGCAACCGCCCGTCCCTGTCAAGCAGGCCGAAATCGACTCCCCAGGTATCGATGCCGAACGAATCGATCGGGCCGAAGCCCTTGGCCTTGATCAATCCCTGTTTGATTTCGTGAAACAATCGCAGGACATCCCAGTGCAGGGTATCTCCGACCTGGACCGGGTCGTTGGGAAATCGGTGGATCTCCTCAAGATCAATCCGCTCGCCGTCAAAGCGGCCCAGCATGGCCCGGCCGCTGGACGCGCCGAAATCAAAAGCCAGCAGTTGCTTGGATGGTGTCATGGTATTCTCCCCTTTCAAACCGCCGTCTATCGAGCCGTGATGCTTTTCCGGTATTTCTCGCTTTCCCAGTTGGCGATGAAACTGCGGTTGGCCTCGCTCATGAGGTGCACCGCATGCCCCGCGCGCTGGATCGTTTCGGTGATGAACAAGACAGCGCAGAGCGTTTCTTCGATCGTGCGCGCCTCATTATAGCCGCAGCGGTAACGAACCTCGCCGCTGGCACGGTTCAGGGTGCAGACAGCATCTTCAGGCACCGGGGCGCCCGTCTCCAGGACAGCGATCTTTCCGCCCAGGAAGACCAGCTGGTCCGGATACAGCGAACGAACCGCGAAGAAATCGTGGTCCCAGTCGCGGGTCTGCAGCTGACGGTTAAGCCAGGGGGTCGCCGACACGAAGTGCTGGCCGTCATCCTGTCCGGGTTCGGGCCTGACCTCGATCGCCGGCCAATCCCGGCGCGAAACCGAAAAGGCGGCGGCCAGGCGTCGGTTGGCTTCTTCATGTAGTTCGAGGCAGGTGTCGGCATCGAGGCCGGTGACCACCAGGCCATGGTTCTGCATCAGGAGAATCGCCGGTTTTCGGCCGGTTTTCGCCTCTGTCTCGCCGATCGCCTGCCGGATGGCAAAGGTCAGCTGGGCGCCCGGGTTGATGTAAGGCACAAAGGCATGGCTGACCGGCAGATCCGCCAGCGCCGACGCGGCGATGGCCGGCCCCTGGGCGGCGCAGGTCGCCAGGTTGGCATACACCGCGTGCGTATGCAGCACGAACGTGTCAAGGATCGCGTGGAATCCGGCTTCGACCGACGGGCGCAAAGCCGGCAGGCCGTCGACCAGACGAGTTGCTGTCTTGGCACGGGCCGAGCCTTCCTGCTCGATGTCCGCCAGGGTTCCGGGGTCTGTTTCCAGGTAGAAACGGCGCAGCGCCTGGTAATCGAGCACCGCATAAGCCTGGTCACGGCCGATCTGGTCCAGCCGGAAGCCGGATGCCTTGATCGCCATCAGGGTGTCGTCCACCTTGCAGGATGTGTTGCCGCCGCCGCCCTGGACATAGTCCGAGGCGCTGCCGGCCAGGCGTGACATGCGTACAAAATCGTCCAGCCGGGCGGCGTGGCTCTCTGTGAATAAAAGTTGATTGCCCATTGTTTCTGCTCCTCATCCGATTCAAGGTTGATGTTTACACCCTTTTCATGAGCACGTTCTGCTCATACGCATGGACCTGCTCCAGCCAGTCGGCGCCGGCGGGTACGCCTTCGTCGAGACAGACCTTGTTCCAAACCGCCGCGTACGGCAGTGTGCGGGCTTCTTCCATCAGGGCCAGCCGGTCGGCGTATAGGCCAGCGTTTTCCGCTTCGCGCAGTTTGTCCGTCGGCTCGAGCAAGGCGGCCAGCAGTGCTTTCTGAGCAGCGCGGATGCCGATCACCCAGGCCGCGATCCGGTTGATGCTGCCGTCAAAGAAATCGGTTGCCAGATAGACGCGGCCGAAACCGCCGGCCCGCTTGATCTCACGCATCACGTCAAAGACATTCTCATCCGAAATGACAACATGGTCGCTGTCCCACTTGACGCCGCGGCTGACATGGATCAAAAGCTTCGGATAGAACAGGAGCAGCGACGAGATCTTGTCCGCGATCGTCTCGGTGGGGTGGAAATGGCCCATGTCCAGGGTCAGCATCAGGTGGTCGCAGCCGTTGGCGCGGGCATGGGCGACATAGCCCATGTAGAATTCGTGGGAGCCGACGGTGTAGCTTTCGACACCGACGCCAAACAGCTTGCACTCGACGGCGTCGACCAGGTACTCGGCCGGATACTGCTCAGCCAGGATTTCGTCCAAAGCGTCGCGCAGCAGCCGCCGGTAGCGCAGCCGGTCTGCGGGCATGTCCTTCATGCCGTCCGGAACCCAGATGTTGTTGACCACCGGTTTGCCCAGGCTTTTGCCGATGTCGGCGGCGATGCGCCGGCTTGCCTTGCAGTGATCGATCCAGAACCGGCGGATTTTTTCGTCGGGGTGGGCCAATGTCAGGTTGTCCGCAGCCAGCGGGTGGCCGAAACAAGTCGGGTTGAAGTCGATCGCCACATCCCGTTCTTTAGCCCATGCGATCCAACGGGCGAAGTGACGCGTCTCGTAGGCGTCGCGGTCGACCGTCTCGCCGTCCAGCTCGGCATAGCTGGCGTGCAGATTGACGCGTTGCTTGCCCGGCAGCAGGCTCATCGCCATATCGATGTCGGCGCGCAGTTCGTCCCCGGACCTGGATTTGCCAGGATAGGCGCCCGTCGACATGATGCCGCCCGAAACACCGCCGGCCAGGCTTTCCAGGCCGGTCACATCATCACCCTGCCAGCAGTGCAGGGAGATCGGCAATTGTTTCATCTGTTCGATAACGGCGACGGTGTCAACCCCGTACTGGGCATAGACCTCGGCTGCGGCCTCGTATTGTTTCTCAATGAGTTCCCGGTTCAACATGTCTTGTTCCTCCTCTATCGGTTTGATCTTCTGTCGGATTGTGTTACTAGCGTTAAGGCGCATAGCCATACAGCGCCAGAGCCTGGTCGCGGTAGGCCTGGACGCGCCCGGCCAGGTCCGGATAGTCCCGGCAGGTCTTTGGCGCGAAGAAGCCGCGGCTGAGCGATTCAGTGGCCAGGCGTTCGTGGCCGATCAGGGCCCAGGCGGCGTCGTACAAGTTGGCAAAAAACGGATCGCGCATCGCCGTGCAGATAAACGGCTGGCGCGGCTGGTTGATATCCTCGCCGCTGATCTGGAAAAAGCCGTGCCGGTCGCATAGCTCGCGGACGCGGACCAGCTGCTTGCGGGTGTTGCGCGACGGCATGTAGGTAACGGCCTTAAAGCCTATCTCTTTAAGCAAGGCGAAAAGCTCGACCAGATAGCCATCTTCGAAAGCCTGGGCTTTCTTGTCCCCGGTCACCGAATCCGTCACGTCGCCCAAGTAGGCGTAGGCCAGGATAATGCCGTGCGCCTGGGCGAAAGCGGCCAGCTCGGCAACCGGCGGGCATTCGTCGGTGGCGTCGATGTAAAATGCCTCGACCAGATCGCTCTTGAGGACTCCGAGCAGGTCGTAGGCCAGGTGGGGGTTGGCGGCATCCTCGAGCTGTAAACGGGCTTTTTCACGCACCGGGATATTAAGGGTATCCGTAAGAAACCTGACCAGTCCGGCACCGGCACCAAAGCGTGCAAGCAGACTTTGGGCTACGGCAAACAGCAGGTGCCGCTCAGTGACCTGCCCGCCTTCGGCGGACGCGGAAAGCGGGACGATGTCCCGATCGTAATCGAGGCAGATGCCGGCCGGTTCAAGCAGCCTGTTCAGTCGGGCGGTCATCGCCCGGTTGCGCTTGCCGCGTGCCGCCAGGATAGGACGGAACCAGTCGCTGACCGCGTCGATCTGGCTGTGCGGCACACCGTGCAGGGCGACATAGGCGACTGTGTCCTGATCCGGGTTGTTGATTCGCCGCCCGGCCAGGTCGGTTGCGGCAAACGACACGCGGCATTCGGCCCCGATCGTGACCGGCAAACCCATGATCCGGCCCGCTTCGATAAACTCGCGCGCGCCGGCGATGGTGTCGTGGTCCATGATGCCGGCTGTAGCCAGGCCGGCCTGGCAGGCCATCCAGACCGCCTTGGTTGGCGAATAGGGGGAAAATGAATAATGGGTATGGATGTGGTTGTTGACATCGCGGCCAGGCAGCGTATCGCGCCGGCCGACAGCAAGGCTCAGCTGGCGCAGGGCATCGAGTCGTCGGGATGCCTGCGGGTCGTTGAGCGCCTGGATCAGGTCGGGGTCAGGTTTTGTCAGCATGCGTCACTCCTGTGTTTTTTTCCATTTTACCAGATAACCGGAACGCTGTCCCGGCCAGAGAACCAAAAGGCCCGGGATTCGGTCATGCCGAACCCGGGCCCTGCAGGTGCAAAATCAGACGCCCTGCTTGCTGCGCCGCTTCATTTCGACATCTGTGAAGCTGTGCTTCGGCGCGTAGCCGGGAATCGGCTGGATGCGCTCGTGGAAGATGTCGACAAACCAGTCGGCCTGCGGGAAGAAATGCTCTTCCAGCTCGTAGGCCGGCGTGATCCAGTTGCGGGACCCGAGCACGATGGCCGGCGCGTCCAGATCGTCGAAGCAGAGATCGTTGATGTTGCGGGCCAGGTCGTTGAGATACGAGCCGCGCTCGCAGGCGTCGCCTGAGATGATGATCTTGCCGGTCTTGCGCACAGAATCCGCCACCAGGTCGTAGTTGAACGGCACCATCGAACGCGCGTCGATCACCTCGGCGCTGATGCCGTGCTGCTCGAACAGCTTGGCGGCGTCGAGCGCCCGGTACAGGGTCGCCCCGATGGTCAATATCGTGACATCGGTTCCGGCACGCTTGACATCAGGCTCGCCGATCGGGATTTGGTAGGGTTCGACAGGCACGCCGCCCTGGTGGAACTGCTCGCCGACATCGTAGATCCGCTGGCTCTCGAAGAAGATCACAGGATCCGTCCCGTTGAGCGCGGATGCCATCAGGCCCTTGGCGTCGTAAGGGGTGGCCGGGAAAACGACCTTGAGGCCTGGGATATGGGCACAGAGCGCGGTCCAGTCCTGGGAATGCTGGGCGCCGTATTTCGAGCCGACCGACACGCGTACGACGACGGGCATCTTGAGGATGCCGGCCGACATGGCCTGCCACTTGGGCAGCTGGTTGAAGACTTCGTCGCCGGCACGGCCCAGGAAGTCGCAGTACATCAGCTCGACCAGGGCGCGGCCGCCGCTCATCGCGTAGCCAACGGCCGAACCGACGATCGCCCCTTCGGAGATGGGGGAGTTGAACAGCCGGTGGTAGGGGATTGCCTCGGTCAGGCCGCGGTAAACGGCGAACGCGCCGCCCCAGTCCCGGTTCTCTTCGCCGTAGGCGACCAGGGTCGGATCCTCGTAGAACTTGTCGAGGATCGCTTCGAACAGGCCGTCGCGCAGCTGGTAGACTTTATTCTTCGAGACCGGCTTGCCTTGCTCGTCGAAGGCGAAGCGGCTCTTGCGGGCGATCTGCTGCAGGCGGGGGTTCTCCTCCTTGGGCAGGAGGACATCGCAGGCGCGGTCTTCCATGCGCACGATCTGCTGGTTGGAAAACATCATCTTCTCGATCGCGTCCGGAGTCTTGGACAGATCCATGCGCGGCGACACCTGCGGGTCGATCGCCAAGCGGACGGCATGCGTTACGCGGTTGACGACAGCTTCGTCGATCGCTGTGATTTCAGCTTCAGTCGCCACGCCGGCCAGAACCAGCTGCGCGTGGAACGCGGCGATGGAGTCCTGGCTTTCCCATGCTTCCTTTTCCTCGCTTGTCCGGTAGGAGTCGGCGTCAGACGGCGAATGCCCCGCGTAACGGTAGGTCAGGGTGTCGAGCAGAATCGGGCCCTTTTTGGCGTTGATGATCTCTTTTTTACGCCTGAAGGCGTCGATTACGGCCAGCGGGTTGTAGCCGTCGACACGCTCGGCATGCATCTGGTCGGGGTTGATCCCGGCGCCGATTCGGGCGACATAATCGTAGCCCATCGTCTCGCCACGAGTCTGACCGCCCATAGCGTACTGGTTGTTCATGATGTTGAAAATCAGCGGCAAGCCGCCCTTCATATCGTCTTCCCACAAGGTGCGGAACTGGTCCATCGCCGACAGCATGAAGCCTTCCCAGACCGGGCCGCAGCCGAGCGAGCCGTCACCGATGTTGCAGACCACCAGGCCGGGTTTGCGGTTGATTTTCTTGTAGAGCGCCGCGCCGACCGAGATGTCCCCGGATCCGCCGACGATCGCGTTGTTGGGGTAGATGCCGAACGGCAGGAAAAAGGCGTGCATCGAACCGCCCAGGCCACGGTTGAAGCCGGTCGTCTTGGCGAAGATCTCGGCCAGGGCCCCGTAAACCAGAAAGTCGATCGCCAGGTCCTTGAGGGGACGATCCTGTCCTTCGGCCGCCTTTTCGACAATCTTCCAGGTCGCTCCGTCCAGGAAAGACTCCATGATCTTTTGCAGTTCGTCATCGGAAAGCTTCTGGATGGCCGACAGGCCCTTGGCCAGGATTTCGCCGTGGCTGCGGTGCGAGCCGAAGATGAAGTCGTGCGGCGTCAGCAAATAGGCCTGGCCGACCGACGAGGCTTCCTGGCCGATCGAAAGGTGGGCCGGACCGGGGTTGTTGTACTCCAGGCCGTTGTAGCTGTTGGTTGTCTTGATCGCGTACAGCATCGATTCGAACTCGCGAATCAGGCGCATGTCGTGGTAGATGCGCAGCAGGTCCTCCTTGCTGTAGGCGCCCGCTTCGTCCGCCATCGTTTTGCTGTACTGGTTGACGGGTATGTCCCGGAACTTGATCCAGTCGGACTGCCTGACCTCTTCGGGTTTGATGAACAATTGCTTTGCCATGTATTGATCCTCCGGTTTTACTGGCGCTAAGCGCCGGTCTGTCCTGGTTGGACGGTTAACTCAGCTGTGGAAAACAGCCTCGCGGATGATTTCACCAACGGTGGGATGCGGGAAAATCAGCTCGCGGATCTCCGGCAGTGTCAGCTCGGCCTCGATCAGGAAACCGACGGCCAGGATGATCTCGGACGCATAGCTGCCCAGCAGATGGCAGCCCAGGATCCGATCGCGCTTCGTGTCGATCAGCAGCTTGATCAGGCCGGTGCCGCCTTCGTTCTCGGCCATGTAGCGGCCGGAAAAGTTCATGGGCAGCACGACCTTGCGGTAAGGCAGCTGCTTTTCGCGGCAGGTTTCCTCGGTTTCGCCGACAAATGCCATCTCGGGGTTGGTGTAGATCACCGACGGCATCGCCTCGTAGCGCATCGTGTCCTTTTTGCCCAGGAGGGAGTTGACGGCCACTTCGGCTTCGCGATAGGCGGCGTGGGCCAGCATCCAGGTCCCGTTGACATCGCCGGCCGCATAGACATCCGGCACGTTGGTCAACCCCTGGCGGTCGGTGACAATCCGGCCGCGCTCGACATAGACACCTAGGTTTTCCAGCCCGATTGCTCGCGTCACCGGACGGCGGCCGACGCTGAGCAGCACCTTGTCCGCCGCGACCTGGCGCGTCTCATCCTTATCCTTGAAGGTGACCTGGCCGTTGCCGATCGCAGTGACCTGGCAGCCGAGATGAAACGCGATGCCCTGTTTGGTAAAAGCAGCTTGAAGGGCGGCGCTGATTTCACGGTCCGCGTTGCCGGCGATGTGGTCGAGCATTTCGATGACCGTAACCTTGCTGCCGACCGTCTGAAAATAGCCGGCCATCTCCAGGCCGATCACGCCGCCGCCGACCACAACCAGCGATTCCGGAACGGTCTCCAGGTCGAGGATTTCGCGGTTGGTCAGCACGGTGCCGTCGGCCAGGCCTTCCTTGGCGCCGGGGATCGGCGGTACGATCGCTTCCGAACCGGTCGCGATCAAGAGCTTCTTGCCTTCGACGACCTCATCGCCGACGCCGACCCGGATCACGCCGTTTTCGCGGCCCAGGATGGTGCCCGTGCCGTTCATGATCACCGTCTTGCCCGACTTGAGCGTGGCGGTGATGCCGGCGACCAGCTTTTTGACAACTTTGTTCTTGCGCCGGATGACCGCCGGCTGGTCCAAGCGCACGTTTTCTGCGGTCACGCCGTAAGCCTGACCGTGCTTGGCGTGCTCGAAGATCTTAGCGCTGTTGAGCAGCGTTTTAGAGGGAATGCAGCCTTCGTTGAGGCAAACACCGCCGATCTTGTTCTTCTCGATCAGGACCGTCGAAAGTCCGGCCGCGCCGGCCCTTTCAGCCGCGAGGTACCCGGCGGGCCCGCCGCCGAGCACAATCAAATCTACCATGCTTTTCCTCCTCGTTCACTGCATCAGGAGCAGCGAGAAATTTTCCAGGACCTGAACCAGGTCTTTCAGAAAACGGGCGGCAGGAGCACCGTCGACCGCCCGGTGGTCGAAGGTCAGCGACAGCCCCATCGCAGGATAGGTTGTCACCTGGCCGTTTTGCTCGCGCACACGCGTGACGATGGTGTTGACGCCCAAGATGCAGGTCTGGGGCGGGTTGATCACCGGGGTAAACGATTCGACCCCCAGCGTGCCCAGGTTCGTAACCGTAAATGTGCCGCCCTTGAGCAGGTCGGGGCTGATCGTCCCCTTCTGGCAAGCCGATGAGAGATCCTTGACCTGACGGGAGATGCCAGAAAGCGGCAGCGTGTCAGCCTGAAACAAGGTCGGGACCATCAGGCCGCGCGGGGTATCGACCGCCACACCGAGATGGACATGGCGGAAATAGGTCATTTTTTCATCGTCATAATGGGCGTTGCAGGCCGGATGGCGCGCCAGGACGCGCGAAACGGCGTAAAGGATGATGTCGTTGATCGTCGGCACCTGGCCGGCCAGGGCAAAGCCCTGTTCGGCGGTAAGGCCCTGCTCGGCGGCCTTCTTGAGCCGGCTGCGCAGGCCGAGCATGTCGCTGGCGTCGAAGCTGCTGTTCAAGGTCAGCTGGGCCATCGTGGCCAGCGAGGTCTGCATGGAGCGGGCGATCACTTTTCGGATGTTGCTGTGCTTTTCGGTGGTGACATCGTCCGGAGCCAAAGCGGCGGGCGCGGCCGGCTGGGCCGCAGCCAGGACATCGCCGGTCGTGACACGCCCGCCCAGGCCCGTGCCGGCGACGCCGGCCGGGTATCCGGCAGCCTGGGCAGCCGGGGTCGCCAGCTTGCCTGCGTCGACGAGCTGGCGGATGTCACGCTCGATGATCCTTCCCTTGGGGCCGGTTGCTTCAGCCTGGCGCAGGTCGGCGCCTGTTTTTTCGGCCAGGTGGCGGGCCCGCGGGCTGATCGCGCCAGATAGCGCGGGACTTGTTTGGGTCGGCATTTCGGCTGTCGGAACCGGGGCAGGCTCAGTCAGCGGCTCTGGTTTGGCTTCGGCAGCCGGGCCGGCCCCCTCCGGTCGGAAGGGCGCGTCATCCTCGCCGGGCTGGCCGATGACACAAACGTTGGTCAGGACCGGCACGTCATCGCCCTCATCGAAATAGACGGCGATCAGGGTTCCTGAAACCTTTGCGGTTTCATCGAACGTCGCCTTATCTGTTTCGTAGGTGAAGAGGACGTCCCCTTCCTGGACCGGGTCTCCCTGCTGCTTGTGCCATTTACCGATAATGCAGCTTTCAACGGACTGGCCCTGCCTGGGCATGATGACAGCTGTTGCCATAGTCTGAACCTCCCTTTTATCATACGCCCGGCCGCCTTGCGGCCGGCAGGCGTTTATTTCAGCATGTTTTGGCCGCCGGTAACCGGAATCGCCTGCCCGGTCTCGTAGGCCTGCTCAACACAGTAGAGGATGGCCCGGGTGACATCGAGCGGTGAGCAGCCGCGCCGCATCGGGACCTTGTCGATATAAAACCGATAGACATCGTCGACGGATTGAGCGCCGGGAACTTTGCCGGCGCTCAGGTACTGGACGAACAAGCCCTTCTCCGGATCGCTCCAGAGCGGCCCCTCGTAATAGTTGCCCGGGCAGATGGCGTTGACCTTAACGCGGTCGGTGACCAATTCCTTGGCGAAACTCTGAACCAGCCCGATACCGCCGAACTTGCCGCCGGCATAGGCAAAATTGCGGTTGGAGCCTTCCAGGCCCGACTTGGAATTGATCTGCACGATATCGGCCGCATAAGACGGGTCGAAGCGCGCCTGCAGCTTCATCGGTCGCGAGCCGTATTTGGTCACCAGGAAAAAGGCGGTGTAATTGATGCGGGTCACGAACTCAAACGTATCCAGCGTCATGTCTTCCAGGCCGCCGGCGCGCAGCACGCCGGCATTGCTGACCAAAAGGTCGATCCCGCCAAAGGTCAGGACGGTTTCGGTCACCATCTCCGCCACGGAGGTCTCGCTGCCGACGTCGACGCCGACCGCCAACGCCGTACCGGGGCCAAACTGCTCGTTCAGCGACCGGGCGACGGATTGGGCCAGCGGCAAATTGAGGTCGGCGATCACCAGGACACCGCCGGCCTGGGCCAGTTCACGGGCAATTCCCTCGCCGAACCCTTGGGCCGCGCCGGTCACCAGGCAGACGCGGCCACCCAGACGGCCGGCCTTCTTGGCCGATGCGACCTCGTCAAGCACAAAGCGGCCGATGCCTCCGATCCGGACCGTTCCGGGACGGTTGATTTCTGGCCAGGCCGCCTGAAGGGCTGCGATGGCCTCTTCAGATGTGGCACACGCGGAATCGTCCAACTGCAGGTCGGCTGGCCGGCTGTCCGAATCCGGTTCCGCACGCACCTGGACAGCGGGGCCGCCCGCGGCCAGGGCACGCACGACGGGCGCCAGGGCCGCGGCCTTGCTTCTTGTCTGTTCGTCAATCCATGTCTGCATAAGGGCTCCTTCCCTGCTGCTCTCAGATGCAGTCGGCATGCTCAAGCAGGTACTTCTCAGCCTCACCGTTCCAAAGCCCGTTGTGCTTGGCAACCAGTTCGGCAAGTTTTTGGAAGACCGGGTCGGTCTCGCCAAGCTTGTCGAAATCCGCGATCGCGGTCAGGGGCATCTTGACATGGGTGTAGATCAGCTTCTTGCCGCCCGGAATCTTGGGCAGGTTCAGCGTCGTTTCGACCACACTGTCCAGACCGCCGACATGGGTGATCATAGACGAGGGGTTGACGACACCGCGGGTCATGAGGTCGAGCGCCTCGACCAGGTCCGCGGTCGTGCCGCCGCTGTTGCCGGCAACATGGGTACTGTTGTAGTGGACATTGTAGAAATTGAAGCGGGCGGAAAATTCAGGATTGGTGGGGCCGGCAAAAAAATTGAGGCAGCCGTCGTAGGCCAGGATCTTGTCGGCCTGTTCGACGACCGGCGTGACCGGCGCGTAAACATAAACGTCGTTATAGCCCTTGCCATGGGAAAGGCCCATCAGGTAGGCGGGCACATCCTCGATCCCGGACGTGTTGACGTAATGCAGTTCGACCCCGTTGCGGGCCGCCTGCTCCGGGCTGTACAAGGTGGCGGCGCGGGCCAGGCGCGCTTCGTCGATATCGGTGACGACCAGCAGCTTGGGACGGCGCGCGTTGTGGATTGCGAAATCGATCGCGCCCAGACCCATCGGGCCGACGCCGGCCAGCAAGGCCATGTTGCCGCCTTCGACAATGCCCATTTGGTGCTCGTAGCTGCCCGGCTTGGTGTGATAGTTGACATTGAAGCCCCCCACGATGCACGACATGGGTTCCGACAGCGATCCGAAATAGAAGGCATCGCCGTTGTAATGCAGCAGGCAGCCCTGTTTCATGACGATCTCGGGGATGACGACATACGTGGCGGCCCCGCCGATATAATGGAAGCTGTAACCGGGGGCGGCGTAGACATTGGCTGGATCGTTGATCGCGGTCTGGATGGAGAAACGGTCGCCGACTTTGAACTGGTCGGCCCACTTGCTGCCGACTTCGATCAGTTCACCGCAAAATTCGTGCCCGACGATAACCGGGTTCTCGGCCACGTCGGCCGGAACGCGCTTGTGGTCTTCGCCCTGCATCGCCGCCTTGTATGTGGACATGCAGATGCTGTCCGAGACAACGCGGGCCAGTATTTCGCCATCCGTGATGGCGGGAAGCTCGAACTCGTCGAGCCGCAAATCCTGTTTTCCATAGAGTCTAACTGCTTTCGTTTTCATAGAGATCTCCTTGTCCTGGCTGGACGGCCGGCCCGAAGAGCCGGTGGGTGGTCTGGCTACCGTTCAATTATAACATGTCAGATGTTAATTGTTAACATCTTTTGTGATCAGGATAAGCACAAATTTCACACCGATCGACGAACCAAGGCTTGGTGCAATTCACATGTCAATCGTCGCAGGAAATGGATATATATCGATCAAATCCGCTTATATCAGCCATTTCAGAAGGTTTTCCTGACACAGTGTCATCCTGTTGTATTCCACGAAACCCTGTGTTATGATGAATCATACGGTTCAATATAACATGTTTTAACACAGGTAAGGTGCGCCCTATGACAGCCGATCGACGCGAAGCCATCAACCAATATATCCAATCGCGCGGCGAAGTCCGTTTGAAAGAGCTCGAGCAGCGCTATACGGATGTCTCATCCATGACGCTGCGCCGCGATCTGGAGTTTCTCGAACGCCAGGGACGCATCGTGCGGATCCGCGGCGGCGCCAAGTCGCTGGCCCACTTGTCGATGCTCAAGGAAGCGGCCTACACGCAGCGCCAGGTCGCCAACACCGATGCCAAGCTGGTTATCGCCGACAAGGCGATCCGCCTGCTCAGTCCCGGCCGGTCCGTTTACATCGATTCAGGTACGACCTGCATGTGTTTTGCGCAGCGGCTGCCCGACCAGAATCTGTTCGTGCTCACACCAGCCCCCAACATCGCCCTTGAACTGGTCAAGAACGCCAACGTCAAGATCAACCTGACCGGCGGCCAGCTCAACAGGGAAACGCTGACTTTATCGGGCTTCAATGCCATCGAGTACGTCAAGACGCTCAACATCGACCTGGCCTTTGTCGCAGCCAGCGCTTTTTCGCTGCCAAACGGCTTCACCTGCGGCGACTATTTCGAAGCCGAGCTGAAGCGGCTGATCATCCGCAAAGCCCGCCAGGTGGTGATCCTGATGGACGCCAGCAAGCTGAACAGCAACATGCCCTACACCTTTGCCCGCCTGCAGAACATCTACGCGCTGGTCAGCGACATTTTGCTGCCGGACGAGTACCAGAAAGCCGCCCGCCAGGCTCATGTCCTGCTGCTTTAAAGCGAGAGGACAAGCCATCTTGCCGACAGGAGGCCGCCCATGCCAAACGCCTTGATCGTTTACGCAACAGAACACGACCCCTGGTTCAATCTCGCCTTTGAGGCTTACCTCATGGATCAGCTCGAGGAAGGCCGTTTCGCCGCCGTCCTCTACCTCTGGCAGAACGACAACACCGTCGTGATCGGCCGCAACCAGAACGCCTGGGTCGAATGCAACACTGGCCTGCTGGAAGCCGAGGGCGGACGGCTGGCCCGGCGCAGCACCGGCGGCGGCGCCGTTTTCCACGACCTAGGCAACTTGAACTTCTCGATCCTGCTCCCGCGCGACCGGTTCGATATCGGCCGCAACTTTGCCATGCTCCTGGACGCGGTCGCCGACCAGGGGATCCGCGCCGAGCGGTCAGGGCGCAACGACATCCTGGCCGACGGACTCAAGTTCTCCGGCAATGCCTTCAGCCTGAAAAAGCGGGCCGGACTGCACCATGGGACTTTGCTGGTCCACTCCGCCTACGAGCGCGTCGCCCATTACCTGACGGTGCCGCCGGACAAGCTGAAGGCCAAAGGGGTTGCGTCCGTCCGATCGCGGATCACGAACCTGGTTTCGATCAGGCCCGGGATTACGGTCGAAGGGCTTAACGCCTCGATGGAAAAGGCGTTTCTTGCCCATTTTTGCACGGACAGCAGCTGGCAGGTCAGGCGGGAAACGGACGTGGCCTTCCGCGGCGACAGCCGCCTGGATGCGCTTCACGCGCATTACGCGTCCTGGAACTGGCGCTACGGCGAATCGCTGGCCTTCGACGCCCAGATCAGCCAGCGCTTCACCTGGGGATCCCTGACGCTCGGGTTCCAGATCAGCAAGGGCCAGGTGACACGGGCCAGCGTCTATTCAGACGCGTTGGACAGCGACTACATCGGGCAGATACCGGATCTTTTGACCGGCTGCCGCTTCCATTCGGCCGATCTGGCCGGAGCGCTGCAGACCGACGACAGCTGCGCCGACGACCTGGTGACGCCGCGCTGCCAGATGGCCGCGGACATCGCGGCCCTGATCCGCGAACAGAACTGGTAAGACGTTCATTTCTTCATTCTTTAACTGAACCGACCAGCAGGCCCTGGACGAAGGCGCGCTGCATCGAAAGGAAAACGACTAGGATCACGGCAGTCGAGACAAGTGTCGCGGCCATCAGCTGGTTCCAGAAGATCTCGCCTTCGTTGCGGAAAGCGGTCAGCGCCAGCTGGACCGTCGTGATGCGGTCCGCGCCGGTGTTGGTCATCACCAGCGGCCAGGTGTATTCGTTCCAGGCACCGGTGAACTTGAGGACCGCCAAGGCGCCCAGAACCGGTTTCGACAATGGCAGGTAGATCAACCAAAAAGCCCGGAAGCGGCTGCAGCCGTCTATCTTGGCTGCCTCGTCGAGTTCCTTGGGAAACAGCACGTAAAACTGGCGGCACATGAAGACACCGAAGGAGCCGGCGATATAGGGCAGGATCAGGCCGGTGTAGGTGTCGACCAGACCCGTGCCGCCCTGGCCAAGCAGGTTGTTGCCGCCGGCCAGCGGGAAATGGCGGATCAGGATGAACAGCGGCACCAGGGTTACCTGGGCCGGAATCATCATGCCGGCCAGGATGAGGACAAAGAGCAGCCGGCGCAGCGGAAATCGGATGCGGGCAAAGGCATAGCCGGTCATCGCGTTGATGATCAGGCTGATCGCCGTCGCCATGCCGGCCACATAAAAGCTGTTTGCCAGGTAACGCGGCCAGTTGCCGTGGCTGAGGGCGATCCGGTAGACCTCCGGACGCGGCGGACGCGGAATCAGGGACAGGCCGGGCGTATAGATCTGGTTCATGTCCTGCAGCGATACCGACAGCATGACCAGGAACGGGAAAATCGCCGCCAGCAGGAAAACCAGCAGCAGCAAGCTGCCGGATATTTTTGCCAGCTGCTTCATGTGCCGGCCTCGTGCCGGTCACTTTCCAGCTGGCCGCCGGCGCGCAGGTTGACGATGGTGATCGTTAGCACGATCAGGAACAGGACGACCGACATGGCGGAGGCATAGCCCATTTTGAAGTCCGCGAAGGCGCGCATATAGATCTGGTGCGTGATCGTCGTCGTCGCGTCCACCGGACCGCCGTTGGTCATGATCCGCACCTGTTCGAACGTCTTGAAGCACTCGATCGAGAGCGTGGCCAGCAGGAAATAGCTGACCGGCCGGATCGCCGGCAGCGTGATGTGGAAGACGCGGCTGAGATAACCGGCGCCATCGACGCGCGCCGCCTCGTGCAAGCTGGGCGGAACGCTCTGCAGGGCAGCCAGGTCGATCATCATGACATAGCCGCTGCTCTTCCAGACATTAACCAGAATCAGGCAGGGCAGCGCCAGCTTCTCGTCAAAGAGCCAGTCGCTGCCCGGAAGCCCGAAGCTGGCCAGCAGCTTGTTGAGCAGGCCGGAGCCCGGATCGAACAAGTAAAGCCAGATCATCGAGACGGAGACCATCGAAAGGACATGCGGAAAAATCATAACAGCCCGGCCGGCCGACTGGACCCGGCCGCTGCCGTCAACCAGCAGGGCGGCGACAAAGCCGAACAGCATCAATGGGCCTACTGAAAATATGGCGTAGACAAACGTGTTGACGACTGAGCGGACAAAACTGCGGTCCGTCAGCAGCCGGCGGTAATTGGCCAGCCCGATAAAGGTGCGCGTCGCCAGGTTTTCGTTGGTCAGGCTGGTGGTGAAATTAGTCAGCAGCGGATAGAGTACAAAGATCAGGAAAAACGTGAAAAACGGCAGGATCAGGAGATAGGCTGCCCGCGCGTCCGCGGTCAGCCCGATCCCTTTTCCCCGGCGCCGCAGCGCCGGTTGTGATCCTGCCGGTCTTCTTTTCATATTGCTTTATTCGTTCAGGGCGCTGCGATTTCCGCTTCCAGGTCCGCCTGGGCCTGGGCCAGGGCATCTGCGGCGTTCATCTTGCCGTAGAGCACTTGCTGGACCAGATCGTTGCGGATTTTCTGAAACGTGGTCGACCAGGTGGCCCGCGGCATACCGACGCCCTTGGCGACACATTCGGCGCGCACGGCGTTCATCGGATCCAGGGCGATAAAGGCGTCGACCTGGGACTGGCGGGTAACGGGGATGCCCAGTTCCTTGGCCCGTGTCAGCACTTCCTCTTTGGTCAGGGCGTATGCAATGAATTGGAACGCCTCGTCGGGCTGCTTGCAGTCGCCGCCGACAAAGAGCATGTTGCAGCCGCTGAACGTCGCCGGCGTTTTGTTGGCCGGCGGCAGGGCGATCCCGACCTTGCCGGCATATGCCTCGTTCTTCAGCATGGGCGTCAGCGCCACGTTGTTGATCAGGGTCATGGCGGCCGTGCCGGCGATGAAAGGATTGGTTTCGTTGCTGTTGAACGGGATGCCGACGTCGTTGACGAATCCGGCCAGGAACTCCAGCGTCTCAACCTTGTCCGGCGTGTTCAGGGTCGGTTCACCCTGATCGTTATAGTAGAGGCCGCCGTTTCCGAAGACCAGCGTGTCGAATTCGACAAAGTTGCCCGCGGAGCGGGGAAAAGCGAAACCGGACTGGGTGATCTGGCCGGCGGCGTCCTTCTTGGTGAGCTGGCGGGAAAATGACTCCAGCTCTTCCCAGTTCTGCGGCGCTTTCTCTGGATCCAAACCCGCGTCGCTGAAGAGGTCCTTGCGCCAGGCAAAGATAAACGGCGTCGTGGAATAGGCCAGGCCGTAGATTTCGTTTTTATACGTGCCGTTGGCCAGAACGGCGGCCATCAGGTCATCTTTGCCTTCCCAGCTGTTGAAATAAGTGGTGATCGGCTGGTAATGGCCGGCCTCGACACGCGCGGCGACCGACAGGATGCCATGGCCGATGATATCCGGCCCGAGCCCGGCGCTGAACATGGAATTCAACTTGGTCTCCATCGGCTCGCCGATCGCGGCGTCGTCGTATTCGACCTTGATGCCTGGATTAGCCTGGTTGAAATCTCCGATCAGGCGTTTCCAGTAGGTGGCCTCTGCTGCATCATTGCCGATACGGACAAATTTCAGCGCGACCGTCTTGTCGCTTGTCTGCTCCGCCGTCTGGCATGATGTCGTCAGCAGAACCGGCAAAAGCAGACCCAGGATCAGTAAAAGGGATAACCGCTTCTTCATCTTCATGTTCCTCACTTGCATGTTAGTCTGTCTGTTCGGAATCCAGTTTTCGTCCGGCCAGCAGCTGGTCGCGCAGCCAGCCGGCGCGAATAAAGGGATCCCGACGTGCTTCGAGTGTCTCGTAAAGACGGCGGCGCAATCCGGCCACAGTCTCCTGCAGCGCCTTGTCACGGATCCGGTTGGTCAGTTGGCCCGGGTCTGACGCAACGTCGTAGAGCTCGTCGACATCCGTCAGGTTCCAGACATAAAGCCAGTCGTCCGTGCGCAGGCAGCGCTGCGCGTAAAATCCGAATTGCTGCCCATTGGCGCTGCATACGGCGCTGTCGCGGCCTGCCTGCCTTTCTCCGCGCAGCAACGGCATCATCGACCGGCCGTGCCCGGGGTCGACCCCATCCAGGCCGCATAAGTCGGCCAGAGTGGCACCTAGGTCAAGGTGGCTGACAAAATCGTCGACGCGCAGACCGGATGGGATCAGGGCGGGATAACGGATGATCAGGGGAACGCGGATGACGTCGTCGTAGAGCACGTAATGCTTGTCGAGCATCCCGTGCCCGCCGCACAGGTCACCGTGGTCGCTGGTGTAGATCACGACGGTGTTTCGGGCCAGGCCCCGCTCCTCGAGGTGGCGCAGCATCTGACCGACCGCGTCGTCGAGCTGCGCGACCATGCCGTAGTAGAGAGCCACGGTCCGCGCCCATTCGGGCCAGCTTCTGCCTTCCAGCTTCCAGTTGACCTGCTGCTGGCGCTGGATGTACGGTTTGCCGGCGAGCGTGTCGCCGCAGCTGTCCCAAGGTTCGACATCCTCCGGCCTGAAGAGGGACGCGAACGGCTCGCTGGGCCGGCAAGGCAGGTGCGGATCCTGGAAATCGACCCGGATCAGCCAGGGGCGGCCGTCGGCTTGGCAGCGGTCCATGCGCCGGCAGGCGGCGCGGGCCGCCAGATGCGTACGGCTGTCACTTGGCGCGACGGGGCTCGGATCGCCGAACCAGCCGTTCGGCCAATCCAGACCGGGATAACGCGCCGCGGCCTCGGCAAAGTCCTGTTTCAGGTCATCGTGATGGTCGAACCCGAAATCGGCCGGGCTATGTGTTTTTGAGACATTCCACTTGCCGATCAGGGAACAGGTGTAGCCCGATCGCCGCAGCCCAGCTGTCGCGAATCGCTCTGACGGCTGCAGGGCGGGACAATCCAGAAAATCGAGGTTCCAAAGACCGCCGTAGCTGTCCGGCGCCAGCCCCGAAAGCATCGACTGGCGCGCCGGTCCGCAGACCGGGATCGGCGTGGTGGCCTTTTCGAAAAAGGCGCCCTCCGCCGCCAGGGCGTCTAAATTGGGCGTGCGGATGGCAAACCGTCCCGCCGCGCCGACGGCGTCCCAGCGCTGCTGGTCGGCCACGATCATCAGGATATTGGGCTTATCGTTAAGCGACGTGTTCATCTTCTCAGATCGGGCGGGTGATGTCGCCGTGCAGGTTGGGCAGCGCTTCTGGACGCACCACGGCGCCGCCTTCCTCAAAGGAGCGGATCGCGGCGAAGGTGTATTCCAGCGTCGCCAGGGCGTCGCGTCCTGAGGCGCGCAGCAGCTCGGGCGGTACGTTGTTGCTGACATCTTCCAGGAAGGCGTGGAGGCGGGCCGGGAATGTGGCGCCGAAATCCTTGATGCCGGTATCCAGGATTTCATCCGGCGTTGGGGAGGCCATGGAGTCCTTCGGCTTGTCCGCATCCCAGTAATAGAGCTTCTCGACGCAGTTCTCGATGACGAAGGTGCCCTTGGTGCCGGCCATTTCGAAGCTCCACCAGCCGCCCAGACCGAACATGGCGTCACCGCGCTGCGAAAGCAGGTAGCCGGTGCTGCCGTTCTCGAAGCGGACATGCACCGAGTTGATCGAGTACATCAGGTCGTTGGCTGTCTTGCGCACGCCCGGTTTGTTCAGATAGGCCTGGACGTGGGTGATGTCGCCGCCGAAGTGGCGCAAAACGGAGAACGGGTGGGCCAGAAACGCCTTGAGATGGGAGTAGGGCCGTTTCCAGCGTTCGGCGCCGGGGCCGGCGTAAGCGGCCTGGCCGCCGTTGAAGCCCATCTTGTGGACGATGTAGACAGGTTCGCCGATTTTACCCTCAGCGATCAGCTGGTCGCCGCGCGCGGCCGGCTTGGTGAAAAAGTGGTTGAGGTTGCACCCGAGGTACAGGCCTTTCTGGCCCGCCAGCTGAACCATGTCGCGCGCTTCGCGCACGTCGTTGGAAATCGGCTTTTCAACCAGGACATGCTTGTTGGCGGACAGCGCTTCCATCACCGGGATATAATGCCAGCTGCCGTTCTCATAGCCTGAGGTCGTCACGTCGACGATCTCGATTTCCGGCATCGCCGCCAGCATCGATTGCAGTGAATAGAACGCCGGAACGTTATACTTGGCTGCCGCTTCGTCGGCACGCTCCTTCTTGACATCGCAGACGGCGACCAGCTGGGCCAGTTCATCCTGCTGGTAAACGCCGGCATGCGTGTTGCCGATTCCCCCCATGCCCACGAGACCGATTTTAAGTGCCATTGTGCTCCTCCTTCCGGGCCTGCCGCCTTGCGTGCGGGCCCTTTGCCCATTCTTGATCGTTTAATCGGGTTTGGCCGGCTGTTCGGTCCGGCTCTTGCGGTATCCTGTCGGTGATATGCCGGTGACCTGGCGGAACTGCCGGGAAAACAGCGTGGTGTCGTGAAAGCCGAGCGATCGGGCGACATCCGCGACGCTCAGGTCGTTTTGGCAAAGCAGTTCAGCCGCCTTGGCCATGCGGAAATTGCGGGCGTATTCGGACGGCGACGTGCCCAGGTAGTGTCTGAACTGGCGCGACAGGTATCCGGCGGACAATCCAGCCGCGCGGGCGATTTCCTCAACGGTGATTTCCTGGTCAAAGTGCTGCTCGATGTAGGCGACGGCCTTGAGGATCTGCCGGAAATTGGCGCCTGTCTCCTGCGTCTCCTGGCGGCGGCTGCCCAGCAGGCGGGCATAGACCACGAACAAGTCGAGCAGAAGCAGCTTGCATTTCAGCTGCCATCCGATCGGCTGGTTGCTCTTTTCCCAGCCGATCTGCTCCAGGTCGAGCACGATCTGCTGGCGCAGGGCCGTCCCGGCATGGACGCGGTCGAGCCGTTCGGAACCGCGGCCTTTGAGCAGCCAGCCCAATTCGTCCAGGGCTGCGATATCCTGTTCCATTCCGGCAAACGCTTCGGCCTTGAACAGGCAGTTGTACAGCCCGGTGTTGTTGGTGCTGATGTAGCTGTGGACCTCGCCGGGCAAAACCAGGAAAAGGTCTCCGGCCGTCAGGATCTGGGTCTGTCCCTCGTGGCTGTGCAGCGACACACCATGGTCGATGTAGACAAGTTCGTAGAACTCGTGGCGATGCAGGCTGGTCTTGCTGTGGTGACTGTTCCGGATGACAACCAGCGGGAAAGTGCTGTCAAAATATTGCTCAGATCGGGTCAGCCAGGCAGACACGTCGGCACCTCCGCGCGGTCAGCGGGTGATCTCGGCGACGCGCACCGGCTGCCCGCCGCGCCTGATCGACTCGATGGCCGCGTGGATCACCCGGCTGGCTTCGAGGCCAGCCTGGCCGCTGCCATCGATCTCGTCCGGTTTCGCGCCGGCCAGCAGCTGGTTGACATATGAAGTGATCCGGTCGGCAAAGGTGTCGAAGAAACCGGTGAAGCCGCCGAAGACGGGATTGGTGTAAACCAGCTTGACCAGGTCGTCCGCCGGGAATAACGTCGCTTCGCGCCACATATCCTCGAAAAGCAGCCGTCCGTTCGTTCCGGCGACTTCGCAGCGTTCCATCGGATGGCCGCGCTTGATGTCGTAGGAACTCGTGATATGTCCGACCGCACCATTCGCAAAACGCAGGTTCATCGACTGGGTCGAGTAGAGGTTGCGGCCGCTGGCCTTCATGGCAAAGCACTGCACCTCGTCGATGTCGCCGCCAAAATAGCGGACAATGTCCACGCTGTGCGGATTCAGAGCCTTGAGGTGATAGAACTCGGTCTCGAAGTCGCCGAATTTGCCGATCCAAAGATTCATGTTGATGAAGAGCAATTCGCCGATCCGGCCGTCCAGCTGCCATTGCTTGGCCGTGCGGGCCGCCGGCGTGAAGCGGTGGTTGAGGTCCACCGCCAGGCATAAATTGCGCTCCCGGGCGGTCCGGACCATTTCCTCGGCTTTGGCCAAATCGTTGCAGATCGGCTTTTCACACAGGACATGCGCGCCGGCGTGAAGCGCCTGGATGGTCGGCTCATAGTGGTCGCTGGAATACTCGAAGCCGCCCGTCGAGACGCTGACCAGGTCAGGCTTTAGTTCGTCGAGCATCGTTTGTGCGTCGAGGTAGGCCGGAACCCCGAAGGCGCGTTCCGCCTCCCGGGCCCGGTCCTCCTGCCGGTCGCAGACACCGATCAGGCGCACCTTGGGATGCGACTGGTAGACTTTGGCATGGATGTGGCCGATATGGCCCATCCCAATAACACAGACTTTGAGCATGATACGCCTCCTCGATTCAAGCCGGACCGTTTACTGACCCTTGTTGGCCTGGAGCCGCCGGGCCGCTTCCGGATCGCCGATGTGGAGCATCCCGTAGGCCTGGTCAGACGAGGTGAACGGGCCGCAGCCTTTCCCGTGCCAATCCAGGTTGGTGTCCATCGGGTTCGCCCGTCCGGTTTCGGCGGTCCTGCGGGCGATGTGCGCCTCCATGCGCGATCGCAGGCAGGCGACGACCTCCGGATTTTGTTCGGCGACGTTGACCAGCTCCTGGGGATCCTTAATCAGGTTATAAAGCTCGATTTCGGGCTTGTAGTGGAAATCGGGCTCGAGGGCGACGATCAGCTTCCATTCCGGCGTACGCCAGCCATGCTTGCGCATCCAGGTGCACTCGGTGATGTAATGCTCGCTCTGCGCCGCGAGTTCTTCGCCGCGCACACGCTTCATCAAGTTGCGCCCGTCGAAAGCGATGTCGGTTGGGATGCCCATCAGGTCGAGCAGCGTCGGCATCAGGTCCTTGAGCTCGCAGGATTCGGATAGCCGCTTCGACCGTAGCTTGCCGGGGTACTTGAACGCCAGCGGCACGGTCAGGGTACACTCGTAGAGCCCGTGATGGTCAAAATAGCAGTCGTGGTCGTAGAGCGTTTCGCCGTGGTCGGAGGTGAAAACAACAAGGGTGTCTTCGGCAAGTCCCAACGCGTCCAGCTTTTCCAAAATGCCCTGGATGCAGGTGTCCATGTAGGTTACCGCAGCTTCGTACAGGGCGATGATGAAATCCTTGTCGGTGCAGCCAAGCGGAAACCAGGTGACGAAATAGTCCCGGAAGGGCTTGAAGTCATACACGGGCTGCAGCGACGTGTTGTTCGGATCGAAGCCGTCCTTCTGGTAGAACATCTTGTGGAAGGGCTCCGGCGGCAGATAGGGCGAATGGGGGTCCATGTGGCGCATGAACAAGAAAAAGGGCTTGTCCTCGCCGGCCAGGCGCTCGAGCTCGGGGATCGCGGCGCGATTCATGTTCTCCGCCTTGTGGGCGAAGCCGTCGCCTGAAGCGCTCCAGCCTTCATAGTTGATGTACTGGTCGAAGCCGCGCGCCGAGGGGTTGCCTGTGAATCCGACACAGGTCGTGTTGTAGCCGTTTTCCCGAAGCACCTCGGCCAGCGTCTTGACACCCGGGGCGATGTCCCCCTTGTGGCGCAAGGCGACGATGTTCGTGCCAAAGCAGTCCATGCCGGTCAGCATCGAGGCGTAACCCGGCGTTGTCGGAATGCTGGGGCTGATGCAGTGGTCGAAAACCAGCGCGTCTTCCTTCAAGTAGGCGTCGATGTGCGGGGTCGTCAGGCGATGATAGCCATACAGGCTCATAAAGTCGGAACGCAGGCTGTCGATACCGAAGAAAAGCAGATTTGGTTTTTTCATATTTTCCTCCTTAACGGGCGTTCAATTGCTTCAGGCAAGCGTTAATGTAACCGTAACTTTCAGCCGCGATGACGACAGCTTGGGCAAAAGACTGCTCCGGGCCGATGATCTCCAGGTCGACCGGACCGTCATATTCGCCGTCGACCATGGCCTTGCAGTAGGCGAACAAGTCGATATCGCCGCGGCCGCAGGCCTGCAGCGGCGGTTCGCCCGGCGACGGGCCGCGCCCGCGGCAGTCGCGGATGTGGATGTGGCGCGTGCGGGCCAGCACCTGCGGGAGCGCCAGCTCCGGGTTCTCTCCGGCCCGGTAAACGTGGCTGGGATCCATGTCGATGCCGAACGTCGGATTGGCGATCGCCGCCATAGCTTTAAGGGTCGTTTCCGTGTTGAACATCGCCGCGCCGACGTGCGCCTTGCAGCAGAGCGTGACCCCGTAGGCCTGTGCCCGCTCCGCCAGCCGGGCCAGGCGATCGATGGTCTCTTCCAGGGATCCCGGCTCGTTCATCTTGCCGCCGGGGCCGACATTGATCACCGGAATGCCCAGGTCGGCCGCGACCGTAAAGGCCAGCTCCAGGCGGTCGGCGTCTGTCGAGGCCACTTCAGAGGCCAGCAGCTCCAGGCCGGTCTCCGCGAGCACTTCCTTGATCTCGTTTTTCTGCTCCGCATAGCGTTCCAGGTTGAGATGCTCGCACATCCCCTTGATCGCAGAGATCTCGACCCCGTCGTAGCCTGCCATCTTGATGGCGCGGGCTGCCTCCGGGAAACTGACCGCTTTGAACAAAACCGAATTGACACCGAGACGAATCATGGGTTACCTCCTGCCAAAGCGACGGCCTGGCGATCGTATTCACGCACCCGCCGCAATATTTCCGCGCAATTGTCAGCGCGCGGGTATTCGATGATAAACGGCACATCCTCGTGCGTTTTGTGCAGCAAGCTGAAGAACAGCGGCCAGTCAATCTCGCCTTCGCCGATGTTGCGCCCCTTGGCGTCGTTGACCTTGCGGTCCTTGCCGTGGAAATATGCGACGTGCGGGCCCAGGTAGGTGAACATGTCCCGTTCGGACGAATTGGCGATCAGGTTGGCCGGGTCCAGCAGCACCTTGAGGCGGGGCGAGCCGACCTGGCTGATCGTGTCGGCCATGCGTTTGGCGCTGGGCACGATGTCGATCACGCACGGCTCGAGGGCGACGGTGAGATCGTATTGCTCCGCCTTGTCGCATAGGTAGCGCAGCGAGTCGAGCAGGCGGTTGAAGCGCGCTTCGTAGACATCGGCGCGCACGCCGCGGCTAGCCGGGTCGAAGCCGCATTCTGTCGAGACGATCGGGATGCCGGCGGCACGCGCATACTGCATGTGGCGCTCGAAATAGGCCAATATCTCGGCCCTTCTGGCATCATCCTCCTCGATCAGGTTGGTAAAGACACCGAGTGCGTGCACGTTGATCCCGTGACGGCGGTAGATATCCGCGATCTCGCTGACGCGCGCTTCGCTCAGGTCGCCAAGGTCGCTCATGCCGTTGTAGGCCCAGTACTTGCTGTCTGTCTGCGACAAGCACAGCTCGGTCACGGTAAACCCGGTCCGGGCCATGAATTCAGCCGCTTGTTCGTTGGTCATTTCGGGGAAACTGCGAGTGACAATACCGACTTGCATGGAACACCTCCTGTTGGGCCATCTTCAGACGGCCTTTCTCATGAACCATGGGCTCATTATAGGCAATCGGAGGATAGGGTGGCAATGGATTATCGGTGTTATTGCAGATAACAGGTCAGGAAATGCCAAATTCAGTCATAAAAAGCCAACCCGCCAGTTCGGCGGGCTGGCTTTGGGAAAAAGGGCCGTGCGACTTACCAGGCGGCGCGCAGCAGGGCCTCCAGCTCGCTGATCAGGGGCATGCGCGGGTTGGTGCCGGTGCACTGGTCGGCATAGGCTTTTTCAGCGATGTCCGGCACGGCGGCCATGTACGGATTTTCGTCCAGACCGCAGTCACGCAAGCGCAGCGGCACGTTGATTTTTGCCATCAGGTCACGCACAGCCTGGATCAGCTGCCGGACACCTTCTTCGGTGCTGGAAAAGGACAGCCCGATCGCCCGGGCGATCTCAGCATAGCGCTCGTCGGCGATAAACGACTCATACTTGGGAAACGAAACAAACTTGGTCGGTTTGGCGGCGTTGTAGGCGATAACATGCGGCAGCAATACGGCGTTGGACCGGCCGTGCGGGAGGTGAAAGGCGCCGCCGAGCTTGTGGGCCAGCGAGTGATTGATGCCCAGAAACGCGTTACTGAAGGCCATGCCGGCGATCGTGCTGGCATTGTGCATCTTTTCCCTGGCCTTGCGGTTGTCCCCGTGCGCGCAGGCGGTCGGCAGCCAGTCAAAAACCAGCTTGATCGCATGCAGTGCCAGCGCGTCGGTATAGTCGGACGCGAAGGTCGACACGTAGGCCTCGATCGCGTGGGTCAGGACATCCATACCGGTGTCGGCGGTGATGGCCGGCGGCACGCTCATCACGAAATCCGGATCGATGATCGCCACATCCGGCGTCAGCTCATAGTCGGCAAGCGGGTACTTGGTCTTGGTGGCACGGTCCGTGATGACAGAAAACGAAGTCACCTCGGAGCCCGTCCCGCTGGTTGTCGGGATGGCGACCAGCCTGGCTTTGCGGCCCAGATGGGGGAACTTGACGACGCGCTTTCTGATATCCATGAACTTCAAGGTCAGCTGCCGGAAATCCAGGTCCGGATTCTCATAGAACATCCACATGCCCTTGGCCGCATCAATGGCGGAACCGCCGCCAAGGGCGATGATCACGTCCGGCTGGAACTGGCTCATGGCCGCGACACCGCGGCGGATCGTTTCGATATCCGGGTCTGGCTCGACATCCGAGAAGATCTCGCAATGGACATATTGGCGGCGCTTGCGCAGGTAGTAGAGGATTTTGTCCACGTAGCCGAAGCGGACCATCGTGGGATCGGTGACGATAAAAGCCTTGTGGATATCCGGCATTTTTTCCAGGTACTGGGTCGATTCAAATTCGAAGTAGATTTTTTCCGGCACCTTGAACCACTGCATGTTGACGCGCCTCCTGGCGACACGCTTTTTGTTGACCAGGTTGACCGCGGTCACGTTGGATGAGGTCGCGTTGCGGCCGTACGAGCCGCAGCCCAGGGTCAGCGAAGGCATGTTGGTGTTGTAGATGTCGCCGATGGCCCCGTGGGACGACGGCGAGTTGATGATCACGCGGCTGGCCTGAAGACGATCGGCAAACTGACCGGAGACGATTTCGTCCTCGGTATGGATAACCGCCGAATGACCCAACCCGCCAAACGCGATGATCTCCTCGGCGCGCCGGATGCCCTCCTCGCTGTTATCGACGATGTAATAGGCCAGAACCGGGCTTAGTTTTTCAACCGACAGCGGGAAGTCCGGTCCGACACCGTTCAGGCGGGCCAGCAGGATCTTGGTGTCCGATGGTACCTCGATGCCGGCCAGAGCGGCGATTTCGGCGGCGGGACGACCGACGACGGCCGGATTGACTGCGATCTTGCCGGGCTTGATCATGGCGAGCTCGAGTTTTCTCGTTTCCGCCTCATCGAGGAACCGGCAGCCGTTGGCGCGCATCAGGGCCTCGAATTCATCTGACCGGGCGCTATCGACGATCACGGCCTGTTCCGAGGCGCAGATCATGCCGTTGTCGAAGGTCTTGGACATGATCAGGTCTGTGACCGCCCGGCGCAGGTTTGCGGTTTGCTCGATATAGCAGGGCACGTTGCCGGGACCGACGCCCAGGGCCGGCTTGCCGGCGCTGTAAGCAGCCTGGACCATGCCGCTGCCCCCGGTGGCCAGGATCAGGGAAACGCCGGGGTGGTTCATCAGGCAGTTGGTCGCCTGGACAGACGGCTCGGTCACCCACTGGATGCAGTGCTCCGGCGCGCCGGCGGCCAGGGCGGCGTCGTACATGATCTTGGCGGCCAGGGCGCTGCAGCGCTGGGCAGACGGATGAAAGGCGAATATGATCGGATTGCGCGTCTTGATCGCGATCAGGCACTTGAACAAGGTCGTCGAGGTGGGATTGGTCACAGGCGTGACGGCCGCGATTACGCCAACCGGCTCGGCGATTTCGACATAGTCCTCGTAATCGTTCTCCTGGATCACGCCGACGGTCCGGTCGTACTTGATGCTGTGATAGACATATTCCGTGGCGAAGATGTTCTTGGTCATCTTGTCTTCATACACGCCGCGGCCTGTCTCGTCGACAGCGGCCCTGGCCAGGGTCATGTAAGCTTCCAGCCCGGCGGTGGACATCGCCTTGACGATCGTATCGACTTGTTCCTGGGTCTTGAACATCATCTGCCCGAGCGATTGAAGCGCCTGGCCGACCAGCATCTCGATCTCCTGGTTTTTCGCTGCCGGATCTGTTTGCTCCTGCCGGCTGTTCTTGGTTGCCTTGTCTTTGTCCGTCATATCCGTGTCCTCCATGTAAAAAGGTGTGAACAACATATTGCAAACGTTTTCGGTCGTCGATATCAGTCCATATCGAGACAATTTCTATTTCGTTAACGTTTACGGCATCATTTTACATGCAGGCAAGCCAGGGCGTCAATTCGATGAGTGCATCATCTTGCACATACAATTAGCATATGTTTTATGCATTGTGCATATTTAAGAATTTCGTCAAGGCCTGCTTGCCAAGCATGGTTGCGCATGGTAGAATGACATTGTTTTGATAGGCAAAATATATGATTTTCAAACCATTGCTGCGGAGGCCACCATGCAGACAGTAACCGGTAAGAAATATTACGACCGTCCCCGATTCGACACCTTGCGCGCCCTGATCCGTAATTGCGCGGAGGTCTACGGCGATGCCGACGCCTACCGTTACCATGAGGCGCCGGGCGGACTGGATATCGTACGCAGCTACCGTGATCTGGACCGCGATATCGACATCCTGGGCACAGCCCTGATTGATCTTGGTCTCAAGGGCGGTCACATCGTGATCGTCGGCGCCAACTGCTACGAGTGGGCCGTCGCCCACAACGCGGTCGTCGGCGGAACAGGGGTCTCGGTTCCGCTGGATCGCCAGCTTCCCGCCCAGGAGGTCATCCAGCTCGCCGGGCGCGGCAAGGCAATCGCCTTCATCTACAACGGTCCGCATCACGAGATCGCCCTGGCGACAGCCGCCGTCAATCAGGATATCCGCACCTTCATCTGCATGAAACCGGACGTCATCGACGCCAAACTGCAGCAGGAAGATCCGCGTTTCATGGCATGGGATGACGTCATGCAGACCGGCCGGCGACTGCTCGCCGAGGGAGACCGGCGCTTTCTGGATGCCCAGATCGACCCGAACGGCCTTTGTTCGCTGCTCTTCACATCCGGGACGACGGCCATGTCCAAGGGGGTCATGCTGTCGCACCACAACATCACGAGCAATGTCCATGCCGTCGTCAGCACGCTGAACATCGAGAAAGGGCAGCGGGCGTTATCGGTCCTGCCCCTGCACCACACCTTTGAGAATACCGTCGGCATGTACATGATGCTGGCCTATGGCTGCTGCATCTGTTTCACAGACGGCCTGCGCCACCTGGCACAGAACCTCAAGGACTGGAAGATCGACATCATCCTCGGGGTTCCGCTGCTGTTCGAGAACATCTACCGGCAGATCGAGAAAAACCTTGAAAAGTCCGGCAAAGCCAAGCTGGTCAAAACGCTGCGCGGCGTGACCCGCGCGCTGCGCCATGTCGGCATCGACCTGCGCCGCAAGCTGTTCCACCAGATCCTGGACGCGGTCGGCGGCAACCTGAACCTCTGCGTCAGCGGAGCCGCGCCGATCGACAAGGACATCATCGCGTTCTTCAACGACATCGGGATCGATTTTTTCAACGGGTATGGCCTGACAGAAACCTCCCCCGTTATCTCGGCTTGCAACTATTTTGTCAATGTATACGGCAGTGTCGGCAATCCGCTCGCTTTTGTCGAAGCCGCCATCGACACCAACCTGCCAGAAGCCGGCGCGCAAGGCGAGATCCTGACGCGCAGTGACAGCGTCATGCTGGGCTACTACGACAATCCGGAGGCAACAGCAGAGGTCATGACGGCCGACGGCTGGTTCCGTACCGGCGACGTCGGCTATCTCGACAAGAAAGGCTGTATCCACATCACGGGGCGGGCCAAGTCGATGATCGTGCTGACCAACGGCAAAAAGGTTTTCCCGGAAGAAGTGGAATTCCTGCTGGGCAAAGTACCGGGCGTCCGCGAAACGATCGTCTGGGGCGACATGTCTTCCCGCGACGGGGTCGATATCTGTGCCAAATTCGTCATCAATCCGGATGATCTGCCCGAAGATGCCGGCAAGGAACCTGACCAGATCACGGCCTGGCTCGAAACCCAGGTCCGTGAGATCAACCGGCAGATGCCGCCGTACAAGGCTGTCAAGTATTTCATCCTGGCCAGCCAGGATCTGATCAAGACGACAACACTCAAGGTCCGCCGTCCCTTGGAACAGGACCGGATCGCCCAGAGGCTGGCCGAGCAGGGCCTGACCATGAAAACGGCTCATGGTCGCCAGATTGACTGATGTAAAACAGGTCTTTCAAGGCTGAAGGGATCCTCCTCCCTTCAAAGGCCCTTTCGGGTCAGCACAGTAATTTGCAGGACGGACAAGCCCTTTACAGGAGCGGCTTGTCCGTTTTGTCATAGGGCAAACAAGCGTTGGAATTTGCCGCAATAGCGGTATTGCCATGGTATAATGACATTAATCAGTCCATTCTTTTCAGGAGGATGCCATGGCACAGGTTAGCCTGAATTGCCCGCATTGCGGTGGCGGTTTTATGCTCGATCTGGATCAACCGCTGCAAACCTATTGGACCTGCCCTTATTGCGGCAACCGTTCGCTCATGCAAAAAAGCGGCGATACCATTCGCCTGCGCGGCATCATCTCCGGCCAGAAGACGGGTCCGGTAAAACCGGATGCGGCAAGCCCCTGGGAACAGACCGGACATACGGGCAAATCCTACTTGCGCGCGGAAGATGCCTGGCCGCCTCCGCCGCCTGAAGACGAACCGCCGCGCAGCCTGTCTGACTACATCGCCGAGGTTGACCGGCCAAGGCCTGAACCGCCAAGTCAGGCAGCGCGCCCGATTCAACTGCCCGAGGCGGACGATAGTCCGGTCTGGGAAAGAGCGGAACAGGCAGCCAGGAATCGTCAGCTGCCTGCCTTCAACAGCTATGCCCGCCAGGCTATCGATCAGAAGCCCGACGACCGGCGCATGTACGCCTGGCGGGCCCGCTTGGCGGAAGAGGCGGACGGCTTTGCGCACCGGACCTGGGCGTCCCCCGTCTGGTACCTGCATACACCGCGGCAGAAAGCCTTTCTGCTTGCGCAGCACCTCTACGCGTATAACACAGCGCTATCCTTCAGCGATGTCCATGATCAGGCCGAACTAACCGCGATCATCGGCAAGCAGTTCGTCCGGCAGGCTGTCGACCACATGACGGAACGCGCGCAGCTGCGCTGCGGACGGCGCTGGCTGGGGAAGACGTTCAAGGGCCGTTACCGCCGATCCGATCTAAGCGAAGCGGTTGATTTTTGCGACGCGATCCGCCGGATAGATGATCAGGTATGTCCGCTTGGCTGCAACCAGCTCAAGCAAGTGATCCGCCAGGAAGCGGCAGCCTTGCCCCGCAAGCTGTCCCGTCGCCTGCTGCGCTTTTAGCTGCTAAGCCAGAGGTGGGACGACCCATGGCCGGAAAGGCGTTTAGGCGGGTACCAGCACGGTATGACCAGACCAAAACAGTCCGTGTCGGCCGCCAGGCGCTCGATGACACGCAAGGCCGTTTGATCCGGCACCTGCCGTTCTGACGATCGCGAAAGCTGCTCCAGGGTTCGCAAAGCGGCATAGAAGACAATGATTCTCATGATTCTGGTATTGCATTGCTGTGACAAGTAGCAGTCCAGCAAGCCGGTCGCAAACGGGATACTGATCCGGCTGATGTCTGTCAAAACAGGGGCCAGATCATAGAGCGGGTCACCATAGCGCCATTGGCTGAAGTTGATCAGGATAGCCGCTATATCCCTGTACATGATCATCTGATCGAAAGCGAGATTGTTGTACAGAGCACAGACAGGCCTGCTGCAGATAATCGAGCGATTGTGGTTCACAAAGTCCAGTGCGGCCGCGACGGCCTGATGCCGCTTTACGTTGCGGGTCAGGCCTTTCTCAAGCCAACGGCAGCGGCTCGTTATTTCTTGCACCCAAGCAGAAGGCGAATCAGGCCCGGCCAGACTATGGACAGCAGCGAGGGCCAGTCCGGCAGAAATACCCAATCGATATCCCTGGGACTGTCCGAGGCGATGCGCGTGCAGCCGGCCATTTAGTCCGTCGATCCAATGCGTCAGAAGATACGAGCGCTGGTCCTGGTATATGCGGCCGCAGCCAGCCAGTTTCAGAGCCGGCGTGATCGTCAGGTTTTGCTGATCCAGAATCTGGTAGACCCGGTCAATCAGCAGCCCTTCCGTCTGGTTATGCTCCGTGCTCGTCGCCTGACCCAGGCGTAGATGGAAACATTCGCCGGACCAGGTTTCCACTTTATACGCAACATGGCTGCCGGTCTTGCCCAAAAGGCGTGCCGTCCGCCACTGCTCAGAGCCGCCAACCTGCCTCAGGCAAGGCAACACGTCGTCCGGATCTGCATCAACACGTGTCATTCGATTCGAGAGCATCATGTCATCCTCCTTGGGCGTCAGCCTCAAGGATACAGGATGCTATTGTGATCAGGCAATAGCCTATAAGCTATTTTTACTTTTTATAATTAGAATAATGCTTTTATTTATGGATTTTGACATTGTAATAAGCCGTTTTAGATTTTTATATATTTCATAGGATAGATCGATCATGCTATTTCACCCGATGCGAGCCGCCTCATGTTGTCTGCTAATTGAGAAACAGTAATCACATCGCGATCTTTGGGCTGGCCAGAAACCTCGTACATCATCGGTCCACTGTAGCCGGCGCGTTGGAGCTGGACAAAGATCCCATTCCAGTCGTTGACCCCGTCACCGGGCAGCCGATGCCGTTCGTCGACCCGGTCGTAGTCAGAAATATGCAGTGAGTGGATCATCAGATTGCTCTCAGCCAAAGCTGAAAGGAACGCGATGTTATCCTCTACCAGCGCGTGGTTGGTGTCAAAAACGACGCCGGCACCCGTCCCCTGGAGCAAGGTAATCATCTCGGCCGACCAGTTGCACAGGCAGGTGCGCGGCAGGTTTTCGACCGCGAGGCGCAGGTTGTGCTGGGCACATACCGCATTGAGCCGGATGATCGCCTCGCGGCTGCGCGTTAGCCGTTCCGATCGCTCCTGATCCTGGATCGGCTCACTGCTGGGATGCAGCACGGCGACCTGGATGCCAGCTTTTCCAGCTGCCTCGATCAGCACCTGATGCGTCTGGAGCGTCATTTTTCTTCGCCTGTCGTCCAGGTGCGATATGTCCAGTTCAGTCGAAAACGGCAGGTGGATCGACCAGAGTTCGATCTCGAATTCCCGAACCAGATCAGCAATTCGGTGCCATTGATTCGGGAAGTCGATGGTGTTCATATAATCATCTTGACTAAAGGAAAGCTCGATAGCCGAGATACCGGCCGTCTTGATCTCGCTTAGTATTTCCCGGTCGATTTTATGTCTGAAAGCCAGGGATAATCCCCATCTAAGGCTTTGCCTGTAAGTCATGCGATATCCTCCTTAGCGATCTGATGACTGTCAGAGTCATTCCTATCATAGCAGAATCTGAACCGGACTGCTGTACGCTTCCAGGGACTCCGTGATATGATGGCCCGGGAAGGTGATCACATGCAAAATGAGTTCCCAGGTGAAGATAGCAAAGTCCCGTTCAAGACGGGCATCCGATACTCTTTTTGTTTTTCCGGTCATCCGGCGATCCTGGTCAAACCCCGGCAAGCGGACCCGCTAGGGCGCTGGGTCTGGCGTACGGAATTTTTCGATGCGTTTCCGGCAGTTGACGATGCTTTGCTGGCCGCCGGGTTCCACCTGGCTTATCTTCAGGTCAGCGACCGCTTCGGCTGTCCGTCGGCGATCGATGACCTGGAAGCCTACCGCGTTTGGCTGGTTCAAGAAGTTGGCCTTGCCGAACGGGCCAACTTGTTCGGCTTCAGCCGCGGCGGCCTGTATGCCATGCACTATGCGACGCGTTTCCCAAACCATGTCGCCACGCTCTATCTGGACGCGCCGGTCCTCGATGTCCTGAGCTGGCCTGCTGGCCTCAAGGCGGGCCGAGGCAGCCCGCGCGACTGGCAGCTGTGCCAAGAGGCCTATGGCCTGACACAAACCTCGCTGGACACCATCGCAGACATGGCTGACAGGCAGATCAGACGCCTGGCAGAACTGGCTCTACCGGTTATCCTGGTTGCCGGAGACGCCGATGATGTCGTTCCATGGACGGAAAACGGCGAACGCCTGGCCGCGGCTTATCAGGAACGACAGCGAGCCGACCTTTGCCAGGTGATCCTGAAATCAGGCTGCGGCCATCATCCGCACAGCCTTGACGATCCGGAACCGGTTAAAGCCTTCATCCTGCGCCATGACAAGGGACATTTGCCACGCCATTAACGGCGCTTGCATGTTCATGCAAATTGCTTTCAATAAGATGCAAAAAATAGCGTGTTTGCCGTGACACAAGCACTTTGTTCCCGTATAATGTGATGCAAGAAAACTGCATGAAACCGAGGAGGCATTACATGACACCTGAGCAAATCAAGATCATCGTCGGCATCGCCTTGTACCTGCTGTTTGCCATCGGCATCGGCATCTGGTACGCCAGGAAAAGCAATCGGAATTCTGACGAGTATTTTCTCGGCGACCGCGGCTTGGGCCCTTGGGTAGCCGCCATGAGCGCCGAAGCGTCCGATATGAGCGGCTGGCTCCTGATGGGCCTGCCCGGTGTCGCTTACTTTACCGGCGCCGGCGAGGCTGTCTGGACTGGAATCGGGCTGGCCTTGGGCACCTGGCTCAACTGGAAGCTGGTCGCGGTCCGCTTGCGCAAATACTCACAAATCGCCGGCAACGCCATTACTCTGCCGGATTTTTTCAGCAGCCGCTTCAAGGACGACAAGAAAATCCTGATGACCATCGCATCTTTGATCATCCTGGTCTTCTTCTCGATTTATGTCGGCAGCCAGTTCATCACGTTCGGCAAGCTGTTCGGCTATATCTTCGGTATGGATCAGTATTTCACGTCGATGGTTATCCTGGGTGCCGTCTTTGTCCTGATCTACACCTTGATCGGCGGGTTCCTGGCTGAGAGCACGACCGATTTTATCCAAGGCATCCTGATGTTCATTGCCCTGATCGTCGTTCTGGCCGGCGCGACCATCCGGATCGGCGGATTGGGCGTGGTTGCGGAAAATCTTAGTAAAATCCCCCGCTTCACGGATTTGTTCGGCATCGCCGTCCCGGTCGACGAGACCGGCGCGGCCGTAACCGGCGCTGCCGGCAACCTGCAGGGTGTCCGTGACGGGCAGGCGCTTTTCGGCGACGGAGCCAGCTACGGCGTTCTCAGCATCCTCTCTTGCCTGGCCTGGGGGCTGGGTTACTTCGGTATGCCCCAGGTACTGCTCCGGTTCATGGCCATCACGCGCTCGTCCAAGCTGAGACAGTCACGCGCCATCGCTGTCACCTGGTGCGTGATTTCACTTTTCGCCGCTGTGGCGATCGGCATGGTCGGGCGCGCTCTAATGCCCGGTTTATTGCGCACGGCCGGTCAGGCGGAAACGATCTTTATCGAACTGACCATCACCTTCTTCCCGCCAATCATCGCCGGTCTCGTCCTGTCTGGTATCCTGGCCGCATCGATGAGTTCTGCTGACTCCTATATGCTGATCGCCTCTTCGGCGATTGCGCGCAACCTCTTCGGCGGCCTGCTGACGAAAAAAGCCTCCGACCGCACCATCATGTGGATCGCCCGGATCGCCCTTCTTGTCATTTCCGGATTCGGCATTTTCATCGCGCTGTCAGGCAACGATTCCATTTTCCGGGTGGTGTCCTACGCCTGGGCCGGTTTTGGTGCCGCATTCGGCCCGCTCATCCTGTTCTCCCTGTTCTGGAAGCGCACGACGCTGGCCGGAGCCATTGCCGGAATGGTCAGCGGTGGCCTGGCCGTTGTCATCTGGAAAGAGCTGATCAGCAAAATCGGCGGTGCCTTCGCCGTCTACGAATTGCTGCCTGCTTTTATCATCTCCAGTGTTGTGATCTGGGTCGTCAGTCTGCTGACACCCAAACCATCCGATGCGATCATCAAGGAATTCGAGTCCGTGTCCTCCGCCGACATCTGAGCGTAACCCCGCACCCCGCACAAAACCGGATCACTCCCGTGGTCCGGTTTTATTATGCAGGAATACAGCAGAAGGTCTTTTCTTCCAAGGGAAGCAAGCCTATGCTATAATAATATTATCCACATTGTCCAGTACCGGCAACGGTAAGAATCACGGGCTTGCCAGATGTTGTCCGATCGGAAGGAGGAATCAGGCGTGCCAACCATTGGTTTTGTGATCAGCGAAAAAGAAAATGAAAGAAGACGGGCCATTTTACCGGCTGCGCTTAAGGCCGTTCAGAATCCTCATCTCGTCATGGTCGAGCAAGGCTATGGCAAGATTTTAAACATCTCCGACCAAGCCTATCTGGATGCCGGTGCGAAGATTGCTGCCCGGGCCGAGTGCCTGAGACAAGACGTTGTTTGTGATCCCAAGATCGGTGATGCCTCGTTTCTAGGCCAACTGTCTGATCGGCAGACCATTTTCGGATGGGTTCACGCGGAACGAAACCCCGAGTTAACAACGTTGTTGCTGCAGCGAGGTCTGACCGCCCTGGCTTGGGAGGACATGTACCAGAACGGCCGTCATGTCTTCTGGCGCAATAATGAACTGGCCGGCGAAGCGGCTGTCCTGCACGCTTTGACGCTATTTGGCAAGCTGCCCTACACCTGCAAGGTGGCCGTTATCGGACGAGGCAATACGGGGCGTGGCGCTTTCCGCATTTTGACATCCCTGGGTGCCGAAGTCACAGTTTATAACAGGCGTACAGAAAAGTTACTGCGCCAAGAGATCGGCCAATATGATATCATCGTGAACAGTGTGTTTTGGGACATGACACGCAAGGACTACTTGATCAGCCGCGAGGATCTGGCCCGGATGAAAAAACCGTCCATGATCGTCGATGTCAGCTGCGACCTGGATGGCGCCATCGAGAGCAGCCACCCGACCACGTTCGAAGAACCAGTTTTCATGGATTCGGGCATCCTGCACTATGCGGTCGATCACACACCCTCCATTTTCAGCTTCTCCGTGTCCAGCATCCTCAGCAAGATCATCGCGCACTACATAGATCCAATCACGGAGAGCAAAACGCACGAGCATCCAGTTCTCAACAACGCGATCATCATCGAAAAAGGCCGAATTCTCGACAAGAAGACGATCCGCTTCCAAAAACGTGATCGTCTTGAGCAGGCATAATGGGGCGCAGCCAAGCCTGTTGCAGCCATTTTCGGACATCCGGCAAGCATTCCTGACTTGCTTGACATGTACGGAAGTGACCGATATAATACGACTTGCACTGAAAACGCGGGTGTAGTTCAGTGGCAGAACTTCAGCTTCCCAAGCTGACCGTGAGGGTTCGATTCCCTTCACCCGCTCCATATGTCAGCCGCCTGCCTTTATAGCTCAGTTGGTAGAGCGCATCCATGGTAAGGATGAGGTCATCGGTTCGATTCCGATTAAAGGCTCCACAAAAGGGCTACACGTTTGATACAATCGTGTAGCCCTTTGCTATCAGGGGCTTTCGGGGTTTTAGCTAGTGATATTTTAAACAATCAGATCGAAAATTTGCCTAAAAATAGCCTATTTGCACCCAAATCGTGTAAAGATGCACACAGCAAGGGCAAATCGTGCAAAAGTGCACACACCTAATTAGCCTAATATATATTCAGAAATCTGACAGATAGTTGTGTAGGCTATATGAATTCCTTCTCTGATTCTGGTTCTGTTTGTGGCTCAATATCATTTTTTCATGCTATATTGTGTTGCTTTCCTGACACGCCCGTCATCTGTTCGAAAAATATTAATAGCCTAATCGTAACTATTCAGCATAGGAGATGACAAGCGCAAAAAGAGAGCCGATCAGGATCGATACAACAAAAAGAGATGCAAACCTGGTTGGATGACTTATGGCGGCTGGGAAAACAAAGGTTGTCCTGA
>Ga0172382_10000599_pt1 | contig 67708 bp, 72 predicted proteins | sample Leawel138RmetaG_FD_122245 | JGI IMG/M metagenome (GOLD analysis project Ga0172382, IMG submission 122245) | Leachate microbial communities from a municipal landfill in Southern Ontario, Canada - Leachate well 138R metaG | ecosystem: Engineered > Solid waste > Landfill > Unclassified | place...
CTAACGGGATGTCGAACCACGAAGGGGCTTTTCCCTTAAAGGAGCTGAATGCTGAATGCTGACCGCACCGCTCCGAACTTTTTCCAGTCACCCTGAGCTTGTCGAAGGGCTGCTTGTCCGCCGGAGGAGGATCGAAGGATGCGTTTTTCCCTTTCATTATCTTTTCTTCGGGTAAAAACAATTTTTCTTGCGGTGTTCTTCGGGTAAAAACAACCTCCTTATCCCTTCGTTCGGTTGAACCTTTTTTGGATTTGGAGAAAGATTTACCCAAATTCCCCATGCTTATAAGAGCAGCTTTCTATTGTTAAAAATAGGAATTTGGTTTCCAAAGACGCCTCAATTACCGCCATCCGCCGCCCAATGCTCGGTACAATTGCACCACCGCATTCAGCCTGCCGTATTGGGTCATAATCAGGTTCAATTGGGCATTTAGTGCATTTTCGCGTGCGGTCAGGACTTCGAGGTAATTCGCCATGCCGTAAGCTTGTAATTCTTCCGAATACACAATCGCTTGGCGATAAGCCTCGTACTCTCCTTGTTTGAGTTGGATCTTTTCCTCGTTGGTTCGATAGGTATAGAGCGCGTCCGAAACTTCCTTGCTGGCCAACAGGATTGTTTTCTTGTAGTTCAGGAAAGCGGCTTCCTGCCTGGCTTGGCTAACTTCGTATTCGGTTCGTATTTGCCTGCCGTTCAGAATCGGTTGGGTCAAAGAACCCACAATGCTTGCAAACAAAGAATTCACACTGAACAAATCTTCAAAATCAATGCTTTGGATGCCGCCATTGGCCGTTAGGCGCAGAGACGGATAAAATTGACTGCGTGCCACATTGGTCAGTTCAAAAGCATTGATAAGCCCATATTCCGCTGCCATCACATCCGGCCGGTTAGCCAGCAATTGAACCGGAACGCCCGCATTCAAATCAATGCGGATTTCCTGTGCGGCAAATTCATTGCGGTCGATGCTTTTCGGATTTTCACCCAATAAAATACTGAATGTATTTTCAAGTAACTTGATGTTGTTCTCGATATCCAAAAGCAAAGCCTGCGCATTCAATAACTGGGCTTCGGTTTGTTTCACGGCGACTTCAGTCACATTGCCCGCATCTTTCAACAATACCATCGTTTCCAAGCCTTGTTCCCGGTTGGCGATGGTTTCGGTGGTAATCCTTCTTTGTTCGTCATAAGCCAAAAGTTGGAAATAAGTCGAAGCTATGGCCGCTACCAGTTCCGACTTCACTGCTTGGTGTGCCGCTACGGATTGTAAATAATTCGCGCGGAACGCCCGGTCGTTGCTCCGGATTTTTCCCCAGATATCGGCTTCCCAAGAAAGGTTTCCGCCGATTTCATATTGGTTCACATATTGCCTTTCATTGCCTCCAAGGCTTCCCAATGGCGTATGAAGCGACTGGGTAGAATGGGAATAAGCCGCCGACCCGTTGAGCGTAGGGAAGTAGCCGGACCTTCCCATTTTTACATAAGCCTCTGCGGCGGAAATATTTTGTAACGCAATGCGGATGTCGAGGTTATTGGCCAAGCCGGTTTCGATGTAACCGGCCAGTTTTTCATCGGTGAAAATTTCTTGCCAGGAAACATTGGCCAAACTCAAACTGTCTTCAGGCAAAGCATCGGTTCTGTAAAAGTTTTCATTGACGACTTCTGCCGGACGTGTATAATCTTTCGCTACAAAACAGGATTGCAATAGGAGGATGGCAGCCAATATCCCTACATATTTTAAATTTTTCATCTTTCCGAATTTTACAAATGGTTGGTTTCTTCTTTTTTAAATTCCATCGGTTTGATTTTTTCTTGCAGCCATTGGAAAACCACATACAAAACCGGAATGTTGAACACCCCGATGATGGTCCCGATCAACAACCCGAATGCGGCTCCCGTCGCAATGGAACGGTTCCCCACATAGCCTACGCCCGAAGCAAATACCAACGGCATCAGCCCGAGGATAAAGGCAAAAGAGGTCATCAATATCGGCCGGAATCTTGCCTTGGCACCATTGAATGCCGAATTGGCAAGCGATTCTCCCCGCCTTCGCCTTTGCAAAGCGAATTCCACAATCAGGATTGCGTTTTTGGCCAATAAGCCGACCAGCATGATGAGTGCAATCTGGAAATAAATATTGTTTTCCAATCCGGCTATTTTCTGTGCCCAGTAAGCACCCATGATTCCACCCGGAAGCGACAGGATGACCGCAAGCGGCAAAAGATAGCTTTCGTATTGTGCCGAAAGAATAAAATAAACAAATACCAAACAAAGAATGAAAATCAATACCGTCTGGCTTCCCGCATTGATTTCTTCCCTTGACAAACCGGAAAACTCAATACCGTAACTGTTCGAAAGGGAAGTTTCCGTAACTTCCTGAACCGCCTGAATCGCATCACCGGAACTATAACCCGGGTTGCTGGCTCCGGAAATACTTGCGGTGGTAAATAGGTTGAAACGGTTGATGTTTTGTGGCCCGTAAACCCGGTTGAGTTTGACGAATTGGGTAATGGGCGTCATTTCTCCGGTAGCCGTTTTGACAAATATTTTCTGAAGGTCGCTTTCGGTTGCGCGGTCTTCCGGCAATGCCTGAACCATCACCCGGAACTGTTTCCCGTAACGCGTGAAGTCCGCCGCATAAATGCCGCCGATGTATCCTTGCAACGCATTGAAAATCGAACTGACAGAAACACCGGATTGTTTCGCCCGCGGGATGTTCAATTCGATTTCATATTGGGCATAGGAAGTATTGAATGAAGTTTGGGCATACTGGATTTCGGGGCGTTTCATCAATTCTCCGATGTAAGTTTGGGCAACTTGGTTGAACTCGTTCAAATCTCCGCCGGATTTGTCCAATAATTTCAATTCGAAACCGGAAGAAACCCCGAATCCCGGGATACTCGGTGGAGAGAAGAAAATCATATTGGCTTCGGGTATGGTGGAAGCGATGCCGAATAACTGGCCGACAATCGCATCGGTGGACATGCTTTCGTCTTTCCTTTCTTCAAAATCTTTCAATCCAATCATCACAATACCATAATTGGAACCTTGACCCGAAATGAAACTGAAACCGGAAACCAAAGTCACGACCTCCACGCCCGGGATCTGCGAAACTTTACTGTAAAATTCATCCTGAACAGCCGAAACGCGATCGGAAGTCGCGCCGGGGGGAAGTTCGACATTGCCCATGATAAAGGCCCGGTCTTCATTCGGAACAAATCCGCTCGGCATGGTTCTGTCAGCCCAAAAAATCCCGACTCCACAAAGTAGGAGTATCAGGAAAGTGACCCATTTGTGGCGCAAAAGGAAATGAAAGCTCTGCGCATATTTTCTGGTAACGGAATTAAATGCAACATTAAAAGCGTCAAAAAACCTTTGCAGGAAATTCTTCCTTTTACCCGAATCTGTTTTCTGTTCTTTTAAAAACAAAGCACACAATGCCGGACTGAGGGTAAGTGCGTTCACCGCCGAAATAATAATCGCCACAATCAGCGTAATCCCAAATTGCTGGTAAAAGACACCGGTCGGCCCTTGGATAAATGTAACCGGGATAAATACGGCCGCCATCACAAGCGTAATGGAAACAATGGCCCCGGTGATTTCGTTCATGGTACTGATAGCCGCCTGTTTTCCGGCCAGATGGGTTTTTTCCATCTTGGCATGGACGGCCTCGACGACGACGATGGCGTCGTCCACCACAATCCCGATGGCGAGTACCAATGCGAATAAAGTCAATAAGTTAATGGAAAATCCGAATAGGTTCAAAAAGAAAAATGTACCGATGATGGAAACCGGAACGGCAATCATCGGAACGAGCGTAGAGCGGAAATCCTGCAAGAATATGAATACCACCAAAAACACCAGGATAAAGGCTTCGATTAAGGTGGTAATTACATTGTTAATCGAAGCATCTAGGAATTGGTTGGTGTCGAAAACGATTTTATAGTTCAATCCTTCGGGAAGGTTTTTGGATAAATCCTCCAATTTCTCACGCAGGTTTACAATGATTTCTTGGGCATTGGAGCCGGGAGTCTGGTAAATGGCCATAGCCACGGCGGGGTTCCCGTTCATTTTGGAAGAACCCGCGTAACTTTGCGCGCCCATTTCGATTTTTGCAACATCTTTCAGGTAGAGGATTTGTCCGCTATCCAGTGATTTGATAACGATGTTTTCATATTGAACTTCCGACTTGTATTTTCCGCTGTACCGGATTACATACTGAAAGGTTTGTCCGTTGTTTTCACCGAATTGCCCCGCGGCTGCTTCCAAGCTTTGTTCGTTGATGGCCGCGGTCACATCAGCCGGAATAAGGCCGTAATTGGCCATTTTAACCGGGTCGAGCCAAACCCGCATCGAATAATTCCGGCTCCCGAAAACATTGGCATCACCCACGCCGTTTACCCGTTTCAATTCCGGAACCACATTGATATTCATGTAATTTTGGATGTAAGTCCGGTCGATGTTTTCATTTTCGGAATAAAAAGAAACAAACATCAACGCGCTCGTTTGCTGTTTTTGGGTCACCACGCCCGAACGGGTCACTTCCGAAGGCAAAAGTGGCGTTGCGCGGGCTACCCGGTTCTGAACGTTGACCGAGGCGATGTCCGGATCAATTCCCTGTTTGAAAACCACTTGAATCTGTGCAGTACCGTTATTGGTCGCAGTTGAAGAGATATAATCCATTCCCTCTACGCCATTGACCTGTTCCTCAATCGGAATAATGACACTTTCCAAAACCGTTTGGGCATTGGCTCCCGGATAGGCTGCGCTGATTTGTACGGTCGGCGGTGCAATTTCCGGGTATTGGGTAATGGGCAGTGTGGTAATCCCCAATATGCCCAAAATAACGATGATGATGGATACAACTGTTGAAAGTACGGGCCTTTCTATAAATGTTTTTAACATAATTTTCGTTTGTTACATAACGGGTTTAACGGATGCTACGATGGAATCGAAATCGACTTTTTGTTCTTGAACCGGAGACTGGTTTCTCAATTTACCGATTCCTTTCACGACGACGATATCGCCTTTTTGAAGTCCCGACTTTACGACCGCGATGTTGTTGATTCGGTCTTCAACCACAATGGGCGTACTGTAAACAGTATCGTTTTTCACCGAATAAACATACACAATCCCTTGTTGTTCAAAAGTTGCATTTTCCGGAACGGCGAGCACATCGGTATAAGGTTTTGGGATTCGGAGCGTTCCGCTGTTGCCGTTATTGAGCAGACGGTCGGTATTTTTAAATATGGCCCGGAACTGAATGGTTCCCGTTTGCGGGTTGATCTGACCGGTTACGGTTTGTATTTTCCCTTTTTCGGAATAAGCTTGGCCATTGGCTAAAATCAATTCGACTTCGGGCATTTGTTTTAATTTTTCCTGAACGGTTTTTCCTTCGGTGGCCGACAAAAAATCCAAATATTCTGCTTCATTCATCGAGAAATAAGCATACACTTCACCTACTTCCGAAACCGTTGTGATAGGAGTCGGATCATTGGGTCCGACCAGACTTCCTTCCCTGAATTGAATGCTGCCCACAACACCGCTGATGGGGCTTTTCACGACGCCGAAATCGATGTTGGCCTGAATGCCGCTGTAGCTGGCTTTCGCTTGCTGGTAAGCAGCGCGCGCTTGTGCCAACTGGCCTTGGGCACGGGAAAGATTGGCTTTGGCTGTTTCCAATTGGACATTGCTGATGATGTTTTTTTCGACCAATGGAATCAGTTTGTCCACCTCGACCTGAGCTGCATTTACACTGGCTTGGGCCGCATTTATATTGGCCTGAGCCGCATTGATTCCGGCTTGTGCCGCATGGGCATCCTGAGATTGAACATTGGTTTCCAGACGGAAAAGCGGTTGGCCTTTTCGGACTATTTGACCTTCATCCACATATACATTTCGGATATATCCTGAAATTTTTGCGCGCACGGCATTGTTTACTTTTCCTTCGATGTTGACCGGGAAGCTATAATAACCGGTAACGTCGCGTGCGGTTACTTCAATAACCGGAACTGTTGGCGGAGGCGCGGCCATGGGTTCGGTTTTCTTTCCGCAGGAAAAAAGCACAAGAGCCGGGAATACGGAAAATACAATGAATTTTGCTTTCATAAAATTTTTAGGTGTTTGGATGAAATGATTCGAGTTTTTCGATGGTTTGGGATAATTGCCCGATGGACTTCGTCAAGTGGTCCAGATAAATGTCTGATTTGAGGATGCTGTTTTCCGGAAGCCCTTCACAGGTCTCTAAGCGGTAAGTTTTTAGTCGTTCTACCAAGTATTTTTCGTTGCTGAGCATGTCGAGTATTTTTTTGAGCCTGACCAACAGATTTTCTGATGAAATTCGGTAAAAGCGTTTGCGGTTGTCAATTTTGGTGTAATATTCTATGTGCTTGAGTTGGGTCAAAAAGTTCAGGCTGGTGGAAACGGAACTTTTGCTCGCATTCAATACTTCAACCAGCTCGTCAAAAGTCACGCCACTACTGTTGCAATCCAACATCAGGTAAGCGTAAACCTTACTGGTAAGCGGGGGGAAGTGATAAATATCTTCAAAATACTTTGAAAAATCTTCGATTAATTCTTTCAAACGATCATCCATAGAAACAAATTGGCTTTGCAAAAATATAGTTAGTTCGGTAAATACGAAACAAAAAGAATTTAATTTAACAATTTTTTAATGAATTAAATCTTTTCGTTTGTGTGATGGAATTGGAATAGGATTTGCGGAAAGTTGTTTCTTACCATAAGTCAATTTTTATCAGGTTGATTTGCAGTAAATTTGCTTCATTATTAATCATTAAAAAACAAAAAATATGATGTCAAAATGGAAATTAGACGAAACCCATTCCGAGGTTCAGTTCAAAGTAAAACACATGGTGATTTCTACCGTGACCGGCGATTTTTCCGACTTTCATGCCGAAGCGGAATCGACCGATGACACTTTCAGCGATTCAAAATTTAATTTTAGTGCTAAAGTAGATTCCATCAACACCAAAAACGCCGACCGTGACGGCCATTTGAAGAGTGACGATTTTTTCAATGCAGAAGGTTACCCGACGTTGACCTTTAGTGGAAAAGGAATAAGCGACAACCAAATTCAGGGCGACCTGACAATTAAAGGCGTGACCAAACCTGTTTCATTGAAAGCAGATTTTGGCGGTGTAATCAAAGACCCATACGGAAACCAGCGAGCAGGTTTTGAACTCGAAGGAGAAATCAACCGAAAAGATTTCGGACTCAATTGGAATGCAACCACGGAAGCAGGCGGATTGGTCGTATCGGACAAAGTAAGGTTGTTTGTCAACTTGGAATTTATCAAGGAATAAAATCCAATCTCAGATTTAAGTTCACCTTGTTTCACCCGGAACAAGGTTTTTTCATTTAAAACCGGGTCAATATCCCGAAATGGATTTTGGAATTTCGGAAATCGAAACTCGTGTCAGATTGTTTGCCTACGGCATAACTCAGGTTGAAAACGCCTAATTGCGTCAAAAAAGAAATCCCGGCTCCAACGCCCAGAAGATTTTCATTGAGATGGGTCGCTTTGTTTTCTACAAAGCCGTAATCCCCAAAGGCGGAAATGTAAAACCCTTCATTGGGCATGAACCGGTATTCCAAGCTTGCAATCCCATAAGCGGAAGCCGTAATGCTTTCTTCGTTGAATCCGCGTAGGCTCCCGAAACCGCCAATGCGGTAAAGTTCATTTTCCGAATAAAAATCACGGTTGCTGAAGAGTCCGTATCCTTCTACCCGTGCTTTGACCAAATGCTGTGGCAAGAGTTCGAAAATCCGAAAGGCCAAAATCCCCACTTCGTATTGTCGGGCATCGGTTTTGGTAATTTCAGCCGATACCGGGTCTTTTTCTTGGCCCTTTCGTTTCAGGGTCTTGCCTGAGAGGAAAAAGGCCGTCCGGCCTTCCAACAGCCGGTTTCTTGAAGGCAGGATGTATTCGTAACTGAGCCCGTAGCCACTTTTGTTGAAATCATCATACAAGGCAGCGATTTCCGGGTAATCATCCAAAACAAAGTTGGAGCTTTCATGGCTGAAATTCAATCCGATATTGGAATTTTGGGTGATTTGGTAAAACAGTCTTTCCTCGATTTTTGTGTTGACAAAAACGCTGTCTTTGCGGTACAACTTGAAATGGGTTTGGGTTCCGACCGCTGAGCGGAACAGATAGGGCAGGCGCAGGCTCAAATCCATGGAACTGCTTTTATCGGCTGTGGCCATCCAGTTCAGGCGTATTTGTTCCATACCGTTGAAATTATTATTGAGTTCCACTTTGACATTGCCGTTGAGCCGGAAATCGCCATTGGCATCATTGCCGAAACCCAAAATCCCGTCGAATAAATTCGATTTCCTTTTCTTTACATAGAGGTAAATGGTCGTGGAATCGGTATGGAAAAGCGTTTGTGCACCGCGGATTTCTTCAATGAAATCATTGAACTGCATTTTTTCGGAAATTTCCTTGAGTTCATTTTCGTTGTAAATCACGCCCTTTTTTAAACCCAATCCATGTTTGATGTAACCTTTCGACAGTTTTTCGTAGCCTTCCACTTGCACGGCGTCGATGGTTCTTGCTTTAAACAACTCAAGGCTTAAACTGATTTGGGCTTCGCTGTTTCGGAACCCTTCCGGGTGTATGTTTATTTTTGAAAACGGATAACCCAAAGCGGTGTAGCGGTCTGTAACGGTTCGAATCAGCGAATCCAAATTTTGAACGGGGAACCAGTCTTCTTTCTGAGAAAACAAAGAATCGTTTTTGACCCAGATTTTTTTGTACATTTTTCCTTTGTCCAAGTAAATGTTTCGGCCTTTGGCCGAATCAAGCGTCAAGGTAAAATAACCGATGGTTTTCAGGGAATCCAGTGTTTTAACCAGCGTAGAATCATTCTGCCATTTTTTTTCAAAATCAAATGTATAGGATTTCAAATCGGGTTTATAATCGTAAAACCGGAGCGTGGAATCGCCTTTCTCTTGTCCAAAAACAAGTGAAACCAATAGCGTTGAGAAAATGATTAAACGAAACTTCACTTTTCTGAAAACGCTAATTAACGAAACAAATTATAATCTTAGGCTGATTTTGATTTATCTGAGAATCTTGTAAGAGTGGAACCGAGTAAAATGGACGCCAGAAAAAAGAATCTCAATTTGGTGGAGTGAAAGTTTCGGTTTGGTTATGCCGTTTTTAAATCTCTAAAAAATAATCATTCAGACTCTTGCATTATAATAAATTAATTGTACTTTTGCAATCCCAAAAAATGGGGTTAAACATATTTTTACAGTATGCCAACAATACAACAATTAGTTAGAAAAGGAAGAACAAAACTGGCCAAGAAGAGTAAATCGGCTGCTTTGGAATCTTGCCCTCAACGCCGTGGCGTGTGTACCCGTGTGTACACGACGACTCCGAAAAAACCAAACTCAGCGATGCGTAAAGTAGCGCGTGTGCGGTTGTCAAACGGAAAAGAAGTCAACGCTTACATCGGTGGAGAAGGGCACAATTTGCAAGAGCACTCGATAGTATTGGTCAGAGGAGGAAGGGTAAAGGATTTGCCCGGTGTACGTTACCACATCGTTCGTGGTGCGTTGGATACAGCAGGGGTTGGGAAAAGAACCCAACGTAGGAGTAAGTATGGCACAAAACGCCCAAAAGAAGCTAAAAAATAACTTTGAGAAATGAGAAAGACAAAAGCTAAAAAGAGACCGTTACTTCCAGATCCAAAGTTCAATGATCAATTGGTAACACGTTTTGTAAACAACATGATGTACGACGGTAAAAAAAGTATTGCATTCAATATTTTTTATGACGCCATGGACATCGTAGAAAAAAGAAAAGAAAACGCTGAGAAATCTGCGCTTGAAATTTGGAAAGAGGCTTTGACCAATGTGATGCCGCACGTAGAAGTGCGTTCGCGTCGTGTAGGGGGAGCAACCTTTCAAATTCCTATGGAAATCCGTCCTGACAGAAAGATTGCGACCGCGATGAAATGGTTGATTCTTTATTCAAGAAGACGCAATGAGAAATCAATGGCCCAGAAATTGGCCGGAGAAATCATCGCCGCCGCAAAAGAAGAAGGTGCCGCCGTTAAAAAGCGTCAGGATACCCATAAAATGGCAGAAGCCAACAAAGCATTCTCACACTTTAGAGTATAACATAAGATGGCAAGAGATTTAAAATACACCAGAAATATCGGTATTGCCGCGCACATTGATGCCGGGAAAACCACCACAACAGAACGTATTTTGTTCTATTCAGGTAAAAACCACAAGATGGGAGAAACCCACGAAGGTGCCTCTACAACAGACTGGATGGAGCAAGAAGCAGAAAGAGGGATTACCATTACTTCGGCAGCCGTTACAGTTGATTGGAAATTCCCAACTGAACAAGGCAAACCCCTTCCGGATGCGAAAGATTATCACTTTAATATCATCGACACCCCCGGCCACGTGGACTTTACCGTTGAGGTAAACCGTTCTTTGCGTGTGTTGGACGGACTGGTATTCCTTTTTTCAGCGGTTGACGGCGTAGAGCCCCAATCAGAAACCAACTGGCGTTTGGCAGACAACTACAAAGTTCCGCGTATGGGATTTGTAAACAAAATGGACAGACAAGGCTCTGACTTTTTGAAAGTTTGTCAGCAAGTAAAAGATATGTTGGGTTCCAATGCGGTTCCTATCGTTTTGCCGATTGGTGAAGAAGCGGATTTCAAAGGAGTAGTGGATTTGATTAAAAACAGAGCGATTGTTTGGCACGACGAAAACTATGGCTCTACTTTCGATATCATCGACATCCCGGAATCCATGAAAGATGAAGTAAGACAGCACCGTGGAAGATTGATTGAAGAAATTGCGGCTTATGATGAAAACCTCTTGGAGAAATACATGGAGGACGAAGAATCATTGACCGAAGAAGAAATCCATACCGCATTGCGTGCCGCAACATTGGATATGAGCATCATCCCGATGACTTGTGGTTCTTCATTCAAAAACAAAGGAGTTCAGTTTATGCTGGATGCCGTTTGCCGTTATTTGCCGGCTCCGACCGATAAAGAAGCTATCGAAGGAACAAATCCGGATACAGAAGAACCTATTTTAAGGAAACCTTCCGTTACGGAACCTTTTGCAGCTTTGGCCTTTAAGATTGCTACCGACCCGTTTGTAGGTCGTCTGGCTTTCTTCCGTGCTTATTCAGGCGGATTGGATGCAGGATCTTACGTATTGAATACCCGTTCCGGTAACAAAGAACGTATCTCCCGTATCTTCCAGATGCACGCGAACAAACAAGAGCCGATTGAAAGAATCGAAGCCGGAGACATCGGTGCAGCAGTAGGATTCAAAGACATCAAAACCGGTGATACTTTGTGTGATGAAAAACATCCAATCGTATTGGAAAGTATGAACTTCCCGGATCCCGTTATCGGTATCGCGGTGGAGCCAAAAACAAAGGCCGACATGGATAAAATGGGTATGGCTTTGGCAAAATTGGCTGAAGAAGATCCGACTTTCCAAGTGAGAACCGATGAAGCTTCCGGTCAAACCATTATCTCCGGAATGGGTGAGTTGCACTTAGACATCATCGTGGATCGTATGCGTCGCGAATTCAAAGTAGAAGTGAACCAAGGACAGCCTCAGGTTGAATACAAAGAAGCATTTACCCAAACTGCTAATCACCGTGAAGTTTACAAAAAACAAACGGGTGGGCGTGGTAAATTTGCCGATATCGTATTCAAAATAGGTCCTGCCGATGAAGGAAAAGTTGGTTTGGATTTTGTTTCAGAAATCAAAGGAGGAAACGTTCCCAAAGAATACATTCCATCCATTGAAAAAGGTTTCAAAGCCGCTATGAAAAACGGTCCTTTGGCCGGATACGAAATGGATTCCATGAAAGTTACGCTGACAGACGGTTCGTTCCACGCAGTTGACTCCGATCAGTTGTCGTTTGAGTTGGCAGCGAAATTAGGATACAAAGAAGCGGCTCGTGCTGCTAAAGCAGTGATCCTGGAGCCGATTATGAAGCTGGAAGTGTTGACTCCGGAAGAAAACATGGGTGACGTAGTAGGTGACCTGAACAGAAGAAGAGGTACGGTAACTGGAATGGATGACCGTGCAGGTTCCAAAGTGGTAAAAGCTTTCGTTCCGCTTTCCGAAATGTTCGGGTATGTAACTTCGTTGCGTACATTGACTTCGGGTAGAGCAACTTCTACCATGGAGTTTGACCACTATGAACCGGCCCCGACAAACATCGCGGAGGAAGTTATTTCAAAAGCAAAAGGTGCAACTGTTTAATCTTTAGAAAATGAGTCAAAAAATCAGAATAAAATTAAAATCATACGATTACAATTTGGTGGACAAATCTGCCGAGAAAATCGTGAAAACCGTAAAAACAACCGGAGCGGTGGTAAACGGACCCATTCCATTACCGACCAACAAAAGAATTTTTACGGTGTTGAGATCTCCGCACGTGAATAAAAAAGCGCGCGAACAATTTCAATTGACTGCCCACAAAAGATTGTTGGACATCTACAGTTCATCATCCAAAACAGTTGATGCTTTGATGAAATTGGAACTTCCCAGTGGTGTAGAAGTAGAAATCAAAGTGTAGTGTACACATCATCGGTTATTGAGCGTGTCGTCCTGAGCTTGTCGAAGGATAGTCGAAGTAAGCCGAAGCACTGATATCAAATCCGCCTCAAAAGGGCGGATTTTTTTGTTTAGAATTTTTAACCAAGCCAGACCTCCAAGGTTTTCAAAACCTTGGAGGTCTTTTCTTAATCGATGGATTGGTTTTATATTCAGGAATTATTAATTTTGGATTTAACACCACACGATGTAATCGTGCGGAAGCGGGAAGTTTTGATCCAGAAGTATTAATTAAGATTTTAACTACCCCGATACACTCGTGCAGGAGCGAGGGAAAATTTATTGAAAACCAGGTCATTATAAATTTCAAAAAGGCCATTCCCAAAAACCTCAAAATCTTCTCTAAAAAATACTTAGATAAAATTTGTGTTGTATAAAAGTTTTCCTACATTTGCACACTCTTTTTTAGGGGTGGATTCTGCCTATTTCACAGATAGTTAAGCTGAAACCCTTATCAGGAGCAGGAAATTAAAAATTAAATCAGTAAAAAATGTCAGGAATCATTGGAAAGAAAATTGCCATGACGAGCTTGTTCGATGAGAACGGGAAAAACATCCCTTGTACCATCATCCAAGCCGGTCCCTGCGTCGTAACACAGGTCAGAACCGAGGATAAGGACGGATACAAATCCGTACAGCTTGGTTTCGATGACGCAAAAGAGAAGAACACTTCCGCTGCTTTGAAAGGCCATTTCAAAAAAGCGGGAAGCACGCCAAAAAGAAAATTGGTGGAATTTTACGGAGCATTTGTTGACGAATTGGAACTTGGGAAAGAAGTAACCGTGGACATCTTCAAAGAAGGTGAATACGTGGACATCACAGGAGTTTCAAAAGGAAAAGGTTTCCAAGGTGTAGTGAAACGCCACGGTTTTGCCGGGGTCGGACAAGCTACCCACGGTCAGCACAACCGTTTGAGAGCACCGGGGTCCATCGGCGCGGGTTCAGACCCTTCACGTGTATTCAAAGGAATGCGTATGGCGGGAAGAATGGGTGGTAAAAACGTGACCATTCAGAACTTGAATGTAATTAAAATAGACAACGAAGAGAACCTTTTGATTGTGAAAGGTGCGGTTCCGGGTCCTAAAAATTCATACGTAATCATCAGAAAATGGAATTAACAGTACTAAACATACAAGGTAAAGAAACCGGAAAGAAAGTTTCTTTAGACGATTCAATCTTTGGAATCGAGCCAAGTGAGCATACTGTTTATTTGGAAGTGAAACAATACTTGGCAGCACAACGCCAAGGAACGCATAAAGCAAAAGAACGTGCGGAAATCGCAAAATCTACCCGTAAAATCAAAAAACAAAAAGGAACCGGTACTGCCCGTGCGGGTTCTGCCAAATCTCCCGTTTTCAGAGGAGGTGGCCGTGTTTTTGGTCCAAGGCCGAGAAGCTATGATTTCAAATTGAACAAAGCACAAAAGAAACTGGCTAAGAAATCGGTTTTGAGCCAAAAGTTGAAAGACAATGAAATCACCGTGGTAGAAGACTTTTCATTTGAAGCACCAAAAACCAAAGGGTTCCAGGAAGTGTTGAAAGCCTTAGGCTTGGACACCAAAAAATCCTTATTCGTGTTGGGCGAATCAAATAAAAACGTATATTTGTCGTCCCGAAATTTACAAGGAACTAAAGTCGTAAATAGTTCAGAATTAAATATTTATGATATGATTAATGCTTCGCAAGTAGTATTTTTGGAAGGTTCTTTGGGGCAACTTCAAGAAAATTTAAGCAAATAAAACGAAAAAGATATGTCAGTTTTAATCAGACCCGTAATCTCCGAAAAGGCAACCAATTCCAGTGAATTGTTGAGCCAGTATTCGTTTTATGTACACACCAAAGCAAACAAACTGCAAATCAAAAATGCAGTTGAAAAAGCTTACGGTGTAAACGTAGTGAAAGTGAGTACCCTTATTTCAGCGCCCAAAGTGAAATCCCGTTTCACCAAAACCGGTGTCCAAGTTGGGAAAACCAATAAGCTGAAAAAAGCCATCATCCACGTAGCAGAAGGACAAGAAATAGATTTGTTTAGTTAATAAAAGTAGAATGTAAAATTGTAGAAAGTAAAAGTAATAAGTCATTTGAAATTTTGAATACTTAATACTTTACACTTAATACTTAATACTTATTTTTAAATGTCAGTTAGAAAATTAAAACCTATCACTCCCGCTCAGCGTTTCAGAATTGTAAACAATTTTGACAATGTAGAGTCTGTGAAACCGGAGAAATCTCTCACGGTTGGTAAAAAAAGAAGCGGCGGTCGTAACCATTCCGGTAAAATGACCATGCGCTACATAGGGGGTGGACACAAGCAAAGCTATCGTATCATCGATTTCAAAAGAGACCGTGAAGGAACTGCAACTGTCGAGTCAATTCAATACGACCCGAACAGAACCGCTTTCATCGCATTAATCGCTTATGGAGACGGTGAAAAACGATATGTGATTGCTCAGAATGGACTGAAGAAAGGCCAGACTATTGAATCGGGTGACAACGTTGCCCCCGAAGTAGGAAACACAATGAAATTGAAAAACATCCCTTTGGGAACCGTTGTTTCATGTATTGAGTTGAGGCCCGGTCAGGGAGCTTTGATGGCGAGAAGTGCCGGATCCTATGGGCAATTGGTTGCCCGGGAAGGCAAATACGCAACCATTAAACTTCCAAGTGGAGAAAGCCGTATGATTTTGACGGAATGTAAAGCAACTATCGGAGTCGTATCCAACTCAGACCACCAGTTGGAAGTTTCCGGTAAAGCAGGTAGAAGCAGATGGAAAGGACGTCGTCCTCGTACAAGACCGATGGTGATGAACCCGGTTGATCACCCGATGGGTGGTGGTGAAGGCCGTGCGACCGGTGGTATTCCTCGTTCTAGAAATGGTATGCCTTCTAAAGGTTATAAAACCAGATCCAAGAAAAAGGCATCTAACAAATATATTGTTGAAAGAAGAAAGAAATAAGCTATGGCACGTTCATTAAAAAAAGGACCATTCATCCATTATAAATTAGATAAAAAAGTACAAGATAACGTAGAATCTGGTAAGAAAACCGTGATCAAAACCTGGTCAAGAGCTTCCATGATTTCTCCAGACTTTGTAGGACAGACTTTCGCGGTTCACAACGGGAAACAATTCATCCCGGTGTATGTAACTGAAAACATGGTAGGGCACAAATTGGGAGAATTTTCTCCAACCCGTACATTCAGAGGGCACGCAGGTGCAAAAAATAAAGGTAAAAAATAAGTAGGCAATGGGATCCAGAAAAAGAATAAGCAACGAAAAACTCAAGGAAGCACACAAAGATTTGGCTTTCGCGAAGTTGAACAATTGTCCTACCTCTCCCCGTAAAATGCGTTTGGTAGCAGACATCATCCGTGGAGTAGAAATTCAGAAAGCATTAGGGATTTTGAAATATTCCAAACAACACGCTTCTGATAAATTAGAAAAACTTTTATTGAGCGCAATTGCCAACTGGCAGGTAAAAAACGAAGGAGCCGATGTAGAAGAGGCAGACCTTATCGTGAAAACCATCACAGTAGACAGCGGACGCCAGTTGAAAAGAATCCGTACCGCACCTCAGGGTAGGGCACACCGGATCAGAAAACGTTCCAACCATGTAACATTGGTTTTGGGAACCAAAGAAGATAAAGTTAAAGCAGAAGACAAGAAATAATATGGGACAGAAGACTAATCCAATCGGGAATCGTTTAGGAATCATCAGAGGATGGGACTCAAACTGGTACGGTGGAAATGACTACGGTGACAAAATCGCTGAAGATGCCAAAATCCGTGAATATTTGAAAGCACGTCTTTCAAAAGCGGGCGTATCTCGGATTTACATCGAACGTACATTGAAACTCATTACCATTACCGTTACAACAGCTCGTCCCGGAATTATTATCGGAAAAGGCGGTCAGGAAGTAGATAAATTAAAAGAAGAATTGAGGAAAATTACCGGAAAGGAAGTTCAAATCAACATCTTCGAAATCAAACGACCTGAATTAGACGCAGTTTTGGTGGCAGACAGCATTGCAAGACAAATCGAAAATCGTATTTCGTACAGAAGAGCAATCAAAATGGCTATCGCTGCAGCAATGAGAATGAACGCAGAAGGAATCAAAGTTCAAATTTCCGGTCGATTAAACGGTGCTGAAATGGCACGTTCGGAATCTTATAAAGACGGACGTATTCCTTTATCAACCTTCCGTGCAGACATTGATTACCACGTAGGCGAAGCACATACAACGTATGGCCGAATGGGGATTAAAGTTTGGATCATGAAAGGAGAGGTTTACGGAAAACGTGAGTTATCGCCACTGGTAGGATTGCAAAAAAAGCAAACCAAAAAGAGACCGGAAGGTGGAAGAGGCGGTGACCGCAAAAGACAATCACGTTAATTATTAATGATTAAGATTTAAAAGAAATGTTATCACCGAAAAGAACAAAATTTAGAAAGACCCAGAAAGGCAAGATGAAAGGAGTCACCAAAAGAGGTGCCGAACTTGCCTACGGAACCTTCGGTATCAAATCTTTGGACGAAGCATTCGTTACGGCACGCCAGATTGAAGCAGCCCGTATTGCCGCTACTCGTTTTATGAAAAGAGAAGGACAATTGTGGATTAAAATATTTCCGGATAAACCCATCACCAAAAAACCCGCAGAGGTTCGTATGGGTAAAGGTAAAGGAGCACCCGAATACTGGGTAGCGCCCGTTCAGCCCGGAAGGATTTTATTTGAAGTGGGTGGAGTTCCTCAGGACGTGGCAACCGAAGCATTGCGCTTAGCCGCTCAGAAACTCCCGGTAAAAACTAAGTTCATCGTAGCAAGAGATTATTCTGCTTAAAACCCTAAAAATTAACAGATGAAAGCATCAGACATCAAAGATTTAAGCATAGAAGACATCAAAGCAAAATTGGAAGAAGAAAAAACCAATTATGCCAAATTGAAAGTGAACCACAAAGTATCCCAACTGGAAAATCCTTTGTCCATTCGCAAAGCGCGTAAATACATAGCAAGATTGGAAACCGTGTTGAGCCAAAAAACAGCTCAACAGTAAAAACTGTCTCAAGATGGAAAGAAATTTAAGAAAAGAAAGAATAGGTTTGGTAACCAGCAACAAGATGGAAAAAACCATTGTGGTTTCCGAAACCAAAAAGCAAAAACACCCATTCTATGGGAAATTCGTTAAAAAAACGAAGAAGTACACCGCGCACGACGAAAACAACGAGTGCAACGAAGGAGACACCGTCCGAATCTCTGAAACACGACCGTTGAGCAAGAGCAAAAGATGGAGATTAGTAGAAATCATAGAAAGAGCCAAGTAATATGTTACAACAGGAATCAAGATTAAAAGTAGCCGATAACACAGGAGCGCGTGAAGCCCTTGTTATCCGTGTTTTAGGCGGAACCAAAAGACGTTATGCGTCGGTTGGAGACAAAATCGTTGTGGCAATCAAAGAAGCAACCCCTTCCGGAAATGCCAAGAAAGGAACCGTTTCCAAAGCGGTAGTGGTTCGTACCAAAAAAGAAGTAAGAAGAAAAGACGGTTCTTATATCCGATTTGACGACAATGCCTGCGTATTGCTCAATGCTCAAGGAGAAATGAGAGGAACACGTGTGTTCGGTCCCGTTGCAAGAGAATTACGCGACAAAGAATATATGAAAATCGTATCACTGGCCCCTGAGGTTTTATAAATTTAAGACGATGTCAAAATTGAAAATTAAAAAAGGAGACAACGTGGTCGTTTTGTCAGGTTCTTCAAAAGGAACAAAAGGTTCCGTCTTGAAAGTTTTCCCGGACAAAGCAAAAGCGATTGTTGAAGGTGTCAATGTTATTAAAAAACACACCAAACCCAATGCACAAAATCCACAAGGAGGAATCCTGGAAACCGAAGCACCCATTTATGTAAGTAAATTGGCCTTGGTAGATTCAAACGGGAAACCCACTCGTGTTGGTTATGAAATGAAAGACGGCAAAAAAGTGCGAGTTGCCAAGAAAACCGGTAAAGAAATTTAAGAATGAGTACAAAGACATATACACCGCGTCCGCAACTGAAATACAAAGAAGAAATCGTTCCCGCTTTGAAGGAAGAATTCTCTTACACTTCAGTGATGCAGGTTCCGAAATTACAGAAAATCGTAATCAGCCAAGGTCTGGGAGCAGCAACCGCCGACAAGAAAATCGTTGATTATGCAATCGAAGAATTGGAACTGATCACCGGTCAAAAAGCAGTCGGAACTGTTTCCAAAAAAGACGAAGCCGCATTTAAATTGCGTAAAGGAATGCCGATTGGAGCCAAAGTTACTTTGAGAGGAACCAAAATGTACGAATTCCTCGATAGATTGGTTTCTTCGTCCTTGCCGCGAATCCGTGACTTCAACGGAATCAGCGCAAAAGGTTTCGACGGAAGAGGAAATTACAACCTTGGAATCACCGAACAGATCATATTCCCGGAAATCAACATCGACAAAGTGAAAAAAATCCAAGGGATGGACATTACTTTTGTAACTTCCGCGAATACCGACAAAGAAGCAAAAGCTTTATTGGCAAAATTCGGTTTACCATTTAAAAAAGACAATAAGTAAAATGTAGAAAGTACAAAGTATAAAGTAAATTTTGAGCGAAGCAAAATAAATACTTAATACCTAATACTTAATACTTAATACATAAAAATTATGGCAAAAGAATCAATGAAAGCGCGCGAGCGCAAAAGAGAAAAACTGGCAGCTAAATATGCGGCAAAACGCAAAGCATTGTTAGAAGCAGGTGACTATGAAGGACTTCAGAAATTACCAAAAAATGCTTCTCCCGTGCGTTTGCACAACCGTTGCAAACTGACAGGCCGCCCAAGAGGTTACATGAGAACCTTCGGGCTTTCACGTGTTACCTTCCGTGAAATGGCTAACAACGGATTGATTCCGGGTGTTAGAAAAGCAAGCTGGTAAGATAAATTTTAATTTAACATCACTCTGAGCCTGTTGAGGAGTGAGTGATAACATGATATGAAAATCCAGTCTCTCTTTGAGGGATTGGATTTTCCTGTTTTTTTAATTTAAATTCTAAACAGAAAACAAAACTTCCTACTACTGTTTGAAATTAAATGCCCAACATGAGCTTTTCGGATTTTCATTTTATAAAACCCATCCGTGCCATTCTGTCACTTAGCGGCTGACAAAAAAATCCAATATCCCCGTTGGCATAATCATTGACTATTGTTTCAGAAATTAATCTAAAACAAAAAATCAAATAGAAATGAGTAAAATTATAGGAATTGACTTAGGTACTACAAACTCCTGCGTAGCAGTAATGGAAGGTAGCGAACCGACTGTTATCCCAAATGCAGAGGGAAAAAGGACGACTCCTTCTATCGTTGCTTTTGTCGAAGGTGGCGAAAGAAAAGTAGGTGATTCAGCGAAAAGACAAGCTGTTACCAACCCACATAAGACCATTTATTCCATCAAAAGATTCATGGGAAGCACTTTCTCAGATGCCAATAAAGAAAAAGACCATGTTCCCTATAAAATTGTAAAAGGCGAAAACGACACCCCACGCGTTGAAATCGACGGTCGCCAGTATACCCCACAGGAAATTTCCGCAATGGTTTTGCAGAAAATGAAAAAAACGGCCGAAGATTATTTGGGCCATGAAGTAACCCAAGCTGTCATCACCGTTCCCGCATATTTCAATGACGCGCAGCGTCAAGCCACCAAAGAAGCCGGGGAAATCGCCGGTTTGAAAGTGGAAAGAATCATCAACGAACCCACCGCCGCAGCTTTGGCCTATGGTTTGGACAAAGCCAATACCGACAAGAAAATTGCGGTGTACGACTTAGGTGGCGGAACATTCGATATTTCTATCTTGGAATTGGGTGACGGCGTATTCGAAGTTTTATCTACCAGTGGAGATACCCATTTAGGTGGCGATGATTTCGACAATGCAGTGATCAAATGGTTGGCCGACGAATTCCAAACGGAAGAAAGCGTGGACTTGCGAAAAGATGCCATGGCACTCCAACGTTTGAGGGAAGCCGCCGAAAAAGCCAAAATCGAATTGTCCTCTTCTTCACAGACAGAAATCAATTTGCCTTATATCACCGCAAATGAAACCGGCCCCAAACACTTGGTGAAAACATTGACGCGTGCAAAATTTGAACAATTGACCGATAATTTGGTTCGACGATCCATGGAACCTTGTAAAAAAGCTTTGAACGATGCAGGGCTGAAACCTTCCGATATCGATGAAGTGATTTTGGTTGGTGGTTCGACAAGAATCCCTAAAATTCAGGAAGAAGTAGAAAAATTCTTTGGTAAAGTTCCTTCCAAAGGGGTAAATCCCGACGAAGTGGTAGCCATCGGTGCAGCCATCCAAGGCGGTGTATTGACCGGTGACGTGAAGGATGTTTTACTCTTAGACGTAACCCCGCTTTCGTTGGGAATCGAAACTTTAGGAGGCGTGTTCACAAAATTAATCGAAGCCAATACGACCATTCCGACAAAGAAATCAGAAACCTTTTCAACCGCAGCCGACAACCAACCGGCAGTGACCTTGCGAATCGGACAAGGTGAACGTTCCATGTTCAACGACAACAAAGAAATCGGTAGATTTGATTTGATAGACATTCCACCGGCACCGCGTGGTGTTCCCCAAATCGAAGTAACTTTTGACATTGATGCGAATGGAATTCTCCATGTTTCCGCGAAGGACAAAGGAACCGGAAAAGAACAGTCCATTAAAATCGAAGCATCTTCGGGTTTGAGCGAGGAAGACATCCAACGAATGAAACGTGAAGCGGAAGAAAATGCGGCCCAAGATGCGGAAGCAAAAGAAAAAATCGAAAAGATAAACGCGGCGGATGCTTTGATTTTCCAAACAGAAAAACAACTGAAAGAATTCGGTGAAAAAATTCCGGCCGACAAAAAAGAACCGATTGAATCTGCTTTGGCCGAATTGAAAACAGCCCATGCCACACAGGAAATCGCACAGATTGACCCGGCCGTAGAAAAACTGAATGAAGTTTGGGCAGCAGCTTCCCAAGAATTGTACGCCGCCATGAACGAGCAACAACAAGGCGCAAATCCTGCGGATGCTCCATCGGATTCCAACCCAACGGACGGTGAAGTCGAAGATGTGGATTTCGAAGAAGTAAAGTAAAATTGAAATTTGAATACCATCAAAAACCCCGATAGAAATACCGGGGTTTTTTATATAAAATACACGATGGAAAACCTGAACCAAATTACAGAATTTCAGTCTTCACCCGAATTGATTGAAAAACTTTACCAACACAGTATCAGAAAGAATTTCGATGCGGGAAACTTGATTCTTAACGAAAACGCGCACATCCGTTCCATACCGATTGTGATTCGAGGAAGCCTTAAGGTTATCCGAACCGAAGAAGACGGAAGGGAAATCCTCTTATATTACATCAAAGCAGGTGAAAGCTGTGTCATGTCTTTTCTGGGCGGCTTGCACAACGAAACCAGCAAGGTTAAAGCCGAAGTAGAAGAAGACGCGGAAATTCTGTTTCTTCCCGTTGACAAAGTTTCTTTATTCATCAAAGAATATCCCGAATGGTTGGATTATATTTTCCGCCTGTACCACAAAAGATTTGAAGAATTGTTGGAAATGGTCAATGCGATTACGTTCAAAAAAGTGGATGAGCGCTTGTTGAATTTACTCAAAAAGAAGTCAGAACTCACGGCATCAATGACCATCCAGATTACCCACGAACAGTTGGCAAACGAACTCGGCACGGCGCGCGTGGTGGTTTCGCGGTTGCTCAAACAATTGGAAGAAATGGGCAGGGTTCAACTCGGCAGAAACAAAATCATCCTTTCCGACCAATAGCATTCGGCGTTTTATTTTGGGAATCGGGGTTTATATCATATTAAATGAAAATATTTTGAATTAAATTTAACGATTGTAACCAAAGTAACGGTACGGATGGTTCTTTTTTAAGAACTTTGTTCAATTATCTTTAATATAAATAAAATAGTATATGTTTTTTCAACACGTTTTTGACAAAAGTTTAGCGCAAGGAAGCTATGTTGTCGGTTGTCAGGCCACAGGAGAAGCCATGGTTATTGATGCCCAAAGAGACATTGATGTATATTTGGAAATAGCCAAACAAAATAACCTTCGCATCACGCACATTGCGGAAACACATATCCACGCCGATTTTCTGTGTGGTTCCAGGGAACTTGCGGCCGTAACCGGAGCCAAAATGTATCTGTCCGATGAAGGCGGGGAAGACTGGCAATACCAATTTCCGCATGTCGGCGTCAAAGACGGAACCGTGATTAAAGTCGGGAAACTGACTTTGGAAGTTATGCACACACCCGGTCATACGCCGGAGAGTATCAGCTTTTTACTCACCGACCATCCGGCAACGGACAAGCCCATAATGGTTTTCACCGGTGATTTCGTATTCGTGGGAGATATCGGCCGCCCCGATTTATTGGAAAAAGCAGCCGGAATAGCCGGTACCAAGGAAGCGGGGGCCAAACAAATGTTTCAATCCCTGAAAAAGTTTGCCGCCTTGCCGGATTATGTCCAAGTTTGGTCCGCGCACGGAGCAGGTTCCGCTTGCGGTAAGGCTTTGGGTGCGGTTCACAGCAGTACAGTGGGTTATGAAAAAATCCGTAATTGGGCATTCCAGTACGGAGAAAATGAAAATGGATTCATCGATTTTCTTTTGGCAGACCAACCTGAACCGCCTAAATATTTCGCCATGATGAAATATTTAAACAAAGTAAACAGGCCATTGTTAATCGAAGTACCCAAACACCCCAAATTAACCCGGGAACAGTTTTTATCGGCTTACAAAAAAGGAATCAAAGTCATTGATACGCGCAACAAAGTGGATTTTGCGGAAGGATTTATTCCAGGCAGTTTGAACATTCAGAACAATAATTCCCTGTCCACTTGGGCCGGATGGTTGCTGAATTACCAAGAACAATTTATGCTGGTTGCCGAGGAAAACCAAATGGAAGCCATTACCCGCAAACTGATGCGCATCGGTTTGGATAATATTTACGGATTTATTTCCGATGTGGACGGTTTAGGAATTGAACTTCAAAAAGCAGATGTAATCGGTATGGACGAATTCAAAACATACATTGGAAAACCTAATGTCCAGATCGTTGACGTAAGAGGTGCCACCGAATTTGATGCTGGTCATGTGGAAGGTGCAGATCATGTTTTTGTGGGAACGCTTGCAGATCAACTCGATAAAATCAACAAAGACAAAGAAGTGGTGATTCATTGTCAGGCTGGTGACCGCTCTTCTACCGCTTATTCGATTTTGGCAGCAAATGGTTTCCAAAATGTGAAAAATTATGCGGGAGGCATGAAAGAATGGAAATCCGGCGGAGGAAAAACCCTTTCCTGTAATGACACCTCTTGTGCCATCGCTTAAAATGTAATTTCATGGAGCCTTGTCAGACTTAACAAGGCTTTTCACATCAATTCAAAGAGCCGTTTCGATATCGTTGACGGTCAACTTTTTTAAAATATTAAAAATGAAATCCTTTCTAATCCGGCATAAGCTTACCCTCCTTGGTATTTTAGCGGGAGCCGTCGTCGGCTATTTTTATTGGAAATGGATTGGTTGTCATTCAGGCAGTTGTGCCATCACTTCCAATCCGATGAACAGCACAATTTATGGTTCAGTCATGGGCGGTTTATTGTTTTCTATGTTTCAGAAAAGAAAAATCGAAAAAGAGTGAAGTTTCTTGAATGATTTCCGGAACAAACCTGATTATTGAGCTTTTCGCCAAATGGGGTTCTTTATAGTCCAAATAAGTTCTGATACAGTAACAAAAGTAACTTTTGAAGCGAATGAATGCGCGCAACTTTACACCTCATAAAACGATGAATTTTGGAAATACTTAAGCAACCTTGGCCATGGTATATTGCGGGCCCATTAATCGGATTAACGGTTCCCCTACTTTTAATTTTGGGCAATAAATCATTCGGCATCAGCTCTTCGTTGCGTCATCTATGCGCTTCTTGTATCCCTGCGAACATTCCGTTTTTCAAATACGATTGGAAAAAAGAGATGTGGAACTTGTTATTTGTTTTGGGGATTTTTCTGGGAGGAATCCTAACGGCTGCTTTCCTGTCCAATCCCAATCCGGTTGAAATACACCCCAAATTAGCAGCCGATTTAACGGTTTACGGCATCCATGATTACAGTAATTTGGTTCCTGCGGACTTGTTCAACTGGGAATCGTTATTTACCCTGAGAGGATTTTTATTAATGGTTGTCGGCGGCTTTTTAGTCGGGTTTGGTACGCGTTACGCAGGTGGTTGCACCAGCGGCCATGCGATTATGGGCTTGTCCAATCTCCAATTGCCTTCCTTGATTTCCACGATTAGTTTTATGGTAGGTGGTTTCATTATGGCAAATTTTATTTTACCCATTATTCTTTCAATTTAAAATTATCCAATGCAATCAAATGAAGATTTTAAACTTCGTTCAAAGGATGCCGTCTGTATAAATGAAAGTCGGTTGGCACACAACTGGTACCATCATCTAAAATATTTAATCGTGGGTATTTTATTTGGAATTGTTTTTATAAAGGCCGAAGTGATCAGTTGGTTCCGCATCCAAGAAATGTTTCGATTGGAATCGTTTCACATGTATGGTGTCATCGGTAGCGCGGTTTTGGTTGGAATGGTCTCCATTTTTCTGATTAAAAAATTCAATATCAAAACCATTTATGGCGAACCGATAAGGATTTCACCTAAATCTTTCAACAAAGGCCAAATTTACGGCGGATTGTTGTTTGGGTTTGGTTGGGCGATGACAGGTGCTTGTCCGGGACCGCTTTTTGCACAAATCGGAACAGGAGCAACGGTGATTATTATCACGCTTTTGAGTGCCGTTTCTGGAACTTGGGTCTATGGATTTTTCAGGGAAAAATTGCCCCATTGATTCATAAAAGAAAAAACCTCCCGAAATCAGGAGGTTTTTTAGTTTCAATTAAAAAGTTAAGCGTTGTAAGGCCGAGGTGCCCAACGATTATAGGGTGTCATATCGAAGTTGTTTACTTCATCCATCGTCAGTCCGAGTGCTTTTGCCACACCTTCCCCGTATTCAGGGTCGGCTTTGAAACAATGTCGGATATGTCTGATTTGTATGAACTTTTCGGCTCCGCCGATTTGATTTGCCGTGTTTTGAAACAAAGCCTCCGCTTTACCATCGGCTTTGATGATTCGGAATAAATCACCGGGCTGTGTAAAATAATCCTCGTCATCATCCCGGAAATTATGTGCATAAGCGTTTCCTTCCAATTCCAAAGGCGGTTCTTTTACATGAGGTTGTTCCTGCCATTCACCATAACTGTTGGGTTCATAATGGAGGGTATCGCCGTAATTTCCATCCACGCGCATGGCACCGTCCCGGTGGAAAGCATGGTAAGGGCATCGGGGCTTGTTCACCGGAATCTGGAAATGATTCACCCCTAAACGGTAACGCTGGGCGTCCCCATAAGAAAACAACCTTCCTTGTAACATTTTATCGGGTGAAAAGCCGATTCCCGGAACGATGTTAGTTGGGTTAAAAGCTGCTTGTTCTACATCTTGGAAATAATTGTCCGGATTTTTATTTAACTCGAATTCTCCAACGGGAATGAGCGGAAAATCTTTTTTAGACCAAACTTTGGTCAAATCAAACGGATGGAAACGATAGGTTTTTGCTTGCTCTTCGGTCATTACTTGGATGAACATTTTCCATTTCGGGAAATCGCCTTTTTCGATGGCGTCAAATAAATCCCTTTGGGAAGATTCCCTGTCCACACCGACTACACGGGCGGCTTCTTCGTCCGAAAGATTTTCGATTCCTTGTTGGGTCCGGAAATGAAATTTAACCCAATGCCTGACGTTCTCATGGTTGATAAAACTATACGTATGGCTTCCGAAACCGTGCATGTGGCGGTAACCTTTCGGGATTCCGCGGTCGCTCATTACAATGGTCACTTGGTGCAAGGATTCCGGGAGCAATGTCCAGAAATCCCAGTTATTGTTGGCACTCCTCAGATTGGTTTTCGGGTCGCGTTTGACGGCATGGTTCAAGTCCGGGAATTTCATAGGGTCACGGAAGAAAAACACAGGCGTATTGTTCCCAACCAAATCCCAGATTCCTTCTTCGGTATAAAATTTCAGGGCAAAACCGCGGATATCCCGTTCCGCATCGGCAGCTCCCCTTTCACCCGCAACGGTCGAAAACCGGGCGAATAATTCCGTTTTTTTACCTAATTCACTGAAAATATGTGCTTTTGTGTATTGGGAAATATCATGGGTGACGGTAAAAGTCCCGAAAGCCCCCGAACCTTTTGCGTGCATCCTTCTTTCCGGAATTACTTCTCTGTCGAAGTTGGCCATTTTTTCTAAGAACCAGAAATCCTGCATCAACATCGGGCCTCTCGGGCCGGCGGTTTGCACATTCTGATTGTCAGGAACCGGTGCTCCTGTTTGTCTGGTGAGATTTGGTTTTTTTTCTTCCATGATTATGAGTTTAAAATTATACCGAAGTTATTTGAATAAAAATTAGGACTATGAAAGGTTTCATAGAATAAATTGATAATTCTATAAACAATGGAGTTAAACCAAATGTAAATATTATTTTGATAGGTCTCCCAAATTTCGGAAAAAATTGAAATGGAAAACCCTGATAATGCCAGAATTTCAATAAAAAAAGCGGTTATTCTACCTTCATGTTTTGTTTGAGGTAATAAGCTTCGATGATTTCGGACATCGGGTAATCAAACCAATCGGTTTGTTTTTTTATTTTTAAATCTTGGTCGAGTTCGAGCAAAATCACGAAACGCATTTCCTCTACCGCACGGCTCCGGTAACTGTGTGCCATGAATTTGCCTTTGGCAACGATGGTTGAATCATTGCTGATGATTTCATCGACTTGGACGGTTTCCGGATTGTTGAACCTGAAGTTGGGGTCGGCCCAACCGTAAAAACTTTCATATAAAAACCGCGGGTCGTCCGATTCAGATTCAAATCCAATGTTTTCATAATGGAAATCCTCGGCATAAAAGGAAACCATTTTGTCGATTTCTTTTCGTTTGGAATAAGTTTCAAAAAACCGTTCGCCTATTTCCTTTGTTTTATTTTCGCCGCCGCAGGAAATGAAGCACCATGCCAGGCAGAGTAGAATCAGTTTTTTCATCAGTCGGGGATTCTTTTTAAATATTCTTCATTTTGCGGATAAGTCGCGCTGTCGGTCAGTGCGACCCAAGTGTCGTTGTCCGAATAACCGTAAAACCTCACCGAAATTTTTCCGTTATCGGGTTCCAGTTCAATGCTGGTACCGTCGTTTAAGCGGGACCAACTTCCATGGATTCTTTTTCCGTTTTCTATGATTTCAAATGTGTCGCCGTCCAGTTTGAGTTCGATTTCATTGCCTTTTATTTTGCCTTTGAAGGTACCTTCGTATTCGATGGCGTCGGAATTCATCTGTGAGGTTTCTTCCATCCTTTCAATATCTGTCTCTGAAAGTTCACCTTCTATGGTTGTTTGTTTTTCGCCGCAGGACCATAAAATAATTCCTGAGCCTAAAAGCATGAGTATTTTTTTCATAATCTAAATGGATTTACCCCAATTTTAACGGATGGATTTGGTATTTTAGTATGGATTTTATTTATTTCTTGACAAACATTTCTACATCTTCTTTTGAAACGGGGTTGCCGCCTAAAATGATAAGGCGTTCCACTACATTTCTCAATTCCCGGATATTGCCCGTCCAGTCCAGTTTTTCTAATTCCGAAATGGCTTCCGCCGTAAAATCTTTGGGTGCCATACCCGATGACTCTACAATCTGGACGGTAAAATGATTAACCAAATCGCCGATGTCTCCCCGGCGGTCATTCAAAGAAGGAACCTCGATGACAATCACTGCCAAACGGTGGTACAAATCTTCCCGGAATTTCCCGTCTTCGATTTCCTTGCGCAAGTCTTTGTTGGTAGCTGCCAAGACACGTACATCGACTTTGATTTCCTTGTCGCCACCGACGCGCGTAATTTTTCCTTCCTGCAATGCACGCAAGACTTTTGCTTGCGCTGAAAGGCTCATATCTCCGATTTCGTCCAGAAAAATCGTTCCGCCGTGCGCCAGTTCAAATTTACCTTCTTTGTCTTTGTGTGCCCCCGTGAAGGAACCTTTGACATGGCCGAACAATTCGCTTTCAATCAATTCCGACGGAATTGCCGCACAGTTCACTTCTATCAGTTGTTTGCGGTTACGCGAACTTTTTTCGTGGATATGGTGGGCAACCAGTTCTTTTCCGGTTCCGTTCGGGCCGGTAATCAAAACCCGTGCGTCGGTGTCGGCAACTTTGTCGATCATGTCTTGGATTTTCGCAAGGGCAGGTGAAGTTCCGACCATTTGATATTGTTTGCCTACCTTTCTTTTGAGGGCTTTATTTTCGGTGGTAAGTTCTTTGTTTTTAGTGATTAAAACTTTTTTGTCCAAAGCATTTCGGACTGTACTCAAGAAACGGTTCAAATCGGGCGGTTTGGAAATGTAATCATAAGCGCCTTTTTTAATGCAGTCCACCGCGGTTTCAATATCGCCGTGACCCGAAATCATCAGGAATGACAAATCGGGGTTGGCTTCCAAAGATTCAGCCAACACTTGGATACCGTCCTTTTTGGGCATTTTGATGTCGCAGATGATCAGGTCATAATCATTTTCGGCAATCAGTTGGATGCCTGTTTCGCCGTCTTCGGCCAAGTCCACCTCATAGGATTTGTCTTCGTCCAGTAATATATTCTTGATTACATTGCGGATAGCGGCCTCGTCTTCTATGATGAGTATTTTTGACATTTGAATTTATTTAATTAAGGGTTTCAAATATAAGTTCAAATTGTGGGATAGGGAAATCAAAGGCCTCATTCTTTTTCAAGTAATTTGATTGGCATTAAACTTCCAAATTCCTCTAATATTAAATTAGAGAGGATGTTGAATGGAATAAAATCGCTTTTCCAACTTATAGGAATCAAGTTAAAATTATTTCATCGGGCATTTCTCGCGGATTAAAAATTCCTGATTTTAGGTCTTGCTTGCTTAATCTGGTATTTTAATAAGGAAATATTTTACAAGGAAATGATGGGTATATTTGTGCTTTTAAATGGGAATAAAACCTTAGACTTAAATAATTTTAGAAAGAATTGTACTTTTTTTGCCAAATCAAAAAAACTTCCTACATTTGCACGCCTAAATGTATACCAAGCCATTGGTTCATTTGGAAAGTTTAAGTTTAAAAGTAGGATTACATCCTATACTGTAAAATAAACAAATTTATGTACACAGACCCAATTTCAGATTATCTGACCCGTGTCAGAAATGCGATGCAGGCTGGCCACAAAGTAGTGGAAATCCCTGCATCCAACCTTAAAAAGGAAATCACCAAAATTCTTTTTGAACAAGGTTACATCCTGAACTACAAGTTCGAGGAAACGGCCAACCACCAAGGTTCCATCAAAATCGCTTTGAAATATGACAAGGCGACCAAAGAACCGGTTATTAAAAAACTGAAAAGGTATTCCCGTCCGGGTTTACGTCAGTACAAAGGCTCCAAAGAGCTTCCCAGAGTATTAAACGGTTTAGGAGTAGCGATTGTTTCTACTTCCAAAGGCGTGATGACCGACAAACAAGCCCGTCAGGAAAATGTGGGCGGTGAAGTTTTGTGTTTAGTTTATTAATCCTCAAAAGCAAGAGAAAATGTCAAGAATAGGAAACGCAATCATCAACATGCCCGCCGATACTTCAATCGAATTGAAAGACGGAATCGTAACCGTAAAAGGGAAAAATGCCGAAATGACTCAACCGGTCAAAAAAGGGTTCGAACTCAAAATCGAAGACAACCAACTGACCGTAGTACGTCCTTCGGAATCAAAAGAAGACAAAGCTTTGCACGGATTGTATCGCTCTTTGATCAACAATATGTTGGTAGGTGTGACAACCGGTTTCACCAAGCAATTGGAGCTCGTAGGTGTTGGTTACAGGGCTTCTAACCAAGGACAGCGATTGGACCTTTCATTGGGTTTTTCACATAATATCATTATGGAATTGCCCGCTGAAGTAAAAGTGGAAACCACCGCTGAAAAAGGTAAAAACCCGGTTATAACATTAACCTCGCATGACAACCAGTTATTGGGAATGGTAGCGGCCAAAATCCGCTCATTCCGCAAACCGGAACCATACAAAGGAAAAGGAATTAAATTCGTAGGAGAAATATTGAGAAGAAAAGCAGGTAAATCTGCATAACATATAGAATCGAACAATGGCACTATCAAAAACAGAAAAAAGACAAAAGATAAAAAGACGTGTTCGTCGTAATATCTTTGGAACCGCAGAAAGACCTCGTTTGTCAGTTTACCGTTCCAACAAAGAAATTTACGCTCAATTGGTTGACGATAATTCAGGGGTTACGTTGGCTTCTGCTTCTTCCAGAGAAGCCAAAGCAAGCGGAACAAAAACGGAACAGTCAGCTGCAGTAGGAAAATTAATTGCTGAAAAAGCAAAATCAAAAGGAGTAGAAACAGTTGTATTTGACCGAAACGGTTTCATTTACCATGGCAGAATCAAAGCTTTGGCAGACGGGGCAAGAGAAGGAGGTTTAAAATTCTAAGAAAAGAAAATCATGTTAGGATATAAAAATATAGAAAAAGTAAAACCGGCCGGAATCGAATTGACAGACCGTTTGGTAGGCGTACAACGTGTAACCAAAGTAACCAAAGGTGGACGTGCTTTCGGATTTTCTGCCATCGTAGTGGTAGGTGACGGAAAAGGCGTGGTAGGTTACGGATTGGGTAAATCAAAAGAAGTTGCTTCCGCGATTGCCAAGGCCGTAGAAGACGCAAAGAAAAATTTGGTAAGAATTCCATTGGACGGGCATACCATCCCACATGAAATCGAAGCCCGTTACGGTGGAGGCCATGTGTTCTTGAGGCCCGCTTCACACGGTACCGGATTGATTGCCGGAGGTGCGGTTCGTGCGGTTCTTGAATCAGTGGGTATCCATGATGTATTGTCAAAGTCAAAAGGTTCTTCGAACCCACACAACGTGGTCAAAGCGACTTTCAAAGCTTTGTTGGATTTGAGAAGCGCGAATGTAGTTGCGCGTCAACGAGGAATTTCGGTAGGTAAAGTGTTCAACGGTAAATAAACGGAAAGATGAGTAAAGTAAAAGTAAAACAAGTACGTAGCGCAATCAACCGTGAAAAATCCCAAAAAGCGACTTTGGTAGCATTGGGTTTAAGAAAGTTGAACCAAGTCGTAGAACACGATTCTACACCGGCTATCGAAGGAATGATTAGAAAAGTACAACATTTAATTGAAGTTGAAAGGTAATTTTTCTTAGGAGAAGTTTCATTCAAATCAATCATTAAAATTCAAAATTTCGAAGATGAAATTAAATAATTTAAAACCTGCTGCAGGTTCAGTTAAAAATAAATTCCGAAAGGGTAGAGGAGAAGGTAGCGGCAACGCCGGGACTTCCGGCCGAGGCCACAAAGGCCAGAAATCCCGTTCCGGAAACTCCAAGAAAATCGGTTTTGAAGGAGGTCAGATGCCTTTGCAGCGACGTGTACCGAAATTCGGTTTCAAAAACATCAACCGCGTGGAATACAACGGAATCAATCTGGATGTGATCCAACAATTGGTAGATGACAAAAAGATTACCGATACGCTTTCCAAAGAGATTTTGGTTCAACACGGTTTGGCACACAAAAACGATTTGATTAAAATCTTGGGCCGAGGCGAATTGAAGGCAGGTGTCAACATCACCGCCGACAAATACACCAAAACCGCACAAGAGGCCATCGAAAAAGCCGGCGGAAAAGCAGAATTGGTAAACGCAAAGTAATTGAGTAATTAACACTGAGAGAATAAACACATGAAAGGGTTTATACAAACGATAAAAAATATCTGGAACATAAAGGAACTGCGGGAAAAGCTGATCATCACTTTTACATTTTTGATCATCTACCGTTTTGGTTCTTATATTCCCCTTCCGGGTATTGATGTAAACGAAGTAACCAGATTGCTGGATGCGCAAGCGGATTCACAACAAGGGCTTTTAGGATTGTTAAACTCTTTTACGGGAGGTTCGTTTAACCGGGCTTCTATTTTGGCTTTGGGAATCATGCCTTATATCTCTGCATCCATTGTGGTTCAGTTGATGGGGCTCGCGGTTCCTTATTTGCAAAAATTACAAAAAGACGGAGACAGCGGCCGCAAGAAAATCACCCAAATAACCCGTTGGCTGACCATCGCGATTTGTTTGGTTCAAGCGCCGGCTTATTTGACATTGTTACAAACCCAATTATTGCCTTACAGCGGTGGGTTCCACTCTGCCTATCTTTTGGATCCCGGATCATTCTGGTTCATGGTTCCGGCCGTAATCATTTTGGTTACCGGAACAGTATTTACCATGTGGATGGGAGAAAAAATCACCGATCGCGGAATCGGAAACGGTATTTCCATTTTGATCATGGTAGGTATTTTAGCCGATTTCCCGAGAGCCTTGCTCAACGCATTCGAATTGGATTCAACGGGCGGAATTTTCTTCTTGTTAGAAATCATCGGATTGCTGGTTGTCATCATGCTTTGTGTATTGCTGGTACAGGCAGTGAGGAAGATTCCGGTGCAATATGTAAGAAGGGCGCAGGCCGGAAGCAGCAGTTACATGCGTTCCGTGACCGACTCGGTTCGTTCCTACATTCCTTTGAAAGTAAACGCTTCCGGGGTGATGCCGATTATCTTTGCCCAGGCAATCATGTTTTTACCCGCCACTTTGGTCGGATTGGTAGCGGACGAGAGTTCCACTTGGATGGCTTTCTTCCAGAAAGTAGCCGATCCGTTCTCATGGCAGCACAGCGTCATTTTCGCCGTATTGATCATCGTCTTCACTTTCTTCTATACCGCGATTACCATTCCCGTAAACCAGATGGCGGATGACCTGAAAAGAAACGGAGGGATCATTCCGGGAATTAAACCGGGGAAAGACACGGCAGATTATCTGGATGATATTTTGTCCAAAATCACATTCCCGGGTTCATTGTTCTTGGTATTCATTGCCGTCATGCCGGCCATCGTAAACGTTTTGGGCGTAGACCAAAGCCTCGCCATGTTCTACGGAGGAACCTCTTTGCTGATTATGGTAGCGGTGATTTTAGATACGGTACAACAAATCAATACGTATTTATTGAACCATCATTATGACGGTTTGATGTCAACAGGTAGAACCAAAAATGTAGCTTAATAATTAAATGGCAAAACAAAAACATATAGAGCAAGACGGAACCATTATCGAAGCATTGTCAAACGCAATGTTCCGGGTGGAATTAGAGAACGGTCACATTGTAACTTCTCACATTTCCGGTAAAATGAGAATGCACTATATCAAACTATTACCGGGAGACAAGGTAAAACTTGAAATGTCGCCCTATGATTTAACAAAAGGAAGAATTACATACCGATATTAAGAATTAACTCCTCAAGATTTAATTTTTAATTCAAATTTTATAATTAAATACAAACGACTGGAGGCATAAAGCCGGAGCAAATCAAAAAGAGCAAAAATGAAAATTAGAGCATCCATTAAAAAGAGAAGTGCTGACTGCAAGATTGTACGCCGCAAAGGTGTGCTTTTCGTGATTAACAAAAAGAACCCAAAATTTAAACAAAGACAAGGTTAATTATGGCACGTATTTCAGGAGTAGATTTACCAAAAAACAAAAGAGGAGAAATAGGTTTGACCTATATCTACGGAATTGGTAAAAGCACAGCACAAAAGATATTGGCCGAAGCCAATGTTGACAAAGAGAAAAAAGTAAACGAATGGAACGATGATGAAATCAACGCAATCCGTTTGCAAATTACTGAGAATTTCAAAGTGGAAGGAGAACTTCGCTCGGAAGTCCAATTGAACATCAAACGAATGATGGACATCGGATGCCAGCGCGGAATCCGTCACCGTCTTGGATTACCTTTAAGAGGGCAGAGAACCAAAAACAATTCCCGAACAAGAAAGGGTAGAAAGAAAACAGTTGCTAACAAGAAAAAAGCCACTAAATAGTAATTCGTTTCTGGTTTTAAGTTTCAGGTTTCAAATCGCATCCGCATAGAAACAGGAAACATTAAGCCTCAAACCTCAAACAATTTTTGACAATTATGGCAAAGAATCAAAAAACAGCAAAGAAGAGAAAAGTAGTTGTTGAAGCAACCGGACAAGCACACATCCAAGCATCTTTCAACAACGTCATCATCACTTTGACTAATAAAAACGGAGAAGTCATCTCTTGGTCATCAGCCGGGAAAATGGGCTTCAGAGGATCTAAAAAGAACACTCCTTATGCTGCACAAGTTGCCGCACAAGACGCTACTTCACAAGCTTTGGAAGCAGGGTTGAGAAGAGTGAAAGTGTTTGTAAAAGGACCGGGGCAGGGTCGTGAGTCTGCCATACGAACCATTCACAACAATGGAATAGAAGTCAGTGAGATAGTTGATGTTACCCCATTGCCACACAATGGCTGTCGTCCTCCAAAACGCAGAAGAGTGTAATTAAGAGAAAAATGAACAAAGAAAATAGATTAAAGATTCTATGTTCTCTGTTCTATTATCTATATTCTAAATAAAAAACAATGGCAAGATATACAGGACCAAAAACCAAAATCGCAAGAAAATTCGGACAACCCATTTTCGGGGACGATAAAAGTTTCGAGAAGAAAAAATACCCTCCGGGAATGCATGGCCCCAACAAAAGAAGGGGTAAAAAATCCGAATACGCGGTTCAGCTGGAAGAAAAACAAAAAGCCAAATATACCTATGGTATTTTGGAACGACAGTTTGCAAACATGTACCAAAAAGCAAACGCAAAACCCGGAATTACAGGTGAAATCCTTTTACAATTCTGTGAATCCCGTTTAGACAACGTGGTTTACCGTTTGGGAATCTCCCCTTCCAGAAGAGGCGCACGCCAATTGGTCGGACACAAACACATCACCGTAAACGGAGAAGTCGTAAACATCCCTTCCTACCAATTGAAACCCGGTGACGTGGTAGCTGTTCGTGAAAAATCAAAAACACTCAGCGCAATTACCGATTCACTCAAAGCAAATTCCAGCAACTACGATTGGTTGATTTGGAACGACGAGCAAATGTCTGGCACATTCAATTCAGTTCCTGAAAGAATCCAGATCCCGGAAGACATCAAAGAACAATTGATTGTCGAACTATACTCTAAGTAATTTTAAATTAAAAGAGATTTGATATTAAGAGGAGACCAAAAGGTTTCGGTTTAATTAAAACCCTTAAAAAAGATGACCATTTTAAATTTCATAAAACCAGACAAAGTAGTTTTAGTCGAATCAGATCATAACTATGGCCAGTTCGAATTCCGACCGTTAGAACCCGGATACGGACTGACAATAGGAAACGCTTTGCGGAGAGTTTTGCTTTCTTCATTAGAAGGATACGCGATTACCTCCATCAAAATCGAAGGCGTGGACCATGAATTCTCTACCATTTCAGGCGTAGTGGAAGATATGACCGAAATTATTTTGAACCTGAAAAAAGTCCGGTTCAAAAGACAAATTACCGACGCGGATACCGAAACCGTAACCGCTTCTATCTCGGGACAAGAACAATTGACTGCCGGCGATTTAGGAAAATTCATCTCCGGTTTCCAGATTTTAAACCCCGATTTCGTAATTGCCAATATGGATAAAAAAGTGAAATTCGATTTCACTTTTACCATCGATAAAGGCCGAGGGTATGTGCCTGCGGACGACAACAAAAAAGCAAATGCCCCCATCGGAACCATCGCCATCGATGCCATTTACACGCCCATCAAAAACGTGAAATACAGCATTGAAAACTACCGTGTTGAACAGAAAACCGACTACGAAAAGTTGATTCTGGAAATCACAACAGACGGCTCCATCGCTCCGCAAGAAGCTTTGACGGAAACAGCTAAAATCCTGATCCACCACTTCATGTTGTTCTCTGACGAAAGAATTACCCTCGAGACAGAAGAAGTAGCATACGGTGAAACTTACGACGAAGAAGCGCTTCATATGCGACAACTCCTGAAAACCAAACTGGTTGACATGGACTTGTCCGTACGTGCACTGAACTGCCTGAAAGCAGCCGAAGTGGAAACCTTGGGTGAATTGGTTTCTTACAACAAATCAGACTTGATGAAATTCCGAAACTTTGGTAAAAAATCACTCACCGAATTGGAAGAGTTGGTGGACAACAAAGGATTGAATTTCGGAATGGATATATCAAAATATAAGTTAGACGTAGAATAATTTTTTAGAAAATGAGACACGGTAAAAAAATAAATCACTTAGGAAGAACCGCTTCGCACCGGGCTGCAATGATGTCCAATATGGCTTCCTCTTTGATTATGCATAAAAGAATCAACACGACATTGGCCAAAGCCAAATCCTTGCAACGTTACATAGATCCCTTGATTACCAAATCAAAAACAGATGACACGAATAACCGTCGTGTGGTTTTCAAGTATTTGCAAAACAAAGAATCTGTTGCGGAACTGTTCCGTGAAGTAGCTCCCAAAGTAGCTGACCGCCCGGGTGGATATACCCGAATCATCAAAACCGGATTCCGTCAGGGAGACAGTGCCGAAATGGCGATGATTGAATTGGTGGACTTCAACGAACTCTATACTTCAGCCAAACCGGAAAAGAAAACCAGAAGAAGCAGAAGAGGCGGAGCCAAAAAAGCAGAAGAAACAACTGCTGAAGCAGCGGCCAAAGAAGATGTGAAACTGGAAGAAACCATCACCGAAACCCAAGAGCCAAAAGCCGAAGCGGCGGAGGAAACGGCTACCGAAGAAACGCCTGAAGCCAAAACGGAAGAAGATTCCGAAGAAAAGAAAGATTGATAAATTTTTTAATGGATTAATTTCAAAAAAGGTAGCCTTTAGGCTGCCTTTTTTCTTTTAATTCAAATCCAATTTTGTACCTTAATTCCAGATTCAAATCTTTAATTTTGATTCCATGAGCAAACAACCCAAAAATGAAAACCTGGAACTGCAACTGCTTTCCATAGAAGACTATCCGGAACTGAAAGACGCGATGATTTCTTCTTACAGCACCATGCCCAATTCTTATTGGCGCGAACACCAAATCGAAACTTTGATCCGTAAATTCCCCGAAGGCCAGATTGTGCTAAAAGTAAACGGGGAAATTGCGGGTTGCGCCCTCTCTATTTTGGTTCACCACGACGATTTGCTCAAAAGCCATACCTACAAAGATATTACAGCCAATTATACCTTTGCCTCCCATGCTTCCGATGGCGATGTCCTTTATGGGATTGAAGTCTTCATCAAACCGGAATTCCGGGGCCTTCGTCTGGGGCGCAGGATGTACGATTACCGGAAAGAGATTTGTGAAAAAATGAATTTGAGGGGAATCGTTTTTGGTGGACGCATTCCCGGTTACCATACCTATTCGGCGGAACTTACGCCCAAAGAATACATTCAGAAAGTCCGCGATAAGGAAATCAATGACCCGGTCTTGAACTTCCAATTATCCAATGATTTCCATCCGGCCAAAATCCTGAAAGGTTACCTGCCGGGCGATGAAGCTTCGAGTGAATATGCCGTGCTTTTGGAATGGGACAATATCTATTACGAAAAACCCAACAACGACACAGTCCGACAGAAACGCGTGGTGCGCCTCGGTTTGGTCCAATGGCAAATGCGCCCTTACCGCGACGTGGACGAAATGATGCAGCAAGTGGAATTTTTTGTGGACGCACTTTCTGGCTATCGTTCCGATTTTGCCCTTTTCCCTGAATTTTTCAATGCGCCATTGATGGCCAAATACAATCACCTTTCCGAGGCTCAAGCCATTCGGGAATTGGCCAATTTCACGGCTGAAATCGTTCAAAGGTTTTCCGAATTAGCCATTTCGTACAACATCAACATCATTTCCGGGAGTATGCCCGAGATCAACGAAGGCAAATTGTATAACGTCGGTTACCTTTGTCGGCGGGACGGTTCCACCGATAAATACGAAAAAATCCATGTTACGCCCGATGAAGCCAAAATCTGGGGCATGCAGGTGGGTAAAGAGTTGAAAGTTTTCGACACCGATTGCGGCAAAATCGGAATTCTGATTTGTTATGACTCCGAATTCCCGGAACTCAGTAGGCTCTTGGCCGATGACGGAATGAAAATATTGTTTGTGCCTTTCCTCACAGATACCCAAAACGGATTTTCCCGTGTAAAAAACTGTTCCCAGGCGAGAGCCATTGAGAATGAATGTTACGTGGCCATTGCCGGAAGCGTGGGAAACTTACCGAAAGTGCACAATATGGATATCCAATATGCCCAATCCATGGTTTTCACACCCTGTGATTTCGCTTTTCCTACCGATGGCATAAAAGCCGCCGCCACTCCCAATACCGAAATGATTCTGATTTCAGACGTCGATTTGGATTTACTGACCGAATTGCATGAATTCGGAAGCGTGAAAAACCTCAAGGACCGAAGGGCGGACGTCTATGAAGTGAAAAGGGTGGATTGATTGTGGTTTAAATTTAAAATTTTCTACCTGTTTAAAAGGCCAGATTGTTGGCGTTTTCCAAATCGTATTTGTCAGTTTTAGGAATAAGATGAATTTACATTAAACATCGAATCTATCGCTTTAGGATATTTCATTGTTTTATTTACCTATTGAAGATTAATTATATTTATTGATATTCAGTGTATTAACTGCGTATATAAAAAATATTTTAAAATTTTCAGTACTTTGTTTTGCATAATACTATATTTTAATTATATATTTGCAATACCAAATAAATTCTTGTGATGGATATAGAAAAAACAAAAACGCAAATGCGGAAAGGCATACTGGAGTATTGCATTCTCAGCATCATCAGAAGAGGGGGGGATGCTTATGCGTCGGATATCATTGACGAATTGAAAAAATCGGAAATGATTGTGGTGGAAGGAACCCTTTACCCGCTTTTGACCAGATTGAAAAACGACAATCTTTTGAACTACCGATGGGAAGAATCCACATCGGGCCCGCCGAGGAAATATTATACCTTGACCGAAGAAGGGATTTCCTTTTTAAAGGAACTGGCCGATACCTGGAACCAGCTTCAAAACGCAGTAAACAAAGTAACCTTAGATACAAATCAACATGGATAAGACTATCTCAATCAGTTTAGGCGGATTTTCATTTATCGTAGATGACCGCGCCTATTTAAAGCTCAAAAGCTATTTAGACGAAATTCGTCATTCGCTTCAGGGAATGGAAGGAACCGACGACATCATCGCTGACGTAGAAACCCGGATTGCCGAATTGTTCAAAGAAAGATTGGGCGCAAGGGAAGTAGTCAACGAGAACGACGTGGAACACATTGTACAGGTCATGGGACGCCCGGAACAATTCATGGACGAAGAAGAAACGGAAACGAAAACCAAATACACTCATTCTGCTTACAAAAGTACTGCCTCCGGAGAGCGGGTGAAAAAGAAACTTTACCGCGACCCCAATGACAAAATCATTGCAGGTGTTTTGTCGGGATTGGCTCATTATCTGGGAATCGAAACTTGGATTACCAGAGTTCTGTGGATCGTGCTTTTCTTTGCCGATTCGGTGATTTCCTTCACTACCTTCACGGTACTCGGTTACATCATCCTTTGGATTGTGCTTCCCAAAGCGGAAACCGCTTCCCAAAAATATGAAATGTACGGCCAAGCCGGAGATTTTGAAACCATAAAAAAAAATGCCAGCCAAGCGGCTTCTGAAATGAAAGGTGTGGCCGGCGATGCATCGAATCTGCTCGGGCAAATCTTCCGGGCAATCGGTAAAGTCATCCTGATTCTGATCGGAATAATGTTGATTTGTACCGGAATCGGGTTGATTATCGCCGCCATATCCCTTTTGGTAACTACTTTCATGGGATTGCCCACGGAATTCTTCGGCTACGTATTCGATTATCCTTGGCAAGAAACCCTTTCCAAAGTTTTTGCCATCATCCTGTTTGCCGTTCCTGCGATTTTGTGCATCATCTTCGGTGCCAGATTGATTTCTCGCCGTGCCAAAATCAACCGCGTATTTGTCTTTTCATCTTTGATCGTATGGATATTGACAGCAGTTGCAAGTGGATTTTTGGGTGCGGCTGTCGCCAAGAACTTCATGCACGACATTGAATACACCGACAAGAAATCCTATGCGCTGAGCCAAGACACCATCAGCATTCATTTCAATGAATTCAAAAGTGCTGGAAAGTACAAGTACAAATGGTTTGACAACGACATCAATGATTTTATCCATTTCGAAGGAAATTTACACAAACGAATTGATGCCGACATCAGCATCCACCCGGGAAATGATTCAAACCTTACGGTAGAAATTCTTTACAAATCCCAAGGCAGCAGTTTGGACAATGCCCGGCAGAATGCAGAGACAATCAGTTATGAATACAAGGTTTTACCCAATGGGGAACTCGAATTCAATGATTACATCACCCTGCCCGAAGGCTCTAAATTGAGGAATCAGGATGTGGAAATCATCATTTATGTTCCCAAGAATATTACCGTTCATACCAAAAATGTGGACGACGTGATTATTTATGAAGGAGAAAATAATTACGAATATGATTCAGGTAATAATAAATTTTATAAATTTACAGACGGAAAATTCACTTGTGTGGATTGCAACGGTGCGGATTATGATAGGATGATTCACATCAACGAGCACGACAGTGCGCACCGAATTATCGTATCCCCCGAGGGTGTACACATTGAAGACGGAAAAGAAAAAGTCATTATCAATAAGAAAAAAATAAACATTTCAAATGGTACAGATTCTCTTAACATTGATATCTCTGATAATTGATTTGGTTGTAGCAGCCATCAGTTAAAGAGTAGGACGACCGAACACCATAGCGTGAAGATTTGCCGGATTTTGAATATCCGGCTTTTTTATGTTTTAAATTCAAATTTCACTTTCACCGCAAATCCGTAAAATCGCCTTATTTTTGTTAGATGAAAAAAATCATCGGAAAACTGTTTTTAGCCCTTATGGGCTGGAAATTGGACATCAGCGTTCCGGTTCAAAATATTTCCAAAGCTGTCTTGGTCGCTGCGCCCCATACAACCAATTGGGATTTTTTCTATGCCGTTTCTTCTTTTTGGGCAATGGGGATTCCCATGCGGTTTTTCATCAAAGACAGTTGGACAAATCCTTGGTATGGTTTTATCATCAAAAAGACGGGCGGAATTGGCATTAACCGTTCCCAACGGTCGGATAGGGTAAATTTTGCCGCTCATTTGCTCCGAAACAATGAAAACCTCTACATCCTCAATACGCCGGAAGGTTCCCGTTCTTACGCCGAAAGATGGAAAACCGGATTTTACTACATCGCCAAAGAAGCCAATGTCCCTATTTTACTCGCTTATGCGGATTATGAAGAAAAGAGAGTAGGAATCGGTAAACGGATAGATTTGAAAAATAAAACCAAGGAGGAAGTATTGTCGGAAATCGAAGAATATTACCTGAATGTCAAAGGAAAATATCCGGAGAATTACAACAAAAAAATTTATTGATGGACAAAGAAACGAAACTTGCTGCACTCAATGCGATGCGTAAAAATACACTGATTGAAGTACTCGATATCCGGTTTTCGGATGTGGGCGAAGGCTTTCTGGAAGCCCAAATGCCGGTCACAGTCAAGGTGCATCAACCCTATGGTATCCTGCACGGCGGGGCGAGCATAGCCTTGGCCGAAACAGTAGGCAGCGTTTTATCGGCTACGGATATTGATTTTAAAAAACAAAAATCGGTCGGAATGCAAATGACCGCCAACCACCTTCGTCCGAAACGGGAGGGCAAAGTCATCGCCCGCGCCGAATTCGTGAAAAAAGGAAGAACCACCCATTTGATTAAAATCGAAATCCGTGACGAAGCCGGAAATATGGTTTCTTATTGCCACCTGACCACTTCTATTGTTTCCAATGATTATGTTTAAAGCGTTTTCAGAAAAATTAATCCATGCGCTGGATGCCGCAATCCCGTTTGTTTTATTTCGTAAACCGGCCGAAAATACAGTTCATTTAAGGGTAAACGATGGTTCCGGAAAAAATAATTTTCTTTTCCATTCTTTTGATAACCATATAGAAAAATCAACTTCGGATACGAATCCCCTCCAAATTCACCAAGACGAATTTGATTTTGAATTCAAATTAAAATTGAATGCTGCACCGGAATTTCAACCTATTACTCAGGATAAATACATAGACCTACTCGAAAAAACGATGAAAGAAATTCGAGATACCGAAATTCATAAAATCGTAATCAGCAGGATTAAAGAAATGGACAATCCGGGATTGAATATATTCAAATCATTTAAAAATTTGCTGGATCAGCATCCGAATGCCTTGGTTTATCTCTGGCATAATCCTGGCCGAGAAACCTGGATGGGCGCAACCCCGGAATTGCTTTTAAGCCGAATTGACAATGAAGTGAAAACCGTTTCCCTTGCGGGAACCAAAAAGCCGGAAAACGATTGGACACCCAAAGAAATTAAAGAACAACAAATTGTGACCGATTTTATTTTGGAGAATTTTTTAGAAACAGAGAATTTAAAAGTTTCAGGGCCGGAAACCGTTCAGGCCGGAAAATTCCAACATTTGAAAACCTATATTTCGGCTAAGGTTCCAGATGAGTTTGATTCACGCGATTTGTTGGAAAAACTTCATCCGACGCCGGCGGTATGCGGCATGCCCAAAGCAGATGCTTTTGAATTTATCTTGAATGAAGAAGGTTATAACCGTAGTTTTTATTCAGGCTACATCGGTCTGGAATCGGAAAGTACGCAGGAATTCTTTGTGAATTTGAGATGTACCCAAATTTTCCGGGATAAAATCTGGGTCTATGTTGGCGGAGGAATTACCGCGGACAGCATTCCTGAAAATGAATGGTTGGAAACCGAACTGAAATCGGGTACGATTTTGAACGCACTCCGATAAAATTGAACAAAAAAAAAGCGCATTGCTGCGCTTCTTCCTAAATTCAAAAATATGCCTATTTTGACTTCAATGCTTCTTCATAATATTGATTCACGATTCCCCAATCAACCACATCAAAAAATGCGTTGATGTAATCCGGTCTTTTGTTTTGGTATTTCAGGTAATAGGCATGTTCCCACACATCAATTCCCAAAATGGGCGTTCCCGAAATATCTTGTCCCGGCATCAAAGGATTATCTTGATTGGCGGTGCTTCCTACGGCAAGTTTTCCATTATTTACAGTTAACCAAGCCCATCCCGAACCAAATCGGGTAGAAGCCGCCTCGGACAATTTATTTTTCAATTCGTCAAACGAACCGAATTCTGTATTGATCGCTTCAGCCAAAGCACCGCTGGGTTGGCCGCCGCCATCGGGGCTCATGATGGCAAAATACAAACGGTGGTTGTAATATCCGCCGCCATTGTTTCGCAAAGCCGAATTATTCAAATCCATACCTTTCATGATGTCTTCGATGGATTTCCCTTCCAATTCGGTTCCTTTCACCGCATCATTCAGCTTATTGGCATAACCCAGATAATGTTTGGAATAATGCAATTCCATCGTTTCGGCATCGATTGATTTTTCCAAATCAGCATAACCGTACTTCAATGGCTCAATTTGAAAAGGGCCGCTGTCGGTCTTTACATCAGCCACATTTCCTATTGTGCGGGCAGAATCAGCATCCGTATCCGTGACTGTAATGGTTGTATTTTCAGGTTCGGGTTTCTCACAGGAAACCACCCCATATGTCAAAATGACTGCGCTTAAAATCGTTGCAAATTTTTTCATATTGTTCATTTTATTTCAAATTTAAGAGAAATTAAACGGAATCAAGCGGGTGACTGGAACTATTATACTAATTTTAACAATTAAAATATAACCATGGCTGAATTCGATTTAGATGATTTGGAAGAAATTTCAAAAAGCGAAGAAATCCTCGATTTGCTTGTGAAGAAGGGAATTATCAAAGAGAAGAAATTCCTCCAACAACTGAAATACGAAAGTGAACTCAACCAATTGCAAAAAGAAATGTTGCGTCTTCAGGAATATCTGATTCACAACAAAATGCGGATGATGATTATCTACGAAGGCCGTGATGCAGCAGGAAAAGGTGGAACGATCAAAAGAACCATTGCGCAAATGAATCCTAAAAACTACAAAGTGATTGCACTGCCCAAACCTACCGAAAATGAAACCCGACAATGGTACTTTCAGCGGTACATTGCCAATTTGCCGATGCAGGAAGAAATTGCGCTTTTTGACCGAAGCTGGTACAATCGGGCTGTGGTGGAACCCGTTTTTGGATTTTGCACTGAAGCGCAGCATCAGAATTTCATGCAACAAGTCAATCCGTTTGAACATTTGTTGATTGACGACGGAATCATTCTGATTAAATTATTCCTGAATATTTCAAAAGACGAACAAAAAAAACGTTTGGACGAACGTAAACAAGACCCGATGAAACAATATAAGATCGGTGGTTTGGATGAACAGGCGCAGGAAAAATGGGATGATTATTCTTTCTATATCAATAAAATGCTGAAAGAAACTTCCACTGAAAAATCGCCTTGGATTGAAATCAAGACCGACAGTAAAAAGTCGGCCCGACTCGAAACCATGAAATATATTCTCAAAAAAGTAAAAGGTTTTGAATCTAAATTGGATTTGAAAAATGATGAAGAAATCTTAAAGGCTTGGAGTTAGAAACTGAATATATAATTCATTCTGAAAGCCCAGATTTGGGTGCAAAGAAAATCACGGAGCTAACAGTCGATTATGTCCGAAATGATTATTATACTGACGAGAACGGAAACCGATATCGTGCGCCTACAGAGCATACTTCTATACGTGAAGTCCAATCAGCGAGTCACAACAAACGGACTTTAAATTTTCTGATTGATAACTTTTTAATTTTAATATTAGCGTATCTGTTTGCTCTGATTTTAGAAGCAATGTTTCAGTATACTAACTTTCAGTTTGACCGAAGTATAAGTCTAATTCTGCTAATTCCAACTGTATTTTTTGCTTATTATTATTTCTTCGAATTTTATCTTCAAAAAACAATAGGAAAATTCCTAACCAATACAATCGTAATTGACGAATATGCTAATCGCCCAACGCGAAAGCAAATTTTATGGCGAACATTTTACAGGATTCCAAGTTTTTATATCTTCAATTTTTATTGGAAGGAATATATGGGAGGGGACAAATTTTGCCATGGATTGCACGATCGAAAAACGACAACTTGGGTAGTTCCTATGGAGGAATTTCAACAATTAAAAAAAATGCTTCAGGAAAAATAAGATCATTAAAGTTAAAATTCAAATTCCTTTGAAACTGATACATTGTACTTTCTGCAAATTGTCGTACTTTTGCACCCTCAAAATTTTATATGCAAAACATACGCAACATTGCGATCATCGCCCACGTTGACCACGGGAAAACCACATTGGTCGACAAAATCTTACACAGCACCAATGTTTTTCGGGAAAATCAGGAATCCGGTGAACTCATTATGGACAGCAATGACCAAGAGCGCGAACGCGGAATTACCATTTTCTCTAAGAACGTTTCTGTTGAATACAAAGGCGTTAAAATCAATGTAATCGACACGCCCGGCCACGCCGATTTTGGTGGGGAAGTGGAACGCGTTTTGAAAATGGCAGACGGCGTAATTCTTTTGGTAGATGCCTTTGAAGGGCCTATGCCCCAAACCCGTTTCGTTTTGCACAAAGCATTGCAACTGGGGTTGAAACCTTTGGTGCTCATTAACAAAGTAGATAAGCCCAACTGTCGTCCCGAAGAAGTACACGATGCCGTTTTTGATTTATTTTTCAACCTGGATGCTACGGAAGAACAATTGGAATTCCCGACTTTCTACGGTTCGTCTAAACAAGGTTGGTTCAATACCGAAAACGTGCCCACCGAAGATATTTCTCCTCTGTTGGATGGGATAATTGAATATGTTCCGGAACCGGAAGTCAAAGAGGGTTCTTTGCAAATGCAGATAACTTCTCTTGATTATTCTTCCTTTTTAGGCCGGATTGCTGTCGGAAAAGTGGCCCGGGGGTCCATCAAAGAAGGGCAGTGGTTAAGTTTGGTAAAACCGGACGGGACCATCACCAAACAAAAAGTAAAAGAACTCTATGTTTTTGAAGGATTGGGTAAGAAAAAAGCGGCGGAAGTATTGGCAGGTGACATTTGTGCGGTGGTAGGAATCGACAAATTCCAAATCGGCGATACCATTGCCGATGCCGAAAATCCGGAAGCTTTGGCCAATATAGAAATCGATGAACCCACCATGAATATGTCCTTCGGGATCAACAACTCACCTTTCTTCGGTAAAGATGGAAAGTATGTTACCAGTCGGCATTTGGTGGAACGACTGGAAGCGGAATTGGAAAAAAACTTAGCACTCAGAGTGGAACCGACTGACGATTCCAATACGTATTTGGTTTACGGCCGCGGTATCATGCACTTGTCGGTTTTAATCGAAACCATGAGAAGGGAAGGTTATGAATTAACCGTTGGTCAGCCGCAAGTAATCATCAAAGAAGTGAACGGCGTGAAATCTGAGCCTTACGAAACTTTGGTGATTGATGTTCCCCAAGATTTTGCCAGTAAAGCGATTGATTTGGTAACCCAAAGAAAAGGCGATTTACTCATCATGGAAGCCAAAGGTGAATCCCAGCACTTGGAATTCGATATTCCTTCGCGGGGATTAATCGGTTTGCGTTCTCAAATGTTAACTGCAACTGCGGGAGAAGCCGTGATGGCGCACCGTTTCAGCGAATACAAACCCCTGAAAGGGAAAATTCCGGGGCGTCTTGCAGGCGTTCTGATCAGCAAAGACCAAGGAGTTTCTACGCCTTATTCGATTGATAAATTACAAGATAGAGGTAAATTTTTCATCTCTCCCGGAGAGGAAGTTTACACCGGAATGATCATCGGTGAACATTCGCGTGACAATGATTTGGTGGTGAATGTGGTGGAAGCGAAAAAGCTGAACAATATGCGCGCTTCCGGAAAAGATGATTCCAATGTGATTGCGCCAAAAATCGATATGTCTTTGGAGGAATGCATGGAATACATCCAATCTGACGAATGTATTGAAGTCACACCCAATTTCATTCGCTTGCGAAAAATTCATTTGAAAGAGGAAGACAGAAAACGCCAACAGAAAGTTTTGGAAGCCTAAGGTTTTAATCTTTGTTGTACGATGGGAACAAATTTTCTAAATTTTCTTAAAAAGAACCAAAATGATTTCTTTTTAATTAAATTTGGTTGACCAATTAGGAATCAATGGCAACAAACAAGACAACTTACACGGGAGAAAATGTGGCTGATTTTCTGAATGCTTATGTGGAAGATGCGGCAAAAAAAGCCGATGGTTTTCGTTTAATCGAACTGATGAAAGACTGGTCGGGAGAAGAACCGCGGATGTGGGGACCAACCATTATCGGTTTTGGAAATTACCACTACAAATACGCAAGCGGTCACGAAGGCGACGCACCGGTTCTGGGGTTTTCGCCGCGGAAAGCCGCCTTTTCATTGTATGTTTATTCGGATACCGAAAAAAGCCGCGAAATTTTGGCGAACCTCGGGAAATTCAAAATGGGCAAAGCCTGTATTTACGTCAAAAAACTTTCTGACATCGACCTTTCCGTTCTCAAAGAGCTTTCCATGGAATCCATCCGATACATCAGTACACATTTTGAATGCTCCTGCCATTCCCCAAATAACACTTGACAAAGATTAGTTTTTATTCCGGCTCAAAATTGTAAATTTGGGCGTTCAATCAATCACTGCAATAAAACATGGATACACAAGACTTTTCGCTTCGCCACATCGGTACCATTTCTGGCGATGCGGACGAAATGCTTTCCGTTATCGGAAAAAAATCAATCGACGAATTGATTGATGCAACTTTACCGGCTGACATCCGTTTCTCCAAGCCATTGGAACTGCCCGACGCACTTTCGGAATATGAAATTTTACAGCATCTGCAGGATTTGGCAGAAAAAAATAAAAAAGCCCGTAGTTTTATCGGCTATGGTTACTACCGAACGATTTTACCTTCGGTTATCCAAAGGAATATTTTAGAAAATCCAGGCTGGTACACAGCTTATACACCTTATCAGGCAGAAATCGCCCAGGGTCGTTTAGAGGCATTGTTGAATTACCAAACGGTAATTGCGGACTTGACCGGATTGCCTATTGCCAACGCATCTTTGTTGGATGAAGGGACGGCTTGCGCCGAAGCAATGCACATGTTGCGCGAATCCAGAAGCCGTGACCGCCAAAACGCAGATAAATTCTTCATTGCAAATGACATCCTGCCGCAAAGCTTGGCAGTTTGTGAAACCAAAGCAAGTGGATTGGGCATTGAAATTCTCACCGGCGACCCGCTCGATTTTGATTTCGACGAAAGCTTCTATGGCGTTTTATTGCAATACCCGGGTAAGTCTGGTCAAATCAGGGATTATGCCGAATTGATATCAGACTTGAGTGCCAAAGGAATCAAAACGGTTATAGCCGCCGATTTATTGGCATTGACCTTATTGAAATCACCGGGTGAACTCGGGGCTGAAATCGCCGTGGGAACTTCCCAAAGGTTCGGTGTTCCGATGGGTTATGGCGGGCCACACGCGGCCTACATGTCATGTACGGAAGATTATAAACGCCAGATCCCCGGCAGGATCATCGGTGTTTCACAAGACCGATACGGCAAATTTGCCCTGCGCATGGCTTTGCAAACACGCGAGCAACATATCAAACGTGAACGCGCGACATCCAATATATGTACTGCCCAGGTTTTATTGGCCGTAATGGCCGGATTTTATGCCGTTTACCATGGGAAAGAAGGTTTGCGTTCCATCGCCCGAAATGTGCATCAAAAAGCGGTTCGTTTGTACGATGCTTTGAATGAATTGGGTTACCAAACCATTCATGAAAATTTCTTTGATACGGTTCAGATTGATGCCGAAGGAATGACCCCGGACCAATTTGAGTCGCACCATATTTTATTGAATTTCTTTGAAGAAGGAAAAATCAGCATCGCAATGGATGAAGTGGTGACCGAAGAAGAATTGGATAAATTGATTCGGATTTTTGCTGAAATCAAAGGCAAAACCTTAGGAACAAACAAAGCCTTCGAAGCCAGAATCCCATCTTCGCTTGTCCGTACAACTGACTTCCTGGACCACGAGGTATTCAATGCTTACCATACGGAAACCGAACTGATGCGTTATATGAAACGTTTGGAAAGGAAAGATTTGGCCTTGAACCATTCGATGATCGCTTTGGGCTCCTGTACCATGAAACTGAACGCAGCTACGGAAATGCTGCCACTGAGCTGGCCGGGGTTCAATGCGGTTCATCCTTTCGTTCCGAAAGCCTATGCGGCAGGTTACCAAGAGTTGATTCAAAATTTAGAAGATTATTTGTCCGAAATCACCGGGTTTGCCGCGACTTCGGTTCAGCAGAATTCCGGTGCCCAAGGGGAATATGCCGGGTTGATGGTGATCCGTTCTTATCAGATAGACAAAGGCGAAGGCCATAGGAATGTAGTCATCATCCCTGAATCGGCGCACGGAACTAATCCTGCTTCGGCTGCAATGGCCGGCATGAAGGTCGTAGTGGTCAAAAACCTTCCGAATGGTGAAACCGACATTGACGATTTGAAATTAAAGATAGAAAAGCATAAAGAAAGTTTATCGGCGCTGATGATTACTTATCCATCGACTTATGGAGCTTTCGATTCCAACATCATGGAAGTAACGAAATTGATCCATGAAGCAGGGGGACAAGTTTATATGGATGGGGCCAATATGAATGCCCAAGTAGGTTTGACGGCACCCGGAATGATTGGCGCGGATGTTTGCCACTTGAATTTGCACAAGACTTTTGCGATTCCGCACGGCGGCGGCGGCCCGGGAGTGGGACCGATTTGTGTGGCAAGCCACTTGGCTCCCTATTTGGGTTCGCATCCTCTGATAGAAACCGGCGGTGATAAATCCGATACGGTTTTCTCGGCGGCTCCTTACGGCTCTTCCCTGATATTGACCATTTCCTATTCTTATATCCGGATGTTGGGCGAAAGGGGATTGACCCATGCTACCCAACACGCTATTTTGAACGCGAATTATTTAAAATCGAGATTGGAAAAATACTATGACGTGCTTTATACCAATCAAAACAATGTGGTGGCACATGAATTTATTTTGGATTTCAGGCCGTTTAAAAAATTAGGGATTGAAGTTTCCGATATTGCCAAACGTTTGATAGATTACGGATTCCACGCACCGACCGTTTCTTTTCCCGTAGCGGGAACTTTGATGATCGAGCCGACTGAATCCGAAAGCAAAGCGGAATTGGATCGGTTTGCAGAAGCTTTAATCCAAATTAAAAATGAAATCGATGAGATTGCCAACGGCGATTTCCCGCAAGACAACAATGTATTGAAAAACGCGCCCCATCCCTTGGATTTGGTGACGGCCGATGAATGGGAATTTCCCTATTCGCGTCAGAAAGCCGCTTATCCGTTGGAATGGGTTCATGAACGCAAATTCTTTGCCCCCGTATCAAGGGTGGATGATGCCTATGGCGACCGGAATTTAATCTGTACCTGTCCGGATATTGAATCTTATATGGACTGAAAAACTGAATTAATTACTCCAATCCCCGGCATTCCGGGGATTTTTTTATGGGCCTGGATACTGAATAAAAAATCTTAAATGATTGTTATATAGATTTTTTTACTACATTTAACATCTCTATCCACTATCCAATTGAAAGCAATGCGAAAGTTCAACGATTATGCAAACCTGTTTAGAATGCGGCAATAAAATCATGGGCAGAGCAGACAAAAAGTTCTGCAACGACGCATGCCGCAATGCCTATAACAATAAGCAGAACAGGGAAACCAGTAATTTGTTGCGCAATACCAACGCCAAACTTCGTAAAAATTACCAAATCCTTTCCCGTTTGAATTTTACCGAAGGAAAATCCAAAACCACCCGCGAAAAACTGACCTCAATGGGATTTGAGTTTGAATATTTTACGAATTGGAAGCGGTACAAAAACGGAGCGGAATACCGCTTCCTCTATGACATTGGTTATAAATTTTTGGAAGGTGACTGGTTATTGGTGGTGAAAAAGAAATAAGGAAGAGAACGAATTTCTTAAATCGAATACCAAAAACACCCCAAAAAGAAAAGAAAATATGAAAATACAATGGGATTAAAACGGATAGCCGATCGCGATATTGAGGATCAGGTTATCTTTTCTCCATTGGCTGTCGCCGAAATCAATTTTATCGAATACCCATCTTTCATTTTTCTCAAAATAAGGAACCCGCAATGGCATGGCTAAATCCAGACGCAATACCAAAATATTGAAATCCAACCTCAACCCCAATCCTGCTCCTACCGCGATTTCACTGAGCCAGTCTTTCGAAAATTTCCCGCCCGGTCGTTCCGGGTCTTCATTGATCAGCCAGATATTCCCTGCATCTGCAAAAAAGCCCAAGTTTAGAAAATTGTACACATTCATCCGGTATTCGGCGTTCAGTTCCAGCTTCACATCGCCCGATTGGTCAAAATAAAAACTGCCTTCTTGGGTGCGCGGGTCATAACTACCCGGCCCCAGCGTCCGTGCCCTAAATGCCCGGATACTGTTACTGCCACCTATGAAAAACTGTCGCGAAAAGGGGATGTATTCGGAATTCCCGTAAGGATAGGCCAAGCCCCCGATGATCCTTGTGGCAAAAGAATTCTTCTCATTGAATTTATGGTAAAACCGGAAATCATTTTCCATCTTGGCATACTGGCTGAACGGTACGTCAAATATTTCTTTTTGGTTTCCTTCCTTGGCATTGGCACCCGTCAACAATCCGGTGATATTGCCAGCCAAATCGAGCATTCCCCGGTAATAAATCGTATTTTTTCGGGGTAGCATGGTGGTGGTATAAGTATAAGCGTAAGTCGGGCCGAATATCAATTGTCGTTCAACCACCCTTTTCAAGAAAATATTATTGGCAGCCAGCGAATCAAATTTCGGGGTGATATTGGCCGGGGAAACATAGGTAATGTCCATCAACTTCAATTCATGTTCTTTGCGGATATTCTCCTTCCATACATAACCGAATGAAGCATTGAAGTTATTGAGGGTATATAATTGCGTACGATTCTGGAATTCATATCCAATAGAAAAATTAGTACGCGGGACAAAAGCACTGGAAGATTGAAAACGAAAGGGCGATATAATTCTGGGAACCGAAAGTTGTGCATTGGCACCCGCTCTGAATATATTCTGCGCGTCTTTCGGCCCGCCGACTTGAACGTCGAAGGAACCGAAAACCGCCACTTTCAATTGTTCGGCACCGCGAAAAACATTCCGGTTTGTCCAGTTTAGGTTGACCTCGCTTCCGACGTAATTGGCGGAATTCGTCCGGCCGAGAACCTCCAAGCGCAAGGATTGAATTTCCCTCGGGGTCAGCATATAATAGACATCAAATTTATGATTGGTCGAATCGGAAATAACGAATTCATTCTTCACAAACTTGAAAACGCCAAGGTTTATCAAACGGTTGAGAGAAAGATTATGATCCGCACGGTTGTATAAATCACCGCTTTTGAAATACAAGGCACGGTCAAATATTTTGGGTTTGAACTTCTTCTCGGAATCAATCACATAAATTCCCTTGTAGGCATATGCAGGTAAGGAATCGACATGCTGGGGAATGCCGTACCTTCCCAATTTCACATCGTCTAAATTGTAATTTGGAAAAACGATCACCTTTTCGATGCTGAATTGTTGTTTGGCCAATTCAGGCGTATCGTCTTTGAGTTTCACATTCAAATCAACTTTCGGGGTATTGGCAACGGTGCTGTCTGCCTGAACGATGATATTGTCGGGGCTGAAGTAATAAAATCCCGTTTCTTTCAAGCCGCGATCGATTCTTTCCCTTTCAGCTTTGATGACATCCAAGTCAAAAGGCTCACCTGTTTTCAGTAAAGTTTCATCGGAAATTTCCCGGATTTCCCGGTTGATGAGGGTTGAATCTTTTTCAAAATCTACCTGACTGATGTGGTACCTTCCACCCGGGTGGACCGTATAAACCACTTCGGCCCTTTTGTTTTTGGAAAGGGTATCGTAATTGGCTTTGGCATTGAAATAGCCTTTGTTTTCGGAGTAATTAACGATGATTTCGCGGTTGAATTCCCGATCCACATCGCTCAGTAAAACCGGTTCTTCGCCTACTCTGTATTTCAACCAATGCCGCAGACCCTTGTCTTTTTCGGGTTCTTTGGTAATATTGTAAATGTAAAGCCGCGGCCTTAAGCCTAAAAAGGAGGAATTGGGTTGTGGCACCAGGTTTTCTTCGAGTTGGGATTGCAAAGCTTTTCGGTCTTTCCTGTCCAGTGAATCGTTTTCAATTTCTACTTCAGCACCGGTATAAAGCAATTCGCCTTCTTGAAGAAACCGGGTATTGCTACAGGAAACAGCCGTAAAGACCAGACACAATGCAATGAAACTTTGAATGTATGGAAAGCGTTTTTTCATATTATTTAAATTCTACCGCATCTTCGTTCTTGTTTTTCTTTTTATTGCGCAGGAAAATATCGCGGAATTTGTCGTAATCCAAAGTGATGATGAAACCAACTCCGGTCTCTATGATTTGTCCCTGCAAAGCCACTTGGTATTCGTCTTTACGATAAGCGCGCAACATGTAACGCCCGTCTTCGGAAAGCATATAATCAATGGTCACATCACCCGCGATATTGGTCGTGTTTTCATTTTGCCTTGCATCGCCTTCGATGCCGAAATCACTTCCGACCGAAACTTTCAAACGGTCATTCAACAGGCGTTTGCTCACTCCGACATTCAAATCGGTGCGGGTGTTTTTTTGTCCTGAAGAATAATCTTCTGTGGATTCCAAATCAAAATTCAAATCAACTCCGGCTATCAAATCGGAAGTTAAATTGTTCAATTGTTGGGAAAGTATTTTGCTCACACTTTGTCTTGCCAATGTTTCTGCCGATAAACCGGAATTGCTTTCAAAAGGATTTTCACCCACAAAACGGTTGAGCAGCAACAAAGCAAAAACCTGTTTGTTCATTTCGGCTTCTTCCGTCCGCAACTGAGCCAATTTGGCTTTGGTATTGTCGAGTACCGAACTGGTGACTGAAACATTGGTTTCATCGGTGGTGATGTCAAAACTGATTTCCGGCTTGAGCAGTTCGCCCCGTAATTTCAATAGGGTATGGAAGGGCATCCTTTGTTTGTACATATTCATTTCTGCCGGTGGCAAACCGCTCAGTTGTTGTTCCAGCAAATCAATCGGCGCAGCTTCGGTGGTGTAAACTGCGGTTATGTCGAGACTTGCCTCGGTCGGTTCACCGGTCCAGGTGATGGTACTTCCTTTTTGGATTTCGAACCTTCTTTTCAATAAACTCACCGACAATTCATATCCGCCTTTTTCTACTTGGAAGACCCCGACCAATGTCGTTTTTCCGGATGGGTCGATTCCACCCGTTAAATCGGCTTCGCCCTGTAATTCCACAAAGTCACCATTCGCTTTATCGATGATGATGGAAAGTTTGGCTTCCTTGTTTAATTCGATATTGACATTGACATCCATTCCGGTGAAATTGGTTTGGGAATCCAATGTTTCTTGGACGAGGGTTTCATTGAGCACCTCTTGGTCTTTGTCAATGAATTCCACAATTCCCTCCCTTTCCTGTAAAGAAGGAGAAGATTGAGGTAAAACGAAGATGAAATCGGTGTCGTCCGATACGATGAGGGTGCCATCCACAACAGGCAAACTCAAATCGCCGCGAATTTGTAAAGCGGCATCAATGGCGAGCACGCCATACATGATGGCTTCGGCCGATTCTTCGGAATTCACCACTTTGAAATCCTTCGCATTCAAATCCAAATTGAATGCAAATTCCCTGTAAGATTCAGTCAATACTTGGCCGTCTATTACCAGCGAATTTCCGTCTCGGTCGTTTATTTTAAAATTATCCAGTTCAATTCCCCTTCGGGTAAAGTCAATTTCATCATTGATATTCCGGAAATCACTTCCGGTTTGCGCGATGACTAATCCCACATCGTTGAACTTCAAATCACCCAGAATGGAAGGCGCTTCGGCTGTTCCGGTGATGTTTAAATTTCCCGACAAATAGCCTTCTGCGTCCTTTATTTCATTCAATGTTAAACCTTGAACGCTTTGCATTTGAAGCGCATTGATTGCCATATTTAAATCGAAAATCCCTGAATTTGTGGTGTAAGTCCCCGTTATTTTCACATCATTTCCGTCCCCCGATAAGGCGATATCTGCCTGAAGCGTTTCGCCGGCTTCATTATCGACTTTTACCGCTAAATTACCGACGGGATTTCCGAAAACAGCCAATTCATTGATTTGCAGGTCGGCATCAAAAATAGGGGTTTCGTTCAGATTCCGTAATTGTACATTCCCGTTCACCGTTCCTTGCGCTAAGAGTGAATCTTTTTTAATGATTTCCGTAAGGGTTTCAATCCGGAAATTGGTAAAACCTACATTCAAAGGGCTGTTTGGAGTTTCATTTTCAGATTGAATCAAAATTTCGCTACCCGCATTGGAAATCCTAAAGTTATCGGCATAAATGCCTTGGGCACCAATCCTGATTTTATTATCGGCAGCTACATCCCAATTGGTGTAATTCAGTTTCAACCCATCCGGGTTTAAAGAAATTTCGGTGATTTCGTTCAAGGATTCCACCTTTCCGGCGATGAGGTATTGTTCGGCATCATCGGCATCACGGGTAGAAATATGATATTGAATCACATTATCGGCAATTTCACCTGTGAGTCGCAGCCTATCCAATGAAAATTTTTGGTTTCCGGCCGTTGCCAAATTCAGGTTGTATTGCAAGGCATTGTTTTCATTGCCAATATTAAACAATGCATTTTGAATGGAAAATTCGCCATACTGAATGCGTGGGATTTCACCGTCTAATTCGATTTCTTTCGAGTCGGCATCATAAGTTCCGGTTATTTGAACGGTTTCAAAACTGGTTAAATCTGGTAAAAACTTTCGGATCAAATCATCGTTTTTGATAGTTGCATTCAAAGTGAAATATTGGCCCGGTTCCACCTGGGTTAAACTGTCAACAGGCTGGAAATGGTAATATTGATTGATGGTCCGTTGGAGCGAGCCGAAAATTTCGGTCAGTTTGTATTTTCCTATAAGTTCCAAATCCGCTATTTGGGAATTCAATAATATTTTTGTGGAATCTGCAGTAGAAACAGCATCTAAGGTCAAATCCTGAACCGGAAAAACCTCTTCAGTATCTGAAAAAGCAAAGTTTTTTAACTGGAGATTCCCGTTCAAATTATCCGGATTCAAACTGCTGAAATCTGCAAAAATGTCGCCTGCGATGATCATCGGATCAGAATAGAACCCCAAACGGTTCAAATCCAGTTTGGTGATTTTTCCTTCCAAATCTACCGTCGGGCTGTTTTCGTCGTAAATTCCCGAAGCTACCAAACGCAAATCTGCATTGGGATCCTTTGAATTTAATACGATATGGTAATTTCCGTGATTGATTTCTCCGTCCAAATCCATATTCCGGTAACGGTAACCATTGTAGGTCAAGTAAGTTACATTTCCTTTTAAATTCGCATTGGCGCGGGTGAAATCAAAGCTTTGGCCTTTGGCGTAAATCTTTGCAGAAACCGCTCCGAGTTCCTGATTCCGGATGATTTTACCGATTTGTAAATCCTTCAGTTCGGCATCAATTTCATAAAGTTCACGGTCTTTTTGTCGCAAATCCAAATCGGCAAGAACCCCCGCATCGCCCAGAGTCGAGGTTAAATTCAAATCGGCATGGATGAGTTCGGTGGTACCTTTTGCTTTTCCACGAATGGTGAAGAAAGAAGGCAAGGAAATATCTGAAGGAATGGTATTGGGGGGGACTAAGTTATAAACGGTTACTGCGGACGAAGAAAGTTCACGGATATTCAAATCATAAGAAAGATTTTCCGGGTTCATAGCATTTTTCAACTTTCCGTTTGCGTCAATTTTTAAACGATCCAATCCGGAAACTTCCAAATTCCTGATCCACAAATCGTTCAAAGTTCCGGTCAATTCGGTATCTAAATTAAGCACACCGTTCGGATATTTGTTGAAAGGTGCCGTGTTCCGAAGCGATGGAACCAAGGTGAGGATGTCGGAAAATCCGACGCGGGAATTGTAGATATCGGCGGATATGGCGACATTGCCTAAATCTTCACTCAATTGCTCCGTGGATTCAAAAGTTAGGACAATTTCATCGCGCAAAATGGTTTTGGGCGTTTGCAAGTATAAATTTCTCAAAGAAGCTTCTTGGGATTCATACACGAAATCCGTCCTGAATTCTTGGATATGCAATCCGCTTTTTTCCCGTATTTCCGCTGATTCTATTCGCCCTGAAAATTGATTGTTCTCCATTAAAAAATCTTCGGCTTCCAAGTTGATTTGCGCAAAATCAAGGTGGTTGAAATCCATTCCTTGGCCGTCGGACCCAACCGCTGTGTTGTGGTAAACCGCTTTTACGTCTTCCAAAGTCAGTTGGCCTAACAAGAGTTTCATCGGATTATCTTCCGAAGTCAAAGTATCCGCATTTTGCGTTGGCACGTCTTCTGCCACAAGGTGTAAATCTGCCCGTATATCCGCCCCCGAAAGCCGTAAATCTTCAATATCAAATACTTGGTTTTTCAAATCGATTTGGTTTACATCGACACGCAATTCTTTGAATAAAATTTTGGCAAAAGTTTGGGTATTCTCATCCCCGTAATCAATGTCGAAGTGGGTGAATTTAATTCCGTTCAGGTCTATTTTTAATGGATTGGATTGACTGAGCGAGTCGACCGTTTCTGTTACATTTTCAGAAACTTCTTTCACCAAATCTTGGTTCAGCTTCAGTTTCAATCCATCCATTTCGATTTGATCCACTGCATAGGAATTCGCTTCCAAATCAAAATCCCGCACCCTTGTGCCAAAGCTTTTGAAGTAGATATCAAGGTCATTTCGAGCCTGAAGGTCTATGAAGCGGATGCCGATGTCTTTGAGTTTAATCTTGTCCAAAGAAATGGTAAAAGGCTTAGAAGGCTCTTCTTTTTCTTCTGTGGCAAAGGCATCGAGGATATAGTCAAAATTGAATCGGCCGGTTTCGTCCCGAACGACATTGGCACGCACGCCATCCAGCCGAATCGAAGTCAAATCGGCTTTGGAATCAATGAGTTTCCACATATTCAGTCCTACGTCAAAATCGCGTACCGACAAAAGCGTATCCACCTCTTGGCCTGCCAAATAAAGGTTTTTCATGATGATGCGGTTCGGGAAGGCGATGTAAACTTTTTCGAGGCTTACTTTGGTTTCTATTTTTTCTTCGAGGTAAGTGACCAATTTGTCTTTGGCATAATTTTGAACGGCCGGAATCCTCAAACTTAAAATAAGTAAAATGACCAAAAGCACCAACATACCTAATCCTATGGCGATGCGTTTGAGTAGTTTTCTTTTATTTATTTTGAATTTCAAGGGAGTGAGTTTGGTAAAATTATTTCGATATAAAGCTTATTTTCTATAAATAATCAGGCAAATGCCCAGGCAAAGATTGACCAAAACCGCAAAAGCATTGGAGAGAATGATGGGCCATTCTTCTTTTAAAATGCCGTACCAAATCCACAACGACAAACCGGTGATCAGCACAATCAACATTCCGGCCGAGATGTCTTCCACATTTTTTTCTTTCAGTACCTTGATGAGCTGGGGGAGCATAGCAACCGATGTCAATACCCCAGCAATAATGCCGATGGTATCTTCCATTAAGAAATATTGAGTTTCTTTTTGAGCCATTTTACTGCAAAGCGCGCCAATATCGGCACTGCAATGGCTACTATTGTAGATAATATTGGTTTGGCCAATCCGGACTTGTTCTGGCTGCCAAGGAATTGGATGGCATCGAAAGTCCCGGAATCCAAAACGGCGGAATGGGGAGCGGAATCGGATTTACTTCCGAAGAGCTTATTAATCGTTGAATAGACGAAACTGTTTTTTGCCTTTTCGTCAGTGCGTTTCATTTTGAGTTTGAGTTCGGCTTTGGCTGCCCTTAATTGCGCTAAGGAATTGATGTCTTTGAGTTTCATAAGCTTTGAATATGATTTGTAAAAGACTCCTTTTCGGAATCAAATTAAAAAAAAGGGACTTATAAGGCCCCTTTGTTTTTATTGCTTAAATCATCTTGTGCTTTTGCAGCATTGGTTTTCACCTCCTCCACATTTTCTTGCAATTTACCTTTGATATCATGGAGCCTTTTCTCAATATCTTTTTTGATTTGAGAAGCTTTCTCACTGAAATCTGAGGAATATTTGTCTAATTCTTCTTTCAAACGCTTGGCTTCTTCCTTCAATTTTCCCCGGGTATCTTTTCCGGATTGTGGAGCCAAGAGTACTCCGGCTACTGCGCCTGCTATTGCTCCGAACAAGAGTCCGCCTAACCAATTACATGATCCATTTCTACATGCCATAATATTCGTTTTTAAAAGTTAATACTGTTTGAATTTCCTTCGTTATTAAAACAAAAACAATACCAAAAGCTTTAACATTTTATTTAATGACTCAAAACGGAAAGGTTGAATGAGGGACTATGAACGGATATAAAGATTATCGATATTCAGTTTTTTCATAAGGAATTCGAATAATTTCACCTTGGTTTTTAAGTATGAGCAAATTAGATGGGATTTCACCGGTAATCTCCTGATTTGGGTATAAATGATACATGCCGAAATTTTCCGCGTCAATGGTCAATCCTTCAGTGTTAGCGTTCATATAGAGCCAAGGGTTTACAAAAGCCCAGTCGATGTCTTTGATGTTGCGGACGTGTTCCAAATCTCCGGTATCGCCTGAAATGTAGATTTTCTTTCCGTGCCAAGTAATCAGAAATGAAAAATGCTTGAATGAGATTCCGTAAACTTTATGAGTTGTCTTAAAGGACTCGATATCAAACCCTGAAATGAATTCATTCAGGTTTTCCAGTTCATCTACATTCCAAGGATCAAATTTCTGTCCATCCAGTTTTTTCAATAATTTCTTGGAATAATGGTCGGAATGCCTGTGGGTGAAAATGAAAACGGCGTTAGCTTGGATGCTGTCAATTTCCGAATCATCATATTCCATGTACTTATGGGCACCCGACTCGTAAGGAAAATCCACGTATATATTGGATGCTCCGTCCGTCAAATAAAGGCCGCAGTTCCCGATGAATTTAATTTTAATTTCGTTGGTTTGGCTGAATCCGAAATCACATAGGCAAATGAGAGTGGTGACCAAGAGGATTTGTTTGTAGAAGTTTGTCATATATTTTGTCTTTTATTGAAGGGATGAATAGAATCAAATATATACAAAAAAACTGTCTTTATCAGACAGCTTTGTAATTATTTTTAAGTAGAAAATTAATCCGTATCGACTCCTCCGCCATACATATCCTGCATTTTTTTCATTTCTGCATCCATGATGGATTGGTAGTCCTTTTTTGAAATGATGGTCCCTTTTTTCGGAAACTGAATGGGTTTTTTCTCGTCCACTATTTTTAAAGAAATGGCGGTATAAATTTGTGTTGCCTTTTCATCTTCGCTGTCTTTGGTTTCTTCTAATTGCAGAATCAACCCTGGAAGGCTGCCGAATTCTGCCGGGCCGTTTTTGTAAACCAATTTCGGCGCGTACCATGCTGTCAACGCTTTGGTGCTATCTACAACAGCTTCCGCTTTGCGGACTTCATAGCCGAGAATTTCTTTGGATTCACGCGTGATTTTCCAATCGTATTGCCGAATGGAATCCCTGAGAATGTATTCTTTTGGATAATTTACTGTTTCAGCGGTAATCCCGTCTTTTAAATTTTTATAAAATATACCACGAGCACCCATTTCCACACGGACACGACCCTCTTGAGGTTGGTCATTGTTTATTTTTTCAACATACGTAAATTCAGACTCGTCGGGAGTAAGCTGCAATAAATAATATTTGGACTTTTTCATTTCATCCTTAAAAGCATTGACAATTTCCTTCGTATTACCACCTGAAGTTTCACTAATCTTTGATTCAAAAAACGCCATGTCAAACTCCATTATGGATTCATATTCCACTACGAGCCTTTCTTGGGTAAAACCTGTCAGGCAAAAGCCGCAAACAATTAATGTCAATATTCTTTTCATGTTTTTATGTTTAAACCAAACATAAACCTTATTTCCATTTGGAATTCAAATAGATTTGAATTTAGGAAAAATTTAACGCTGTAAAGCACAAATTACTGAAAGCAAAAAAGCTGCCTTTACCAGACAGCTTTGTAATTATTTTAAGTAGAAAATTAATCTGTATCGACTCCTCCGCCATACATCTCTTGGGCTTGTTCCTGTAATTTTCTCATTTCTTCATAAAATTCCTTTTCCGAAATCTCTTTGCCCTTAGAGGGTTTATTGATGGTTATCTCTTCATCCCGGACTGAAATATTAGTTGCGGTAATGATGATGCCTGCGCCATTCATTTCGAATTCGGTTTTCAGAATCAATCCCGGTAATCCGGAAAATCGGTCCGGCCCGTCTTTGATATTTATTTTTGGGGTGTACCAAGCGGTTACCGGAATAGAATCGTTCATTACGCCGGTAGCTTTATAGGTATCCAAACCCGCGATTTGAACTTTTTCTTTGGTGATTTTCCATTGGATGTTTTGCAGGCTGTCCTTCATCAGATACGCCTTGCCTATATCATAAGGCTTCAGGTAATAACCCGCTTTGATGTCTTTGTACAAAGGTTCTTTGTCCATCGCGGTTATCTGGGAAAGAATAATCCCCGCGGGGGATTGGTCGTTGTTGATTTTCTCCTGCATTTTGTATTCGGATTCCGTGCCATTGGTTTTCAGTTTATAGTCGACAAAAATCCCTTTTTTGATTTCCTGTCTCAACGGTTCCTCTACCTGCGCTTTCCATTGGGCGGGAACACCGGCCAGAATTTGTTCGACATCAAACTTCATTTCCATTTTATAATCAATCTCTAAATATTGAGGTTTGTGCTGCGCATTTAACCAAACGATTGAGGCTAAAAAAGAAAATGCAAATACGATTTTTTTCATTGAATCAATTTTAAAGGATTAGTATGGATATTGAACTTTTTGTTACAGACCCTTTGAAAAAATCAGACCGTTTCAATCTCAAATCCTGCTTTTCTGACCGCTTTCACGATTTCTTCTTCTTGCGCGTTTTGGGTTTCAACCGTAAGAATCTTGTCGGGATTTTCAATTTCGACTTTCCAGTCGATTCCCTCCACTTTATTTAAAAACGGCGTTACGCCCGCGACGCAGCCATTGCAATTGATGTTTGTTTTGAATTTGAATGTTTTCATATTATTTATCTTTTAACCAGAATTCGTCTGCCCAATTGTCATCAAAATCATTCTCATGGTGTTCTTCCACTTTTTTGAGTTGTTCCTCAGTAGCTACCGATTGAATTTTTTGGAACAAAACACGTTCCTCAAAACGGATGTGCGCCTTGAGTTTTTCCTCGATTGCCTCAAGGATACTTTCCCAGTTCTCATCCGGAAACGAAAACAAGGTATTCAATTCCTTGTGTTCCGCATACAATTGCTGCATCAAGGGTTCATCTTCTCCCAAAATAGAAACAAAAGCTTCTTCCTCTTCGTTGAAATGAACTTGTAAATGCGCTTTCCAGAACCATTGCGCATAGTCTTTGATGCGCTTGGGTTCCACATTCATCCGAAACCCTTCACGGATTTTCCAACACAATAACAAACCGAAATGATGATCGCGGCTCAAAGGCTGTAAGGCCGGGTGTCTTTTGATGGGCTGTTTCAATTTTTTAAACTTTTTCTTAAATGTTCGACCAATTTGGATGAACGGTAACCGAAGTCGGCACCGTAACTGTTAATCACAATTCCTTTAATCCCGTGAACGGGCGAAGAAATCGCGAAAACAATGCTTTCATCACCAGGGTCGGTCATGCCTTCGTAGCGGTATACTTCATCGATTTTAAATTCCTCCGGCGGAAGTTCCTTTGCCTCGCCACCTTTGATTTTACAAATCAAACAATCTTTTTCCGTTTCCAAGAGGAAATCGGTCGTGTATCCTCTCGCCGTCAGGCTGTTGACCGCTTGGCTGAGCGTATCGTAATTGTATTTGGGTGTATTCATTGAATGGGATTTTTCTGTCAAACCAAATTTACAAAATAAAAACCGAACCGCGGATTATGCGGAATGAACTTAACATTCATCAATGCGGGTTGATTCTTGATAAGCTAAATTTGTATAAAATTAGATTATGGAATTAGGAATCGGAATGTTCGGCGATTTGACTTTTGATCGTCACACCAATCAGTTTCAACCTGCTGGACAAAAATTAAACGAAATAATCGAACAGGTAAAACTGGCCGATGAAATCGGAATTGATGTGGTTTCGATGGGCGAACACCATAGGGAAGATTATGCGGTTTCCTCACCCGAAATCATTCTTGCGGCTTTGGCAACGGTAACCCAACGCATCAAACTCGGAAGTGGTGTTACGGTTTTGAGTTCCACAGATCCGGTGAAAGTTTACCAGGATTTTGCAACCATTGATTTACTTTCCAATCAACGTGCTGAAATCATGGCCGGAAGAGGAAGTTTCATCGAATCTTTTCCACTATTTGGCTATGATTTAAAGGATTACAATGGTCTATTTGAAGAAAAATTGGAATTGCTGGTGCATTTAAATCATAATGAAATCATCAATTGGGAAGGAAATTACCGCGCTCCAATTGTAGATCAAACGATTTATCCACGTCCGGAACGGGAATTACCGATTTGGATTGCGGTTGGTGGAACGCCGGAATCAGTGGTTCGGGCAGCAAGATTGGGATTACCGATTATTTTTGCCATCATCGGCGGAATGCCCAAACAATTCAAACCGCTGATTGATTTTTACAAACAACAATATATTGAATTCGGACACGATCCCGAAAAAATGCAGATTGGTGTTCATTCGCATACTTTTGTGGCTGATTCTCAAAAGGAAATCATCGAAAATTATTTTCCTTATTATGCAGCACAAATGAACCGAATCGGCAAGGACCGAGGCTGGTCGCCCTATACCCAAATGCAATTTGAAGGCGGAATGAGTCCGGAAGGTGCTTTGTTTATGGGGGATACCCATCAAGTGGCGGAAAAGATGATTCAAACCATTGAAATGTTTGGATTGACGCGGTTTATTGCACATATTGATGTCGGCGGACCCACGAACAAAGAAATGATGAAAGCGATTGAACTTTATGGCAGCAAAGTTTTGCCGGAAGTGAGGAAGGCGATTAATTAAATAATTATAATTTATTTCCCGCGGATAGCGCAGATTTACGCAGAATGATTAAAAAAATCAGCTAGCATTTGTGCAATCTGCGGGAGAAATTTATAGCATTTTTGCGTAATGCGAATTAGTTGTTTTTATCTAAATTTGAAAATATAAAACCAACTTATGAATTTGTCAGAAAATGAAATTTCCTACAAAATAAGAGGAGCTATATTTAATGTTTATAACAATTTAGGAGCAGGATTACTTGAATCCGTTTATGTAGCAGCTCTCAGGTATGAATTGAAGTCCGAAGGTTTAGACGTGTTTTCAGAAGTCCCGATTCCGGTTTATTATGGTGATGAAAAGCTGGAAGTAGGCTTTCGCCTAGATTTGTTGGTAAATCAAAAAGTTTTAATCGAAGTAAAATCAGTTGAAAATCTAGCAAAAGTCCATCATAAACAAGTTTTGACTTATTTGAAATTAACAAAGTTGAAACTGGGAATTTTAGTGAACTTTAATGTTGATAATATAACGAACGGTATTTTTAGAAAAGTAAACGACTTATAATTTTTATTTCCCGCGGATAACGCAGATTTGCGCAGAATGATTAAAAAAAAAATCAGCGAGCATCTGTGCAATCTGCGGGAGAACTTTATTTCCTCCACTTCAACCTTAAACTATTGCTCACCACACTTACGGAACTCAATGCCATGGCGGCTCCGGCGATCATTGGATCAAGTAAAAAACCATTAATCGGATACAAAACGCCGGCTGCAATCGGAATGCCGATGATGTTGTAAATAAACGCCCAGAATAAATTCTGTTTGATGGTGGAAACCGTTTGTTTGGACAATTTGATGGCTTCCGGGATTTTCAGTAAATCGTCGGAAAGGATGGTCATTTTTGCGGATTCGATCGCGATATCGCTTCCTTTTCCCATCGCAATTCCTACATTGGATTGTGCAAGTGCGGCACTGTCATTGATTCCGTCTCCGGACATCGCCACGATTTTTCCTTCTGCTTGCAATTCTTTGATGAAATTCAATTTATCTTCCGGTAAAACACCCGCTTTGAAATGATCAATTCCCACTTCTTTGGCGACAGCCGCCGCCGAAGCTTCATTATCACCCGTTTGCATATACACTTTTATGCCCAGATCGTGTAATTGCTGAATGGCTTCCACCGAAGTCGGTTTGATGGTGTCGGAAATCGAAATTCCGGCAAAAATATCCGTTGAACTACTGAATAAAATGACCGTTCGGGCTTTTTCAAGTTCAGAATTCACCCATGACTCGATTTCTGAATTCAGACTTAAATTTTGTTCCTGAATGAATTTAGGATTACCGATGAAATATTTTTCATTTTTATAACTTCCGATGATTCCTTTTCCGGATGAATTTTCTACCTGAATTCCTTCTAAATATAATTTGTCACTTCGAGCCGAGTCGAGAAGTCGTGTGTCCAAATGTTGAACAATCGCATCTGCCAGCGGATGTTCTGATTGTTTCTCAATAGAGTAGAGGATAGATTCTAATTTTTCAATATCATTGTTGGTTGAGGAAACTCGAAGTCCGAACCATTTCAACTCATTCACCACCGGTTTTCCTTCGGTAATCGTTCCGGTTTTATCGAGCACCACGGCATTGATTTTTTGGGCAGCTTCGAGCGCTTCCGCATCTTTGATCAGAATTCCTTTTTCGGCGCCTTTCCCAACTCCGACCATAATCGCAGTCGGCGTTGCCAATCCCAAAGCACAGGGACAAGCAATAACCAAAACCGTAACCATTGCCAAAAGTCCGCGCGTGAAACCGTTTTCGCCACCCAAAATCATCCAGGCAATCAAGGTGACTATTGAAATCAAAACCACCACAGGAACAAAAATCCCGGCTATTTTATCGACCAATTTCTGCACCGGCGCTTTACTTCCCTGCGCATCTTGAACCATTTTGATGATCTGGCTGAGCAATGTATCGCCACCTACTTTGGTGGCACGGAATTGAAAACTTCCTTTTTGATTGATCGTGCCCGAAAAAACTTTATCGCCAGCTTTCTTTTCCACCGGAACCGGTTCGCCCGAAATCATACTTTCATCGACAAATGAAGTCCCGGAAATCAGTTCGCCATCCACCGCGATTTTCTCGCCCGGCTTTACCATAATCGTATTTCCAACTTGGATGGATGCAATGGAAACTTCTGCCTGATGGCCGTTTTCGTGAACAATCGTCACGGTTTTGGGTTGCATTCCGATGAGTTTTTTAATGGCCGATGAAGTATTTCCTTTGGCGCGTTCTTCCAAAACTTTCCCCAGCAAAATAAAGGCAATCACTACACCGGCCGTTTCGAAATAAACGTGCGGTTCCAAACCACGACTGAGCCAGAATTCGGGAAATAAAGTATTGAAAACACTAAAGAAATACGCAATTCCGGTACTCATCGCCACGAGCGTATCCATATTGGCCGATTTGTGTTTCAGCTGTTTCCATGCACCCACAAAAAATTGTTTTCCAAATACAAAAACGATGGGAGTGGAAAGCGCCCACATAATGTAATTGGCATAAGGCATATTCATAAAAACCATCCCGATCAAAATCAAAGGAATGGCGAGAATAATCGCCCAAATCGTTCTTTTCTTGAGTTTTTTATAATTGTTTTGC
>Ga0172382_10000600_pt1 | contig 67629 bp, 52 predicted proteins | sample Leawel138RmetaG_FD_122245 | JGI IMG/M metagenome (GOLD analysis project Ga0172382, IMG submission 122245) | Leachate microbial communities from a municipal landfill in Southern Ontario, Canada - Leachate well 138R metaG | ecosystem: Engineered > Solid waste > Landfill > Unclassified | place...
GCACAAAGAATAGGGCAATTTTCTACAAGAATAAACAGTTTGGCTTTTGACTCGAGGGGAAACCTCTACGGAACAGCCGGATTGGGAGATGTGGCGACGGAAGGCCTTTTTTCCATAGATATTTCCGATGCTTCTATTACCAAGATAATGTCTTTGAGTGAAAGCGATTCAGGAAGAGCTTTGGCATATAACAAGGACGACGGGTATCTGTATTATGCATATGGCGTAGATATCCCCGACTCATGGTATGACAAGTTCATCGACAAGATAGACATTTCTGATCCGGATAATCCGGCCCTAATGAGTACCTTGGAAGCAGAGCCGAATGTTAATGAACGTCCGATTTCAGCGATGGTTTACATCGGTGGCGGAGAATTTTTGGCAGGAGATACTTGGTGCTATTTGTATAAGATAGATGTTGCTACAGGTGCTCTCACATACTTGAATGAGACCGATGAATGTTCAAAAGGCCTTGCCGTACCTTGGGAAGTGGCATTGAGCGTTTCAAGCCTGAGTCCCGCCGATAACGCGGAAAATGTTTCAACTGGCTCAGATTTGGAAATCGTTTTTGGCGATAACGCTTATCAAGGAACAGGCAATATAGTCGTGAAGAAGAGGGGTGATGATTCCGTCGTAGAGACGATAGATGTCTCATCGTCCGATGTCACGGGCTGGGGAAGCGCAACTTTGTCGATTGATTTGCAGGACAATCTTCCTGCCAGCACCCACCTTTATGTGAATATCGATTCGGGAGCGATAAAGAATGCGGATGACGATGATTTTTCGGGAATATCGGACACGACAACTTGGAATTTCACTACCGATAATATAATTATTGAGACAGTTCCTGACGGAGAATGCTATGAGGTCGGGTCGGCCGAAGCTAGCCAGCCGGCTGACACCGTTCTAGAATATTCAAATGATGATCAGTCGTCCTGGACATATGCTCCGGTAGATCAAGGAGATGGAGGAGATTGCAATGTGACGGATATCCGTCTCACGTTGGACAGCCAATCTGACTCCGTGGGGGAAGATCTGGAGGCTGAATTTGTGGGAACTGTCTCGGACACAGAAGTTATCAGCAGTGGTGATGGCGGTGTAGATCTTTTGGAAAATAATCATGGAGCTTATGCTATCGTTACTGAGGAATCTTGGACTTATAATGTCGGCTATGACATTGAGATCGGAAGCACGGGAGATATTTATACAACTGGAGATTTTGAGGGCGTTACAGATTTTGATCCGACAGATGGTGAAGATATCCGCACGCCTTATTCAGGTACAGACGTATTTATCACAAAATTCAACGCGGATGGGACTTATGGGTGGACAAGAAACTTCCCGGGGGCTACAGGAGATCTAAAGCATGGCATGGCACTGGATAGTTCCGATAATGTTTATGTCGGAGGAGGATTTCAAGGAACGGTTGATTTTGACGATGCTGGAGGAACAGATGAACACATTTCAGTCGGCTCTAGCGATACTTTTCTTACGAAATATAATTCGGACGGTTCATACGGCTGGACGATCACTTTTGGCGCAACTCAAATAGGAGGTGTTGCTGTGGATGATTCAGATAATATCTATATCACAGGGGAGTTCAGCCTGACTGCGAATTTTGACGGTACCGGTACTGGTCCGGATGAGCATACCTCTGTCGGAGACGAAGATATATTCATAACAAAATATAACTCGGACGGTTCATACGGCTGGACAAGAACTTTCGGCGGAACAAACGATGATAGAGGTTATGGAATTTCCATAGATAGTTCAGGAAGCGTTTTTGCAACCGGTTTTTTTCTGAACACGGTAGATTTTGATGGCACTGACGGAGTGGACAACCACACTTCTTCTGGCAGTCTTGATACTTTCATAACTAAATATAATCCTGATGGATCATACGTCTGGACCAGAACATTCGGTCCGGATATCGGTTATCAGATCGCTAATGACAGTTACGGAAATATTTTTGTAGTCGGAAGTTTTTTCGGTTCCCCGGATTTTGATGCCTCCGAACTGACGGAAGATATTCACACATCTGAGGGTTATGAGAACGGCTTTATCACTAAATATAACAATGACGGATCATACGGCTGGACGAGGACATTTGGTGAATATGATGAAGATTTTGGATACGGAGTCGCAACGGATGATTCCGGCAATGTCTTCATAACAGGAAGCTTTTTTGATACGGTCAATTTTGACGATACCGGCGGAACAGATGAGCATACCTCTGCCGATGATAGTGATATATTCATCACCAAATATGATGCTGATGGATCATACGGTTGGACGAGGACTTTCAGCGGTGCGACAGGATATGACGAAGGCTATGACATCGCTACGGATGGTGATAATGTTTTTGCAACCGGATATTTCTTAGGCGCGGTCGACTTTGATGATACGGGCGGAGAGGATATCGTTACAACTCCTTCAAATACTATAACCGGCGGTTTTATAGTCAAATATGCTAATGATGGATCATATGGAACGATATACTCAAAATATTCATTAAGCGGGACTTATGAAACTTCGATAGCCCCCTCATCTTTATTGGCCTGGGATAGTTTGGAAATATCCCAAACGACTCCGGCCGGCACGGAAATCGAATATACAATCCTTGACAACACATGCAATAGCATATTGGTCGGACCGACGACCGAAACTTCCATAGATATATCTTCTATCGGAATCAGTGAGGATGAATTGTGTCTGAGGGCATCTTTTTCCACTACTGATTCTACGATAACAGGCGAACTGGAGAGTTGGACCGTCGATTATGAGACAGAGAGAAGCCTTGCGAGCTTCGATTATTCCACCGTAAGCGAAGATGAGCCTGCAGGCAACAGCGCTCCGACAGACATCTCTCTTTCAATCGATGCGGTTGATGAAGGAGTGGATATCGGCACCGTTGTCGGAACCCTTTCCACCACTGACGCGGACGGGGGGGATACGCATACCTATTCATTCGCTTGTGCTACTCCTGGGGCGGATGATGCCAGCTTCCAGATCTCAGGATCGGATCTTTTGACTGATGAAGTTTTTGATTATGAAACTAAGACCAGTTATGCTATTTGCATAAGGGCAGATGATGGCAATGGAGGAATCTATGACAAAAATTTCACGATAAATATTACGGATGTGGATGAAAATGGCAACGATGACACTGACGACACCGACGGAGAAGACGAAGATGAAGATGAAGATGACGACGAATACATAAACCTAAAAAGTTCCAAAGGCGGAAAACTGACTTTTGACGTAAAAATTCCGAAAGACACAAAGGTCAAATCGGATTCCATCAAAGAATCCAAGGATGAATCGACAGAAATAAGGAATGTCGGCATCAAGACCAAAAAAGACAAAAAAGTCAAAGGGGAGCTCACCATAAAAGATAAGAAGGAAAAACCGGAGGATGTCGTCTTTCCGGAAGAGGTGGACCAGTGCACCCCCTATCAGATCTTGGACATAGACGCGGAATTTTCCGATAAGGACATCAAGAAAGCGGAACTGACTTTCCGCGTCCCCAAGGGCTGGCTCAAGAAATACGACAGGGAAACCATGACTTTCGTCATAGGCAAGAAAGCGGCCAACGAGAAGATGCTTGAAAAGAACAAATGGGCCATCGTCCTTTCAAGCAGCTTGGTAAAGACCAAGGATGGCTATGATATCTATGAGGTTGAATCAGAATCGCTAGACGGCTATTGGGGAGTCTATGGATGCGGAGGAGGAGCAGGAGAGGATCGAGAGAATAGCGATAATAATAACAATAATGATAACAACATTGATGACAAGTCGCAGAAGAAAAAAGATATCGATAGAGACGGGAATGATGAGATAGCTATCGATCAAAACGGAGATATTTCGGACGGAAACACTGACGGATATGAAGAATTCAGCGATCCAGACGGCTCATCTGACGACATCTACAAAATAGATGGGGATCAGGACGGCCAAACCGATTTCCTCATAGATACCGATGGAGACGGAAGTGCGGATGCCTATTGGGATCCAGATGACGGGATAGCGACCGATACCGGCATCGAAGAGGTGGATGGCAAGACCGTGATTGCGATAGATACTGACGGAGACGGAGAATTTGACAGCTACTATTATCCGATAAGAGATGAGATAAGGGAAATAATAGATGTCCAATCGAGCGAGAAAGATGATATAATTTCTTCAAATACGGTTAGAACAAGCGATGATAAGATGAATGGAATTATTAAAAATGAAGAGACGATCAGCGCTGTCTCAATAATAGGTCTCATAACGGGAGCTGGTGCGGTTATGGCTTCAGCCGGAGGAGCGATTCCTCTGGTTCCTTTTGTGCCTAATAATTTAAACTCGTCTTTTTTTTACAGGATGCTCTCGGCTTTTAAAAGGAGAAGATTTTTCAGTATTTTTCAGCTTATTCCTTTCTCGACGGCAACCTCTAGAGAAAAAATTGCTTTTCCTTTTGATAGAAAAGGAGAAGATCCTGCGTGGGGAATTGTTTTTGATTCATATACGAAACTGCCTGTTCCCGACGCGCTTGTCCAGCTGGTCGATAAAGACAGAGGCAAGATGGTTGAGCAAGTGATAACTGACAAAGAGGGAAGATATGGATTCTTAATAAAAAAAGGAGGAGAATATGTCTTAAAGATAAAGAAAGGAGAATATGAGATTAAGTCTGATGCTGGAAAAGACAGTCTTTATGGAAAAATTTACAGCGATCCGATATCTTTGAAAGAAGGAGAGGTGGCTAAAATAAATGTTGCCCTGGAAGCAAAAGGTTTCAATTGGGATGCTTTTTCTGAAAATATGCTTAAGAGATACCATTCCTTTTTCTTGAGGTCGTTCAGCTATTTTTTGGATACGGTTTACATTTTAGGATTTCTTTTTTCAATATATGCTGTCATGAACTATCCGAATCTCATAAATTATATAATTTTAATATTATATATCGGATTGCTTGCCTATAAGCTTGTAAAATACTATTCGGCTAAAAAATTCGGTACAATCATAGGCAAAGAAAGCGGGAGGCCTCTTCCTTTCGCTGTCATAGAATTATATGACAAGATTACCAAGCAAAGACTGAATTTTACGGTTTCGGATCTCTTGGGAAGATACTACCTTTTGGCTGATAATGGCGAATATATCATCAGAATTAAATACTCAAGTAATTCGAAAGATTTTGAGGGAGAAGATAAAATAATCATAAAAGACGGAATTTTTAAGAAGGACTTAGTTGTTTAGTTTCACTTTTAATCTTTTGTGGCATGATTATTTTACATATAGAGGGAATGATTTTTTGATTTGCGCTTGATTTTATTTTACTAATTCTCTCTCTTTCTGTCTGGATATACATTCCTTTTAAAATATTTTTAATCCTAACGAATAATTTAAGATGGCCGATTTTAGCGGTGAAAAAATAAATAGGAGAATCCATATCTTCTTTTTTTTGCTTTTTACTCTATTTTTATTTGGTAATAGAGCTAATGCATCCCCAGAAGACGATTTCGTGACGACCTGGAAGACAGATAATCCAGGAACTTCAAACAACACTTCAATAACTATTCGAACGTCAGGAGGCGGATACAACTACGATGTCGATTGGAACAATGATGGCGTGTTTGATGAATTCGGCATTACGGGAAATGTTACCCATGATTTTGGCGTTGCCGGGACATATACTATCAGAATAACCGGTGCATTTCCAATGATTCGCTTTGGGGGACTTGGGGATTCAAAAAAAATCTTATCTGTCGATCAATGGGGCACGAACCCTTGGGTCTCTATGTCGAATGCTTTTTACGGCTGCAGCAACTTGGAAATAAATGCTATCGACACGCCGGATTTGTCAGGAGTTACCAATATGGAATATATGTTCAGAGGCGCTTCATCTCTCGATCAAGATATTGGCTCTTGGGATGTTTCGACTATCGAAAATATGTACGGGATGTTCTATGAGGCCACGTCTTTCAATCAGGATATTGGCTCGTGGGATACCTCAAGTGTTACTGATATGACATGGATGTTTTACGGAGCCACATCTTTCAATCAGGATATCAGCTCTTGGAATGTATCTAACGTTGTCACGATGTATGAAATGTTCAAAAACGCTATTTCCTTCAATCAGGATATCGGATCGTGGAATGTTTCCACTGTTTCAAATATGTTTGGCATGTTTCAAAGCGCCACTTCTTTTGACGGTGATATAAGTGCATGGAATACTTCTAGCGTCACAGACATGAGAAGCATATTTAGATTTGCCACTTCTTTCAACCAGAATATCGGGTTGTGGGACGTTTCGAATATAACATCTACCACAGATATGTTCGGGGGCGCCACTTCCTTTAATCAGGATATTGGCTCATGGAACTTATCTAACGTCACTGACATGAGAAGAACGTTTGCGGGAGCCTCATCTTTCAACAAAGATATCGGACTCTGGAATGTTTCCAATGTTTTATATATGGAAGGTATGTTCGGGGGTGCCACTTCCTTTAATCAGGATATCGGGTCGTGGGATGTTTCCAGTGTCACCGAGATGATCGGAATGTTCAGTTTTGCTACATCCTTCGATCAAAATATAGGCTTATGGGATACGTCCAGTGTTACCAATATGAACAATATGTTTTATGGCGCTTCATCTTTTAATCAAGACATAGGAGCTTGGAACGTTTCCAATGTTACCGATATGTATAGAATGTTTTTTGAGGCAGCATCTTTTAATGGAGATATAAGTTCTTGGAATACATCAAGTGTTGTCAGTATGCGAGATATGTTCAAAAACGCTATTTCCTTCAATCAGGATATCGGATCGTGGAATGTTTCCAATGTATTGTATATGGATGACATATTTGACGGAGTCTCTTTGTCTGTCGAAAATTACGATGGTATTCTTATTGGATGGAGCTCTTTGCTTTTGCAGAATAATGTAGTCTTTGACGCAGGAGACAGCCAATATTGTGACGGAGCCGATAATCGGGCTTATATTATTACCACATATAATTGGACAATTTTGGATGACGGACAATATTGTGGTCCGGCAGAATGTGGGGGGGCGGCAAAAAATTATAAATTCGACGAAACTGACTTCGAGGGAACTTTCTGTTCGGTTGGAACGGAGGATATAGTACCGTCTTTCCCGTCCTATGGAGGAATCATAAGTTGGACATGCAACTATTATACTGCCAGCATTAGTTGTAGTGCCAGCAGAGATGCGGTCTGTGGTGCGGCTGCTCAAAAATATGATTATAGGGACACTGATTTCAACGGATCATTCTGCGCGACCGGGTCTGTTTTGGAGATCCCAACGTTTCCCGAACTGGGTCAGACGGCATTTTGGAGCTGCATATTTGATTCAGGGGAAGAAATGTGTAGTGCCAACAGACTGGGGTTTTCCAATTTTTACTCCATAGATGATGAATATCTAAGAATGATCGACGAAGATGATTTTGCGGGATTAACCTCGGACGAGATTGCTGTTGATACTGCGGAGAATATTTTTTCTGCTCACGGAGCGACGGTTGATCCGACCAATAACGATGTTTATGCCGTTCTTTGGCTTTCATCTAACGGGCGCAGTTTAGTTAAAATAGACATGGATAATTATGAGGCTGAATTTATTGGAACAATGAGTGATAATTTTTCAAACATCGCTTTTAGCGATAGCGGAACACTTTATGGCATAACCGGAGACGGCGCAAATATACCATCTTCTCTTTTTGAGATAAATAAAACAGATGCGTCAGTAGTGCTTCTGGCAACGTATGAAAGAAATTGGGACGGAGAGGCCATAGCTTTTAATTTTGATGATAGGCGGATGTACAGGGCTAGCGGTAATGATATTTATGCCATTGATCTTTCTGATGCCGAAAACCTTATAGATATCTCCGTCAATAACGGGGAATTACCATGGTCATCTAATGGTCTGCTGCACAGAGGAAGAGATGACTTTTATGTCGGAGGAAGTTGGGGTGAAGTATATTCTTTTAATTCATCTACAGAAACAGTTGAATATCTGGGAGACATTAATGATTCAAAGAGTATGTTTTTTTGGCCGCTCGATATTCGCATCAGCATAGAATCTCTGTCGCCGCATAACAGAGCGACAGATGTCGCTGTCGATACCGATCTTCGAATAGTTTTTGATAAAGAAGTTTATAAAGGCGCCGGGAGTATATCGGTTAAAAAATCAAATGGCGGCACAATCGTTGAAAACATTGACATAAACAGAGAAAACATAACCGGTTGGGGAAGTGATACTCTCCATATAAATTTAGTCAATAGTTTAGAATATGAAACATCTTATTACGTAGACATAGACAGTACGGCTATAATGGATGTGCATGGTAATCCCTTTGCTGGAATTTTTGGCAATTCAATCTGGTCTTTTACTACCTCACAGTATTTTGAAGATTCTGTGGAAGATGATGTGGAGAAGGAAGGTGGACCACTTTTCATTAAAATAGAAAAAATAAAGGATATAATTTCTAACTCCTTATCTATCTTAGTCAAGGTAGAAAATTATGACAAGAGAAATCTTAATTTCAAAGTGAGGATAAAAAACGTGGAAACAGGCGATACGGAAACCGTAAAAATTACGAAGAAAGTCAACAATGACGGAGAAACGACTTTAAAAATAGAAAATCTTCTTCCGGGAACGGAATATTCCTTCAGGGCGAAGGTTTCTGAGGAAGGCAAAGATGATTATTCGGATTATTCAAACAGCAGAAGAGCCACGACAGATGAAGAAAAATCGTCGAGAACATTATTTCTCGATTTAACTGATAGCTTTTCGGATTTTGCAGATAATGGTCCTGAAATTGGAGAAGAAATCTCATCTAATCCTATGATAACGCCGACATTTCCTGGATCTTCTCCCCAAAGCGCTTTATCTAGAGAGGACAATTCCGATGTAATTTTTCATAAGAATGCCATGAGAGATTTTGTAGATGAAAATCCGGCTTTAGCAGGCGCCACAGTCGCTACGGGCTTGATAGCCGGAGCATCGGCGGCCGGAGCGGCTAGCGCAGCGTCTCTTCCCTTTTTCCCTCTTTTCCCCAATACTTTGAGCAGAAGACTTTCTGACTTGTTTAAAATTCTTCCGATATTGGCTTCTTCCAAAAAAAGATTCGCTTTGCCCCTGAGGAGGAAAAAGAAGGAGAGATATTGGGGAGTTGTTTTTGATTCATTCACTAAACATCCCATAAAAAACGTAGGTGTTTTTCTTTTGGACAGAGAAAGGGAAAGGATTGTCGATCAGACTGTTACTGACGATCAAGGTAGATATGGATTTCTCATATCCAAAGATGGTGAATATGAATTGATGATAAAGAAGAGCGGTTATAAAATTGAAATGAAGAAAAAAAAAGACAGACTCTACGGAAATCTTTATACCGGACCCCAATTTTTTGAAAGTAAGAATATCATAAAATTGAACATTTCTTTGAATTGCGAGGGCTTTGATTGGTCAAGATTTGCTGTCAAGGTGATCAATCAATATAATTCTTTTTCGGCAAAATTAGTCAAATATACATTGGATGTTTTTTTCGTGACTGGTTTTTCTTTCTCCACATACGCCGCCTTTATTTATCCAAGTACTATAAATATCATCATCTTGGCAGCCTATATCTTTTTTCTTGTTTATAGGATTATAAAGCGCAATAAGAATCAGTTCGGGACTGTAACGAGCAAGGATACCGGCAAACCGCTCCCTTTCACCGTACTGGAAGTTTATGATCCTATGGCAAACCAGAGGATTGCCTTTACTGTCTCTGATATTCTGGGAAGATATTATTTGCTGATAAATAATGGAAGTTATATCCTTAAGGTGAAAGCGGTCAATACGGAAGGAGAAACTTTTGAGGGGCAGGATAAAATAAGCGTAGAAAACGGAGTATTGAAAGAAAGCATCTCAATTTGAAAGCGTCTTGATGAAATTAGGATGGCGGATTAATTTTTCGCCTTTTTAAATTATTCTTTTTTATGTTAAAATTCAAGGTATGGACGAGAAAAATTCAAAATTAAATAAAACCCACACTCTTATCGTTTCTGATTTTCATATGGGGAGCCGGGTGAGCCGGAGCCGAGATTTTCATGAGATGATCAAAAATTTCAATTTTAAAAAGCTTATTCTTTTGGGAGATATCTTTGAAAGTCTTAATTTTCAAAAATTGAAAGAATCGGACTGGGAACTTATTTCGGATATAAGCAATCTGGCTAAAGAAAAGAAAGTTATCTGGGTAGAAGGAAATCATGACAGAAAATTGACAAGTTTTTTTTCCAGCCTTACCGATATAAAGGTCTGTAAGATTTATAAGTGGAAATATAACAATAAGAAATATGTGGCGATCCACGGTCATCAATTTGATAATTTTCTTGTAAACAATGCGGTTCTGAGCGTTGTGGCCAACCAGATATATAATTTTATCCAGCTTATGGATTTTAAGGATCGAAAGGTTAGCCGTCTTATAAAAAGAAAGAGCAAAGGCTGGCTCAGGCTTTCGAAGAAAGTTGCCGAAAGGGCGATAATGTACGCAAAATTTACACAGGCGGATTATATTTTTTGCGGACATACCCATAAGGCGATGAAGAAAGAAAAAGGGGGAATCAAATACTATAATTGCGGATGTTGGACAGATATTCCTTGCACTTATGTTATTCTTGATAAGGATAATATAGAAATAAAAGAATATAGCTCCGGTTAACTTTGAAACTTATGAAAAAATGCATCCCGGCAATTATAATAATCATGGTATTTTTGCTTTCTTCTTTTGTTTCTCAGGAATATTCCGATTTTCTGGGAAATTTTATTCTTGGTCACAAAATATTGGGAATTGTTGCCTATATAATAGCAGTTATACTGGCTATAGTCGTTGCCCCTCTTACAAGCATCCCTTTTATTCCTTTGGTGGTAGGCTATTACGGAGTCTTTTGGACGGTAGTGCTTAGCGTGATAAGTTGGACAATCGGTTCTTTGGCGGCTTTCTGGATAGCCAGAAGATTCGGTGTTCCGGTAGTTGAAAAACTGGTTCCGATAAATGAGAAAAGAAAAATTTTTTATAAAAACATTCCAGAAAAAAGGTTGTTCTGGTATCTCATATTTCTCAGGATAATAATCCCGGTCGATATTCTCAGCTATATGCTCGGACTTTTTACAAATATAAGTTGGAAAATTTTTGCCGTAACCACTTTTTTGGGAGTAATTCCCGCTATTGCTTTCTTATCTTTATTTGGCAATGTTCCCGTCGAATATCAATTCATTTTATTTTTAGCCGGTTCGGTCTTATTTATTTTGTTCTTATTTGCAAGAAGATTGTTGAAAAATAGAAAAAAATATGATTAAAAAGATAAAAAAAACCGAAAAAGAATGGAAAAAAATCCTGACTTCCGAACAATATCGCATAATGCGCGAAAAAGGGACAGAGCCGGCTTTTTCTTGTGCTTGGAAAAAAATCGGTTCCGGTTCCTATTATTGTGCAGCTTGCGGTCTGCCCCTTTTTGAGTCGGAAAAAAAGTTTGAATCAGACACTGGTTGGCCGAGTTATTTCGAACCGATAAATCCGGGGCATATTGAAGAGCGCCAGGATAATTCTTTCGGAATAACTCGCACGGAAGTTATCTGCGCCAGATGCGATTCCCATTTGGGGCATGTCTTTAATGATGGGCCTCCACCGACAGGAAAAAGGTATTGCATAAATTCCGTGGCTTTGAAATTTAGAAAGAAGTAAGCCGGCGGGAAAGTAGAGCTGTGATGCTAGTGGCAGAAAGCCGTTAACTCTATCTGTAAAAGAGTAAAATTTCAAAATATATTTTCTTAAATGCTAATTTTAAATGTATGGGAAAGGAAATAAAGGAAGCTTATTTTGGCGGAGGGTGCTTTTGGTGTACAGAAGCGCTGTTTTTCAGGCTCAAGGGAGTGATAGATGTTATTTCCGGATATGCCGGAGGAACAATCGAAAGTCCTACCTATGAAAAAGTTTGTACGGGGAAAACAGGCCACGCCGAAGTTGTCAAGATAAAATATGATCCTGATATCATAGGTTATGAAACTTTGGTCAGCATATTTTTCTCAACCCATGACCCGACCACTCTTGACAGGCAGGGCAATGATACTGGAACCCAATATCGTTCGATAATTTTATATGGAAACGATGAGGAAAAGGAAATAGCGCAAAAAGTAATAGATGATTTAGAAAGTGAAGGAGTTTATGGCGATCCGATTGTTACCGAAATTGTACCCTTTGATAAATTTTATCCGGCTGAAGATTATCATCAGAAATATTATGAAAATAATCCTGAGCAGGCCTACTGTCAGGCGATAATCGCTCCAAAGCTAATAAAATTCAGGGAAAAATTTAAGAAATATTATAAGGAAAGTAATAAGTAGATAAAATGGTAGGATATTTTTTTAATTCAAATAAGACTGAAAAATATACCATTTAGATGCGCATCTTCCGATATCAATAGATATCGTCGATACATCGCCTGTCTAACCGTTCTGTCACACCACTCACAAGGCATTATTGCTTTTCTGCCATCATAGCCTTTTTCTTTTTAAAAGAAGAGAATTGGTCACTACTGAAACACTGCTCATTGCCATTGCCAAGCCGGCGAATTCCGCTTGCAATAAGCCGAAAGCGGCTATAGGGATTCCGATACTGTTATAAAAGAGTGCCCAGAAAAGATTTTGCTTAATTTTTTGCATAGTTTCCTTGCTGAGTTTTATTGACTTGGCGACATCTCTGGCATCATTTTTAACCAACACGATATTTCCGGATTCGATTGCAATATCGGCTCCTTTGCCCATAGCAATTCCTACATCAGCTTGGGCCAGAGCGGGTGCGTCGTTTATGCCGTCTCCGACCATGGCTACTATGGAAGTTTTTTGAATTTCCTTTATTTTTGATACTTTCTCTTCCGGAAGCACTTCGGAAATTACTCTTTTAATTTCCAGTTTCCTTCCGATAGCTTCAGCGGTGCGCCTGTTATCTCCGGTAAGCATCACGGATTCTATTCCCATGGCAGACAGTATTTTAATTGCGCTCTTGCTGCTTTCCTTGATCTGATCACTTATCGCTATTATGCCGATGATATTGCCATTTTCGGCGCACAGCACTGCCGTCTTCCCTTCTTCTTCAAGGGATAATTTTTTCCCTTTGATATTTTCAGATATGTCAATTGAATTATCCCGCATGAAATTTTCCGTTCCGATCAGTATTTTATTGTCGTTCAAAAATCCCTCTATGCCATGTCCCGGAGATGTTCTAAATCCCTGGGCATTTTCTAAGGATAATTTTTTTTCTTTGGCTTTATTTATAATAGCCTCTGCAAGCGGATGCTCGGATCTATTTTCTATAGAAGCTGATTTTCTGAGAATATTTTCTTCAGAATAACCTTCGAAAGATATGATATCAACTACCTCAGGGAAGCCTTTGGTCAGGGTACCGGTTTTATCGAAAACAACGGTTTTGATTTTATTGGATATTTCAAGAGTTGCGCCATCGCGGATCAAAATTCCATTTTCAGCTCCTTTGCCAGTTCCGACAATGATGGCAGTGGGGGTGGCTAGTCCGAGAGCGCAAGGACATGCGATTACAAGAACTGCTGTAAAGGTGAGAAGGGCGGTTACAAAACTTGATCCTATAAAGAAGTACCAGACGATAAAAGTTATAATCGCGATTACAATAACCGCCGGCACGAAATAGCCGGATATCTTATCTGCATATTTTTGGATAGGGGCTTTGGATCCTTGAGCTTCCTCGACAAACTTGATAATTTGAGAAAGAATCGTATCTTTTCCAACCTTGGTGACCTCAAATTTAAAAGACCCGGTCTTATTTATCGTAGCGCCTATGACCGAATCTCCGGCTTTTTTTTCCACAGGAATACTTTCTCCGGAGATCATAGATTCATCAATGCTTGAATGGCCTTCGATTATTTTTCCGTCCGCAGGTATTTTTTCTCCTGGGCGGACTATTACCATATCTCCCGGAGCGACCTCATCTAGCGGAATATCTATTTCTTCCCCATCTTTTTCTACCCGGGCGGTTTTGGCCTGAAGTCCCATTAGCTTTTTGATAGCGTCTCCCGCTTTTCCTTTGGCGCGAGCTTCAAGCCACTTCCCCAAAACTACGAAAGTAATAAGCAGAGCCGATGTCTCATAGAAAACCTCTCCTTCGATCAAATAAGTCGTAGCTAAACTATAAAAGTAGGCGGCGCTTGTTCCGACAGCGATAAGGGTATCCATATTGGCGGTCTTATTCCTTAGTCCTATCCAGGTTCCTTTGTAAAATCGAAGGCCGATATAGAATTGGACTATCCCGGCAAGGACTGATTGCAAAACCTTGCTTTCAAATGACATATTGTGAAAAATCATAGTCAAAAGAAGAATGGGAAATGATAAAAACAGACTGATTATGAACGTCAGCCTTTCTTTTTTTATTTCCGTTTCTGAACTTTTTGCGTGATGTGCATGGTTATGATCGCTTTCGGGATAAGCTTCATATCCTGCTTTCTTGACAGCCGATAAGACGGCTTTTGAATCTCTCTCGTTATTATATTCAACTGAAAGTTTTTCCGAAGCAAGATTCACATCGGCTTTCTTTATTTGAGGAAGCTTTTTCAGCTTATCTTCTATGGTAAAAACGCAGGAAGCGCAATGCATTCCTTTTATAGAAAAAACTTCTTTGTCCTTCTTGTTTTTCATGATGATGTCTTTTGTCATAAGCGGGCAATTCTTATCGGAAGAATTATTATTGGAAAATAATCCTGTTTTATTTATGTTTAGTTATACAATTACGCGGTTGCGGGATTATGCAACTATTAAACCTTTGCCTACAACGGTGTTGGGTGCCCGTTGCAGGCAAAGATTTAATATTATTCCGTCCCTATCTGCAACGGTGTTGGGTGCCCGTTGCAGATAGGGACGTCTGATTTCAATAAGTCATTTTATATAACCAGACGTCTTTTGTCTCCGAATAAAATGCTTATTATCAGATCCTTGCCTACAACGGTGTTGGGTGCCCGTTGCAGGCAGAAATCCGATAATTTTTTATTCGACGACCTCTATGGTTCCCGAGACCATTCCCATCCAACAGCTAAATTTGAACTTTCCCGCCTGGGTTGGCAAGAACTCTTTTATGCTGGTTTCTCCCGGAGTCAGATTTATCTGTCCGTTGAACAAATTTCTGGATATTATTGCGTTTGTGCATCCGCTGGTTCCCCTGTCTTCAATCCGCCATTCAACCGGTATGTTTTTCCTGACTTTTATATAATTGGGAGAATATCCGGAAGATGTGGCTGTTGTTTTGACTATCTGCTTCCCGTTTTCTATCAAAGGGAGTCCATCTATATCTCTCAGGGCGCTCTTGCCTGATTTCTGGCTTAATCCCGGCTCTTCCTTTTGATTTTTTGCCAGATCGCTTGCGCTTGTAAATCCTAAAGCATTCAATTGGGAATTTATATTGAATAAAGCGAAAAAAACTATCAGAATTCCGGCGGTTTTTGAAAAAATCAAAGCGGTATTGTGGCTGCTTATAAATTTTACGCTGGTCAGTCCTATGAGGAGAAGGGAAGGGAGCGTGCCGATGGCGAACATGAGCATGATAAGGCCTCCTGATATGAAACTTCCCGATAGCAGAGCGAATCCTTGAGCGGTTATGGTGAATCCGCAAGGCAGAAAAAAAGTCAGCGCGCCTATGAGAAAGGGGGATCTATTTTTTTTGTTCTGCGGAGCGCCGAAAATTTTATCTGTTGCGGATTTAGGCAGAGCGATCCTTATTTTTTTAAGCTGTTTGATCCCGATCATTTGAAATCCGATGATTAACATTGCCGCTGAAACGATGAAGACCAGTATTGACGAAAAAGCGGGCGAAAGGGTGAATTTTTCTCCTATCGATCCAAGCATTCCTCCCAATAAAGCATAAGAAAACAATCTTCCGGAGTTGAATAATATTTGGGGCCTGATCCTTCTGAGATATTTTTTTTCATCTGAATAATCCTCGTCCCATTTCTTCGACAAGGAAAGGACTAGTCCTCCTACCAGAGCCGCGCAGCTGGATATGCCGGCAACCAGCCCGAGAAACAGAAAGGCTGTCAAAGGAGATGCGGGGGACGCTTGCGCGATATTTGTGATTTCCGATTTATCCAGCAGGAAAAAAGCTGTTATCAATAAGGCGGAAATCAAAAAACTGATCGCAGTGCCTGAGGATTTTCCTTCTGTGCCAGGCTTATTTTCCGATAATCTGTAGTTGTTATTCCTCAAGGCCTTGTTAATTTCCGGAATGTTTATTTTATTTTTATATTGAATGGTGACTGAATTTTTTTTCTGTGAAACATCGGCAGAGCAAATATTGGGGATCTTTTCAAGCTCGTTCTTTATGATCAGTTCGCAGGAAGAACAACGCATCCCATCAATATATAATATTTTAGTTTTCATCGTTTGCCGCAAATCCTTATTACTTTTAAAAGTTCCTTTATTTTTTCTTTCTTGACTCTTTTGCCGGGTTTATCGATAGCTTCCAAGAAACAACCGTTAAGATGACCTTCCATGATCATCCGGTGAGCCGATTTTAACAGTCCGATTACGGCCAAGTTCTGAGTCATTATGTCGACGCAGTATCTATCTTCTTCTATCATCTTGATTATATTGTTTATCTGCCCGCGCGCTTTTTTAAAGCTGACAAGGGACTGTTTCTTTTTTGCGTTAGCCATTTGTTTGCTTATTTAATTTGTTTACCCAACATCCCCCCCTGGGGGTTGTGTGATGATAATATCATAATAAAAATTTTTGTCAAATTCATCAATTTTTCATGATTTAAACGCTGGCCAATTCAAGATTTTTGTAATAGAATATGGTAAGACAGTCTGGCCTAATATTTAAACAAGCCCAAAAATATGGATGAAAAAAATAAGAAAATAATAATTGTTGCCGAAGATCAGCCTGAAGAGCTAAGCGCTCTTTCTGACAAATTGACTAACAGCGGTTTTGAAGTTGTGGGAACTTCCGATGGTGAAAAGTGTCTGGAGGCTGTTAAAAAAAACAGTCCGGATCTGATATTGCTGGATCTAGTAATGCCGAGAATGGGCGGCTTGGCGGTTCTCGAAGAATTAAAAAAAGATGAAAATCATAGATTTATTCCCGTTATCGTGCTTACCAATCTTGACAGTCTGGGCGATATCCAAAAAGTCGCCGAAAGAGGAGTTCGCGACTATCTGATAAAAAGCGATTGGGATCTTGACGGGATAGTAGGGAAAATAAATGATATATTAGGAACAAAGGAAAAATAAATATTATTTTTTCCTTTGTATTAATTAACGGGTAAATTCAATATTTTAAAATTATGGAAAAAATCCTTCTGATGATCCTCTTGGCGGCCATAGGGATCGTAATTTTTCTCCTGACGAAAAAGAAAGATTCGGGAGACAGCGATAAAATCGCGGCCATGATGGAAAGACTCTCGACTCTTTCCGAAGAGAACAAGGATTTGCGCAATCTTGTGGATTGCAAGTTGTCTGAAACCCATAAGGCCAGCGCCCAAACTATCAAGGATATACACAGCCAGTCTGTCAGGCAGATCGAAAGCATAACCGAAAAATTGGCGAAATTAGAAAACACCAATAAGCAGGTAGTCGGCTTTTCCGAGCAGTTGAAAAATCTTCAGGACATATTGCAGAATTCCAAGCAAAGAGGCGCGCTGGGCGAATATTTTTTGGAAACCACGATAAAGAATGTTTTGCCTCCGGAAAGCTACGAGTTCCAGTATCCTTTTAAGGATGGATCGATCGTGGATGCTGTTATAAAATTGCCGGACGGGATAGTCCCAGTTGATTCTAAGTTCTCATTGGAAAATTACAACAAGATATTGTCAGAGAAAGAGCCTCAACAGAAGAAAGAGTTAGAAAGGAAATTTAAGGAAGATCTTAAAAACAGAATAATGGAAACCAGCAAATACATAAAACCGAAAGAGGGAACCATGGATTTTGCCTTCATGTTTATCCCCTCAGAAGGAATATACTATGATCTGCTCATCTCAAAAATAGGAGTAGTCGACTCTAAAAATTTTTTGGAATACGCTTTTCGAGATAAAAAAGTCATAATTGTTTCTCCGACTACCCTACATGCCTATTTGCAGACCGTTATGCAAGGATTAAAATCTCTCAAGATTGAGAAACAGGCGATGGAAATAGGAAAAAGAGTTGAAAATTTGCAAAGACATATAATAAAATATTCAACTTATCACCAAAAACTGGGAAATTCGATATCTACCGTGGTCAATCATTACAACGAAACCAGCAAATCATTAAAGCAAGTGTCCAATGACACTATTAAAATTACCGAAGCGGGAGACGTTATCGAGGTGGAAGCCCTAGAGCGTCCGAAAATGGAAGATTAGATATATTATTGAAATATTTAATCTTCTTTGTTATTCTTAAAATCGTTAAGATTAAGGTTTAAGATAATGAAAGTTACTTTGAGTAAATATGCCGGATTTTGCGACGGAGTGGAGAGAGCATACGAAATAGTCAAAGAAATTGCCAAAAAGCCGGATATAAAGAGGCCGATTTTCATCTTGGGCTCATTGGTGCATAATGAGGATGTTGTTGAAAGTATCGAAAAGATGGGAATTGGTAAGATTGATTTTGACGGAAAAGTGGAAGAAATCACCAAAAAAATTGATAAAAAAATAGGCACTTTAGTAATTACCGCTCATGGCATAGGTCCTAAGATATTTGAAATAGCCAGGAAAAAAGGAGTGGATATAGTGGATACGACCTGCCCGAAAGTGATAAAAGTTCAAAGATTAGCGCAAGCTTTTTTTGGGAGAAATCATCAGGTAATAATTATAGGGGAGGAAAAGCATAAAGAGGTCCAAGGGATACACCGTTGGGCGAGAAGGAAATCTTTTATCGTATCGAGCAAAGAAGATATAATGGGTTTAGAACTGGATATCTCAAGGCCGATAACGGTCATTTCCCAAACTACCCAGAATAGAGACTGGGTCGAAGAAATGGCCGAGGCGATAAGCAAGAAATATCCCCAAGCGGAAATAATCGATACGGTATGCTCGACGACTCGCGATAGGCAATCGGAGGCCAAAGAGCTTGCTCGTAGCAACGATCTGGTTCTGGTCATAGGTTCGCCTGCAAGTTCCAATTCAAACAGGCTTTGGGAAATTTCCAAGGATATAAACAGAAAGACTTATTTCATAGAAAGACTGGAAGACATAAAGGAAGAGTGGCTTGGCAATTGTGAAAAAATCGGAATTACGGCCGGGGCGTCTTCTCCAAGATGGGTTATAAGAGAAGTTGTCGAATATTTAAAAAAAGTCTAAACTATCTTAGCGTCCTTAAATTTTTTGTAAATAAAGGATTTACGGAACAAAAAAATATGGAAAGAACATTAATAGGCAAGACGCCGGATTTTATCGGAAAGAAAGTGAAAATTTCCGGGTGGGTTAGCACTCGCCGTGATCATGGAAAGCTTGTTTTTATGGATATCCGAGACAGGAGCGGGCAGATTCAGACCATTGTCATTCCGGATAAGGAAAAGGCCCATAGTCTTGCCAAGGAAATCCGGAACGAATATATAGTGGAGATAGAAGGCCTGGTCAAAGAGAGGCCGGGAGGGTCGAGCAATGAAAAAGTGGATACGGGAGGGTTGGAGATAGAGGTTGAGAACATAAGCATAATTTCCAAGCCCAAAAAAGATCTTCCGGTGGATGTTTCCGAGGACAGGATGGATTTGAATATTGAGACTCTTCTCAATCATCGGGCTTTGGTTTTGCGAAACAGAAGGATAAGAGCCATTTTCAAAGTTTATGCGGAAATCCTAAAATCATATTCGGAGGCCATGAGAAAATTCGGATTTTTGGAAATAAAGTCTCCCAAAATACTCAATGCGGCTACTGAAGGCGGAGCAAATTTCTTTAAAATAAAATATTTCGAAAGAGACGCTTTCTTGGCGCAGAGTCCTCAATTTTATAAGCAATCCGGAGTAGGCGCTTTTGAGAGGGTTTTTGAGGTGGGATCGGTCTTTAGGGCCGAACCTCACTATACGACCAGGCATATAAACGAATATGTCGGCATGGATGCCGAAATGGGATTCATAGAAAGCTTTGAAGATATAATGGGCCAATTGGAAAAAGTGTTGATCGCCATGCTCAAGGACGTAAAAAATAATTGCAAAGAAGAATTGAAACTTTATGAAGCGGAAATTCCGGAAATAAAAACCATTCCCCGGATAAAATTGACAGAAGCTCTGAATGTTTTGGAAAAGGAATTTGGGAAAAAAATGGACAAAGTGGATATCGATCCGGAAGGAGAAAGGCTTATCTGCCAATGGGCCAAGGAGAAATATGACAGCGATTTCATATTTTTGACGCATTATCCTTCGAGTATACGCCCCTTTTATACTATGCCGAGCAAGGATCCTCAATATACGGAGAGTTTCGACCTTCTTTTCAGAGGAGTCGAGATTGCTACGGGGGGGCAGCGCATCCATGATTATGACAAGCTTGTGGAAAGCATCAAAAAGCACAATCTCGATCCGAAAGACTTTAAGCATTATTTGGATAATTTCCTTTTTGGAATGCCGCCTCATGGAGGATGGGGGATGGGAAGCGAAAGAATCGTGCAAAAAATTCTGGATTTAGACAATATAAAGGAGGCCGTTTTGTTTCCCAGAGACGTAAAGAGGCTCACTCCTTGATGCGGGGATAATTTTTTTAAACACAAAAATGAAAATAAATCGATTCAAACATAAAGAAAAGGTAAATTATAAAAAACTCAACATAATAAACGCCCTGGCTTTTTTGATGGGTTTTTCGGGAGCGCTCTTGGCCTATGTCATATCCAGTTATCTTAAGGAAATTTTGGGAACGGATAATGTCGGATTCATATATTTCATAGCTTATTTCATAGTTTTGATACTGCTCTTAAATCTCCATAGGATAGTCAGAGTCTTTGGCAAATCTTTTACTCTGCAGCTTTCTATTATTTTAAAAATAATATCGATAACGGGAATATTATTTTCCGGATTTTCATTCTGGGGAATATTTTTTCTTATAATTTATACTATTGCGGGCACTTTGTCGTGGACGGCGATGGATACGATTGTCGAATCTTTTTCCAAAGACATAGAATCGGGAAGGATAAGGGGTATCCACTTGACTATTGCCAATGCGGGCTTCTTGATGGGCCCGCTTTTATCTTCGCAAGTTTTGGAGAGATATGATTTTTACGGAGTTTTTCTGATGTCCCTTATAACTTATTCGGTAATTCTTATTATTTCCATAATAAGCCTGAGACGAACCAATCATAAATTTAGAGAAAAGATAGGGGCGATCAAGTTGCTCAAGAAAGTTTTAGAAAGGAAAAATATAATGAGAATCTATTATGTTTCTTTCGTCCTAGAGCTTTTTTACGCGCTGATGCTCATATATGCCCCGCTTTATCTTTTAAGCAAGGGTTTTTCTTGGGATCAGCTAGGAATCGCTTTCACCATAATGCTTGTTCCTTTTGTTCTCATACAATATCCTATGGGAATATTGGCGGACAAGAAAACCGGAGAAAAAGAATTTTTGCTCTTATCTTTTCTTATTCTGGGGATATCCACGTTGATCTTTTATTTTTCCGACAGTGCGGATATAATGGTTTGGGCGACGATTCTTCTTTTGGGGAGGATAGGCGCGGCATTAGTGGAAATATTGAGGGAGTCCTATTTTTATAAAAGAGTAGACGGTGATAATGTCGATATAATAAATTTTTTCAAGACGGCTCGTCCCGTAGCTTATATCATAGCGACATTTTTTTCCAGCATCCTTTTGTACTTTTTTGACTTGAAATCAATATTTCTTTTCATAACCGTCGCTTGTTTCTCGGCAATTTATCCGACTTTCAGGCTTATGGACAACAAATCGGAAAAAGAGATTTTAAAGATGAATTGAATTTTTTAATTTGTAAAAAATATTTGAAAAATATGGCAATTCCCAAAAAAGTTATAAATTATTTGGAAAAAGAAGGATTTAATTACGAGGCCATATCTCATAAGACCGCTTATACCGCTTGGGACATATCTCAAACCAAGAGAATAAGTCCCAAGGAAATTGTCAAAGCGCTCGTTCTAAGGATCGACAGAGATTATGTTTTAGCCCTGCTTCCGGCTGACAGGAATTTGGATAGAAAAAAATTTTTAAAGACTGTAAATGCAGGAAGGAAAAAGATGGGAGGAAAGATTGCCAAAAGGATCGATTTTGCCAAAGAAGCGTGGATGAAAAAAAATGTATTTGGAAAGCCGGGAGCGGTTCCGCCGTTCGGAGGACTGCTCAATATGAAGATTTATGCCGATAATTCAATATTAAAAAATAAAAAGTTATATCTGGGATCCGGTGATTATGAGACATCAATAAGCGTAAAATTGTCAGACTATGTCAAAAGAGAGGAGATTGAAAAAGGAAATTTCAGCATGGCTAAAAAAATAAAAAAATCTTTTGCAAAAAAGGATAGATCGAAAAAAACAAAAAAGAGGAGGTCGGGATGCGGCTGCTGCCGCGGTTGATCGAAATGATAAAAACTGCCTTTTTCTAGGGCAGTTTTTTATTGCAGGGCGCTTTTTTTAATAGCTTTTTATCTCCTCGATCAGGATGGCCAAATGTTTTTCGGTTTCATCATTCATTTTTTTAAATACTTTTTCTATGGCAGTGTTAGAAGGGGAAAATATTTCGAAACATTTTTTTTCCAATATCGAACGTTCTATGCGGAGAGCCGAACGCAAAGCGTCATCGTGAGATATCCTTTTTTTCTCGGCGCGGTCTATCTCTTTTTGCACGAAATCCATTACATACCTTACAATTCCTCGCGAAAACTTGTTTTCTTTTATCAAGGCGTTTCCGTCCGCGCCTATATTTTTATTTATATAGGCGGCATGGGCTATTTCTTCGTCAGCCAATTTTTTCCAAAAATCTTTTTTTTCGGGTATCTTTTCCGCGTATAAGGAATACAGCTTACTGATGTTGATTTCATTTTCTTTAAATAAGATTATTATCGGTTTTTCTTCCATAAAGTATTTGATTGATGGAATTTCTCATAAATATGTTGCGAGATATCCCATCCTAATTATTATGATCATATTTTCCATGGCCGGATTAAGCATAATTTAATTCGGGTCAGGATCGGTTGCCTTTTCGCTTAAGGCATTACCCGATTAAATTTTCCAATTTATTCGCCAAATCTTTTATTTTTTCAAGCTCTTCTTCTGAAAATTCTTGCAAAATGAATTTGTTTCCGGGGACTTGACGCGATTGCCTGCCTCCTTTTTTCTCCACGCCGATGCGGATCCTTTTGAATTCTTGGGTTCCGAGTCTATCGATAATATTTTGTATGCCATTGTGTCCGGCGGATCCGGAATTTTCTGAAATTTTAAAATTTCCTACCTTTATATCCAAATCATCGTGGATGACGGTTATATTTTTAGGAGGTATCTTATAAAAATCCATTATCTTTTTTATTGCTTCTCCCGATTTATTCATAAAAGACAAGGGTTTCATAAGAAGCGTTTTGCTGGCATCTTCCCTTTGGAATAATTTTTTTAAAAATCCTCCACGGATATTCCCAATTTCAATCTTTTCCGCCATCTCGACGTTAAATTTTTTTTCAAATCTAAAATCGGAAAAGTTAAGCCTTTTCTGCAATTCGTCCAGTATTATAAATCCGGCATTATGCCTGGTTCTTGAATATCTTTCACCCGGATTTCCAAGTCCTATTATCAATCTGTGATTTTTATCGCTCATATATTATATTTTAAAGCAATTATCGATTATTTGGAACTAATAATTCCTTATTGTCAAAATCATTCCGATCATCTTCCATTTCTTTCATGGAATTCTCTTCAAATGAGTAGGGGCCTATCAAGTCGGTTCCCAACAAAATAACCAAATCGAATCCCTCTGTTTCGTTTTCAGATAATGAATATTTTTCATTTAATGTTGCTGGAAGTTTTTTGATCAATTCATCCAGAGTGAATGGGACTTGTCCATTTGTCATATCGATAATCTGTGTCGAGCTTACCAATTTGGTCCTATCTCCCTGTAGGATGCCTATGTTTTTGATTTTCAATTTATCCTTGATAAGGCTGTTTATTTTTTCCAATAATTCCGGACTTCCGCTTTGGTTTATGATCGCAATATTGACTTCTTCCTTTTCAATCTCTTCCCTTCTTCTTTCCACTTCGTTGAGGTTAAAAATATTTTGGGCAAGTTCTTGGATTTCGCTGTAATTTCCTACTCGAGGCACAAGGATGAAAGCGCGCATATTTTCATGATATATGTGCGAAACTTTTAGCAAGCTGTCCTTTTTCCATGCATCGACGACCACATTATTGATATTTTGAGTATCCAGCTCTCTGGATAATTTCAGAAAACTTTCCATTTCCTCCAAGGAAATGTCGGTTTTTATATTTTCTCCCAGAGTATTGAGAATATCGTTTATCGCGAAAGGATTGAGGAGAACCTTTGTCGAAAATATCCTGTTTTTTATCGCCTGCATGACCTGCTGCTGTCTCTTGGCTCTTCCAAAATCCCCCTCGGGATCATTATGGCGTTCGCGGGCGTATTTAAGAGCCGTAGACCCGTCAAGCAGATGAGTTCCTTTTTCGAGAGCGAATAGCTCATAGCTGTAGTTGGGTCCCGGATAGTTGGGATCGTAAATATCTCTCTCATTATTTACGATTATCCCATCAATATCATCGATAAACTTTTCAAAGCCCGCGAAACTGGCTACGAAATAATAATTTATTTCAAGTCCGGTAATTTTTTCAACAGTTTTTTTAAGCGGATTTACACCTTTATTGTCGGCTAGTCCGTATTTGTAAATAGAGTTTATTTTTGCGTTGTATCCGGATTCGGGAATTTCCACGTAAAGATCTCTGGGAAGAGACAATAGGGCCGTTTTTTTATTTTTCGTATCAATACTGGCTATCATTATCGTATCGGTCAAGCTTCCCCCGGCGCGTCCTTCTCCGGCGATTCCCAAAAGAAGAATGTTTATTCTTCCCTGATTTTCACCCCTAAGTTCAGCTCTGTCTTTCGCCGCCATTTTTGAAATGACGCTAAAAGCAGAAGGATTTTCTCCATTGCTTATTATTATTTTTGAACTTACTGAGCCTATTTTCCAAAAAAAATATATCCCAGTGGCAGAAATTGACAAAAATAAAGCAGAAATTACAAAAACAAGTGTTTTTTTAAAAAAGGCGCCCTTTTTCTTTTCGGTTTTATCGGGGATAGGGTTGTTTTCAAATAACCGGGAGCCGTCAAAATCTTTCCGGATGTCCGGGTTTTTGCTGTAATTCGGACCATAACCATAAGCGGGAACGGTCTTTCTAATTTTGGGTCTTCTTATTATCCCGTCCATTTTATCAGATGCTTATTTCTTTATAATTTTACCATAAGGCTTGATTATAACAAAAGGATCAATCTATTTTTGAGCGGATTTTTGGTAGATAGGGTGTATTTTAGCTCCAAATATGTTAAAATATAATTGAAAATTAAAAACAAAATTATCAATGGATTGGCTATATTTATCTTTAGCGGGCTATTTTTTGCTTGCAGTTTCATTTGTTCTCGATAAGCTATTGCTTAAAAAACGCATTCCCGAACCGTCGGTTTACGCTTTTTATGTTGCTGTTTTGAGTTTGTTCACAATCGTACTTTTTCCTTTTGGCGTAGAATGGATAGACTTCAAGTTTTTCTTTATTTCCATTTTTTCCGGAGCTATTTTTATCTGGGGATTGCTTTACTACTACAAAGCCGTTAAGGAAAATGAGATATCAAAAGTCGCTCCGTTAGTGGGGACAATCTCTCAGATCACGGCGATTTCTTTGTCAGTGTTTTTCTTGGGCAACGTTTTTTATAGGAGCGACTTTTTGGGAATCTTATTTTTGATAACGGGAGGATTTCTGGTCTCTTTTGATATTCCTTTTAATTATGGAAAGATCTTTAAAGGCGTTAAGTATTCTTTGATAGGAGGGGTAATGATGGCGGTGGCTTTCGGATTTTTTGAATATCTTTATAGCGATCTTAGGGAAAACGGGATTGAAAAAGTTTTTCTGAACGGTTTTTTGTGGACCAGAATGGGCCTGTTCGCAGGAGGGATAAGCCTTCTTGCAAATAAAAGATATAGGACAAGCATAAAAAAATCATTGTTTAAAAAGAGCCGGAAATATAAAAAAAGAAGAAATATAAAAACCATTGCGATATTTATGCTCAATAAAATTTCCGGGGGGAGCTCTTCCATCCTCATAAATCTGGCAGTAGCTTACGGAGGGGTAGCCATGGTTTATGCCATAGGCAGCGCCCAGTTCGTATTCGTTCTGATTTTGGCGCTTTTTGCCTCCGTGAAATATCCTGACATTTTTGAGGAGAAGCTTTATTTCTGGGATTGGGCGCAAAAAGTAGGAGCAATAATAATGATAGCCGTGGGAACTTTTTTGGTTTATAGCGTTTTTTAATTTTTTTTATAAAAATTATCTTTGATATATTATAAATTAAAAAAATGTTGAAAATTTTTTTAAAATCAATTGCGGTAGCCGTTTCAGCGATAACCGTTGCAACAATTATTTTTTTTATATATTTCAATCTCCCGACAGAAAACATTATTGAGAAGGCCGATATCGGAGTCACATTTTCGTTGAGGTATTCTCAGGATATAGGATTGGATTGGAAAGAAAATTATCTGGCGATGCTTGATGATTTGAAGATCAAAAAAATAAGAATTCCCGTTTATTGGGATCTCGTAGAAAAAGAGAAAGACCAATATGATTTTTCCGATATTGACTGGCAGTTGGAAGAAGCGCAAAAGAGAGGGGCGGAAATAATTTTAGTTGTAGGGCAGAAAGTTCCCAGATGGCCGGAATGCCACATTCCCAGATGGATAGGGGAAAATTCAAGCGAGGTCAGAGAAAATGAGAAGCTCAAAGATGAAGAAATATTGGAATTTGTAGGAGATGTCGTTAAGAGGTACAAAAATCATGAAGCAATCAAATATTGGCAGGTGGAGAATGAGCCTTTCTTGGCATTCGGAGATTGCTCCAGGCCGACAATCGGGGCAGAAATGCTGGACAAAGAGATTGCCGTGGTCAAGTCGACTGATTCAAGCAGGCAGGTAATCGTGACTGATAGCGGAGAATTAAGCACTTGGATTCCGGCAGCCAAAAGAGCCGACGTTTTTGGTACTACGATGTATCGCAATGTTTATAAGGAAGGATGGGGATATTATGTCTATCCGATCGGTCCCAGATTTTTCCTCACAAAGAGATGGTTCATAGAAAAATTTGCCGGTCAGGAAGATGCGATAGTCATAGAGCTTCAAGGAGAACCGTGGGTGGCGGGCTGGACTACCAATCAGCCCCTGGAAGAGCAGTTTAAATCAATGAATGCCGAAAAGCTTTCCGAAAATATTTTATACGCGCAAAAGTCCGGTTTTGATACCATCTATATTTGGGGAGTGGAGTGGTGGTATTGGCTTAAGACGGAGAAAGATCTTCCTGAAATATGGAATATGATGAAAGGAATTATAAATAAAAATCAAAAATGAAATCCGAGAAAAACAAAAAATTATTCAGTGCCGTTCTGGTGATAATTTCTTTCGCGCTGGCCTTTTGCGGGCTTGCTTACGTTTTTGGTAATTATGCCGGAGCGTTCCAGACAAAAATATGGCTGGAAAAAAATGGGGAGGTTGATTTTGACGAGACGGTTATCATGAGATTTTCCGACAGCATGATGACTAATAATTTTCAAGAATTCATAGAAATTATCCCGGCGCAAAGAGCTGATTACAGATGGGAAGATTCCAATAAAACTTTGAAGATAACTCCGCAAAAAAATTGGGAGTTGGGAAAAAGATATACGGTAAAAATTAATGGCCTGAAGAACATATTTTTTGTAAGCAATAATAAGGAATTTTCCTTCAGTACTGTCAGTTATCCTGAAATAAAGGATTTTTATCCGGAAAACGGCGCCAAAGAAATAATAATAGACATTGAAAGTCCGGGAAAAATATATTTTGATAAAACTCTAAAGGATTTTAATTTAAAGATAAAAGTTTTTCCGGAAAAAAAGCTGGCCTACAATATCAATGAAGCAAAAAACTCGATCTTCTTTACTTTTAGGGATGGATATGAGAGAGGCCAGGAATATAAAATAGATATTTTCATAAAGCACAAGAAAGAAGATAAAAATGATTATAGGGACATATATTCCTCGTCTTTTCAAACGGAATCGCCCCCTCCGGAGGAGTGGGGAGATGATTTTGCCTCAAGGATAGAAAAAGCCAAGAAATTCACCAAGGCTAGGATGGAGCAGGGGAAATATATAGACATAAATTTAAACATACAGGTCTTGACCATATTTGAAAATGGAAGCATATTGGATTCTTTTCTCATTTCTTCCGGGAAAAGAGGAATGGAAACCCCTAAGGGGGAATTTAAGATAAGCAACAAACATCCTCGTCCCTGGTCTAGACAATACGGTCTTTTTATGCCATACTGGATGGCGATAGTTCCTTCTGGTAAATTTGGAATTCACGAACTTCCGGAATGGCCGGGAGGCTATAAGGAAGGCCAGAATCATTTAGGCATTCCGGTTTCTCACGGATGCGTAAGATTAGGAGTGGGCGCAGCCAAAAAAGTCTATGATTGGGCGGAAATAGGAACACCTGTTGTAATTTATTGAGATAACAAGTGGCTAGACGACGAGGCTCTTAACAGTAAGAACAGCCATAGGTTCATGGGTGATAAATTTTCATTCTTAGGACTAAAGACCGGCAATCATTTTTACAGCCGATGGCTTATGTTGCCAAGAACTATTCGTATAAATCCAGCTGTAGCTTAATTTTTAAAATTAATGAAAAATAGAATAATCATCTTTATCATAATAGCAGTGTCAATTGGGGCTGCTTTTTTGTTATTTCCGAAAAAGGAAACCAAAGACGACGCGGATATCTTGTCGGAAGAGAAAAACAATAATGTCTTGGTTAAAGACGGCAAAGATATCAGAAGAGACGGAATAAATGATAATGAGAAAAAGAAACCTATCTCGGCGGAAAAAGAGGATAACTTTCAAAGGAGTGCCGTTTTGCCGGATAAAATAAAAATAGAAGTTCCTTTTACTTCGCAAGCACCATATGGAGTCTGGGACGAGAGGCATGACGATGCTTGTGAAGAAGCTTCTTTGTTGATGGTAGTCAAATACTTGGACAACGATAAATTGACTCCGGAAATTGCGGAAAAAGAGCTCCAGTCAGTCATTGATTATCAGATAGAAAAATATGGTGATTATAAGGACAGCGATATGGAGGAACTGGTTCAAATAGCTGAAGGTTTTTATTCCGTAAGCAATTTGGAAGTTATTTATGATTTTAAAAAAGAGAGAATAAAAGAGGAGCTGGCAAAGGGAAATCCAATCATTGTTCCAACAGCAGGAAGACTTCTTGGAAATCCATACTATACTCCTCCGGGACCGCTTTATCACAACTTAGTTTTAGTAGGATATGAAGGAGATAATGTTATAACTAATGATCCCGGAACCAAAAGAGGCGAGGGATACATCTATGATATAGACGTTTTATATAACGCGATTCACGACTTTCCTGGCAAAAAAGAGGATATAGAGGATGGGAGAAAAGCTATGATAATCATAGAGCATGGAGCATAAAAATGTTGGTAAATAGTTTAAGAGTGTATTATAATAAAAAGTGTCCGTAGTCTTTGTTTGAATTTTTTATAAAACAAAAATTAAAAGAAAGGGGGTGTTGGGTTATGATAACAAAATGCGGAGATTGTAGAAAAGGAGCTGGTTTTTTGATGGTTCTTTCCATAATTGCCCTAGCTCTATCAGCTTTAGTTTCTCTGTTTCAGATGGATCTCTGGTTGGCTGGAACCCAGTGGATTCTTATCGCCATACTCTTAGCCTTATATTCGCTTATATTTTCTGTCGGATGTTTCGGGGGCAAAAATGAATCCGAAAAATAACAAAATTTTAGAATCCGGTTTTGTATAAGTTAAATCGTTTTTAAATCACCATAAAACAGCTTTTGAAAATGGCTGTTTTTATGTTTTCTGGAGCGGCCTGAAAGTCTTCCAAAATTATTAATAGTATGCTATTATTATATAGTAATATATTAGCGTGAAAAACCCCAAAAGCCTTGTAGAACAAAGCTAAACAGGTTTTTCGGGAATAAATATTTCATTAAATTTTTAGGAGGAATTATTATATAATTTCCAGTTTGTTTATGGCAAAAGAAAATAAAGAAAAAAGCTCCTACGGGGCGAAATCGATCCAGGTTTTGGAGGGCTTGGCTCCGGTCAGAAAAAGGCCGGGTATGTATATCGGAGGGACTTCTCTGGAGGGTCTGCACCATTTGGTTTGGGAGGTGGTCAATAATTCGATCGATGAGGCGATGGGAGGGTACTGTAATAACATAAAGTTAGAATTGTTGCCGCAAAATATGATAAGGGTGACGGATAATGGAAGAGGTATCCCGGTGGAAAAACATGCTCAGACCAAAAAGTCAACTCTGGAGACAGTTATGACGATTCTTCATGCCGGAGGAAAATTCGAGGGCGAAGGTTATAAAGTTTCCGGAGGGCTTCATGGAGTCGGAGTCTCAGTAGTCAACGCTCTCTCTGTTTGGACCAGAGTGGACGTCCATCGTGATGGATATGTTTGGACGCAGGAATATAAAAGAGGGAAAAAAAATAGCGAAGTAAAAAAGGGGCCGAAGAGCAAAATCACGGGAACGATTGTAACTTTTCAGGCTGATCCGGAAATATTTCCTAAAATAGAGTATAGTTGGAAGAAAATTCTTGATTACGTAAGGCAACAGGCCTATTTGACCAAGGGGGTAAAGATCGTTTTGGAAGATCATCGGGAAGTCGAGAATGAAGAAAAAGACCGGTTTAAAATAAGAAAATACGGATTCTATTTTGACGGCGGGATAGTTTCTTTCGTCAATTATCTGAACAGAGGGAAGGCAGTCAAAAACTTAACTCCGGTCTATATGGAAAAAGAAATTGACGGCGTGCAAGTGGAGGTTTCCATCCAGTATACCGACGGGTTTAAGGATCATATTTATTCCTTTGCCAACAATATTTATACGGTGGAAGGCGGAATGCATGTGGCGGGATTTAGGAACGCCTTGACCAGAGTATTGAATAATTACGCCAAAAAGAATAATCTGATAAAAAACGGTGATGGGACGCTGACTTCCGATGACGTCAAAGAAGGCCTGACCGCGGTTATAAGCGTCAAATTAAGAAATCCCCAGTTTGAAGGACAGACCAAGGCCAAGTTGGGAAATGGAGAAGTCAAAGGGATAGTTTCCAGCGTAACAGCTGAAGCACTTTCCGATTATTTGGAAAATAATCCCAGGGATGCCAAGGAAATGATTGGAAAGTGCGTATTGACGGCCAAAGCCAGACTGGCAGCCAGAGCGGCAAAGGACGCGGTAGTGAGAAAAGGCGCCCTGGAAGGGATGACTCTGCCGGGCAAGCTGGCGGATTGCTCAAGCCGTAAGATAGAGGAAACCGAGCTCTATATCGTTGAAGGAGATTCTGCCGGCGGATCAGCCAAACAGGGAAGAGATAGAAAATTCCAAGCCATTCTTCCTTTGCGCGGGAAGCTTGTCAATGTCGAAAAAACCAGTTTGGATAAAGTGGTAAAGTCCGATACGTTGAAGCCGATTATTATCGCTCTTGGAACAGGCATCGGAGACAGTTTTGATATCAAAAAGCTTCGTTATGGTAAAATAATCATTATGGCCGACGCCGATATAGACGGATCGCATATTAGGACATTATTGCTGACTTTCTTCTACCGCTACTTTGAAGAGCTAGTTCAAGAAGGACATATTTATATCGCTCAGCCTCCCTTGTATCAGATAAAAAAAGGGAAAGAAAATTATTATGCTTATACGGATAAGGATAAGGAAGATGTTCTTAAAAAACTGGGATTAAGCGAAAAAGTTGCCAAGGAGATGGAAGAAAAAGAGGAGGATGCCGAGGAAAAAAACAAATCGGGAATAAGCATACAGAGATATAAAGGTCTAGGAGAAATGAATCCCGAACAGCTTTGGGAAACTACCATGGATCCTCAGAACAGAAAGATGCTTCAAATAAATATAGAAGACGCGGAAGAAGCTGATAGGGTCTTCGATCTTTTGATGGGCAATCAAGTGGAACCGAGAAGGAGATTTATCCAGACTCACGCCAAGAGCGTAAAAAATTTGGATGTCTAGTCTTATTCAGTTTTCTTAAAGCGTAAATTTTAGGCAGGCCCTAGCGATATTCGGGGCCTGTTTTATTTTTTCCAAGAAAGTATCTGGATTAAAGACAGCGCCTCATATCTTTTGCCATATATTGACAAACTGTTTTAAATTTGCTACAATAGCTCGTCATAAATAAAAACCTCGTTCTGTAGCAGTTTTTAAAATTTTGCTTGCAGTTTGAAATCAGGCAATCCTCCTTAAATTCCTGAGAGTAAATTAAGCGTATCTAAACTTTATTATTAAAGAGAAGATGCCACTGCGGGCAAAATTTTGAAAACTGCTTTTTTAGTCTGTAATAATTGAGAATTTTATCCGCCCGAATCGCTACATAAAACGTTGCGGACGGACGAAACTGCGAATCGGTTTATAATTTATACTGACCGAATCTATGAAATAAAATGAAAATATGGTAGTATTTTATCAAGTAATAGAGTAGCAGTCAGTAATTTTGTAAGAATTATTCGTAAAAATATATGCAAATAAAGAATCTTAATATCTATTTTTTTATGCTAGTCCTCATCGGTATAACTATCCTGGTTTTTTTATTGTTTAAACCTTTCTTATCGGCGATTTTTACAGCAGCTATTCTGGCGGCGACTTTCCGTTCCCCTTATAAACTTCTGCTGAAAAATATAAAAAATAAAATGGCCAGTTCTCTCTTGACTTGTTTTTTAGTTCTTTTTGTCATCGTAATCCCTATGCTTATAGTTTTGGGATTAGTGGTTAACGAATTGGGAGGGGCTTATCAAAAATTTGTTACAAATAATGAATTTTACCACGACAGGATTTCAGAAATTATTCACTTGGTCAAGAGCTCGCCCCTGGTTCAATCTTTCAGCATGGAAAGATTTCTTGAACAAGAGCAGATAGGAGAATCTCTAAAGACTATCAGCGGCAATATCCTGATGATTTTTCAAAAAACTTATCAGAATGTAATTGCTTCAGTTTTGTGGATATTTGTTATGTTTTTTGCCCTGTATTATTTTCTGATAGATGGAAAAAAATTTATAGACAAGATAATGTATCTGAGTCCCCTCAAAGATAAATATGAAGGAGAACTTTCTTTTAAATTCACTTCTATGACTAGAGCTACTCTGAAGGGAACCATCATAGTCGGCTTGGTCCAGGGAATTTTAGGAGGATTGATGTTTTGGATCGCGGGGATCCCTTCTTATGTTATTTGGGGAGTAATTATGACAATTTTGTCCATAATTCCAGCTGTCGGCGCCGGATTGGTTTGGGGACCGGCGGGGATAATACTTCTTTTTATAGGAAATATCTGGCAGGGCGTTTTTGTCTTGTCTTTCGGAATACTGGTGATTTCTTTTATCGACAACATATTGAGACCCAAGCTTGTCGGAAATGACACGGAGATGCATCCGCTTTTGGTATTTTTTGCCACTTTGGGAGGATTGATAACTTTCGGAATAATAGGTTTCGTTATCGGTCCAGTTATAATGGCACTTTTTTTGTCTCTCTGGGACATTTATGGGAAAGAATTTAAGAGTCAACTGAATAAATTTAACGCGTAAAACCATTAAGCATGGAGCATAAAACACATAACATATAGCATAAAATAAATAACACATAACATTGCTATAAACCTTACTCTTCGTGATCGTTGCCTTATGCTATCATATGAATATCAAAATTTGCCTCAAATCATAGATCCTATCGCTTTTTCGGTCGGGTCTTTTTCTATACGATGGTATTCGCTGATGTATCTGGCAGGATTTTTAGTCATCCTGTCTCTTTTAAAGTTGAGGAAAAATAGGAAAGAAACCGAGTTGAGATGGGAAGATATTTTAGACTTCCTGATGTATGCGTTTTTAGGATCTCTTATCGGAGGCAGGATCGGATATGTGCTTTTTTACAATTTATCTTATTATCTTGACAATCCTATCGAGATAATTCTGCCGATCCGAATCACGGATTATGGATTGCGATTTGCGGGATTTTACGGAATGAGTTATTTCGGAGCGGTGCTGGGAATATTTTTTGTCGCTTGGATTTTTTCCAAAAAAAGGAGGGTGGATATTTTTAACATTTCTGATTTTGTTTTGCCGGCCGTCCCTCTCGGATATTTTTTCGGACGGATCGGAAATTTTTTGAATGGGGAGCTTTACGGAAGGGCTACTGAAGGACGGTGGGGGATGTATTTTAGCGACGGACAGCTGAGGCATCCCTCCCAGTTTTATGAAGCTTTTTTTGAAGGAATCGTTTTGTTTTTCATCCTTTGGTCATTAAGGAACAAGCTTTCGGACAAAAAGGGCGCGCTTACCGGGATTTATTTGGCAGGATACGGGCTTTTTAGATTTTTTATCGAATTTTTTCGGGAACCGGACAAGCAGTTGGGATTTATTTTAGGATTTCTGACACTGGGACAAATCTTTGCAATCTTTTTATTTTTTATCGGCGCTTTTATAGTGCGAAAGTCTGGGGCTTTTCGATAAGATATTCTTGTAATATAAACGTAGCATAATAATGCGGTCGCATTATTATGCTACGAATTAAAATGCTGGTAGCTGATGGGAATAAAAAAGAATCCGCTCTTTCGCAATCTTTGCTTCAAGCCAGCAGTTTTAATTTTGTTTCTTTTTTATTTCCATATCCCATTTCATATTCTCTGCTTCTTGCCTAATCCTATTCTCTCGCCAAAACAATCCCGTAAACCTTCTTGGCGCCTTTTTTCTTCAAGACTTTGGCGCACTCGAAAAGCGTGGATCCGGTGGTGGCTATATCGTCGACCAAAAGTATATTTTTTCCTTTTATTCCGCTTATGAATTTTCTTTCCATTAAAAAAACGCCTTTCAAGTTCCTTTCCCGTTGGCGGCGATTTTTTATCTTCATCTGGGGAATAGTATATTTTTTTCTTATCAACGCATTCTTTAAAACAGAAATTTCCAAACCCGGGGCGATACGGGAGGCCAAATAATAGCAGAGCATCTCCGATTGATTAAATCCCCGCCAGCGCAACCGGCGAGAATGGAGCGGAACCGGAACGATGGCATCGGGGAGGGGAAGCGATGAATTAAGGAGCGATTTTTTTAGTATTTCTCCCAAGTAAATGTTTAATTCCGAAATGAATCGATATTTATAATAATGGACTATTTTAGCGAGAAGCGTTTTTTCTCCATTTGATTTATAGGCGGAAGAAACCAGCACCCCGTCAATGATATATTTTTTTCTGCATTCAAAACAAGTTTTTCCATCCGGAGTGACGGATCTCTTGCAAATCGGGCAAAATTGCGGGATATCGACGGGTATTTTTTCTAAACAATCTCTGCAGACCCAGTCCCCGTATTTTTTGCATGATATGCAATGGATGGGAAAAAGAGTATCAAGTATCTCTTTGCGAATTGCGATAAGCTTTCTACGAATTACGAACATACGCGGAATTGCGAATGATATTTATTTTTTTATCGGATTTATCCGGGAGCGATTAAAATAGCAAATCCGCTTCAGATTGTCAGGCTCGTTATTTAAATGGCGATTATCTTGCCTCCTTTTATTTCCAAAGAAATTTTGTTGTTTTTTATCTTGCTTTCTGAAATTTTTTGAGCGATCGGATTTTCTATCAGATCGCGGATGTTTTTTTTGACTCCGCGGGCGCCCTTATCAGATCGGGAACTTTTTTTTGCCAGACATCCTATAACGCCCTTTGAATATTTCATTGAAATCCCCCGTTCCCTCAATCGATCCTCCAGATTTTTCATCTCTAATCCGACTATTCTTAGGATATCTTTGGAAGAAAGAGGATTAAAGACTATGGAATAGTCTAGGCGGTTTAAAATTTCCGGTTTGATTTTTGCGTCAAGCTCCTTAATGACCTTTTCTTTTATGAATTTAAATTTTTCTCTCGAGCTGTTTTTTTTATCCAGAGACTTGTCTCCAAAGCCCAAATCGGCAGCTTTGGTAAATTCGCCGGTTCCTATATTGGAAGTCAGGATTATTATCGCATTTTTAAAATCAACGGTTCTTCCTTCCGCGTCATTGAGTGTCCCTTCCTCCAATATTTGAAGAAGAATATTGTAAACGTCCGGATGGGCTTTTTCTATCTCGTCAAAAAGCACTAAACTGTAAGGCTGGCGGCGCAATTTTTCGGTGAGTTTCCCGCCTTCTCCATAACCGACATATCCGGCTGGCGCTCCCAAAAGCTGGGAGACATTATGTCTTTCCATAAACTCGCTCATATTTATTCTTATCAGAGCGGAAGCATCGCCAAAAAACTCCTCGGCCAAAACTCTTGCCGTAAGAGTTTTTCCCACCCCGCTGGGACCGAGAAACAGGAATGATCCGATGGGCCTCTCCTTGTCGGCGATCCCGCTTTGCGATCTCAGGATGGCATAGGATATTTTTTGAATGGCCTCTTTCTGTCCTATTATTTTAGAATCAAGGCGCCGCTTTATGTTTTTGGAATAAGTCGAGTTTTTAGAAAGGAGCTTTTCCAGAGGAATTCCGGTTGAAATTGATACGGTCCGGGCGATATCTTCGGCATCTATTACTATCGGATTTTCCTTCTCGAATTTTTCTTGTTTTTTCTTAAAAGAAGAAATTTTCTTTATTATCTTTTCTTCTTTTTGACGCAGGGCTATGGCTTCGTCATAAAGTTCCTTGCTGACAAGAGAATGCTTTGAGGCGATTGTTTTTTCCAGTTCTTTCTCTAGCCGGGATATCTTTTTAAAAAAATCTGAAACTCCTTTCTTACTTCTGATCCAGGAGGAAGTTTCGTCGATCAGATCAATTGACTTGTCGGGCTGAAATCGGTCTCGAATATAGCGCGAACTGAGAGAAACGGCCTGGCTGATCGCATCTTCGGTTATCTCTACATTATGGAAGTTCTCATAACTATTTTTTATCCCTGTAATAATTTTTTCCGTTTCCTTGGCACCCGGCTCCCTGATGATTATCGGCTGGAAGCGCCTTTCCAGTGCCGGATCCTTCTCGATGTATTTTTTGTATTCATCCAGAGTGGAAGCTCCGATGAATTGTATCTCTCCCTGAGTCAGTATTGGCTTTAAAATATTGGCTGCGTCCAATCCGCCGCTTACGTTTCCGGCGCCGATGATGCTGTGGATCTCATCGATAAAAAGGATGACATTTTTATTTTTTCCGGCTTCGTCCAATATATCCTTGAGCCTTTGTTCGAATTCTCCGCGGAAACTTGTTCCGGCTACCACCAGAGCTATATCCAGAGCCAGGATTTTTTTTCTCAAAAGGTGCTGAGGAACCTGTTCCAGATTTATTTTTTTTGCCAAACCTTCCACTATAGCGGTTTTTCCGACTCCCGGATCTCCGACTAAGAGAGGATTGTTTTTGTTCTTTCTTCCCAATGTGCCGGAGATTCTTTCAATTTCTTTTTCTCTTCCGATTATGAGAGTGTCGTTTCTCTTTACTTTTTCGTTTAGGTTTACGCAAAAATGATCCAGATTGGGAGTACCTCCGGGGGTTCTGCCCTGAGAAGGAGAGAGAAAGTCCATTTCCGGAAGGTTTAAGGATCTGAAAAGGCTGGATAAAAAGCTTTTATCCAAAGTGCCTGATTTATCCGGAAGATTTAAGGGGTCGTTCTCAGATTTTTTATTCCCAGCGGGATATTTTTTTAATTTTGCGGCGGACAAATGAAGAATTTCTTTGACAATTCGGTTCGGTTTTTCCATTATGGAAAAAACCAGGTGTTCGGTTCCGATATAGGGATATCCGAATCGGCTGGCTAAAGAATATGATTGGACTATGATGGCCTCGGTTTCTCTGGAAAAAGGTATTTTTTTTATGTTCTTTCCCCCCTTATTTTTTATCTTAGGAAAGATCATTTCAAAAATTTCACGCTTGATGTTGGAATCGCGGAGAATATTGCTTCCCAAGCTTCCTTTTTCCAAAAAAATAGCGAATAGAAGATGCTCGGGATTTACGCTCTTGGACTTATAATATCCTGAGATGATTTCTGCTTCCTCGAGGCTTTTTTTGGCGTGAGAGGTGAGCCTCTGGAATATTCCGTTATTTAAGGCCGGATCGCTTTTCATTATCTTTAAAAAGAGAAATTAAGACATGGTTTCTATCATTTTATCTTTATGCTCCGATAGTGTCAATATTTTACTTGACAAAAAAGCCTTTTTTTGCTATGGTGGCTCATCGATCGGAGAATTTAATCATTTTTTAAAATATTAAAGATATGTCTAGCATTCAAGGCGAAGCAACATTTAATTTCATAAAAAGAAACGCGGGAATCATAATAGTGATCGGACTTTTGTTTTCCTTGGCTTCTTTTTTTGCCATGGTGGCTACCGAGGAGAGGTTCAAGGTGACTACCGATTTTTTGATAGTCCAGGACCAGATGGGAACGCAGGATTTTTATTCTCTTTCCAAATCGGCTGAATATCTGGGAGGAATCCTGGGCGAAGCGGTTTACAGCAGTGTTTTTATCGATGAGGTGGAAAAGACCGGAAAGATCGAAAGCGGGTTTTTCCCGGCTTCCGACAGGGAACGGCTCAAGAAATGGAACAGAGTAGTGAAAGTTGAAAGAAGCCCCCAGCTGGGAATAATGAAAGTGGAGGTTTTTGATGACAATTACGAAAACGCCATGAAATTATCCGAGGCTATTTCCGAGATAATGACGACTAAGAATTATCTCTTCAGAGGAAAAGTCAATCTGGACGTAAGGATACTTTCCGGTCCGGTATTGGAAAAGAATCCGGGAAATTCGGAAATAGCGATGGCGGTTATCGGAGGATTTGTCATCGGAGCATTTCTGAAAATGATCCATCTTTATTTCGTGTTTTTGGGCGGAGCTTCCGCAAGGAAGGACGAGGATGAATATCTGGAAAGCTTGATACAGCAAGAGAGATATAAAGGATAAATTTGTTATTTGAATATGTTTGGCTTTTTCAGGCGAGCCGATTTGAGGATCCTAAAAAGGTTTTCAAATCGGCTCGCCTTTGAGCCTATAGAGCCTGTCTGAAAAGTCCATTTTCTACTGCAACTTTTAGAATTCGGCTGCAAAATTTTCAAGTTTCGTCAGGTTATATTCCATATAGCCTTTCTCAACCTTCAAATTTTTAGCTCGAATTCTAAAAATTTCGCGACGAAAGAGACTTTTCAGACAGGCTCTTAAGAACCTTGACAACAGAATATTTATTCTGATCATATATAAAACCCAGATGCTATTATACAGGAGGCAGGTATGAAAAGTTTGAGAGCAGTTTTGTTTTTGTCGATTGCGCTCCTGTTCATTTCAGGATGCGCGGCGAGCAAGCTGGAGCTGGTTTCATCCAGTATGAGGCCGGTTTCCGAGGTTGCTTCGGCGGATGTTCAAAAGATAGATCTTCTTCTTGAGCCCTACGAGTGCGTGGGACTCAAGCTCACTCCTTCCATAAAGAAGGGCGAGGTGACGATCTATCGCGGGATAATGCCGGATGTTCTGTTCGGTGAGTTTTATCCCGGGCGCATCAGATGGAACGGCATAGCCGTCCAAGAAGACGGGCAGGAGTTTTTTGCCCAGTTTCTGCTCAGTCCTCCGGATTGGAGCGGGAATTTTCTTTGGACGATCGTCGTTGACGGAAATCCCTACAGCACGGCCAAGGTGGCGGTCCTGTCAACGCTGGTGGAATTTCTTTATTCTGCGACAGGAGAAGAATTTTCTATTGAAAAAAGGAAATTGCTCCTCGATGACGAAGAATTCCGCCGGAAGTTTGTTTCGCAAAGGGGGACGCCCTTGGCGGATCTCAAGGAAATAAACAAAGGGGAATTTTATGAGAAGGTCCTTCTCAGGTGGAATGCCTGGGGAACCGACAAAGGAAAAATCTTGAGCCCTTTGGGATTAGACGAAGTCAAAGAAATTGCGGCAATCAATCCGCAATACGGCTTTGGACAGAAACTGATCGCGGAGGGTAATTTCTCGCTTTGCGCCGACTATATCGCTACGGCGGTAGGGATCGGTATCGATGTATTTCGCGCGGCCAACGGAAATGTTCCGTCGGCCGGATGGGATTTTAACAGTGAGTTTCCCAATAGAAGAAATATGGGACTCATAATTGAATATGTCAGTCAGATGAGGAAAAATCTGATTGCAGATATCAATAGAAGCAATGCCCTCATCGGGCGGAGGAGGTAAGAATGAAAAGATTTTTCGCTTTTTTTCTGGCCGCCGTCTTTGCCCTTTTGTGGGGCGGAGTTGCGCAGGCGGAAATGTATCTCGTAAAAAGGGGTGATACCCTTTCTCAGATTGCCGAGCGCGAGCTTGGCAGTTGGAAGAGATATTCAGAGATTGCCGCGATTAATGGCATTTCTGATCCTAATAAGATTTCTGTAGGCCAGGAGATTTATCTGCCGGCCGGGGCGGTTGCCCCTGAAGTTATTGTCATTGAAAAAACCGCAAAAAAGGCGGTTTCCGAAGTTGTGACTATTGAATCCAACAAAGGAACGGTGACTAATCCCATTCCTTATACGGATGACAAGGTTGGCGCGGATCCGTGGAACGGTTCTTTCGCTCAGGCGATGGATCTCCTCGGAATTTCTGTGCCTGATGGCGAAGTGCGTTTTTCTGATCTGGGGACGGAGAGTCTTCAGTCCGGCGAGAGCTTCCGGATGGTTTCCGGAAAGAACAAAGTGAATTGGTACAGGAGCGAGCTTTCGGAAGGAAAGTCTCGTGTGCAGAAGCTCGGAATCGTTGTTGCTGGAAATAATATTGCCAGCGTCTGGCAGAAGCCCGAGTGCGCTAATTTCCTGCTTCGAGTAGGCGTGCCTGAAGTTCCGGTTGTTGGAACGCCTTTTGTTCCTTCGGTTCCCGCAGGGCCTTCTTATGTTCCGGCCGAGCCGGAAGGAGAAGGTTTTGTCTACATCCCGCCTCGTGAAGAGGAGTATGTCATCGAGCACGAGCCCATCGTGGGCGCGTGGATGTGGCAGAACGACCTGGCGAGGGGTTGGGGAGCTTACGGCGAATATCTCGCCTGGCTCAGGAAGGGTTATGACTATGAATTTCAAGATGGCTGGAGCCCTGGAATAGGGATTTACGGCATCTACTCCGAGGGAGAGTCTCGGACCAACACCTACGAGTGGATCGAAAAAGGAATCGGTCCGCAAGTGGGTTTGAAATATATGTCGCCTACTTTCCAGTGGCAAGGAAAGATCCGCCTGATATGGGAGGAGATGTCCGGTTCCAACAGCGAAGGCTACAGTATGGAGCAGGACAACCTCAAGATCGGTGGTTACACCGAGGCCATCTGGAGGGAGTCGAAGGAATTCTATTGGGGGCTTATCGGGGAGGCCTGGTACGCTCTCGACAAAGATCGGACTTCGACTTGGTCTGGAGACAGTCCTAGTAGAAGAGGGTCTTTGGCAGTCAACGCCTTCGGCCAGTGGAAGCTCACTGACGATTGGCAGTTCCGGGCCAGCGGTGGAATATTTCACCAGGCCTGGGACCATCTCACAGGCGTGAGACTGCAACCCGAGTTGCGATGGAAAGAGACCGTGATGCTGGGTCCCTGGGTAAGTTTTTACCCGTTCGGCATAAGCGATGTCTATGAAGGCATCGCGAGCGCCGGGGATCTGACCACTTACGGGCTTTTCGTCCGGATCGAATTCGGGAACCTCATCCGCGACTACTACAAGGAGAAGCGGATGGAGAGGATCAAGGCTGAGGACCAGGCATGGTTTGAAGGCCTTGGATCTATTGACAGTTAGGCGAAACTGAGCTAGTTTTGTACCACGAAACTGGCTCGCAGAAATTCAAAAATTTTTTCGGAGGAAAAGAAATGAAAAAGATGGCAACGGTTTTTTTGACAATCGTAATGGTTTTTTCGGCCGGCCTCGTCTTCGCCGAAACGGCACTCCTTCCCGACGGGACGGTGGTGTCGGCGGCCGTTGATGTCGCCAACAAGACGGCGACAGTGAGGATTTCAGGGGTTAACCCCGACAACGTCGAGTTCTACGCCTACGAAGGTGTGGAAAAGTTCGGAGCAGTGAATGAGTTTACGGTTAACCTCAATGAGGGACGCCGTTTCAACTTCACCGTTAACGGGAAGTACGCGCTTCTCACGCCGGAGATGGCGGCCTATCCGCCCGAATTCTTCGGCCCCGGCATCGGCATGGATTGCGGCAATTCAGGAGGGTGCGCCTTCCTGATCGTTGGAAACTAGGCCCTAGCGGGTTGCAAACAGCCCCGAGTGCACAATGTGCGCCCGGGGCTTGCTTTTTTTATAGATTTATGCTATAGTTTTGGGTTAATAATAAATTTGTTCTAGAGGAGGAAATTTGAGAGATTGAGTTTTTTCGATTGTTTTTCGAATCCCCCTTAATCCCCCTTTTCCAAAGGGGGAGAAAAGAAATATGGATATTTTTGATAAAAAATTAAATCCGGCATTAAAATCTGGCGCTTGGATAAATATTGAGGTTTTAAACGCGGTGATCATTATCGCTCTGGTTTCCTTTCTCGTTTTGGGAGGATTTACGGCCGGTTTTGTCTTGCCACTTTTTTTAATAACGATGGCCGTTTCTTTCTTGATAGCTTTGGCTTATCCGCGGAGCGGAATTTACGCGACAGTTTTTCTCACTTTCATCTTCGAAAGGTTCTTTACCTTGGCGCCGATATATCTGGGAAGGGAAGAATACAAGCTTTATCCTTTGGATATAATTTTGGCGGCAGTATTTATAGGGGCGCTTTTACAAATTACGAATTTTACTAAATTACGAACAATTATATCAGAGGGAAAATATCTTATAATTTTTATGCTTTTGGCCGGGATCCATTTCCTCGTAGACATATTTTCCGGCGGAACGGACAAGAGCATAGCTTTCAGCAGTTTCAAATATTATGTTTTTTATCCTTTGATCTATTTTTTGATCCTTGCCTTATTCAACAGGAGAGAAGATGTCTTGAGATTATTGAAATTTGCCCTGGCCGGAGCGGTCGGCGTCATATTTTTCATCTTTTACGGAATAATCTTTGGTGGAGGCTTGTGGACCGAGTTTACTCCTCTCTCGACTTCGGGAATGAGGATTTTGGCCTTTACTCATGCTTTCTACATATCGATGGCAGCACTTGCTCTTTGGGCGTGGATGCTTTTTGAAGAGAAAAGATCTCTTTGGCCCAACGTTCTTCTGGCGATCTGGCTCATAGGGATAGTCGGATCGATGATGCGTCATCTCTGGATAGGATTATTCTTTTCGGCCATCGCGGTTTATTTCTTGGTTTCCGTAGAAAATAGAAGGATTTTTTGGAAAAAAGTTTTCCGTTATTCCGTTTTTGCCATGATTGCGATCATAGCCATTTTTTACATTTCCCTAGTCTCTCCTTATTATACCCGGACCGCCAAAGTGACGGACGGAGCGATAAGCTCTATCGAACAGAGGATAAGATCTTTTTCAGATGTGGGAGGAGATGAAAGCTTTTCATGGAGGGAACTTGTCTGGAAGGAAGTTTTCAAGGACTACGCGGAAAGTCCGGTGTGGGGGATAGGCTTCGGAAAAAAGATCTATGTGGAAACTGACAGCTATCGCGATTTTGTCGAGGTCAGGGATATACACAATTCTTGGCTCACGCTTTTTATGCAGACCGGTCCGATAATTTTTGCGATTTTTATAATCTTCCTCTTCAAATCTTTTAGAAATATATTCAAAAGAAGAAGTGAAGACTGGATAAATACGGCTCTTTTGGTCCTGATGCTGAATTATTTTATCATTGCGCTTTTCCAGCCATATTGGGAGACCAATATGCTGGGAATATTTTTCTGGATTATTTTGGGATTGATGGGTGCTGTGAGCTTAAATTTGTCTGAGAATTAAAAAGATAATTTTTATTTGTAGATTTGTGATTGATTTGTAAATTCGTAGGCGTATGAAGATACTGGAGATAAATAAATATTTTTTTGTGAAAGGCGGAGCGGAGAAGCACTTCTTCGATGTCTTGGATCTGCTCAAGGAAAAAGGAAACGAAACAGCCGTTTTTTCGATGTGTCACGGCAAGAACCGGCAATCCGGATGGAACAGATATTTCGTTTCCGAAGTGGGCTACACCCGGGAATATCCTTTGTCTAAAAAGATCAAAGGGGCGCTCAGGATGTTTCATTCTTTCGAGGCCAGAAGAAAGATAAATAAGATTCTGGATGAATTCAGTCCGGATATCGTCCATATCCACAATATCTACCATCAGCTCTCCCCGATGATCCTGTTTGAAATAAAAAAGAGGGGGATCCCGGTCGTGATGACTGTCCATGATTACAAGCTCGTAAATCCCAATTACAATCTTTTTCACGATGGAAAATTTTATGATAGATGTAGGGACAGGAATTTTTATCAGTGTTTTTTGGATAAGTGCATAAAAGATTCTTACATAAAGAGTTTTATTGCGATGCTGGAAATGTACTTCCATGAATTTTTGGGAACTTACAAGAAAAATATCGATGCATATGTCGTGCCGAGCGGATTTGTCAGAAATATTTTGGTCGAAAGAGGGATAGATGGAAAAAAGATAAAGATCATCCCTCATTTCGTAAAAGAAAGCGAGGGTGAAGTTTTTGACAATGGAATCTCGGAAAAATACGCTTTGTTTTTCGGAAGGATCGCCAAGGGCAAAGGCGTTGAGGATCTGGCCGATGTTTTTAAGGACAGGAGCGATATGAAGATTTATCTGGCCGGAAATATTGAGAGCGATTTTATCTTAAAAAATAATAATGACAATATCAAACATCTCGGATTTCTAGGGAAGGATCTTCTTAAAAAATACATAAGGAATGCCCGGTTCGTGGTTTCCCCTTCCAAATTGCCGGAAACGTTCGGTCTGGTGGCGCTCGAATCGATCTCGGAAGGCGTTCCGTTCATCGGATACGACAGCGGAGCTTACAGCGAGATAATCAGGAACGGAGAGAACGGACATCTGGTCAAGGATAAGGAAGAATTGAGAAAGATGGTCCAAAAATTGAGCCGGTCGGATGATTTTGACAGGGAAAAGATAAAAAAAGAGGCTCTTGCCAAATATGACGCCGAGGTATATTATGACAAGTTGATGGAAGTTTTTAAAAGCTTGGCTTAAACGGTCAAAAAAACATTTTAATCTAAGATTAAAATGTTTAATGGTTGTTTGTTTTTAGAAGAAACTTGAAAATTAAATAGGAGGAATGAGAAATGAAAAAAATGTTGAGTTTTTTGGTGCTTTTTCTGGCAATAATCTTTGCGGCAAATTCTTTTGCCGCGGATTGCAGGATTCTCGGGGTAAAAGAAGTCCCGGGGAGCATCAGCGGAGCATCCGCTGATTATGAAATGGTTCTCTCCCTGGCCGGCCTGGAACCGGGAGAGCTCTTTTTTCAGGGGCAGGAGTATGCCGGCGGTCCGTGGAAGTCATGGCCGATTGTCGACAACAAAAACGGAACCGCCACGGCTAAAATTTCCGGCTGGGAGAGCGGTCAACCGATGGAATTCAGCTACGGGAGAGGTCCATATTGGACCGATCCCTCTTGTTCTTCGTTCGAGTACGAGGGGCACTTCCGGGTAGTTTTGGGGGAAAAAAGGGAAGTGGTCAATATTGTTCCAGGGATTGTGACCCCATTCCTTCTCAGAGAAAAAAAGGAAATTCCTCCGCCGGGGCACGCTTGTGTGATTCTTGGAAGGGAGGAAATCTCAGTGGACGGACTGCTTGGAACATATAAGGTCACGGTAAGCCTCCAGAATTTCCATGACGCCCAAAATGTTCCGGGAGATGCGGCAGTAATGATCGACCGGGAAACCGCTCCGAATGACACTTGGACGGGCTTCTATCAGATCCAGCAGGTAATGGATCTGGCGTTTTTTACGGTAGAGGACTGGCCGAGGGGTTTTCCGATGAGGTTCAGCCTCAAGCGGACCAAGGACGGCATCGACTATTGGCCGGACATTGCCGCCTGGAATGTCGAAGGATGCTCGGAATATATCCGCGGTGACAATGAGGGATTCGTCGTTCCGCTGGGCACCACGCCTGTCTGCGACAAAAACAATACCGGAGACGAATTGATCCGGCATATCGAGAATTTGGGAAATGACACTTATCGTGTCTATCTCAACTATGACGGGATGCCTATAGCGAACTATCAGGCGCTGGTCACTAACGGACAAAGCGCTCCGGATAGCGCATGGATCGATCGGCCGGTCACGGATGATTTTCCGTGTTACTACGCGGACATCTATTGGCCATATAAAGAAGCATTTCCGTTCACGTACTGCGTGGATACGGAGGGAGGGTGGCGCGAGTGCGTCGATCCGACCGGGAGTAGTTTTGAGTGCGAAGGCCATCTTTGCATTCCTTTCTCTTCATATTAACAACCATCACCAGCCCTGCGAGCTATTTAGCTTGCGGGGCTGTTCTATTTTTAGGGGCATATTTCATCCCAAAAATTTGTTGACAAAATATACGATATGTGCTACTTTAGGCAGTCATATAATTTTTAAATATTTTAAAAAAATGGACAGAACAAGCAAAAAAATTATGTTAAACCTTACTAAAAAACTGGGAGCCTTGATGCTCGTGGCTTCTTTGACGATTCCCGCGCTGTCTCTTGCCGGCACCAAAGACATATATGTCGACGATGACGCCAGCGGAAAGCAGGACGGATCGTCCAAGCATCCCTACAAAACGATCTGGGCGGCTATTGAAGACGCTGAAAATGAAGACAAAAAAGTGGAGATCCATCTGGCGCCCGGAACGTATAAAGAAAATATCGTCATCCCTAAAAGGGTGAAAGTTTTTGGAAGCGACAAATATAAGGTTGTAATAAAATCCGATGACGACGACAAGGCGGTGGTAAAGCTCAATCACAAAAGCGAGATCAACAAAGTCACTATCGAAGGTGGAAGATACGGAGTGCTTGTTGACGGAGACGACAGGGCTTCGATCGTCGAGTGCATCATAAAAGACAATGAAGGAGACGGAGTGAGGATCGAGCCGGCTTCCGTCGAGGAGAAATATCTGGTAAGCATCACCGACAGTAAGATATATGACAATGAAGGTAGCGGAATTTATTCCGAGAAAAGACAGCTGTCCATCATAAATAACGAAATCATCGATAATGACGGAGACGGGATAGACATTGAAGGAGGATCGTCCGCCTGGATACACAAGAATGACATAAAAGACAATGATAAAAGCGGAATGAAATTCACTCTAGACGGATCCAATATCTGGACCAAGGGCAACACCATCCGCGACAACGGCAGGGAAGGCATCGAGGTCAATGCCTATGGCGGTTATGGTAGGATCGATATAAACAAATCAAAACTTTATAAAAATAATAATTATGGGATTTCTCGTGTCCAGAGAAGCGGTTTTGTCCATAACGTATGGGGAGGATTGACCGTTCAAGAAGATAATATTTTCTGGGAGAATTCCATAGGGACATTGTCAGGCGTTCTGAGAATTTACTAATCCGAAAAAACTTAGTAGAATTAATTACTGATCCAAAAGCAATGAAGATCGCATTCATAGGGCAAAAAGGGATACCGGCCAGATTCGGAGGTGTCGAAAGACACGTTGAGGAATTGGCAGTAGAGCTGGCCAAAAGAGGTCATGAGGTTTTTGTCTATGCGAGAAACAATTATACGGACAAATCCATAAAAGAATATAAAGGGATAAAAATAATAAATCTTCCCAGCATCCCGACCAAGCATCTGGACGCGATTTCTCATACTTTTTTGGCGACAATCCATGCTTTGTTCCAAAAATACGATGTGGTTCATTTCCAAGCCATCGGTCCCTCCCTTATGAGCTGGATAATAAAGTTATTCAAAAGAAGATCGATCTTGATCGCCACTTTCCATTGCCAAGATTATTTCCACAAAAAATGGGGATGGTTTGCGAGGAAAGCTCTTTATCTCGGAGAATATATGGCTTGCAAAATTCCGGATAAGACAATAGCCGTGAGCGATATCCTGGGAGAGTATTCGCGCAAAAAATATAATATCGATCCGGCAGTCATATATAATGGAGCCAGGATCGAGGGTGTAACCAACAATTCGGAAATTCTCGGAAGATGGAATCTCAAAAGCAAAAAATATATAGTTTTTGTGGGCAGGCTCATAAGGCACAAAGGAATCCATTATCTTATCGAAGCTTTCAAAAAAATTTCTGAAGAAGAGAGAAACAGCAAAAAATTCAAGCTGGTTATTGTCGGAGACGGATTTCATACGGATGATTATGTAAAACAGGTCAAAAAAATGGCTCAGGGTGATGACAATATAATTTTTACCGGAAATCTTGAAGGCGATGAGTTGAGAGAGATATTCTCCAATGCTTATCTTTTTGTCCAACCTTCAGAAAATGAAGGACTTTCTATAGCGCTTCTGGAAGCCATGGGATATGGAGTGCCGGTTCTGGTCAGCGATATTGAAGAAAACACAAGCGTCGTAAAAGATATGGGATTCACTTTTAAGTCCAAAAACGCAGAAAGCTTATCCGTCGAGTTGGAAGGGTTGCTTAACGATGGAAAAGATATCGATGCCAAAGCAGAAAGAGCCAAAAAAGAAGTGGAGTCGAAATATGATTGGGCCAATATTGCCGAAAAGACAGAGGATGTTTACAGGGAGGTTTTGGAAAGCAAGAAATAACTTGGACTGATGAATTTTCACATATAAAAACAGCGCGATTATATTCGTGCTGTTTTTGATTGCAAATAATTTTAAAATGGACTATAATCTGTTAGAATAAAATTATAATTTGATAGAGAGAATCTGATAGGAGGGGCGGATTTTTTAGAAATATTTTTTATGTTTCAAGATATATTGATGAAATTGGGATTGCCGGAGAATCTGGCGGGAGATATATCTTTTTTGGCTCTTTTTTTTCTGGTGAGCATCGCGTTCGGGATGTTTTTGGGCAGATTCAGGCTTATCAATGTCTTGATAAATACCTATATCGCCTTAGCCATTCTGACAGTAATCCCTAAGGATATATTAGACCCGGTTTCGCTGGCGGCTTTTTTTGCCTTTGTCACGGCGATCATCGTTCTTACGATGATAGACAGCCATCTTTTTGATATCCATATTTCCGGTTCGGGAGGAAGCTTTTTTTGGAGGCTTTTCGTCATGAGTTTCTTTGAGGTGGGGCTCATATTCAGCATCCTTATTTCTTTTTTGGAAAAAGATTCGATGCTTAAACTGATTTCTTCTGATATTTACAATATTTTCGCTTCCCCGTATGCCAGGATTTTTTGGATGTTGGCGCCTTTATTCGTGTTGTTTTTCATCAATAAGAAGGAAGGAAAATAATCATAAAATTGGAATTTGGAATTTAGAATTTAGAATAGTTTTCCATCTGATAAATGCTTGAATATAATATATTTTTAAGCTATATTTAAATGTATGAATAAATGAATGCCATTATGAAAAATACTAAATTCTAAATTATAAATACTAAATACTAAATTATGTTGGAAAAAATAATAAGGATCTTTAGGGTAAAAGAACTGAGGAATAAAATATTGTTTATCCTCGCCATCCTGGTCGTTTTTAGGCTGGCAGCCAATATCCCGCTTCCCGGAGTGGACACCGATCAGCTTAAAACGTTCTTTGAAGGCAATCAGCTTTTTGGGATGTTCAATATGTTTTCCGGAGGAGGGCTTTCCAACATTTCCATAGTCCTTTTGGGAGTCGGCCCCTATATCACCGCTTCTATCATAATGCAGCTCCTTACCATGATTTTTCCGCGCTTGGAAAAGATGCAGAAGGAGGAGGGCGAAGCCGGAAGGCAAAAATTCAATATGTGGACCCGCTGGGGAACCGTTCCTTTGGCGGCATTACAAACTTTCGCAATGATAAATCTTTTGAAAAGCCAGCAGGTTTTGGGCGATATAGGCGGATATGACATGGTAGTCATTTTGATAGTGGCGACGGCGGGAACGATTTTCCTTATGTGGTTGGGAGAGCTGATTACGGAGAAAGGAATCGGAAACGGAGTTTCTTTCATAATTTTTGCCGGAATAGTGGCTAGTCTTCCGAGCGCGGTGAGCAGAATAATGACCACCTTTGATTCCACCGAATTTTTCAGCTATTTGATGTTTGTCATTGTCGGATTCATAACTATCATAGGAGTAGTCATGGTAAATGAGGGACAGAGAAATATCCCGGTCTCTTATGCCAAAAAGATCAGGGGCAACAGAACTCTTGGAGGGACTTCGACCCACCTGCCTCTCAAAGTGAATCAGGCCGGAGTTATCCCGATAATATTTGCGATTTCCATCATGATATTCCCCGGTGTGCTGGCCAGCTTCTTCGTCAATTCCGGAAATCAGACGGTATCCGATATGGCGCAATTTGTGGCCATGTTATTCCAGAACCAGTGGTTTTACGGAGCGGCTTATTTTTTGATGGTGGTCTTGTTCACTTATTTTTATACTGCAGTCGTTTTTGATCCGAATAAAATTTCGGATAATCTCCAAAAGCAGGGAGGGTATGTTCCGGGCGTCCGTCCGGGGAACGCTACGGCGGAATTTTTGGGAAGAGTGATAAACAGAATTACTCTTTCCGGTTCTATTTTCCTCGGCTCTATAGCCGTTTTGCCGTTGATAGTCCAAGGTATCACGGGCATAGGCGCGCTTACCATAGGAGGAACCAGCATCTTGATCGCGGTTTCTGTGGTGATAGAAATGGTCAAACAGATCGAGAGCCAGCTGGTGATGAGGGATTATGAAGGATTCTAATTTTTTGTAATTTTAAATTTTCAATTTTAAATCAATTTTTAATGATATAATTTTTTAGATGTCTGATAAAGTTTCTATAAAAACGGATGAAGAGATCGAAGCGATGCGGGAAGGCGGAAAGAGATTGGCCGGAATTATGAATAAGTTGGAGGATGCTGCCATTCCCGGCGTTAGCACTTGGGAATTGGACCAGACAGCGGAAAAACTTATCGCAGAGGCGGGAGGAATTCCGTCTTTTAAGGGATACGGAGAATCCGGCGGAAAATCTTTTCCGGCTGCCATATGCGCCTCTCTCAATGCTGAAATAGTCCACGGAATTCCCAGGGAAGATAGGCGGCTTAAAGAGGGGGATATTTTTAAAATCGATATCGGTATGGAATACAGGGGACTCCATACCGATATGGCAAGGACATTTCCCGTAGGAAAAGTGAGCCCGGAAAAACAAAAAATAACCGATATTGTCCGGGAGGCTTTTTACGAGGGAGTGAAAGCGATGGCTGTCGGCAAGAGGCTCAATCTATATTCAAAAGCTGTCCAAAAATATGCGGTAAAGAATGATTTTTCGGTCGTTCGCGGACTCGTGGGTCATGGCATAGGGAGAGAGCTTCATGAATACCCGCAGATACCCAATTATTTTGACAGGAAGAGCTGTCGCTTCAGGTTGAGACCGGGGATGACTTTCGCTCTCGAACCGATGATAAATGCGGGCACTTATGAAATAAAGTTAGCCGAAGACGGATGGACATTTGTGACAAAGGACGGCAAAATAAGCGCGCATTGGGAAAATACCGTTTTGGTCTTAGAAGACGGAATAGAGATTCTTACGGAAACAAAATAATTTATTTAACATATATTTTATGGCCAATTTAAATCCTGACAATCCCGGATTCAACCAAGATAATAATATGGAGGATGGCATTGATTTTGGTATGGAAAAAAAATATCTGGAAAATCGTCTGGATGACATAAGTTTTTTTTCTGAAAAAGACAAGGAAAATATCATTTTTAGTCTTGAAAAGATAATCAAAGGATCTGAAAGGGGGAAAGAATCTGAAAAGATAAATAGCATAAAAAAAATAGAAGACGTAAATAAGGCGATAGATATGCTGATAAATTATCATTATATATTGATAAGCAACGGCAATATCGAAAAGCCAGAAATAAAAGAAAAAATAGCCCAGTATGCGAAAGAGCTGGAAAACTTGCTGGAAATAAAATTGGATGGGGCGGGAAAGTCGAAAGATATAATAAATTACCAATAGTTTTTCAAACCAACCTTATGAAGATATCCGACGATCCGAAAATCTATCTAGGGATAGATTGGGGGGAATCCAAAATCGGACTGGCGATTGCCGATGAGGAAAACCGAATAGCGCTTGCGTTTAAAACTGTAAAAAAAGACGATAAAATCTTGAGTAAGATAAAAGAAATAATTGAGAAAGAAAATATCGCGGAAATCGTCATAGGGCGGCCTTTTTATCTGAGAAATGAAAAAATTCCTTCCGGAGGGGAAAAATTCGGTGAGCTGATCGAAAAGCGGATCGGCCTTCCGATCCATTATCAAAACGAGATGTTTACCACCCGGATGGCGCAAAAAAACCTTATTGAAACTGGCGCAAAAGATGTTGGCAAAATCGATGATAAAGAATCTGCCAGAATAATCCTTCAAGATTGGCTGGATCGTTGATCGCGCGATTATCTTTTTAGGAGCCTCATTTTTCAAATTGTGCTTATGTGTTTTCTGTGCTATATTATTTCTTGGAGAAGGATTAAAACAAAAAAATAAAAAATTATGCCAGCTATCGTATTTAGAAATGTGGAAAAAAGCTATGAGGGCAAACTCGGCACCTTCACGGCTCTTAAAGATGTGAATCTGGTTATCAATCCGGGCGAGTTTGTGTGCATAGTGGGAAAAAGCGGCGCGGGAAAGACGACTATGACAAGGCTCATATACGCCAATGAAACTCCCACCAAGGGGGATGTTTACTTTGGAAAAAGAAAAACTTCCGATATAAAAAGGAAGCATCTTCCCTTTTTCAGAAGAAATTTCGGGACGGTTTTTCAGGATTTTAAATTGCTCCCCCAAAAGACTGTTTTTGAAAATGTGTCTTATGCCATGGAACTCATAGGCAGGAAAAGCGAAGACATAGAGAACGAGGTGCCCAAAATTTTGGAAATAGTGGGATTGAAGGGGAAGGAGGACAAATATCCCAGCCAGCTCAGCGGAGGAGAAAAACAGAAAGTTTCTCTGGCAAGAGCGATTATAAACAATCCGGATGTGATTGTGGCGGATGAGCCGACCGGCAATCTTGATCCCGTGACAAGCTGGGATATTGTGAGATTGCTTGTCAAGATAAACGAACTGGGGACTACGGTAGTTCTGGCCACCCATGATAAAACCGTCGTCGACAAACTTAGAAAGAGAGTCGTCACTCTTGATGGCGGAAGAATTGTAAATGATGAAGAGCAGGGGAAGTATATTGTTTAACGCATAACCTTAGCTTATATCTTTTAACCATAAAATTGTGAATTAAATCTATGAAATTTTTAAAACTAATCAGATCGTTTAAAGAAGGCTGGACAAGCTTTATGAGAAACAGCTGGCTGAGCGTGGCTACGATAATAGTGTTAGCCCTTTCCCTCTATGTGATAGGGAGTACTGTTTTTATAGGAATGGTCTCCAGGGAGCTCATAGAAAATGTGGAAAAAAACGTGAGTATCAGCGTTTATTTCAAGCCGGAAATAAGCGAGGCGAGAATAAAAGAGATAGAAGAAGAATTGAAGAAAAACCCGTCAGTTTCTTCTACTGAATATATAAGCAGGGACGAGGCTCTGGAGAAATTCAAAAGAGACAACGAAGGCGATGAAATAATAAAAGAAGCTCTTGAAGAAATCGGGGAGAATCCTCTTTTTGCCGCCATATCTGTCCATTCGAAAAGCCAAAGCGATTATGAAAGCCTGGCTTCTCATTTAGAGTCCAGCTTTTCCAGTGAAATAAACAGCGTCAATTACGGAAAAAACAAGGAGGTCATAGGAAAATTAGATAGGATAATATCAACTGTTGAAAAAACAGGCGCGATTCTCGGAATGGTATTCATAGTCATAGCGATACTTATAACATTTAATACTATAAGAATAAGCCTGTTCACGAGGAAGGATGACTTTGAAGTAATGAGGCTGGTAGGGGCTTCCAATCTTTATATAAAATTTCCTCCGATTTTTGAAGGAGTTCTTTACGGACTCTTTTCTTCATTGATAGCGATAGTATTTATCGGCATAACTGCTTATGCAGGAATGAGCCTTATCGGAGGGAAGGAGATTATCGCTAAGGAAAATATCTTATCATTTTATGTAAGCAATCTCTGGATAATCGGAGGTATAGTTATTTTATCCGGATTGTTTGTCGGCCTGATAAGCAGCGCGATTGCCATCAGCAGATATCTGAAGGCTTGACAACAATTTGATAACTGCTAATATAGATAAGCAATCAAGAACTTAAAAAATGCGGGTGAATAAGCACGCGTTTCTGATTTAAGTTTTATATTCAGAAATGTGTTTTTGTTTGTCCTAAGGATGAGCAAAATAGGACTTTAAAAAGTTAATATTAGTTTAATTTTTTAAACTAAACTCTGAATCTTTTAATTTGGATTGAGATCCCTCGTTCGCCTAGGCGAATCGGGATGTGATTTTCTTACCAAATCGAAGATTCGGAGAAAATCACAATTTTTTGTGGTTCCCTATATTTTACTTGTTTTTTTAAAATAAGTAGCTAATGTTCATAAGAGCTTTAAGAAGGATTTAAAAATCTTTTTATAGCTAAGTCACTTCAGTGGCCTAGCAACTCATTTATTGAGAGTTTGATCCTGGCTCAGGATGAACGCTGGCGGCGTGGATAAGGCATGCAAGTCGCGTGGGTTTAGACCCACGGCAAACGGGTTAGTAACGCGTAGGAACGTACCCTCGAGTCGTGAATAATCCGGAGAAATCCGGAATAATACACGATGTGCTCTACGGAGCAAAGCTCGCCTCGGCGAGCGCTTGAGGAGCGGCCTGCGTCCTATCAGCTTGTTGGTAAGGTAATGGCTTACCAAGGCAATGACGGGTAGGGGGTGTGAGAGCATGGCCCCCAACATTGGAACTGAGACACTGTCCAAACTCCTACGGGAGGCTGCAGTCGAGAATATTCCACAATGGGCGAAAGCCTGATGGAGCGACGCCGCGTGCAGGATGAAGGCCTTAGGGTTGTAAACTGCTTTTATTGAGGAACAATTTTTTGAGCGTACTCAATGAATAAGGGGTTACTAACTCTGTGCCAGCAGTAGCGGTAATACAGAGACCCCGAGCGTTATCCGGATTTATTGGGCGTAAAGCGCATGTAGGCGGGCATACTAGTCAGATGTCAAATCTCCGAGCTTAACTCGGAAACTGCATTTGAAACGGTATGTCTGGAGAAAGTGAGAGACCAGTGGAATTCATGGTGTAGTAGTGAAATGCGTTGATATCATGAGGAACACCTAAGGCGAAAGCATCTGGTTGGCACTTTTCTGACGCTGAGATGCGAAAGCGTGGGGAGCGAAGGGGATTAGATACCCCCGTAGTCCACGCCGTAAACGTTGCATACTAGATGTTAGGAGTATCGACCCTCCTAGTGTCGTAGCTAACGCGTTAAGTATGCCGCCTGGGAAGTACGAGCGCAAGCTTAAAACTCAAAGGAATAGACGGGGATCCGCACAAGTGGTGGAGCATGTGGTTTAATTCGATAATAAGCGAGGCACCTCACCAGGGCTTGAAACTTAGCTGTGGTTCCTAGAGATAGGAACGTCTTCGAGAACGCTAAGCAGGCGCTGCATGGTCGTCGTCAGCTCGTGCCGTAAGGTGTTCCCTTAAGTGGGGTAACGAGCGCAACCCCTGTCGTGTGTTATATATGTCACACGAAACTGCCCAGACTAAAGCGCACTTCGTGCTTTAATTTCAAATTTAAAATTTTAAATTTAAAATAAAATCTAAATGATTAAAATTTAAAAATTAGTCATTGAAAATTGAATTAAAATTTAAAATTAAAAATTGAAAATTTAGCGCGAGTGAAACGAAGCGCGTTTCAGTCTGGGAGGAAGGAGGGGATGACGTCAGATCAGCATGGCCCTTTGACGCCCTGGGCGACACACGTGCTACAATGGCCAACACAATGGGTTGCTAAGTCGCGAGATGGAGCTAATCCCAAAAAGTTGGTCTCAGTTCGGATTGGAGTCTGCAACTCGACTCCATGAAGCCGGAATCACTAGTAATCGGGAATCAGCCATGTCCCGGTGAATACGTTCCCGGATCTTGTACTCACCGCCCGTCACGTCAAGAGAGCCGGCAACACCCGAAGGTCCTGTTTCATAACAGGGACAACGGTGGGGCTGGTGATAGGGACGAAGTCGTTTAGTTATGCTAACTGTTGCGACCTTGAGGAGTAATCCTCATGAAAAATCTGGCTATATGCTGGAAAACCTGAGCATCTTGTACTACTCATATTTAAGTGATATAATATCACTATATGAGTGACAAAGTTTCAAGTGCAGGCAATCAGCAGGGAAGTCGTTCTATTTTTAATAGGATTGACCCCTCAGAGACTACACGCCAGACGCCTTTTTCTCAAAAAGAAGTGAAAGCCTATTTTTTAGGCGCGCTTCACGATGCTACTTTTAGTAGCAATAGGAGATATAGATTTTCTCAAAAAGGTACTGATTGGCTTTTAGTGCTGAAAAAGCAATTAAAAGATATCGGTTATAATTCTTGGATTTATAGAGAAGGAAAAAACAGATCTGTTTATGTTCTGGAAACCTTGGCATCGTTTTTGGATTTCAAGGTTGATCCAACCAAGTTTAAAACCATAAAAGAAAAAATTTCCTACATTCGAGGTTTTTTTGATGCCGAAGGCGGCATACCTCGAAATGGTGGAAGATTTTATATCCAATTAGTCCAATCTGATAAAGAGAAGATTAATAAGCTCAAGATTATTCTGGATGAATTAGAAATAAAGACTGGAAAAATTCATAATCCCAGCAAGAGGGTCGACCCTAATTACTGGAGAATTTATGTCTTATCTGATTCGCATAAGAAATTTGCTGAAATTATTAATTCTTGGCATCCTAGAAAAATAAAAATTTTGAGAAAAAGGATGAAGATATAGTCCATGCCTTATAGCGATATAGGGGTAATACATGAACAAGGCATCCGTAGCGGAAGCTGTGGATGGATCACCTCCTTTCTAGGGAGATATGGTGTACATACTCTAAGTTTACTTAGAGAATACCTAACAAGGTCGTTCGCTAATCCTTGATTAGCGCACAAATGCTTTTATGGCAATGATAGGGAGCCGCAAAAGAATGTGATTATAATAGAAATATACGAGGTTTTTTCGTCTCGTACATAGGTAACAAATAAGACATCCGCAGGCCCGCCTGCAACGCATATGCGTAGCATTTCGGGCAGGGGTGTTTTTTTGTTTGACATAAAATTGTACCAGATGTAATATATCAATATGTATTGATATATATTTTATGAGCAATAAATGCTGCGGAAAAAATTCAAAAAGGACGGGAGACATTCTTAAGTTAAAGGAATTTCTGAAAATTATCTCAGATGCTAATCGCTTGAGAATTCTTTGCCTTCTTACGAGAAAAGAGCTTTGCGTATGTGAAATTTTTGAAGAATTGGAATTACCGCAAAATCTGGTTTCGCATCATCTGGCAAAATTGGAGAAACTGTCTTTGGTAAAAAAGCGCAAAGAGGGGACGTTTGTTATTTACAGTGTCAATCAAAAAACATTAAAGCAGTATAAAAATTTATTTAATCAGGTAATCAAATAAAAAATGAATAAAGACAAAATCAAAAAAGTGGTTAAAAAATCATACGCCAAAATTGCTCAAAACAATGGCTGTGGTTGCAGTTGCAATTGCGGCACGTATTCGGATAATGAGCAGATTTCCAAGAGTATCGGCTACTCGGACGAAGAAATTAGCATAGCTTCCGAAGCTAATCTGGGATTGGGTTGCGGCAATCCGATCGCTATGGGGGAAATCAGAGAAGGAGACACCGTTTTGGATTTGGGTTCAGGGGCGGGATTTGATTGTTTTTTGGCTTCCAAGAAAGTCGGAGAAACCGGCAAAGTGATCGGCGTAGATATGACTCAGGAAATGATAGACAAGGCTAGATCTATTGCGGAAAAAAATAATTACAGCAATGTAGAGTTCAAGCTGGGAGAAATTGAAAGCCTGCCGATTGAAGACAATTCTATCGATGTGGCCATTAGCAATTGTGTGATAAACCTTGTTCCCGATAAAGAAAAAGTGTTTAAGGAAGTTTATCGAGTACTGAAAAAAGGCGGGAAAATTTATCTTTCAGACATCGTGCTTTTGGAAGATATTTCTGAAAATATAAAAAATGATGAAGAACTTCTAGCCGGATGCGTAGGCGGAGCATTGCTTCGAGATGAATACTTGAGCATCATCAAAAAAGCCGGATTTGAAGTAAAAATTCTAGAAGAAGACAAAGACATCAGCAAAAGACAATACCAAGGAATACCTCTAGAGAGCTTGAAAGTGGAGGCAAAAAAGTAACTTAAGATTCGAAGTGCGGACGCATAAATAAAAAGGAACACCCAAAAGCTTGTCTTTCCGACAAGTGGGGGTGTTTTTTTTATTTTTCAATTAATTTTGTTAAAGTAAAATATTTTTTTTACCATTTCATCACGGCCGTGACAGGATGGTAAATTTATTTTGCCCAAATTGTGCGAAGAAGGCGGAATGTATGTAAGTAAATATGTAAGTAAACCCTGTTAAATTGCAGGGCAACGGCGAAGCAGTATTTAACAGGGTAAATGTTTACGTAATAAAATAAATAAAAATGAGAAAAATAGACGATCAAAATACGAGGAAGCTGACCAAAGTCGGACGGTAATCAATCGCAGTCACTATTCCGATTGAAATTATTCGAAAATTAGGATGGAAAGAAAAGCAAAAAGTGACTGTCAAACGCGTCCGCGGGGTAATTTTGATCAAGGATTGGAAAAAATAAAACTACGGATCATAAGAGCCCGAGCAGGCTCTTTTTTTATTGCCTTCTCGTATTTTTGTGTTAATATTATTTTTATGAAAAAAGAATTTTATCTTCCCAATTATAAGAACGGAAGCATCGTTAACCTGATGAGTTCCATAAAAGAATCTTTCGGCGGAAAATCTCAATACCGTCCGTTAAGAGATTTAAGCACCGATGAAATTTCCGGAAAAAATATCGTTCTTGTCGTTATTGACGGATTAGGATATGAATACATAAAAAAATACGGTCGAGGAAGCTTCCTTCATGATAATTTGAAGGGAAGAATGACTTCTGTCTTCCCGGCTACCACCGCTTCCGCGATTACCAGCTTTATGACGGGAGTCGCTCCCGCACAGCATGCTTTGACGGGCTGGTTTATGTATCTTAAGGAAATCGGATCAGTTTCGGTCATCTTGCCATTTACTGCCAGGGCGGGCAATATTAGTTTAAGCGAAAAAATAAAATATGAAGATATCTATGATCAAAAAAGTTTTTTCGAGGACTTGGAAGCGAAATCTTTTTCTCTGAAGCATAAAGATTATTCAGATTCAGTCTATTCAGTCATAAATTCCAAGGGAGCAAAAAGACTGGCCTATTCTGATTTAGTAGATTTTATCGGTCAGATAGAAGCTGCGATCAAAAGGGGCAGGCGGAGAAAGTTCGCGTTGGCTTATTGGGGAAATTTCGATTCGATCTGCCATCGCAAAGGGACGGACAGCAAGGAAGCGCTTAAACATTTTTTTCAGCTTGATAAAAAAATAGCGAACCTTGCAAAATCGCTCAAAGGGAAAAATACATCGATTATTATTACGGCTGATCACGGGCTGATAAATACGAAAGAAAAAGATAAAATTATCAAGCTGGAGGATCATCCGGAATTATCCGAAACTCTTGTTATGCCTCTTTCCGGAGAGCCTAGGGCGGTTTATTGTTATGTCAGACCGGATAAAGTTAAGCAGTTTGAAAATTACGTCAGAATAAAACTTAAAAAAGCCTGCTATCTTTACAAGAGCGAAGACCTTATCCGAAAAAATTATTTCGGACTGCATAGGCATGATGAAAGGCTGAAAGACAGGATCGGAGATTATGTCTTGATAATGAAAGATAATTTTATAATGAAAGATTTCGTTTTGGGAGAAAAACAAAATATTTATATTGGTAACCACGGGGGGTTAAGCTGTGAGGAAATGTTTGTTCCCCTTATCGTGATTTAAGAATTAAAATAATTCTATGCCGGACAAAGCAAGAAAATGGAAAGAGCTATCCAGGAAAATCGCTTTCCAAAAATACGGCCGTAAGATCGAGAAGGTCGTGTATAGATTTCCGGACGGCAAGGAAAGCGATTTTTATATCAAGAAAGAAGGTCCGACCGTTTGCGTGCTGGCTTTTACCAAAAAAAATGAAGTGATCCTGGCCAAACAGTTCAGACCCGGACCCAAGGAAATCCTTTTGGAGCTTCCGGGCGGAGGCATCGAAAAGGGAGAAAGCTTTAAGCAGGCCGTCGAAAGGGAACTGCTGGAAGAAACCGGATATAAGGGAAAAACGGTTTTTGTGGCGGAAGCCTTGGATTGCGCTTATTCGACGATGCGGAGGCGATGCTTCGTGGCGACGGATTGCGAAAAAGTAGCCGAACCGCAAAACACCAGCTCGGAAATATGCGAAACGATCCTGTTGCCTTTGGATGAATTCCGCGACTTGCTCCGGAGCGGGAAAATGACAGATATCGAAGTGGCTTATATCGGTTTGGATCATCTGGGATTACTGTAAAAAATTTTATGAAAAAAATGTTAAAAGTTAAACCATTTCAAGAAACATTAAACGCTGGAATGTGCGGGCCGGCTTCACTTAAGATTGTCTTGGATCATTATGGCTTGGAAAAATCGGAGCAAGAATTGGCGAAACTGACTGAAAATGACAAAGATCTGGGAGCTACCGCTGAAAATATTGCAGAGACGGCCCGCAAGCTAGGCTTTATGGCTGAAATTAAAAATAAATGCGAATTTGCCGATATCGAAGAGTGGCTGGATAAAGATGTGCCCGTAATCGTGGATTGGTTCACTCAAGGCAGGAAAGATTATCCCGAAGAGATCGCATCGGCAGACGGGCATTATTCCGTCGTATGCGGACTGGATAACGTCCATATCTTTCTCCAAGACCCCGAAATCGGAGGAATGAGGAAAATGAAGCGGGATGTCTTTAAAAGAGTCTGGTTTGATTTTAAGGGAGAATATATAAATCCGGATGAATTGATAATTCGCCAAATCATTGCGATTTACCGCTTAGATATGAAATAAAAACAGCTTAGGCAATAGGCTCATAATTCCACGATCGTAGGATTATGTAACTCAGCTCAGATTATCTTTTAAAAAATATAAAATAAAAAACTGCCAAGCGCACGTAATCACGAATTAAAGATTCCGAAAGGGCTCTTTTTATTTTTACCATTTCACCACGGCCGTGGTGAAATGGTAAATTTATTTTTCTCTTGACATTTCTAATAATGGGTATATATTCATAATGTAATAATAGCAAATTAAGAAGGGAGGTGAGATATATGCCTAGACAAGACAAAACAGGCCCTGCAGGAATGGGTCCGATGTCGGGGGGAGGAATGGGTCCTTGCAATCCGGGTTATGGCTCGGGGTTGGGATTGGGCAGAGGTTACGGCCGAGTGATGTGCGGATGGTTTTGGAGAAAATACCAAGATATGCCCAAAGAGGAAAGGAAGGATCTTCTAAAATCGGAAATCGAAGATCTGAAGCAGGAATTGGAGATGGTGGAAGGAGAGCTGAAAGAACTGGAGAAATAAAATCTTGTTAAAGATAATCTTTTTCCTTCTTTGGCGCGCAGGAAGGAAAAGAGTGTTTTTAATGTTATAATTTTTACATAATAAGATAAAATCAAAAACTATGACCAGGCCGAAATTATTCAGAAGATTGCGCTTCAGGCCCAAGGCTTTTTATTTCAAGCCTCGAGGCATTCCGATGTATGAATTGGATGAAGTCGTTTTGACCAAGGAAGAAATGGAAGCGGTGAAGCTCAAGGATCATGACGGTTTGGAGCAGATCGAAGCGGCCAGAAAGATGAAAACTTCCCAAAGCACGTTCCAGCGGATATTGTCTTGCGGAAGGATAAAGATCGCCGAAGCGCTCGTTCGAGGAAAAGCTTTGAGGATCGAAGAATAAAAAAAAGGATTTTTGAATCATTATCTCTTTAAAAAAATCTTAAGCGAAAAGCTACATAATCCTACGATCGTGGAATTATGTGCCGTTTATCTTATTTTTTTACCATACCAAAAGATTTTTTTTATGCTATAATAGAATCACAAATTTATTATTTTTTTAAAAAATGATAACATCGCATAGGCGGAAACAATAACTTGCTTGCCTTTTTAAGCATTGCGGAAATTCCATAAAAAACATATAAAAAAACACTAACTAGCGTGAACATAAGGACTAAACTGACAATCTTTTTTTTTCATAACCTTCCTGCTTTCTTCAGGCTTTTTGAGCTTCGTCCGAGCCGAAGGCATCTCTCAGGAGCAGAAAAACCTGAAAATGGAGATGCCTTCCCGAAGCTGGGAGATGAAGAAGGATCCGGAAATAGTCTTCAAGCCCAAAAGCGCCATAAGCAAAGCCAGGAACTTCGTCTGGAACGTCTTTCACAAGGATGAAGAGATCGATCCCCAGGTGAGCCTCAAGTCATCCGACGGTTCCGTCCGCTCTTTGGAAAGAGACAAAGACTTCACTGTCTCGGATGAAGAAACCTTCGCTCTAAAAATCATCAGCACCCAGGATATCAAGCCTGGGAAATACGAGCTGGAAGTGGTTTTCCGTTACGCCGGAGTGGATTATGACTTCACCCAGGATTTCACCTGGGGAGTCCTGGCGATAAATCCTAACAAATCCGTATACGCTCCCGACGAGATCGCCAACCTGGCTATGGCAGTCCTGGACGAAAAAGGAGGGATGGTCTGCGACGCCAAGGTGGAACTTAAAATTAAAAATGAAAAGACGGGAACCGAAGAGATCCTTTCCACCGAAAACAAAAAGATCGCTGTCAATCCCGAATGCCGGACAAAGGACTTCACCCTCGAGCCTGACTACGAGACCAGCTATCAATTGAAGGAAGAGGCGATGTATGAGCTCAATCTCACGGCCGAAACGAAAAACGGGACCTATACCATCACTGACAGGCTGGAAGCCAGAAACAACATCCCTTTTAGCGTAGAAAGGATAACAGCCACCAGGATCTATCCTTTCCACAAATATCCGGTCGCCATAATCATCAAGGCCGACGAAGATTTCAAGGGACAGATAATCGAAACCGTGCCGGATAGTTTTGAAATCCGAAATCCGGAATCCGAAACCCGAAACAATCATTTTGAAATTCAAAATTCCGATGATTCAATTTCCAAAAAGTTGGTTTGGGAGGTCGATCTGAAAAAGGGGGAAAGATATGAATTGAAATATGAATACCAAGCCCCTTTCACTTCCCCGGAATTCTATCTTTTGGGGCCTTTGGAAATGGAAGATAATAGCCGGACAGTTTTTGCGGAAACCCGCCAGTGGCAGATCGCGTCGGACGCTTCGGGAGAACAGCTGGAAAATCCATCTTTTACCGGAGGTTCGACCAGTTGGACGCTTTCAACCGCCACTTATTCCTCGACGACATACCAGGATACGGCGGGTTCGATGCAGACCTATGCCGGAAGAAGAGCTGATGTGACCGGAACGGCGACCCAGGACGATTATGACGATTACAACGATTCGGACACAGTCACCTTTTCGTGCTACTACAGCGTGGACATAAACGGTTCCGGAAGCGCCCAATTCTATGCCGAGATCGCCGAGGATAGTACTCCAACAAACTGGACAACTATATGGTCATCGAGCTCTTATACAAGCGACTTAGGATGGACAAGCACCGGAAATGTGGATGTTTCAAGTTATTTCAGCACAGGAACTTATCGATTAAGATTAAGAATAGCGGCAAGCGGAGGCACTCCCGCAGGTTCTGAGGCTTATGGCTGGTTCGATAACTGCTCCTTATCTTCCGTGGAAGCAGTTAATGTTACCGTGAGCGCTTCCGGCACCCAGACTGCCAATATTTCCGCCGACAGCACGAACCAGTATGTCGGAGGAAAATTTGTCATTGCTGACAATACCGGCTCGAGAAACGTCACCGGCATCACCATCGCCGAGCAAGGGACGGTGGATGCCCAGAATGATCTTGACAACATCAAGCTATATTATGAAAACGACACCTCGTCGCCTTATGATTGCGCGAGCGAAAGTTACGGTGGGACGGAAACGCAGTTCGGCTCCACTGACACTGACGGCTTTAGCGCGGCCAATGGCACTTCGGCTTTCACCGGCTCGGTTGGAATAAGCACCACTTCCACGATGTGCGTCTATGCGGTCATGGACATAGGCTCGGGAGCAAGCGACGGGGAAACTTTGGAACTTGAGATTACTGATCCTTCGAGCGACGTGACCGTAAGCAGTGGTTCGATCGGCCCGGTCGGTACGGCTGTCGCTATCTCGGGAACCACCACGCTGGATGTGTTTGAGGTATCCGGCTCTTCCGATATGCGCACCGGCTCGACCGTGAGAGTGGCCGTGGACGGGACGCTGGACACGAGCCACACCGGAACTATTTCGGCTACGGACGGAACCTGGTCGGTTCCTCTCGGAACTGTCAGCAAAGGAGACTCGGTCATCGTTTTTGTGGAAGACTCGGAAGGGAACGAGTCGACCGCCATTGCGATTTATGACGGAGTCGGGGACATCGATGGAATGGTCCTTGATCAGAACACCCTCACCATAGGAAGCGACGATTATCAGGAGATCCTTCTATCAGATCTCGACGATTTCCAGAACTCCGACAACGAAAATGTGATGCATTCGGTCGCAAGCTCCGCCCTCACGGTGGACGGGGGAGGCTCATATACGGACGAGACTCTGAAGATCCTTGCCAAAAACACGCTTGTCGTGGGAGGAAGCGAAACCGTAAACGCCCACAATATCCACATCGACACAGCCGGAAAACTGGAGTCCAAGGGAAACAGCACTTTTAATATCTCCGGATCGCTCCTGGGAGCGGGAGGATCTTTCGCTTATGCAACTTCTACAGTGAATTTCACCTCTTCGGGAGACGCGGAGGATATTTCTCTGGGAGCCGGAAGTATATTTCTTAATGACAAGGTAGACAAGGCCACGGGAAATTATCCATTTTCTGTCGCCATCGGAGACATTAACAACGACGGCTGGTTCGATCTGGCGGTGGTTAATTATGGCTCTAATTCCGTCTCCATTCTTCTAAACAACGGCGACGGAACATTCGCCGACAAAGCGGACAAGGCCACCGGGAGCAATCCTTTTTCTGTCGCTATCGGAGACATAAACAACGACGGCTGGGCCGATCTGGCAGTGACTAATGGGAGTGGATCTTCTGTTTCCATTTTCTTAAACAACGGTAACGGCACTTTTGCTGACGGGATAAATGAGACGGTAGGAGGCGATCCCCGTTCTGTCGCTATCGGAGACATAAACAACGACGGCTGGGCCGATCTGGCAGTGGCTAATTATTTTTCCAATACCGTCTCCATTCTTCTAAACAACGGCGACGGAACATTCGCCGACAAAGCGGACAAGGCCACCGGGAGCAATCCTTATTCTGTCGCTATCGGAGACATAAACAACGACGGCTGGGCCGATCTGGCGGTGGCTAATTATGGTTACTCTACCGTCTCCACTTTCTTAAACAACGGCGACGGCACCTTCGCCGACAAGGTGGACAAGGCCGCCGGATCAAGTCCCCGTTCTGTCGCTATCGGAGACCTTAACAACGACGGTTGGGCTGATTTGGCGGTGGTTAATTATACTTCCAATACCGTTTCCACTTTCATAAACAACGGCGACGGCACCTTCGCCAACAAGGTGGACAAGGCCACCGGAACCAATCCTTTTTCTGTCGCTATCGGAGACATAAACAACGACGGCTGGGCCGATCTGGCGGTTGCTAATTATGCTTCCAATACCGTCTCCACTTTCCTAAACAACGGCAATGGAACCTTTGCCGATAAGGTGGATAAGACCACAGGAAGTAATCCCCGCTCTGTAGCTATCGGAGACCTAAACAACGATGGCTGGGCCGATTTGGCTGTTGCTAATTATACTTCCAATACCGTCTCTACTTTCATAAACAACAGCGACGGCACTTTTGCCGACAAGGTGGACAAGGCTACCGGAACCAATCCTTATTCTGTCGCCATCGGAGATCTTGACAACGATGGCTGGGATGACTTGGCAGTGGCTAATAATAGTTCCTCGACCGTTTCTACTTTCATAAACAACGGCAACGGCACCTTTGCCGACAAGGTAGACAAGATCACTGGAAATAGTCCCAATTCTGTCGCTATCGGAGATCTTGACAACGACGGCTGGGCCGATTTGGCGGTGGCTAATCAGGTTTCTTCCACTGTTTCAATCTTTATCAACAACGGCGACGGCACTTTTGCCGACAAGGCGGATAAGATTACGGGAAGCGGTCCTTATTCTGTCGCCATCGGAGACCTTAATAACGACGGCTGGCTTGATTTGGCGACGGCTAATTCAGGTTCCAGTACTGTTTCCACTTTCATAAACAATGGCGACGGCACATTCGCCGACAAAGCGGACAAGGCTGCCGGATCAAATCCTCGTTCTGTCGCCATCGGAGACCTCGATAACGACGGCTGGGCCGATCTGGCGGTGACCAATGACGCTTCCGCTACCGTTTCCACTTTCCTAAACAACGGCGACGGCACTTTTGCCGACAAAGTGGACAAGACCGCCGGAACTGCTCCTTATTCCGTCGCTATCGGAGACCTTGACAATGACGGCTGGAATGATCTGGCGGTGGCTAATCAAAGTTCCGATACCGTTTCCACTTTCCTGAATAACGGCAACGGCACCTTTGCCGACAAGGTGGACAAGATTACCGGAAGCGGTCCCTGGTCAGTCGCCATCAGAGATCTCAATAACGACGGCTGGCTTGATCTGGTGACGGCTAATCGTGACTCCAGCACATTCTCTGCTTTCCGAAACAACGGCGACGGCACGTTTGCCGACAAGGCGGACAAGACCGCGGGAACAAATCCTATTTCAGTCGCTATCGGAGACCTGAACAACGACGGATGGGCCGATCTGGCGACGGCTAATTATAATGCTACTTCCGTCTCCACTTTCCAAAACAACGGCACCAACGGGAAATTCAACAATCTGAATATCGGCTCATCCGGCTCCGGCACTTGGAACCTCAAGACTTCAGTGGAAGTCAAGGAAAACGTGTCTATTGCCAACGGAACATTGGCGGTAAACGAGGATCTGACAATATTTGCCGGAGGCAATTGGTCCAACAGCGCGACATTCACTCCGGACATCGGCACGGTCGAATTTACCAAGACCTCGGGAACCCAGACCCTTGATTCCGGAGGAACCGGCTCGGGAAAATCTTTCAATGACCTCGTCCACAGGGGAGCGGGAACACTCCAGCTTTCCACCAACGCCGTAAATATCGACGGAGATTTCACCAATTATTCGGGGAC